>Ga0187766_10000328_pt1 | contig 26342 bp, 24 predicted proteins | sample 0216_QUI02_MP05__4_FD_132971 | JGI IMG/M metagenome (GOLD analysis project Ga0187766, IMG submission 132971) | Tropical peat soil microbial communities from peatlands in Department of Meta, Colombia - 0216_QUI02_MP05_20_MG | ecosystem: Environmental > Terrestrial > Soil > Wetlands > Peat ... | reverse complement strand
CCTCTTCTAAGAAACAGCAGCACCGAGCGGCCCCCGGGGTTTCGTAAGGAAAGCTGTGGCTGGCGCGGCCGCCGATAGCCGATTTTGTACCTAGTCTTATGTTGAGCACGCTGGTTGCGGGGGCCCGCAACTGCCTTAATTTGCTCATTGGGGCGACGTACTTGGTGGACACTCAGAGTGAAATCTCGGCCATCCTATAATATGAATTAGAGATCTCGGGAGGTTGGCGCTAGGTTCAAATCGGGGGCCTGCATCAACCTATACCGAACTAGGCTCGCCGCGCCTTCACAGCAGTAGCGTGCCCTCGCGGCTCGCCAAAATTTCCCACGCTCCGGCTCGATAACTAAAGGTTATTGGGTCTGAAGGATGATGAACGGGGTTGGATCGACGAAGCGGCGTAGCACATTCCATGTGAGCCTGGCGATCGGAATTGAGGCGGTTTGGGTCGAAACTAAATACGGCTAGCTCCCTTATACGTGCCCGAAGGCGGCAGAGACGAAGCAAATCCTGCTCGGAATGCCTTTTGAGGATGCCCTGGGCTGCCCGCGCGGCTCCGACTACCACTGATGCAGATAGCGGCGATGCTCCCAGTCAGTCACCGTCGGGCTGTAATCGTTTGATTCCCGCCACTTGTAATCGGCAAAGGTCGCGTGGAACGCCTTGGCCAGCATCTCCTTGGCCCGCTCGTCCCTTGCGAAGGCCTCGATAGCGTCCTCTAGTGTGCGCGGTAGCCGCTGGACGTCGCGCCGTGGCAGCTCCTCGCCTTGCTGTTCTGGATCGTACGTCTTGAACTCGGCCGGCTCGCCTGGATCGACCTTGCGGCGGACCCCATCGAGCCCGGCGGCGATCGCGATCGCTGCACCCAGGTAAAAGTTGCAGCCGGTATCTGCTGCGCGCAGCTCGAGGCAACGCCGATTCATCTGCAGGCGGCACAGGGGAATTCGATTGTTGTGTCCGTAACCGTACTTCTAATCTCATTACCACATCTGGCCGCTACGGAGTCGGTCCGCTAGGGCCTGAGCAGCGGCGTTGAGCAGTTTCTCACCTTTTTCCGCGCTCGCCGCGCCCGGCACGCCCGCAACTCCAGATGGACTCCACGCAGCGACGGGCCGCCAGACATAGATGTCCGAGGGGCCGCCTTCCCAATCTCGCGGCGGCCTCAGGGATACAACCGCGCTCATATCGACGAGGTCCGGCCGCAAGGCAAGCAACATAGAAGTCTCTGCCTCACAGGCATGCTCTACACTTTGTTGCTCATCGAGAATTTCCTCGAATTCACGCTGTGCCGGGACCCAATATGTCGCGAGCCCGATCGGCAGTGACATCTCGACGCTCAGCTCTGCGCAAAGCGCATTGAGCGCGGTCATATTGCCGCCGTGCCCGTTAAGGAGGAGGATGCGCTTAAACCCGTTCCTGGCAACTGAGCGCACGATCCCACGTATCAGGGCGAAAAACGTCGTGAGATCGAGGGTCACCGTGCCTCCAAGGGACATGTGATGCTCAGCGAGGCCTGACCAGATCGTCGGGAGGACGATCACGGCCGAATTTTTTGCGACGAGCCGAGCGGTGCGCTGAGCGACCTCGGAGACCAGCAGCGTATCGACTTGGACGGGGAGATGCGGTCCGTGCTGCTCGATCGAACCGATCGGGAGGATAACGATTGCATCTCTGTCCTTGAGTTGACGAATTTCGCGGGCTTTCAAATTCGCCCATTCGAATTCAGACATATCCGGACTCCGTCTCTGTCAGCTGCTCATTTTCACGAGAATGGGTGCTCGTCGCGGCACGCCTGTCCTCGGCCAGAATAGCAATCGCAGGTTAAGACTTCCACAGCGGCCGCGCGCATGGTGAAGGTAACTTCTCGTTTTCCCTCATCATGAACTCCTGGTCAGCGTCGCGAGCCGAACCTCATCGAGCGTCACGCCGAGCCCCGGACCCGATGGTACGCCGGCGAGACCGTCGCTAATCGGCAGTGACTCTTCGATAAGGCTTTCCGCGTTATAAAGAACGCCACACACATCGCTCGGCCCGAGCAGCTCGGGCATCGCTATACCGAGATGCATTTGCGCCGCCGTGCCGATACCGAGCTCCGGCATGCTGCCGATCGTGCACGCGATGCCCGCAGCCTCCGCCATTGCGAATATACGCGCGGCATTTCGCAGCCCGCCCGCTTCACTAACATAGACGTTGATGATATCGGCCGCGCGCGCATCGATGACGCGTCGCGCATCGTCGGGTCCCCAGACGCTCTCGTCCACCATGATGGGTATCGGACTCGCTTTACGCAGCCAGGCGAGGTCCTCTATGCGATCGGCCGGCAGCGGTTGCTCGACCGAATGAATATGGAGCGGCTCCAGCGCCTCGATCTGGGAGAGCGCCTCGCGGCGAGAGCGCCAGCCCATGTTCGCGTCCACTCTGATCGTGACCTCCGGACCGAGCGCCTCTCGAATTTCCGTCGTCGCCTCGATATCGTGCCGCGGGTCAATGCCGATCTTGACCTTGACGCCCTTGAAGCCCAGTTTGATCACTTCTTTGGCCTGCGCGACCATTTCGTCGATCGGCGCAATTTGGATTGACATCGACAGCGGAACGGCTTCGCGTACCCGGCCGCCAAGAAGATTGTAGACCGGCGTCCCTAGCAGTTTCCCGACGATATCGTAAAGCGCCATGTCGATCGCTGCCTTCGCGGGGTTGGCGGCTCGCGAGAACTGCACGGCGGCGTCCATGAGCTGATGGGCGCGATTGATATCGAAGGGGTCGAGCCCGTTGAGCTTGGGCGCGATAGTGTCATTTATGAGCGGACAGAGTGCGGCGCCGTCCCCGTTCCAAATCATTGATATCTCGCCGACGCCCGTAACGTCTGCCGAAGTCGTGATCCGGACGATCCCGAAGCTGGAACTGGTAGAGAGTCCGAGAGCGCTCCGAAATGGCGCAACTCGGGGCACAGATACAGCTGTCGCGGTGATACCGGTGATGTGGGTCACGCTGGCACCCGAAGCTGCCGCGCCCCGGCTACTCGGTGGCCCTGTTGTGGCATCGGCTCATTGGCCCTCGCGTGCTCGACGCCGGAGCGTCGCAGCCCTGCTCTCATCTCAACGCGCACTACCGGCCCCGGCGAGCCGGACGGCGTGACGGTGCTCGCGATCAACGCCAGCCGGACAACGCCGATTGTGGCCGACCTCCCGAAGTCGGCAAACCCCTAAACGCCCACTACGCAGGCGTCGCAGGACGCCCGGGTCCGGTTGAACGGAATCAGGCTCAGCTTGAAGACGGGCGGCGAGATCCTCCCTTTGCAGTCCAAGCAGACTCCGTCGGGCCACATCTACTTTCCGCCGGCGAGCATCACCTTCCTCGCCATACCGGACGCGGGAAACAATGCCCGCCGATAGCGCCCGACCAGCGACTCCCGCGCAACAAGTGATGGGCGGGCCCGACCGAAACCGTCACTCCTTTTCGACGTTCCAGAACACGATCGAATCGGGCACCTTCAGCATGTTCTTGAGGCTCGTCCGCATCGCCGATGGGGTCTTCCACACTCCCCACGGGATGTAGACGACGTCGTCGGTGGCGACGATCTGGATCTGCTGCGCGATCTTCTTGCGCGCATCGAGCGTGGTCGCAAGGGCCCACTCGCTGCGCAGCTCTTCGAGCTTGGGATCGCACGGCCAGCCCCACCATGCCTTGTCACAATTGGCGGCAGTCGCGATGTTGAAGGCGGGGTTCGAACCTTCGAGTCCGCCACTCGAGGTGAAAAAGATGCTCCAGCCGCCTTGCCCGACCGGATCCTTCTTGGTCCGCCGCGTCACCAGTGTGCTCCAGTCCATGGTGTCGAGCTGGACGTTGACGTCGGCCTTCTTCAGCGCCTCGGCGAAGACCAAATTCGCGACGTGGAAGGCGGGATAGTTCGCCGGGTCGAGCAACACCACGGGCTCACCCTTGTAACCCGCCTCCTTCAGGAGCTCCTTGGCCTTGGCGATACGCTGCTCGCTCGGGATGTCCTGGTTGAGCATTTCGGCGCCGTCGTTGAATGCCATCGGCTCGTCGCAGATGAGGAACGAGCCGCAGACTTTCCACAGCGCGGGATCGCCGATCGCCGCGGTCATGAAATCGCGCTGATTGACCAGCCACTGCATCGCCTGGCGCGCCCGCTTGTCGGTGAAGGGCGGCTGCAGGTGGTTGAGGCGCATGATCCCCTGCGTGCCGAGCGGGTGCATATCCTGGACGACCACGTCCTTGTTGGCCTTCAAGAGGGGCAGGAGATCGACTTGCGGGATCTCGATAAAGTCGATCTGGCCTTGGTTGAGGGCCTGGACCGCCGATTGCGGATCGGGCAGCACCACCCATTCGACACGGTCGACCTTGACGACCTTGCCGCCGGAGAAGCCGTTCGCCGGCTCGGAACGCGGAACGTACTCGGTGTTCTTAACGAACACGATCTTGCTGCCCGGGACCCATTCGTCCTTGGCGAACTTGAAGGGACCCGAGCCGACGATTTCCGGGACCGCCTGATTGGGGTCAGTCGCGGCGAGGCGCTTCGGCATGATCACCGGCACGTTGGCGTCCGGTTTTGCTAAGGTGTCGAGCACCAGACCGTAAGGCTGCGACAGGGTCAGGCGGAAAGTCTTGTCATCGACCGCCACCAGCTCCTTCGAATATTTCTGGATGAGCTGGCCGCCGCCATCCTTGACCCACCAGCGCTTTAGCGACGCGACGACGTCCTCGGCCGTGACCGGCGAGCCGTCGTGGAATTTGAGACCGTCGCGCAGGACGAAAGTGTAGGTGAGACTGTCGGCACTGACCTCGTACTTCCCGACCATTTGCGGCTGCGGCACGAGGTTCTGATCGAGGGAGAACAGGGTGTCGAAGACCATCAGTGCGAAGCGTGCCGTAATGTCGGCGGTGTTGATGATCGGATCGAAGATCTTGACATCCGCCTGCATGACCGCAGTGATGGTCTTGTTGCCCTGCGCGCTGGCATCCCCGGCCCCGAGCCAAGACAGCAACAATGCCGCCACCACCGTCAGTGTCACCCTGAGTGGCTTCAAGCTGCGAAAGGCGACGTTAAGCATGTCGTCCTCCCCATTTTTGAATTGAGCGTCGATTACAGTCCCTTTTTGGAACGCTGACAATCGCTATCTGGACACGGCAGTAGTGAGTGCGGACAATCGACCGGAGAGAGCTGTAGAAAGCAGGCGAAGGCGAGGAGGGGCACGTTGTACGTCTATCTGGTGCGGCGCTTGATATCGACTCTGCCCGTGATGGTGGTGGTCGGCCTCTTTGTATTTTCACTTCTCTATTTGGCTCCCGGCGACCCTGCTGCCCTGATCGCAGGCGATCTCGCGACCGCCGACGACATCGCGAAGATCCGCGATAAGCTCGGCCTCAACGAGCCGTTCCTCGCCCGCTTCGCCGAGTGGTCCTGGGATCTGGCTCACGGCGATCTCGGCGTCTCGATATTCTCCAACCTGCCGGTGGCGCGGTTGATCGGACAACGCATCGAACCCACGCTCGCGCTCGCTGCCACGACTATGCTCTTTGCCGTCACCTTAGCGGTACCAATGGGCATTCTCGCGGCGTGGAAGGCCGGCACTTGGGTCGATCGGCTGATCATGGGCTTCGCCGTGCTCGGCTTCTCTTTCCCGGTCTTCGTTTCGGCGTATCTGCTGATCTACGGCTTTTCGATCCGCCTCGAATGGCTGCCGGTCGAAGGATACACCCCGCTGCGCGTCGGCCTTGGGCCGTTTCTCGCGAACCTTGCTTTGCCGAGCGTGGCGCTGGGGTCGATCTACATGGCGCTGATTGCCCGCATCACTAGGACCTCCGTGCTGGAGGTGCTGTCCGAGGACTATATCCGCACGGCCCACGCCAAGGGGCTCCCAGCGTTCCGTGTCCTCGTCGGACACGCCCTGAAGAATGCCGGGGTCCCGATCGTGACGGTGATCGGGCTCGGCATCGGCCTCCTCATCGGCGGCGTCGTCATCACCGAGAGTGTGTTCGGCATTCCCGGCGTCGGCCGACTCACCGTCGATGCCATTCTGGCGCGCGACTACCCGGTCATCCAGGGCGTCATCCTGGTGTTCAGCGGCGTCTACGTGCTGGTGAATTTGCTGGTCGATCTGTCCTATGTCTTCATCGATCCGCGCATCCGGTACTGAGCGATGACCGACGCGACGCCAGCTGCAACCGAGGTCGACGAGCACGGCTCCGAGTCCGTCGATCTCGCCGGCTTCGTGCGGCGTAACCCGACGGTGACGCTGGGCTCGATCCTGCTGCTAGCGATTTTGCTCGTGGCGGTCTTTGCGCCGCTGCTGGCGTCCGGCGATCCGCAGGCGCTCAACCCGATCCAGCGGCTGCGCCCGCCTTCCGCCGAACACTGGTTCGGCACCGATATGTACGGGCGCGACGTCTTCACGCGCACCATCCACGGCTCGCGGATCTCGCTCGTCGTCGGCTCGCTGGTCGCGCTCATCAGTGTCGGCTTTGGGCTCGTCATAGGGCTGGTCGCCGGCTATTTGCGGGTAGTCGACGGCATCGTCATGCGCGTCATGGACGGTCTGATGGCGATCCCCGACATCCTGCTGGCGATCGCTCTGATGGCGCTCTTCCGCGCCTCGGTCACCAATGTCGTGATCGCGGTGACGGTACCGCAGGTGCCGCGCGTGGTGCGCCTCGTCCGCGCCGTTGTCCTGACTATCCGCGAGCGCCCTTACATCGAGGCGGCGCAGTCGATCGGCACGCGCTTCCGCCGTATCCTGACGAAGCATCTGCTACCGAATACAATCGCACCGCTGATCGTACAGGCCACATATACTGGTGCAGCGGCGGTGCTGACCGAGGCGGGGCTCTCCTTCCTCGGCGCCGGTACGCCGCCCAACATCCCGAGCTGGGGCAATATGATGGCGGAGGGCCGAACATATTTTCAAGTCGCGGTCTGGATCCTCCTGTTTCCCGGCATGTTCCTGGCGATCACCGTCCTGGCCGTCAATCTCTTGGGCGACGGGCTGCGTGACGCGCTCGATCCGCGCCTGCGCCGGCGCCTCTAGCGAGCGATGATTGCTCCCTCACCCACGGGCAGCGGCGGCCCCACCAGGCCGATCCTCGAGATCGATCGCCTGAAGACGCATTTCTTCACGCGGGACGGAGTCGTCCGTGCGGTCGACGGCGTCTCCTGCGTGCTCTATCCGGGCGAGACGCTGGGCGTCGTCGGCGAGTCGGGCTGTGGCAAATCGATTACCGCGCTTTCCGTGCTGCGCCTCATCGCCCGACCTGGGCGCATCGTCGAAGGCGACATCCGCCTTGCCGGACGGAGCCTGCTCGCGGTCTCGGAGGCGGAGATGCGCATGATCCGCGGCAACGAGATCTCGATGATCTTCCAAGAGCCGATGACCTCGCTCAACCCGGTGCTGACGGTGGGACGGCAGATCGCCGAGACCTTCATCCTGCATCAAGATTTGTCTCGCCGCGCTGCGCATGACAAGGCGGTCGAGATGCTGCGCCTCGTTCGCATTCCGGAGGCGGAGCGGCGGGTCCACGACTACCCCTTTCAACTCTCCGGCGGGATGCGCCAGCGGGTGATGATCGCGATGGCGCTCTCGTGCAATCCGAAGGTATTGCTCGCTGACGAGCCGACGACCGCCCTCGACGTCACGATCCAGGCGCAGATCCTGCACCTCATGCTCGACCTCAAGGAGCGGCTCGGCACAGCGATCATCCTTATCACCCACGATCTTGGCGTCATCGCCGAGACGGCGCAGCGCGCAGTTGTCATGTATGCCGGCCGCAAGGTCGAGGAAGCGTCGGTGGAGGTGCTGTTCGAGCGGCCGCGCCACCCCTACACGCTCGGCCTCATGAAATCGGTGCCACGGCTCGACAAAGCAGCGTACGACGCCAAGCGGCGGCGCCTCGCCGAAATTCCCGGTATGGTGCCGGCGCTGAAGAAGATCCCGGCGGGCTGCATCTTCGAGCCGCGTTGCGCCTTCGCGGCGGAGCGCTGCCGCCGCGAGACGCCGCCGCTCGAGGAGCATGCGCCGGGCCACTGGTCGGCCTGCTGGGAACAAGCGCGCGTCGCCGCTTCGGTAGCCCATGGCTAACCTCCAGTCCGACCCAGGCAGGCCGCCGCTCCTCGCCGTCAGCGACCTCAAGAAGCACTTTCCGGTGCGGCGCGGCATCTTCGGCCGTACCACGGGCCACATCCATGCCGTCGACGGCGTCAGCTTCACGCTGGCGCACGGCGAGACGTTCGGCCTCGTCGGCGAATCCGGCTGCGGCAAGTCGACGGTCGGCAAGACCATCCTCCGACTGATCGAGCCGACGGCGGGCGATATTGTGCTTGACGGCGTCCGGATCACCGACGCCGTGGAATCCGAAATGCACCCGCACCGTCGCAAGATGCAGATCGTCTTCCAAGACCCGTATTCCTCGCTCAATCCCCGCATGACAGCGGGCGATATCGTCAGCGAGCCGCTCTTCAACTATGGCCTTGCGTCGGGAAAGGCGCGCAACGATCAGGTCCGCAGCCTCTTCGTGCGGGTCGGCCTTAGGCCCGAGGACATGCGTAAATATCCGCACGAATTTTCGGGCGGCCAGCGTCAGCGACTCGGCATCGCCCGTGCGCTCGCGGTCGGGCCGAAGCTGATCGTCGGCGACGAGCCGGTCTCGGCGCTCGACGTGTCGGTGCAGGCCCAAGTCATCAATCTGATGATGGATCTCCAGGACGCGTTCGGCCTCTCCTACATCTTCATCGCTCATGACCTCGCAGTGGTCGAACATATCAGCCACCGGGTGGCGGTCATGTATCTCGGCAAGATCGTCGAGCTCACTGACAAAAAGTCGCTGTTCACGACGCCCCTGCATCCCTATACCGAGGCGCTGCTCGCCGCGGTTCCGATCCCAGAACCCAAGGCGAAAAAGCGGCGTGTCATCCTCGCTGGCGACGTGCCGAGCCCGATCAGGCCGCCGCCGGGCTGCCGCTTTCATACGCGGTGCCCCTATGCTGAGGAGGTCTGCCGGCGTGTCGAACCACCGATGCAGGAGGTGCGGCCGGGGCATGAAGTCGCCTGTCACCTGCGCCAGCCATCGACGCCTTAGAGTTTGAATCGGAGTCGGCGTGGTTGATCAAGCTCTGGCCAGGCGTCGGGAAAGTAATTTGCGGCTCGCGATGAGGATACACGCCTGGACGCCGGCGAGGGTTGCCTCGAAGTCCTTGGCAAAGCGACGGTTTCGATTGAGCCAGGCGAGGGTGCGCTCGACCACCCAGCGGTGCGGCAGGAGAACGAAGCCCGAGATGGCGTTGGGGCGCTTCACGGTCTCGATGGTCCATTTGCTCATGGCGGCAAGCACAGCAGTTAGCCTCTCCACGGCGTAAAAGCTGTCGGCAAAGACGTGGCGCAGCCAGACGAAAAGGGTGCGGACCGAGGCGAGCAGCAGGGCGGCGGCGTCGCGATTTTGAACGTCCGCGGCGTGGACCTATTCCGCAACCAGCCAGCCGCCGGTGTCTGTGAGGATATGGGCCTGCGTCCCTTCACCATCTTTGCCGCATCGCATCCGCGTGGCCCGTCGGCCTCGGTAATCTTGACCGACTGGCTGTCGATCACCCCGGCCGTGGGGCTCGCCCCGCGGTCCCACCGCTTCGCGCGCACACGAGAAGAGCATGATTGATGATCGCCCAATGGCCGTCGTCGCGCCACTGATAGAAATAGCCCTGGTCCATTGTATAGGGCGGGAAATCCTTGGGCAGCAGGCGCCACTAAAAGCCGGTCTGGCCGATATAGAAGATCGCATCGACCGCCTTGCGGAGATCTGTCGTCCGCGGCCGCCCGCGTCCGCACGCCGCCGGAAGATGTGGCTCGATCGGCGCCCATTCCCCGTCGTCGTACCGATTGCATAGCGAAGCTGGTTTCGCCGATACTTGGCTTGGGTGGTTTCCACCCACGACATCTTGTGGCTCCATCCTTATCTCACAACGGGACAGAATCAAAACTGACTGAAATCACTCAACCTGTTTTCCGGTCAAACGTGCAGCGATCTTTGAAGGACCTGGCATGACCGATCTCATCCTCCGCGGCGGCCGCGTCATCGATCCGAATCAGGGAATCGACAAGCTTGCCGACGTTGCCTTCACTGCCGGCAAGGTGAGTGCGGTCGGCGCCAACCTCGCTTCCGGCCCCGGCACCAGGGTGCGCGACGTCACCGGCCTCATCGTGACGCCCGGCCTCATCGACCTCCACACCCACGTCTATTGGGGCGGCACCTCACTAGGGGTCGACGCCGCCGAGGTGGCGCGGCGCAGCGGCACCACCACCTGCGTCGACGCCGGCAGCGCGGGGCCCGGCAACTTCCACGGCTTCCGCCGCCACGTCATCGAGCCGTCTCCGGTTCGCATCCTGCCCTATGTCAATCTCTCGTTTCCGGGCATTTACGCATTCTCGACCACCGTTATGGTCGGCGAGTGCGCCGATCTTCGCCTCCTCGATCTACGCGAATGCCGGCGCGTCGCCGAGGAGAACCGGGACCTCGTCGTTGGGATCAAGGTGCGGGTCGGGCGCGGCGCCGGCGGCGCCTCCGGCATTGCGCCGCTTGACATGGCGCTCGAGGTTGCCGAGGAGGTGGGCCTCCCGGTCATGGCGCATCTCGACTACTCGCCGCCGACCCGACGCGAGGTGCTGACGCGGCTCCGCAAGGGCGATGTCCTGACCCACTGCTTCCGGCCCTTTCCCAACGCCCCCAACGCCCCGGGCGGCGGCGTCCGCGAGGAGGTGCTGGAGGCGCGAGGGCGCGGCGTTATCTTCGACATCGGCCACGGCGCCGGCTCGTTCGGCTTCGGCACAACGCGTGCGATGCTCGATGCCGGCTTCCTCCCCGACTGCATCTCGAGCGACGTCCATTCCCTCAGCATTGACGGGCCGGCCTTCGATCTCATGGTGACGTTGTCGAAATTCCTGTGCCTCGGCATGGAGCTGCCCGCGATCATCCGCGCGGCGACAGCGGCGCCCGCCGCTGCCATTGGACGCCCCGACCTTGGCACGCTCAAGATCGGCAGCCCCGGCGACGCGACGGTCATCGCCATTGAGGACGGCGAATTCACCTATTGCGACGTTATGGGCGAGACGATGCTGGGCAAGCGGCGCTTGGTCTCGCGCGGCGTCGTCATCAACGGCGCCTGGTGGCATCCGGAGGCGGCGAATGCATGAGCTTTTCCGAGATCGACGTCCTACTGTTCGACGGCCGTGTCAAGGGCGTGCCAACCGGGATAAATCTGGGCACTGAAAAATAATACTTTTTCTGCCTCGTCGACGTAAAGGTGCGACCGGGAGAGCCTCCTAAAGCTAGTTGCAGAGCCCACAACTGCCTTAATTGGTGCTTGACCGAAAAAGCGTTAGGAAGTGCGAGTTGAACCTTTAATCACGCCAAGATGTAAGTCCGTGAACTTCCGAATTTGGACCGAAAGCTGCGATCCCCTGCGTGCCACGAAATATCCGAAAAGTGCCATGTGTGGACGTCAAAACCAGTTGGCGCGAGCTTGGGTAATTGCGGACCGCGTAGAGTGTAAGCTGACCAGCGTTGAATTCAATTTTGTATTCGAATATCGTGAGTATTGGCTACCCTCATTACTCGTGCTCCACCGCAGTGGCGTGTGGGGGCGAACGAGCCATCGAAGAGGGGAAATTGAAAAATTCCCTCGCAGGCAAGCTCCGGTCAGCAGAGCGCCCGGTTCGCACGAACCTCGATGACTATCTATACGAGCATCTCAAAGAGTTGATCGTCGATCGCGCACTTCTGCCGGGCGAGCGAATCGTCCCCGAGCAGCTCGCGCGCAGCATCGGAGTCAGCCGCACGCCCATGTTAAGCGCACTAAAGCGCCTATCCCAAGAGCAACTGGTCGAGTGGCGCTCAAGACACGGCGTGTTCGTGAGGCGTTTGTCGATGCGCGAGCTGGCACTCATTTTCGAACTTCGTGAAATGCTCGAGGGCTTGGCTGCGAGAAGGGCGGCAAAGGTGATCACGCGGCCCGAGGTCGAGTATTTCAGAGGCTTGTTCCGCGAAATCGGCACCGCCGAAACACCGGAAGTGCGTCGCACATATATGCGCAAGGATTATTTGTTCCACTCAGGTCTCCTCGAGATCGCGGAGAGTGTTCCGCTAACTCAGACTATTCGGTCGGTCAACATACTGGTGTCGGCATTCGGCGCGGGCTTACTCCGACCGATCCCAGAGGTGATGGCAGAGCATGATGCGATTTTCGAAGCCCTCTTGCGTCGTGATCCCGACGAGTCTGAAGCTGCGATGCGGGCACACATCAGGCGTTCTGTGGAATGGCTTCACCGCGAGGCCGATTTGACCGAACAGAGCAAAAGCGAAGACGTCGATCGCAGCCTTGCCATAAAACTCAGCACGGGAGGAGGAACGAACGATGAGTGGAACCGATCGCGATAACCGGATTCAAAGCGCAACCCCAACTCTCTCACGGCGCCGCCTGTTGCGGAGCGCGACAATCGCCGCAGCTCTGCCTTCCCTGATGGTCGCGTCTCTTTCGCGCCCGGCCAAAGCCCAAACAGCTAAGATAGGCGCGCTGGTTGTTGCCGTACAGGAAGGCGACACTCGGACGCTGGACCCCCAGGGCGCCAACGAATTGACCGTCCCAATTTTCCTGAGAGCCTTATACGATCAGCTTCTGACATTTCCCGGCTCTGATTTCAGTAAAGTGATATCCGGCCTGGCAACCAAGTGGGACGTGAGCGGCGACGGGCTTACTTATGTTTTCGGTCTCAACCCGAACATCAAATTCTGGGACGGAAAGCCTGTGACCGCCGACGACGTTGTGTTCTCGCTGAGGCGTCAGAAATTCCTCAAAGGTCCGGCTTCCTGGTTTCAGGACGGTGTGACCTCCATTGAAAAGTCGGGAAACAACGAGGTGACGATTAAGCTGAGTTCGCTTAACGTCGACTGGTTATTTCTTCTGACTTCGCCATTCCTAAGCATCGCCCAAGCAGCAGCACTCAAGCAGAACGGGGGCAATGATTCCCCGGAGTCGTCAACCTCCGACACGGCCAGAGCGTGGCTTGATCAACATAGCGCCGGCAGCGGCCCCTTCGTGCTGGAAGCTTGGGAGCACGGTTCGCAGCTCACCATGAAGCGAAATCCGCTCTATTGGGGCAAGCAACCGCCGTTCGATCGGGTGGTGTTCAAATTTGTCAAGGATCCCAACGTACAGCGCGCGCTCTTAGTTCGAGGGGATGCCCACATTGCGGTCAATCTGACGCCGGACCTCGCCGCAGAAGTCCAAAATGAGCCGACGATCGCCATCTTGAATGTGCCGTCGTTGGGCTTCCCATGGCTCGGCCTTCACGCCAATCACAATCCGGCGCTTAAAACAGCGAAGTCGTGGGAGGCGGTAAAATACGCGATCGACTACGACGGCATGGCGAAAATCTACAAGGGCGGTGGGCAATTCATCGCCTCCTGCATTCCACCAGGCCTACCGAATGCGCTACCAGTCGAAGAACGGATCAAGCGCGATGTCGCACGTGCCAAAACTGCGCTCAGCGATGCTGGTTATCCAAAGGGGTTTGCATTTGAGTTAACCTACGCCTCCGAGCAGCTTTATCAGAACATTCCTGCGTCTATCGTTGCTGAAAAGATCAAGGAGGATCTGCAAGAAGTCGGTATCACAGCGAATTTACGGCCGGTGCCCTCGACCCAGGAACTCACGGACTTCCGAGAGGGCAAGCTCGAAGCTGCGATCCACTTCTGGGGTGCCGACTACATCGGGTGGACCGATTTCCTTCCCGTGTTTGCACCAGGCGGCCATGTCGCAGCACCACGCCAGGGATGGACGCCGGAATTCTCGCCGGAGGCGAAGCGGATAGCGGATCTCGCCGCGGAAGCGACGCGAACGCTTGACGCGGCGAAGCAGCAACAGATTTGCTACGAGGCGCAGCGGCTCATGAATCAAGTCGGCCCCTTTGCTTGGCTTTTCGAGGCTAACATCCAGATCGGTTATCGAAAGGACGTGATTAAGTCAATGGCCACCAATCCGGTCTGGTATTTCGACGTTGGGAGCATCGAGCTCGTTTAGACTTGCGAGTCTAATGCATAACGACTCATCTGCCTCCAAGCTCAGAGGTAGGTGAAGCTTCGAAATTGCCAAGCGAGCAACTCGATGGGGAGCAGGGAATAGGCGACGCGCCTGCTCTCTTTCGCGCTAGTGACGGCGTTGGAGCTGAAACACGCCTTCGGCCCCTCAATTGTCGGCACGCGCGTCTTGGGAGAGGATCCATTGATCGGATACGTCGCCCGCCGATTAGTCCTGCTCGTTCCGATCCTCTTCGGCATGAGCTTGATTTCCTTTGCGGTCAGCCGCGCAATACCGACCGACCCTATCGTCGCGACCTTGGGGCAGCAGGCGGCAGAGCATCCAGCGATCGTGGCCGCCTATCGCCAGCACTGGGGGCTGGATCACTCGCTTCCTGCCCAATATGTGACCTACCTCGGCAACCTCGCGCACGGTGATCTAGGGGAGTCGATCTACACGCACCGACCCGTTGTCTACGATCTCGCCTCATATCTGCCGGCGACGATTGAACTGGCGACAATCACGGTCATCTTCAGCGCTCTGATTTCGGTTCCTCTCGGCATTGTTGCGGCGGTGATGAGAGGGACGTGGCTCGACCTATCGATACGCCTGCTGACTCTTATAGGTGTTGCCATGCCGATTTTCTGGCTCGGTCTGGCGGCGCTCAATTTGTTCTACCTTCACTTGGGAATCGCGCCGGCACCCGGACGTCTCGACGCATCCGATTCGTCGCCACCCTCGATAACAGGCATGTACACGATTGACAGTCTTCTCACAGGCAATCTTCACACGTTCTACGATGCCGCCTCCCATCTCGTCCTCCCAGCGCTCATTCTCGCAACGTGGAGCAGCGGCACGCTCACACGAGTGACGAGGACAAGTATGCTGTCCGTCTTACCGCAGGGATTTCTACAAACGGCGCGAAGCAAGGGTGCGACTGAGCGTTACGCAATTCTCCGTCATGCGGTTCCGAATGCGTTAATCCCGGTCGTGACTGTCATCGGGCTTGCATACGGCGATCTGCTGACAGGGGTCATCTTGATCGAGACATTGTTCGGATGGCCCGGCATTGGGCACTATGCGTATTCGGCAGCGATATACGCCGACTTTCCGGCGATTATCGGGGTAACCCTGGTCTTCGGCGTCGTCTACACATTCGTCAATCTCGGTGTCGATTTGGTCTACGCGGCGCTTGACCCGCGGATTCGTTCGGCAATGGCCTCTGGTCGCCGCTAAGGATTCGATCCAATGACCATTTCCATTGTTCACCAGCCGGACTCGATCATCAGGCGATCGCTCGACCGATTAGCTCACGACCCGCAACTGGCCATCAGTGTTGCGCTCATATTCGCGTGGATGCTGGCGATCGCAGGCGCTGGCATTCTGGCGCCCGCGAGTCCCCTTGCGCAGAATGTCCTGGACCGTTTGCAACCGCCTAGCCTGGGGCACCCGTTTGGGACGGATCAGCTCGGACGCGATGTATTCAGCCGTGTTTTATATGGCGGGCGCGCATCGGTACCGGCCGCCATTGCCGTCGTCGTCATGGGTGCAAGCTTTGGGACCATTGTCGGTGGATTGGCCGGATACGGCGGACGCGTCACGGATGAATTCTTGGCGCGGCTCACCGATATGATGCTTGCATTTCCAGTACTCGTCCTCGCGATGGCCGTCGCGGCTGCGCTTGGTGCGAGCCTGATACACGGCGTCGTGGCGCTTACCGCAGTGTGGTGGCCTCAATATGTAAGAGTTTGCCGCGGGCTGGTTCTTGAGTTGCGAGAAAGGGAATTCGTCACCGCGTCCAAAGCATCCGGCCGAACATCAATCGCGATACTATTTCGCATCATTCTGCCAAATGCTCTGCCAACCTTGCTGGTGATGGCCGCGATCGACATCGGCCGTGCCATCCTCAATTTCTCGATCTTGAGCTTTCTGGGACTGGGTGCGCGGCCGCCTGATCCGGAATGGGGTTCCATGGTGTCAAGTGGTGCGGAAGTCATGGACCAGTGGTGGGTCGCTACATTTCCCGGGCTTTCGATTCTTTGCCTGGTTTTCGCGTTCAACCTTCTCGGTGATTCGATTAGGGACGCAATGGATCCGTGGGTTGGCGGCAGACGATAGGGACGCTCGCGAATGCAGTCCAAGAGTTCAGTGCCTCTTCTGTCGGTCGAGGATCTCCGCATCGCCGTCGGCCAACGCGGACATCAAAAGGAGGCTGTCAGGGGCATATCGTTTGATCTCGGGAGCGGTCAGACATTCGGAATAGTCGGGGAGTCCGGTTCGGGCAAGACGCTAACCGTTTTGGCCATCTCGCGGCTTCTTCCATCTGCAGCACAAGTGACCTCGGGGAAAGTGTACTTCAAGGGCGAAGATCTCATTCGGGCCTCTTCGACTCGGCTCGCCGAGATTCGCGGCAGGCAGATCAGCGTGGTTTTCCAGGATTCCCTGACTTCGCTCAACCCCGTAATGCGGATCGGCACGCAGGTAAGGGAGCCCTTGTTGCTGCATCGTTTGGCGGACCGTCAGGATGCAAACGCGGCTGCAGAGGAGGAGTTAAGGCGCCTGGGCATTCCCGACCCGTCACGCGCGATGACAGGCTATCCGCACGAGTTCTCAGGTGGGATGCGTCAGCGGGCGATGATTGCGGGAGCGCTCATAGCCTCTCCGGAGCTAATCATTGCGGACGAGCCGACGACCGCCCTCGATGCTACGGTGCAAGCGCAGATCATCGACATATGGAGCACGTTGAATAGTGAGCTTGGCGTCGCGTTGATCCTTGTTAGTCACGATTTGGGCGTTGTAAGCGAGGTCTGCGACACGGTCGCCGTCATGTACGCCGGCCAGATTGTCGAGACGGGGCCGACCCGCCTGCTGCTGAGCAATGCCAAGCACCCGTATACTGAAGCGCTACTCGAATCCATGCCGTCGGCTACGACGATAGGGACGTATCGGCTGAAAGCGATCCCCGGTGAGCCACCGATGCTCGGAGCCTTGCCGAGCGGGTGTCCATTCCATTCTCGGTGCCGATACCGCCAAGAATTCTGCGTCTCCAGAGAACCGCGACTTGAGCAGGTTGGCGACCGGAAGGTGGCATGCTGGGTCGCACAGGAACGCGGCGAACTTCCCGCAGCTACCGCAAAGGTCGCCGATGCGCCGCGGACACCACATTCAGCCTCCGCGATCACATCTGGCGCTCTCTTCAAGGAACGGCCGACAAAGGAACTCCTGATTCTCGATAAAGTAACCTGTCATCATCTGATGCCAAATCGCTGGCCGTTCCTTCCGCCGGCGAGGGTGCACGCGCTCGACGATGTATCGCTCACAGTGCAAAAAGGTGAAGTCCTGGGAGTAGCCGGCGAGTCGGGCTGTGGAAAATCGACCTTAGCACGATGCGTCCTCCGGCTTACCGACATCGATGAGGGCCGTATCGTGTTTCGAGGGGAAGAGATATCGAGTCTCGGCGGAGAGGCACTGCGACATGTTCGCAGGCACATGCAACCGGTGCTGCAGGATCCGTACGGGTCGCTCAATCCGCGCGCGCGCGTAACGGAGATCGTCGAAGAGCCCCTCCTTGCGCATGGCATCGAACAAAAGCAGCGTCAAGACCGTGTCGCAGAGGTCCTGGATCTCGTTGGACTTGGCATCCGCTTCGGAAGACATTTGCCACACCAATTGTCGGGCGGACAAAGGCAAAGAGTGGGGATCGCCCGCGCGATCGCACTCAATCCCGAGCTCATCGTTGCCGATGAGCCTATCTCAGCGCTCGACGTCTCCATTCAGGCGCAGATACTGAATCTGTTTCGAGACCTGCAACGGCAACTCAATCTCTCACTCATATTCATAAGTCACGATTTGCGAATTGTTCGATATCTAAGCTCAAATATCGCGATCATGTTTTTGGGCCAGATCGTCGAGTACGGCTCTGGCGAGGATATTTGCGAGGCCCCCCTCCATCCGTACACTGTGGCACTTCTGTCGTCGGTGCCGGTAATGGAAGAGCGCGCCGGCCGGCAACGCATCGTGCTGTCGGGCGAGCCGCCATCGCCGATATCACCGCCGAGCGGTTGCCGATTCAGGACGCGGTGTCCCTATGCAGCGGCGATCTGCGCGGAGATCGCGCCGGAGTTACAGCAAATGCCAAGCGGGCGGCGCGTTGCGTGCCATTTCCCGGGCGTGTCCGGGACGCCCAACGGTGGCGAGCGAGGACCACGTCTCGCCGCTAATTAGCCATCATGAAAGAGATAAACGCGTGCTCAAATCCAGTGCCGAAGTGCTCTTGATCTCCACCTCGGCATTACAAGGAACAAGCGGATGAGCTCAAAATCAATCGCTGCAGAATTACTGATTGATGCGCGTGCCACGGTCGGCGAGGGCCCCGTCTGGGATGAAGCGCGGGGGCGCCTCCTCTGGGTCGACATCCCGAACAACCTTGTGTATTCCTTCGAACCCCGCTCTGGTGCAACGACGATAATGAATTTGGGTCAGGCAGTCGGTTCCGTTGCCGTTATCTCCGACGGTGGCTTGATCGCCGCCTTGCAAGATGGGTTTGGGATTGTCCGTCAGGACAGCAGCGTGATTTCGGAGCTCATCGAGGTCGAAAAGGACAAACCTCAAAATCGAATGAATGATGGGAAGTGCGACTGCATGGGCCGCTTCTGGGCCGGGACGATGGCGCGCGATCACACGCCCGCCGCAGGAACGCTTTATCGCCTCGAACGTGCCGCAAATTGTTTCAAGGTGTCGCCGATGCTCGAAGGCGTGACGATCGCTAATGGGCTTGACTGGAGTCTCGATAACACTCGGATGTACTACATTGACAGCGCGACGCAGCGGATTGATATGTTCGATTTTGACGCTGAGCGGGGGATTTTGAGCGGGCGGCGTCCGTTTGTAGAAATCCCTGCCGCAGAGGGTTTACCAGACGGGATGACGGTTGACGCGGAGGGTTGCGTCTGGGTTGCCTTGTTTCGGACCGGAATAGTCCGACGTTACAGTTCCCGGGGAGCGATGGACATGGAAGTGAAAGTCCCAGTCACTCTGGTGACCAGTTGCGCATTCGGCGGGCCAGGGCTCGAATGGCTTTACATTACAACGGCTCGCCACCGTTTGACAGCGGAGGAAGCCGCGGTCCAAACGACGGCCGGCGGCGTTTTTGCTTGCCGACCTGGGCCGGTTGGACGACAGCCCTTTTTGTTCAGCGGGTAAGGGGAAAGTCTGCAATACGCTCCAAAAGGCACTTGTTTTGGGAAGGACAAAGGATGACTGAGAGGGGGTCCGTTAAGCCAGCTGTTTCGCCGAGATTGGCCGGGCAGGTTGCGATTATTACGGGCGGGGGCCGTGGAATCGGGGAGGTCATTGCGAAGCGCCTGGCGATGGAGGGCGCGTCGATTGCGATTCTCGAGCTCGACCCAGAAAGTGGAAGGAGAGTCGCATCGGAGCTGACGGCAACAGGCGCGCGCGCGCTTTGGCGACAGTGTGATGTGACAAAAAGAGATGTCGTAAGGCAGACCTTTGATAGCGTTCTCCACCATTTTGGGGACGTTACAATTCTCGTCAACAACGCCGGGATCGGGCGACGAGCACCGTTCTTGGAGCTCGCGGATGAAGCATGGCATGATGTCCTTGGTGTTAACCTGACGGGGACGTTCATCGTCTCGCAAGAGGTCTGCCGCCACATGGCAAAAACCGGACGTGGAGCCGTCGTAAACTTGGGATCGGCGGCCGCGCACATGGCGCATAGCGACCAGGCGGCTTATTCAGTCAGCAAAGCGGGGCTTGAAGCGCTTACGCGTGTCATGGCTTTCGAGCTCGCGCCAATCGGCATCAGAGTCAACGCGGTCGCGCCGGGGACGATCGCGACCGAGTTCTTGGCTGGCATGCTCACCGACGAAGCAAAGGCAGAGCGGGTTCGGAGAATCCCGGCCGGCAGGCTCGGCACTCCCGAGGAGGTGGCTAGCGTGGTGGCTTTCCTCGTTTCGGACGATGCACGCTATGTGACAGGTTGTGCGCTTCCAATTGATGGCGGATTGGTGTTCGCTGGAATCCGAACCTGATTTGGTGTTCGGCGTACCAGACAACAAGCCATATAAAGGCCGCGAATAGAAGAACGGGCGCCGGCATTGGTATCGCGCCGAGGCGCACCAAGGGGTCCGCACGTCAGGCTGAACCCGTTGAGTAGGCTTTGAGGAATCTGTCGAAGTCATCTAAAGCGTGTCGTAAGCGGGTATCAGCGCGCCGGTGGAAATGAAACACGCAGTGTGTCGCGCGACAGCGCTACGATCGCCTATGTCCGGATGGGGTCAAAAGCGGAACCGGCCGAATACGTGCGGGTACGTCTGCTATCAGCCTTGAACCTGACATGAAAACGCGTGGCAGCGTTTGTCCGAAAAGTGCCATTCACGGACGTATTCCATGTTTCTCCAAAAGCGAATTGCAAGCCTCTGGGGTCGCACGGAGATCGTCAACGCTAGTGCAGCGACCATTACTCGTATCCGCTGAATTGCCTCAACCGGCGAACGGCGTCTCGGGCACACCCCGAACTCCGGCGGTAATCGCGAACAGACCGCCTGCGAGTGGCTGTGACGCGAGTTCTGCTTCTGTCAGGCGCCAGCGAGACGTGGTCACGTAAAGAGTTGAGAGGTCGTGCCCACCGAATGCGCAGGACGTGACCTGCCTGACCGGCAATTCGACAATGCGATCGATCCGACCATTGGGCATGAAGCGTACGACAGCACCACCACCGTATCGCGCACTCCAAAGACAACCGACCTCATCTACGGTCGCGCCATCCGGGCGGCCGGCTGCTGCACCCGGCCCCGCAAATACGTGCCCTTTCCCGATCGAGCCTGTCGACAAATCGTATGCGTAGGCTCGAATGCAATCCTTTCGCGTATCGGCGAAGTAGAACCACCGATTGTCGGGACTCCAGGCGACGCTATTCGGCGTGCCGATGTCCTTCAGTATGCGGCTGAAGGTGCGGTCTCGGTCAACGCGATAAAGCGATCCTGTTGTCTCCGTGGAGGCGTCGTGCATCGTACCAATCCAAAACCTTCCGTACCGATCGCACTTACCGTCGTTCAAGCGATTCTGCGGCTGATCCGGTTCAAGGCTCACTAGTCTGGAGAGCGCTTCCGACTCAGTGTCGAAGCCATACAGCCCGTCGTGGAGTCCGACCAGGAGGCCGCCCGAGGCTCTCAGCGCAACACAGCCGATTGCAGACGGCATCGCCCAGCGTGAGACTTTCCCGTCTGAAGGAGTCAAGCATAGCAGGGCGGGCGCGCGGATATCGACCCAGTAGAGCTTAGCCTCGTGCGTGTCCCAAATCGGCCCCTCGCCGAGGAGGCTGCGGGTCTCGAGAACACAATCAATCCGGGGTGCCAGCACGATGCGCCTTCCCTCCGACGCCTCTGCCTTTTGTGTCTATTCCTCGCGATTAGTCCAATCCCGCCCCGGATCACTCACCAGCGCTGCAGAGCGGCGAGCCGTTCAAGCCGCTCAGCAAGTTCATGCTCGAGGCGCACCATCGTCTCCCGCTCGACGTTCTCTGGCGTGAGCACTGCTACATGGCCGTCCTCGGGAGCATAGCCGATGACGCGCCGCGTCTCGTCGATGTCCCAGCGCATCCTGGGATTGTCGGACATCAGGTTTAGGATGGCGAAGGGGACATCCTCGACGACGACTGCGCGCTCGATTGCCTGGCAGAGATCACGGTCGCTGAGCCACATCTCCTGTCCCCAGCGCCCCATGGTCATGTGAGGGCCAGGCCGATTATCATGATCACGCTGGCACCAGCCGATGCGAAAGGCGATGACCGACAGATCATGCCGCGCGGCGAAGCTTTGGCCAATGCGCTCGCCGAACAGTTTCGAGTGACCGTAGGGATTGACAGGCCACGGCGGTAGGTCTGTCGTAAGACGCTCGTCGCCAAAGCGATAACCCGCCATCACCCAGTTCGAGCTAGCGAAGATGAGGCGCTTAGCTCCGTGTTGCCGCGCGGCCTCGTATACGTTCATCGTTAGATCGATATTATGTCGCTGGATCGATACCCAGGACGCGCGTGGGTTCGAATCGCCGGCTAAGTGTATGACGGCGTCGACCTTGACAAAGTGCCGCGCCCAGTAGTCATCGTAGATACTGAGGTCCGCAGTAATCACTGTGGGGTCGCGAGCGGGATTGTTGCAGAGCAGCCTTAGCTCGTAAGGGCCAACGCCAGAGAAATGCCGACGCAACTTGGTTCCGATATTGCCGGTCGCTCCGGTTATGAGGATCGTTCTTGGACACGTCATCGCCTCGGCTCCCGTCGTCAAGCGCGTCAACCTAGACCGCGGGCCCGCCGCCTCGCCTCACGTCCGCAAGCGGTAGCCCGCATTCATGAGCGCCTCAAGCGGCGCGAGGATAGCGGTCAACTCCTGATGAGCGAGTGCATCGAGGACACGCCCGCCGGTCTGGCGGAATGCGCTACACGCGATGACCCCGCGTCGACGCAGCACTTCCTTGTAGATCGCGGGGCCGTAGCCGGTCTCGAAAGAAAGGAGGGGAAGGAGCAGGCGAAAAATTTCGCCGGCCTTGGCCGCATCGCCGGCCTCAAGTGCCCGCCAGACCGCCCCGTGGATGTCGGAGACCTCGCAAGCGGGCATCGTTCCGCAGGCGCCGCGCCGGTGCTCATCGAGAAGCGCGCGGCCCGCCTTTCCCCCCATGACGCCGAGGCAATGTTCACCCGCCTCAACCAGGAGCTCGGACATGGCGATGCTCGAGAACTCAGTTTCCTCCTTGACGAATTTCGCCATCGGAACCGAGCGCAGGAGATCTGCCATCAGACGCACCGACATAGGAGTGCCACCGGGACCGCCGTAATTCTGCAGAAAGATCGGCAGAGCGCTCGCCTTGCCGATCGCAGCGTAATAAGCGCGGATTTCGCCTTCTGAGGCACGCTGGAGCGTCGGTGGCATCGCCATCAAGGCATCGGCACCATTGGCCTCGGCATGACGCGCGAGCTCGCATGCAACCGGCCAGCAGCTGCTCGATATTCCCGCGATCGCCGCGACGTGCCCTGCCGCCCCCGTCAGCACCGTTTCGGTGACCCGTCGGCGCTCGTCGTCCGTCAGATAGCCTACCTCACTCGCATTCGCCGAGGCGACGACGCCCTGGACGCCGCAGTCGACGCAGAATCGGACGATCTGCCTTAACCCGTCATAGTCGACGGAGAGGTCGCTCCTGAACGGCGTCGGTACGATGACAAAGACGCCCCGCCAACTCTTGCTCATCCGCAGTTTTTTCCCGGAATATGCCGCTTCCGCGCCGGCCAGCGCCACGGGCGACCAATCTAGAAGTCGGATGCCAAGTGGTCAACCATTGATCATAAATTGTTGTTAAGTGGATTTGAAATGGTTCCCATCCCTCACATTCCAGATCGTCACGCTTCCTCCGGGAAGGTCATGATGGTCTGGATCATGGCACTAAGGCTGCGGTAGCGAAGCGCCGCCGCACGACGCGCATCGCCGTGATGCAGCAGGTCGAGCAGCTCACGGCAGACGGCGACGGACTGCGCCCGTTGCTCGGGGCGCTCGACAAGATAGGCGAGCCGGTCCCAGCCCGCCCTTGCGCGGGATGCTATGAGCATCTCGTACATGCCGATGAGCAGTGGATTGCGCGTCGCCCGGATGATCTCAAGATTCAGCGCGAACATCAGGGCTCGGAAGGCGGAGGCGTCATCCGACTCGGCAACGGCTTCGAGCCGGGCATCGATGCGCTTGAAATCGTCGTCCGTGGCTCGCGCGACCACCAGCTCAAGGGCGCCGACTTCGATGATCCGGCGCGCCTCGATCGCGTCGAGCGGACTGATCGCCGGTGGTTCGGTCGACGAGCCGACCTTGCGGAGCCCGGCCAGCGCGGAGACGAACGTGCCGCTGCCGACGCGGCGCTCGATCAGTCCGTCTCTACGCAACCGCTCGAGGGCAGTGCGGACGAGCTTGCGGCCGACCCCGTGCCGCGCCGCCAGCGTACGTTCGGTCGGCAACTTCGTTCCAGACGGTAGCGTTCCGGCTTCGATGCCCTGTCGCAGCTCGCCGTAGATGTGCAGGTCTACCGAGCGACGCCGCGATTCGCGCGAATGGGTCGGTGGCACTTGTCCTTGCTTCTGGCCGAGGGTGTTCATGGCGATTTCATTGATCGATAATCGATGGGAACCAAAGTTGAACCAATCCTATGGAAAAGCAAGAGAATTCGCAAAATTGGTTCTTTACATACCGGACAAATCGGGACCAATATTGCTCTCAAGTCACCAAAATTTAGGAAACGAGAAATGGGGAGGACTGGCCATGGGCGCAGTGGTTCCAGGTACGCCACGACGGGATAATCTGAAAATCAGTCGCCGAACGGTGTTGAAGTCCGCAGCGGGCGTTCTTGCCGGTGTCGCCGCGTCTCGCTGGAGTGGATCCGCCCGCGCACAGACGGCGACGACGATCACTGTCTGGACATGGGGCGGCATCGAACGCTTCGCACCGCGGGTCGCGGCCTTCAAACGGCTCTATCCCGATGTTGCCGCCCGCATTGACGTCCAGGTCGTCTCGCCCGGTAAACAGGATCCCCAAGTCTACCAGGCACTCCGTCTCGCGCTCACCAGCGGGTCGGCGCTGCCTGACCTCGTGCAGATGGACTATGTCGGCATGCCCGAATTCGCCGAATCGGGTGCGCTGACGGATCTCGCCACGATGATGAAGCCGTACGAGAGCGATCTGGTCGACACCGCTAAGCAGCTGACGACCTATAATGGGCATGTCGTCGCCATTCCATTCCAACCTAAGGGCAAGGTGTGGTTCTACCGCAAAGATCTCTTCGAGCAGGCAGGGGTCGAACCCGATAAGGTAAAGACCTTTGACGACTACATGGCGGCGGGGCGCCGTCTGCACGAGAAGCTGCCGAAATCCTACATTATGAATATCGGTGACCAGCCAGATGACGATCTTTATTGGATCATGCTGTCGAATTGGGATGACGTGCGGGTCGCTGAACGGGATGGCACATATCAGATCACTAAGAACCCGCATTTTGCACAGGTGCTCGACTGGATGAAAGAGTGGCGGAGCTCGGGCATCGCATTCAACACCGACAACTGGAGCCCCGACTGGCAACCGGCGTTTGCCGACGGAACGATCTCGGGATGCCTCATTGCTAACTGGATGACCGACTTCCTGGCAAAGTTCGCGCCGCAACAGGGCGGCCGCTGGGGCATCACCCTGTGGCCGGATTTCGAGCGGCGGGGAAGCAACAATGGTGGCAGCATCTTCACGATTCCGGCCGGGGCGAAGAACAAGGAAGCGGCTTTCGAGTTTGCCTCGAAGATGCTGCTTGAGCCGAAGGGGGCACTCGACGAGTGGCAGCGCACGGGCAATCCCATGTCGATTAAGAGTGTGCGGCCGCAAATTCTTGATCTGGCACACGCGATGAAGCGTCCGGCGGACATGACCGACGCTCAATGGGCCCTGGTCCCGGCAAACTATTTTGGTCCGGATTTCATGAAGCCGATCTTCAGCTCGTTCGACTATTATCACGTGCCGGCCTTCGATCCTTCGGCCGCCGCGGAGCTCGCGCTTATGACACGCAACACTGAGGCGTTCCTGACCGGGAAGAAAACGCGGGACCAAGCCCTCCACGACATGGAAGCCGACATGAAAGCGCAGATCGGCAATCCTTACAAAGCGTGACCGGGGCGCGACCGCGTCGCCCCGGAGAGGCGCCGGTAAAGATGGTAAAGAGTAGAGCGCGGCAAGAAATTCAACCCGCGTTCAGGGACGGTCGGATCGTCCCATATTGCTTTATCGCGCCGTTCCTAATCTTTTTTGGCGCCCTCTTCTTCGGACCGGCGCTCTACTCGATTGTTCTCAGCTTCACTCGCTACCGCGGTTTCGGTGCGCCGCAATGGGTCGGCCTCAACAACTACACGGTCGCACTCAACTACGACGCATTCTGGCTGATGCTGCGCAACAGCGTCTTCTACTGGGTGGCGCACGCCGTGCCGATGATGATAATCGCCTTCGTCCTGGCCGTGCTCGTGCATGCGAAGCTGGCGCGGTGGCTGAGGCTGTTCAAGGCCATCATCTTCCTTCCCCAGATGCTGGCGACCGTCGCCGCAGCGTTACTCTTCCAGAACTTCTTCGGCACCCGCTACGGCGTGCTCGATTCGCTGCTCGGCGCTGAAATCCCGTGGCTCACGGATCCAAATCTGGCACCGTGGACGGTGGTCGTTTTGCTAATCTGGCAGAATACTGGGTATTGG
>Ga0187766_10000326_pt1 | contig 26391 bp, 25 predicted proteins | sample 0216_QUI02_MP05__4_FD_132971 | JGI IMG/M metagenome (GOLD analysis project Ga0187766, IMG submission 132971) | Tropical peat soil microbial communities from peatlands in Department of Meta, Colombia - 0216_QUI02_MP05_20_MG | ecosystem: Environmental > Terrestrial > Soil > Wetlands > Peat ... | reverse complement strand
GCCCGCGGCCGGTTGCGTCGCCTTGCCGCCAGCGAGGTGCCGGATGCGCTGCGGCGCGGCGCCGTGCTCGTCGACATCCGGCCACAGGCCCAGCGGGCGCACGAAGGCGACGTGTCGGGGGCGCTGGTGATCGAGCGCAACGTACTCGAATGGCGCTGCGACCCGACCAGCGACGCCCGGCTGCCGCAGGCTGTCGACGACGATGTCGAGTGGGTGATCGTGTGTTCGGAGGGCTACACCTCCAGTCTGGCGGCCGCGGCGCTGCAGGATCTGGGCCTACACCGCGCCACCGATGTAATCGGCGGCTATCACGCGCTGGCCGCCGCCGGGGTGCTGGCCGAGCTTACCGGTGTGAAAACTGCGGTGGGCGTTTCTCGATGAACGCGGCCATGCCCTCGGACTGGTCGTCGGTGGCGAATGCCGAATGGAACAGCCGGCGTTCGTAGAGAAGCCCTTCGCTCAGAGTGGACTCGAACACCCGGTTGACGGCCTCCTTGGCCATCCGGGTCGCCGATAGCGACATCTCCGAGATGGTGGTGGCGACGGCCTTGGCCTCGGTCAGCAGGTCGTCGGCCGGCACCACTCGCGACACCAGCCCGCTGCGCTCAGCCTCGACGGCGTCGATCGTGCGGCCGGTCAGGATGAGGTCCATGGCCTTGGCCTTGCCGATGGCGCGGGTCAGCCGCTGCGAGCCGCCCATGCCGGGCAGCACGCCCAGTTTGATCTCCGGCTGGCCGAATTTCGCGGTGTCGGCGGCGATCAGCAGGTCGCACATCATCGCCAGCTCGCAGCCGCCGCCAAGTGCGTGTCCGGCCACCGCGGCGATCGTCGGGGTGCGCACCGCCGCCAGCTTGGCCCAGGTGGCGAAATAGTCCGAGCCGAACACGTCGGCGAACGTCAAGCCGGCCATTTCCTTGATGTCGGCGCCGGCGGCGAACGCCTTGGCCGAACCGGTGATGATGATTGCGCCGATACCTGGATCGTTGTCGAATTCGGTTGCGGCGCTGGTAACTTCGGTCATCACCTGACTATTGAGCGCGTTCAGGGCCTGCGGCCGGTTCAGCGTGATGGTGCCGACGCGCCCGTCGCGTTCGACCAGGATGGTTTCGTACGTCATGGCCGCCTTTCTAGAACTTGAGGTCGTCGTCGACCGGTGCGAAATACGCGTCGACATCGGCCGCGGTGACCGCGGCCAGCGTCGGCGGCGACCAGGTCGGATTGCGATCCTTGTGGACTATCTGGGCGCGGATGCCCTCAACCAGGTCATGTGAGCGCAGCGATGCACACGACACCCGATACTCCTGGGTCAGAACATCTTCCAGCGTGTCCAATTTGGCAGCGCGGCGCACCGATTCCAACGTCACCGACAGTGCGATGGGGGAGCGACTGGCGATCAGGTCGGCGGCCTCATGAGCCGGTCCGGCGTCGTGCCGTCGTAGTGCGTCGACGATATCGGCAACGGTGTCACCCGCATAGCACTCGTCGATCCAATCCTGTTGTGCGGCAAGGGCGCTCGGTGGGGGTTCGACGGCGTGGTCAGCAAGTGCACTCTCCACGCCGTCGGCGACGATCGCCCGGGTGAATTTGTGCAGTTTATCGTGCGGCACGTAGTGGTCGGCGAATCCGAGCGCGAGGGCGTCCGCACCGGAAAACGGCGCCCCGGTCAGCGCCGCGTGCAGACCCAGCGACCCCGGCGCCCGGGACAGCAAATATGTGCCGCCGACGTCGGGGATGAAGCCGATGCCGACCTCGGGCATCGCGACCTTGGACGTATCGGTCACCACCCGGGTGTTGGCGTGTGCTCCGACGCCGACGCCGCCGCCCATCACAATGCCGTCCATCAACGACACGCACGGCTTGGGAAAGCGGCCGATCTGGGCGTTGAGCAGGTACTCGTCCCGCCAGAACCGCCGCGCCTCGACACCGTCTGCGCGGGCGCTGTGATAGATGATCACCACGTCGCCGCCGGCGCACAATCCGCGTTCCCCGGCGCCGGAGAGCACCACGACGCGCACCGCGTCGTCATGTTCCCAACGGGTGAGTACGGCGCTCAGTGTGTTCACCATATTTTGGGTCAGCGAGTTGATCGCCTTGGGGCGGTTGAGTATCACAAAGCCGACACCATCATCGATATGGGTCAGGACCTCATCGGATTCGCCCGTCACGCGCGTAGTCTCCCCTCGCTGAATCGCTCGTCGAATGCTGCCCAAGACTTGGTCAGCAATCTAGATCGTTAGCCTCGGCGGGCTGCCCGCGGGTAAGGTTTAGCTGGAGAGCGGCCCGGAAGATGCCCGCAAGGCGCCAGCTGAGCTGGGAACCCGGCCGGGCCACTGATCGTTGACCAGGCGTTCGCGCAGCTCGAAGCCACACAAGAGAGGATCTGACGGTGCGGGAGACAAGCAACCCGGTATTTCGTTCGCTGCCTAAGCAGAGGGGCGGATACGCGCAGTTCGGCACCGGCGTGGCCGGTGCCGCGAGCCAGCAGATGTACACGGGGTACCAGACCGATCCGTACGTGGCTCCGTATCGCGAGGCCAAGGTCACCCGCCCGCTGACCATCGACGACGTCGTCACCAAGACCGGCATGACGCTGGCTGTGTTGACGGCGGTCGCGGTCGTCTCCTACTTCCTGGTGTCGGCAAACGTCGCCTTGGCGATGCCATTGACCCTGATCGGCGCGTTCGGCGGCCTGGCGCTGGTGCTGGTAGCCACCTTCGCGCGTAAGCAGGACAGCCCGGCGCTGGTGCTCAGCTACGCCGCACTCGAAGGCTTGTTCCTCGGCGCCATCTCATTCGTCTTGGCCAACATCACGGTGTCGGCCACCAATGCCGGGGTGCTCATCGGGCAGGCCGTCCTGGGGACCCTCGGCGTGTTCGCCGGCATGCTCGTCGTCTACAAAACCGGCGCCATCCGCGTCACCCCCAAGTTCACCCGCATGATCGTCGCCGGCCTCTTCGGTGTGCTGGCACTGATGATCGGCAACCTGGTGCTAGGCATGTTCGGTGTCGGCCACGGTGAGGGCCTGGGCCTGCGCAGCGGCGGACCCTTGGCGATCATCTTCTCGCTGGTGTGCATCGGCATAGCGGCGTTCAGCTTCCTCATCGACTTCGACGCGGCCGACCAGATGATCCGCGCCGGAGCGCCGGAGAGGGCAGCGTGGGGCATTGCTCTTGCCCTGACGGTGACGCTTGTCTGGCTCTACATCGAGATCCTGCGTCTGCTCAGTTACCTGCAGAACGATTAGCTTCGCGACGCAAGGCCGGCACGCCGACCGGGCGTGCCGGCCTTCTCATGCGCGGGCACCGCGATTGCGAACCGAGCGATGCGACACGCGGAGATAGCGTCGTGGTATTCACACCGGGCGAGAGCTGACGTCAGTTCAGCCGCTCGATCACCATCGCCATGCCTTGGCCCCCGCCGACACACATGGTTTCCAGGCCCAGCGTCTTGTCGTAGGTCGCCAGGTTGTTCAGCAGCGTGGCGGTGATGCGCGCGCCGGTCATGCCGAAAGGATGGCCTAAGGCGATCGCTCCGCCGGAGACGTTCAGCTTGTCCTCGTCGATGCCCAGTTCGCGGGCGGAGCCGAGCACCTGCACCGCGAAGGCCTCGTTGATCTCGAACAGGTCGATATCGCCGATCGACATGCCGGCGTTACTCAAGACTTTCTTGGTGGCTTCGATCGGACCCAGGCCCATGATCTCCGGTGACAGGCCGCTCACTGCGGTGGACACGATGCGGGCCAGTGGGGTCAGGCCGAGCTCGTTGGCCTTGGTGTCGCTGGTGATCACCACCGCGGCGGCACCGTCGTTGAGCGGGCAGGCATTGCCCGCGGTCACGGTGCCGTTGGGCCGGAACACCGGTTTGAGCTGGCTGACCTTCTCGTATGTGGTACCCGGCCGGGGGCCGTCATCGACGCTGACCGTGGTGCCATCCGGCAGCGTGACCGGCTCGATCTCGCGCTCGAAGAAGCCCGTCTTGATCGCCTCCTCGGCGCGGTTCTGGCTGCGCACACCCCAGCGGTCTTGATCTTCGCGGCTGATCCCGGTCAGTAGCGCGACGTTTTCCGCGGTCTGACCCATCGCGATGTAGATGTCCGGCAGCTTCCCGTCGGCGCGCGGATCGTGCCATTCGTCGGCCCCCTGGGCCGCGGCGGCCGAGCGTTCCTGGGCCTCGGTGAACAGCGGGTTGTTGGTGTCCGGCCACGAGTCGGAGTTGCCCTTGCCGAATCGGGACACCGTCTCCACACCGGCCGAGACGAACGCGTCGCCTTCGCCGGCCTTGATCGCATGGAAAGCCATCCGTGTGGTCTGCAGCGACGAAGAGCAGTACCGGTTGACCGTGGTGCCCGGCAGGAAGTCGTAGCCGAGAGCAACCGCCACGACACGGCCAATGTTGAAGCCGGACTCGCCCCCCGGCAGGCCGCAACCCATGATCAGGTCGTCGATCTGGTTGAGCGCGGGCACTTTGTCGAGTGCGGCGCGCACCATCTGCGCGGCCAGATCATCCGGCCGTATGGTGACCAGCGACCCCTTGGCGGCACGGCCAATCGGTGAGCGGACAGTTGAGACGATGACGGCTTCCGGCACGACGGCTCCCTCGATCGGTTGTGGCTGGGTCGGATGGCCCGGCTCCTCGGCAGTCCGCCGAACGGCCCGCATCGTCGCCGGTTAGGGCGAATCTAATCCCTACCCACCGGTCGGCACGACGATGGGGGCGGGCACCCCGGTCGTGGGCCGGCGCCACAGCCGCGACATGATGCCGAGTCGCTGGCGACCGGGTAGCTCGGCAACTAGCCCGCCGGTCGACTCGCCCAGCGCATTGCACAACGCCGGCAGCAACTGATCGGCCGCAAGAGCATACCCAGCCGCCGACGGGTGGTAGCGGTCGTCGGAGAACAACAGCTCGGGCGCTTGCCGGAAATGGGGCGTCAGCAGATCGGCCAGCGGTACCGGCACACCACCGGCCGCCTTGACGGCGACGGCCTGGGCGCGGGAAAGCCGCAAACCACGAGCGCGCGCCAGCCAGCGCAGGGGTTGTGGGATGGCGGTGATGACCCCGAAATCCGGGCAGGTCCCCACGACCACGACCGCTCCGCTGGCGCGCAGCCGCCGTACCGCCGCACCGAGCCGATGCGCCGACGGACCGACGCCGTTGAGTGCCGTGATGTCGTTGGCGCCGATCATGATCACCGCCGCATCCGGCGGCGGTCCGGCCACGAACATCGCGTCGACCTGGCCGGACAGCCCTTTCGACGTGGCGCCGACGATGGCCTTGGTGCTCAGCCGGATACGTTTGCTGGTCTGCTCGGCGAGCCCGCACGCGATCAGCACTCCCGGGACTTCGTCGGCGGTGCGGCAGCCGTAGCCGGTCGCCGTCGAGTCACCGAAGATCATCAGGTGCACGTCGACGGACATCCCGCGCTGCCACCGCTGCACCGGCCCGTCGCCGCGGGTGTACACCCCATCGGCGCGCGGCGGGATGTCCCAGGCCTTGGGAATGACGCTGCGCGCCCGTGTCGCTTGGCCGACCAGCAAATTGCGTGCGCCTATATAGGCGGTGCCTGTCGAGGCCAGTGCACCCGCTGCGGCCAGCGCAATGATCGAACGGCGCGGCACACGAATGTCCACGCAAACAGTTTAGTTCGGCTGCGGTCGGCCAGCCGGCGGCTACCGGCCAGGCCGATCACGGGGCGAATCAAATGTGGTATCGAATCAGACTCTTTGACTGCTGAAACTTCCATAGGTGTCAAGCTAAGTTTGCGAGGTTGGCTGAGCGCCTCGACGGGTACAGCACCCATATGGGCTGAACCGGATGCTCTGCTACTTCGTCGATTGACTACAACGACGTAGGAAGTGTTGAGGATGACCGTACCGACTAAGGTATCCGGCTCGCCCCGAGATAGCATTCGCCTGCGTGATTTCCCCAAGACACGCAGATTTGCGGTCAGCGACGGCGCTCCCGTCGAAGTCATTGAGAGCGGACCCAGTATCACTGCCCGGTTGACGTGGCTGGCGTCGCGGCTGACGATCCGCCCAACTCTGGCCGTGTGCAGCCATATCCCGCACATGCCCTGGCCGTTCGGCCTGATCGACTTCGCGTGCCGGGTCTTCGTCCCAGCCCCGGGCACCATCCGCGCAACGGTGGGTTTGCCCAACGCCACCGCACAGCTGGTCCGCGCGCCCGGGGTGCTGCCCGCGGATGGCAACCGGCGGGTGGTGCTCTATCTGCACGGCGGCGCGTTCCTGACCTGCGGCGCCAATTCGCACAGCCGAGTCGTCAACGCGATCTCGCGATTCGCCGAGTCACCCGTGCTGGTGGTCAACTACCGGCTGATCCCCAAGCATCCGATTGGGATGGCCCTCGACGACTGTCACGATGCCTATCGCTGGCTGCGGCTACACGGGTACGAGCCGGAGCAGATCGTGTTGGCGGGCGATTCCGCGGGTGGCTACCTCGCGCTGGCGCTCGCTCAGCGGCTGCAGGAAGACGACGAGGAACCGGCCGCACTGGTGGCGATCTCGCCGCTGATGCAGCTGGCAAAGGGACCCAAGCAGGCGCATCCCAACATCAAGAAGGACGCGATGTTTCCGGCGAAGGCGTTCGACGCGCTGGTCGCGCTGGTTGCCAGTGCCGCCGCCAAACGCATCGTCGACGGCAAGCCTGAAGAACTGTATGAGCCGCTGGACCACATCGAACCGGGCCTGCCGCGGACATTGATCCACGTGTCGGGGTCCGAGGTGCTGCTGCACGACGCGCGGTTGGCCGCCGGCAAGCTGGCGGCGGCCGGCGTGCCGGCCGAGGTGCGGATCTGGCCTGGCCAGATTCACGACTTCCAGTTCGCCGCGCCGGTGGTTCCCGAGGCGACCCGCTCGTTGCGGCAGATCGGTGACTACATCCGCGAGGCCACCGACTAACGCGACGACTGCGTGCGCGCGGTGACAGATCGCCTGAGACGATGAACGCATGCGGATCGCGCAGCATATCAGTGAACTCATCGGCAATACCCCACTGGTTCAACTGAACTCCGTCGTCCCCCGCGGGGCCGGCTCGGTGGTGGCGAAGGTCGAGTACCTCAACCCCGGTGGCAGCTCGAAGGACCGCATCGCGGTGAAGATGATCGACGCCGCCGAGGCCAGCGGGCAGCTCATGCCGGGTGGCACCATCGTCGAACCCACATCGGGTAACACCGGTGTCGCGTTGGCCATGGTCGCCCAGCAGCGCGGATATAACTCTGTGTTCGTCTGCCCCGACAAGGTCAGCGAGGACAAGCAGAATGTGCTGCGCGCCTACGGCGCCGAGGTAGTGGTGTGTCCGACGGCGGTGCCGCCTGACCACCCGGACAGCTACTACAGCGTGTCCAACCGGCTGGTCACGGAGATCGACGGTGCTTGGAAACCCGACCAGTACGCGAACCCGGACAACCCGGCGAGCCACTATGAGACCACCGGCCCCGAGATCTGGGCCGACACCGACGGCAAGGTCACCCATTTCGTTGCCGGCATCGGCACCGGCGGCACGATCACCGGTGCTGGCCGCTACCTCAAGGAGGTTTCCGGCGGCACGGTCCGCATCATCGGGGCCGACCCTGAGGGTTCGGTGTACTCGGGCGGCAGCGGCCGGCCATATCTGGTCGAAGGGGTCGGCGAGGATTTCTGGCCGGCGGCTTACGACCCGAGCGTGCCCGACGAGATCATCGCGGTGTCGGACTCCGATTCTTTCGACATGACCAGGCGGCTGGCGCGGGAAGAGGCAATGCTGGTCGGTGGGTCGTGCGGGATGGCGGTGGTGGCCGCGGTGAAGGTGGCCGAGGAAGCCGGACCCGACGCGTTGGTCGTCGTGCTGCTGCCCGACGGCGGTCGCGGCTACATGTCTAAGATCTTCAATGACGCCTGGATGTCGTCGTACGGGTTCCTGCGCAGCAGGCTGGACGGTTCGATTGAACAGCCCACGGTCGGCGATGTGTTGCGGGGGAAATCCGGCGCGCTGCCCGACCTGGTACACACCCATCCGTCGGAGACCGTGCGCGACGCGATCGGCATCCTCCGCGAATATGGGGTGTCTCAGATGCCCGTTGTCGGCGCCGAGCCGCCGGTGAGGGCCGGCGAGGTCGCCGGCAGTGTGTCTGAACGCGAACTGCTCTCGGCCGTCTTCGAGGGTCGCGCCAAGCTGGCCGACGCCGTCCGCCTGCACATGAGTCCGCCGCTGCCGATGATCGGCGCCGGCGAGTTGGTCAGCGCAGCCGCCAAGGCGTTGCGGGACTGGGACGCGCTGATGGTGGTGGAGGGCGGTAAGCCGGTCGGGGTCATCACCCGCTATGACCTGTTGGGTTTCCTGTCGGAGGGCCCGCGGCGGCGGTAGCGGGGCGACCGGGAAGCAAATTACTTCGGCTACAAACACATACGTCGGCGACCGCTGCCTTCGGGCGGTGTCGTTACCGTGTCGACTGTTCGCGCGTGTTCTCGCGCCGACGGCTCCGCCACGACTCTTACTGGTTCTCGGGTACTGTAATGCGGCCGGGTTCAGCTAATTGTTTGTCGAGGTGTCCATGACCGACCAACCGCCTCAGCCGCCCGACGAAACTCATCCGCCGCCACCGCCGCAAGGTGAGGGTGATTCACCGTCGCCTCCGGCACCGCGCGGTGCCACCCCGCCTCCTCCGCCGCCCGGGGGTGTCTATCCTCCACCGCCCCCGTCCGCCGGCGGGTACGTACCGCCAGCGCCGGGGCCCGCAGTGCGTGGTCTGCCGCCGCAGGGGTACACGTCGTGGTTCACCCGGCTGCTGGCGTTCATCATCGATTTGATCCCGTCCGCCATCATCATCGGCATCGGTGCGGTGGTCCTGGGCGGCACCTGGGAGACGACGTGTCTCACCGACGTCTCGCAATACGGCATCAACGAGGTCTGCGCGACCGGCCCTGCTGCCGTGGGTTCGACAGCGTTCTGGTTAGCGGTGCTGGTGGCGTTGGGCTATCTGATCTGGAACTACGGCTACCGCCAGGGCACCACCGGGTCGAGCATCGGTAAGTCGGTGACGAAATTCAAGGTGGTGAGCGAGAACACTGGGCAGCCAATCGGTTTCGGTTTATCCGTCGTGCGTCAGCTCGCGCACTTCGTTGACGCGATCGTCCTCTGTGTCGGTTTCTTGTTACCGCTGTGGGACGTGAAGCGGCAAACCTTGGGCGACAAGATCATGTCGACCGTTTGTCTTCCGAGCTGACGCTCGGTAGATAGCGTTTCGTCTTGCACCCAAATAGTTCGCGAATAGACCATGCTTGCGGCGAATCTGCGAGAGCCCCCGCCAATGGGATCGCGGTCGCCGGCGTCACTAGGCTGATCGTTGATGAGTGAACACTGCAGCGCGCCCCGAGGCAACACGGGGCGCCGTGTCACTGGACTGGCCACCAAAGCCATTCACGCCGGCTACCGTCCAGACCCGACGACCGGAGCGGTGAACGCCCCGATTTATGCCAGCAGCACGTTCGCCCAAGACGGTGTCGGCGGCCTGCGCGGCGGATTCGACTATGCCCGCACCGCCAACCCGACCCGGTCCGCACTGGAAGCCTCGCTAGCCGCCGTCGAGGAGGGCGGCTTTGGCCGCGCGTTCAGTTCCGGGATGGCCGCCGGTGACTGCGCTTTGCGAGCATTGCTGCGGCCCGGAGATCATGTGGTCATCCCCGATGACGCCTATGGTGGCACGTTCCGGCTCATCGACAAGGTGTTCACCCAGTGGAATGTCGAGTACACGCCGGTGGCGCTCTCCGATCTGGACGCGGTCCGCGCCGCGTTCCGACCGCAGACCCGGCTGATCTGGGTGGAGACACCCACCAATCCATTGCTGTTGATCGCCGATATCGCGGCGATCGCCGAGCTCGGTCGGGAGAACTCGGCGAAGGTGTTGGTGGACAACACGTTTGCGTCACCTGCGCTGCAGCAGCCGTTGACACTCGGCGCCGACGTGGTGCTGCACTCGACCACCAAGTACATCGGTGGCCACTCCGACGTTGTGGGTGGTGCACTCGTTACCAACGATGAAGAGCTGGACACCGCGTTCGGCTTCTTGCAAAACGGCGCCGGCGCGGTGCCGGGCCCGTTTGACGCCTATCTGACGATGCGCGGCCTGAAGACTCTGGTGCTGCGGATGCAGCGGCATAGCGAAAACGCGGCCGCTGTAGCGGAATTCCTCACCGGACATCGGTCGGTGAGCACCGTGCTGTACCCGGGTCTGCCGAACCACCCGGGCCATCAGATCGCCGCACGGCAGATGCGCGGTTTCGGCGGCATGGTGTCGGTGCGGATGCGAGGCGGGCGCAAAGCCGCCGAGGATCTGTGTGCCAACACTGCGGTGTTCATCCTGGCCGAGTCGCTGGGCGGCGTGGAGTCGCTGATCGAGTATCCGAGCGTGATGACGCACGCGTCAACGGCCGGTTCGCAATTGGAGGTACCCGACGACCTGGTGCGGCTGTCGGTGGGCATCGAGGATGTCGCCGATCTGCTGGATGATCTCGAACAGGCCCTGAGTTAGTGGCCGAGACGCAAAATCGCCCAAAACCGCCGGTTTTCAGGGGATTCTGCAGGAGGAGTAGGTTCTCAGCAATCTTCGCCATGAGCGGGTTGTGCTACCGCCCCGTATCCCCGACGCGCAGCCGTAGCTATGCCTGGTAGGGCTCCGCGCTGATCAACGTCACCTTGACGGTGTTGCCATTTGGCACCGTGTAGGTGCGGCTCTCGCCCACCTTGGTGTCGATCAGCGCACGACCGAGCGGTGAGTTCGGCGAGTACACCTCGAGCTTGCCGTCGTTGACGCCTTCTTGGCGGGTGGCGATGAGAAACGTTTCGGTGTCGGACTCGTCGTCGTTGTAGTAGACCTTGACCACCGAACCTGGCAACGCCACCCCGGACTGTGTGGGAGCTTCGACCTTGGCGTTGCTGAGTAGGTCCTGCAGCTGACGGATGCGGGCCTCCTGCTGGCCCTGCTCCTCGCGGGCGGCGTGGTATCCGCCGTTCTCGCTTAGGTCACCCTCCTCGCGGCGGGCGTTGATTTCCGCGGCGATAACGGGACGGTTCGCGATCAACTGGTCGAGCTCGGCCTTGAGTCGATCATGTGACTCCTGGGTCAACCAGGTCACTTGAGTGTCCGTCATCTCCTCGCGCTCCTCGTATTGTTGGTTCCGCCATATTCGCCGCGGGCTGGCTTTAGTCTCGCTGCCGGGAGATGCGGTTCCACCCCGTGTATTGCCGCTCTGTTCTGCATATAGCAACTAATGCAGCAATACACGGTCCCACTAGGAACCGTGCGTTTACCTACGTTACCACTGCGGGGAGCTCAGGTAACCACGTATTCGCAGTTCGGCGTCCAGCGCGCGGTTGCTGGAACACCCTACGGTCAGGGGGCACGCAAGTAGCCGGGCACATCGGTGCTACAGGCGTAGACGTCTCCCATGACTGCGGCGTCCGTGTAGTCGAGTTTCTGACCCCGGTCTCCGGGGTGGAACGATTAGAACTGCAACTATAGGGTCACACACCGGTCATACAGCAGACGGACAGGGAGCACGTGAGCGAACTGCGGTTGATGGCGGTGCACGCCCACCCGGACGACGAGTCCAGTAAGGGTGCCGCCACCCTTGCCCGCTATGCCGACGAGGGCCATCGCGTGGTGGTGGTGACATTGACCGGGGGCGAACGCGGCGAGATCCTCAACCCCGCGATGGACCTGCCCGAAGTCCACGGACGCATTGCCCAGATCCGCCGTGACGAGATGGCCAAGGCGGCTGAGATCCTCGGTGTCGAGCACATGTGGCTGGGCTTCGTCGACTCCGGCCTGCCCAAGGGTGACCCGCCGCCACCGCTGCCGGAGGATTCGTTCGCGCTGGCACCACTGGAGGTGGCCACGGAAGCGCTGGTGCGTGTGGTACGCGAGTTCCGGCCGCACGTGATGACCACCTACGACGAAAACGGCGGCTACCCGCATCCCGACCACATCCGCTGCCACCAGGTTTCGGTCGCCGCGTACGAGGCGGCCGGCGATTATCGCCGCTTCCCGGACGTCGGTGAGGCGTGGACGGTGTCCAAGCTGTACTACAACCACGGCTTCCTGCGCCAACGGATGCAGTTGCTGCACGACGAGTTCGCCAAACACGGCCAGCAGGGCCCCTTCGAGGAATGGCTGGCCCATTGGGACCCCGAGCACGACGTCTTCGCTGACCGAGTGACGACCCGGGTGGAGTGCTCGGCGTATTTCAGCCAGCGTGATGATGCGCTGCGCGCCCACGCCACCCAGATCGACCCCAAAAGCGATTTCTTCGCCGCGCCGATCGCCTGGCAGCAGCGGCTGTGGCCGACCGAGGAGTTCGAGCTGGCCCGCTCGCGTGTCCCCGCGAAGCTTCCCGAGACCGATCTGTTCGCCGGAATCGAGGCCTGACCAGTGAATCGCATTCTTCTCACGGCAATCGACGTGGTGCAGGCCGACGACGCACCCCGCAATACGGGGCCCGACTTCGGCAAGGCCAGCCCGCTGGGGCTGCTGGTTATCGTGTTGCTGCTGCTCGGCACGGTGTTCCTGATACGGTCGATGAACCGGCAACTGAAGAAGGTCCCCGAGTCGTTCGACCGGGAGAACCCTGGGCCGGATCAGGCTGCCGACGAGGGCACACTCGGGGCTGGCGACCAGGCCTCAGAAAGCGCCAGCGAGAATGACGCCCGCACCGACCGCAACGGATCACCGCATGAGCCAGGCGGTTAGCATTAGTCCGGCGACGATGCGTGCCGGAACGTCACGAGGAGGAGCCGGACAATCGAGCCTCAGGACCCGGCGATGAGCCCCGCCACCAACACACTCGGTGGAGCCGCCAGCCCGTATTTGCGCCAGCACGCCGACAACCCGGTGCACTGGCAGCAGTGGACGCCGCAGGCCCTGGCCGAGGCCGCCGAGCGCGATGTGCCGATCCTGTTATCCGTCGGCTACGCGGCATGCCACTGGTGTCACGTCATGGCCCACGAATCGTTCGAGGACGACGAGGTGGCCGCCGCAATGAACTCCGGGTTCGTGTGCGTCAAAGTCGACCGCGAGGAACGGCCGGACATCGACGCCGTCTACATGAACGCCACTGTCGCGCTCACCGGGCAAGGTGGCTGGCCCATGACATGTTTCCTCACACCCGACGGCCGCCCGTTCTTCTGTGGCACCTACTACCCGAAAGCCGCTTTCCTGCAACTGCTTTCGGCGGTCACCGCTACCTGGCGGGACCGCCGCGGTGAGGTCGAGGAGGCGTCTGACCGCATCGCGGGTGAGCTTCGGGCAATGGCGTCGGGACTGCCCGGCGGCGGTCCGGAGGTGGCGCCGGCGCTCTGCGACCACGCCGTCGCCGCCGTGCTGCGCGACGAGGACACGGTTCGTGGTGGATTTGGCGGGGCGCCGAAATTCCCGCCGTCGGCTCTGCTGGAGGCGCTGCTGCGCAACTATGAACGCAGCGGGTCATCCGCAGCGCTGGAGGCGGTTGCCCGCACGTGCACCGCGATGGCGCGCGGTGGTGTCTACGACCAGCTGGCCGGCGGGTTCGCCCGTTACAGCGTCGACAATGCCTGGGTGGTACCGCATTTCGAGAAGATGCTGTACGACAACGCGCTGCTGTTGCGCGTGTACGCACACTGGGCCCGGCGGACCGGGGACCAACTCGCGCACCGGGTCGCCGGGCAGACCGCGCGGTTCTTGCTCGACGAGCTGGCCGACGCCGAGATGTTCACCTCATCGCTGGATGCCGACGCCGACGGGCGGGAGGGTTCGACGTACGTCTGGACGCGAGAGCAGCTGACCGAGGTGCTCGGAGCTGACGACGGTCGTTGGGCCGCAGAGGTTTTCGCGGTCACTGACTCCGGGACGTTCGAAGCCGGCGCCTCGGTGCTGCAGTTGCCGACCGATCCCGACGACCCGGCCCGCTTCGAGCGCGTCCGAACCGCGCTGCTGGCGGCCCGGCTCACCCGGCCTCAGCCCGATAGCGACGACAAGGTCGTCACCGCCTGGAACGGGCTGGCGATCACCGCGCTGGCCGAGGCGAGTGTGGCGCTGGAAGCGCCTGAGTTGGTCGACGCCGCCCGGCGATGCGCTACGGCGCTGGTGGACCTGCACATCGTCGACGGTCGGCTGCGGCGGGCCAGCCTGGATGGGGTGGTCGGCGAGAGCGCGGCCATCCTGGAGGACCATGCGATGCTGGCCACCGGGTTGCTGACGTTGTATCAGCTGACCGCCGACGAAGCGTGGTTGACGACGGCCACCGAGCTGCTCGACACCGCACTGGCGCACTTCGCCGATCCGGACCGGCCCGGCCGCTGGTTCGACAGCGCTGACGACGCCGAGCAGCTGATGTTCCGGCCCGCCGACCCCCTCGACGGGGCGACGCCATCGGGGGCGTCGTCGATCACCGAGGCGCTACTGAGCGCCGCGCACCTGGCCGGTGGTGACCGCGCCGACCGATACCGGCAGGCGGTCGCCGATGCGCTGCTGGCGCATTCCCCGCTGCTAGCACGCGCTCCCCGCTCGGCCGGGCACTGGCTGACGGTCGCCGAATCCGCGGTCCGCGGGCCGCTGCAGATCGCAATCGCTTGCGACGCGTCGCGGTCCTCGCTGCTGGCCGACGCACGGCGACTGGCGCCCGGCGGGGCGATCGTCGTCGGCGGCGAAGCGGGTTCGTCGCAGCTGCTGGTCGGCCGGGACCGGGTGGCCGGCGCCGACGCCGCCTATGTGTGCCGGGGACAGGTCTGCGATTTGCCGGTCACCACCACGCCGGAACTGGTGGCCGCGTTGGACGTGCCCGGGTAGTAGCGTGCCTGTCATGCCGAGTGCCCCCGATAAAACTCAAGCCATCACCGACACCGTCAACCGGTACATCGCGCTGCTCGCCAACGGCAGCGTGGACGACTTGGTCGAGCTGTACGCCGACGACGCGGCCCTTGAGGATCCGGTCGGAGGCGAGGTGCACATCGGGCGGCAGGCGATCCGCGGTTTCTACTCGGTGATCGAGAAAGCCGACCGGGACTGCGAGCTGGTGTCGCTGCGGGTCGCCGGCAACGAGGCGGCGTTCCAGTTTCGGCTGACCGTGACGGCTGGCGGCAGCAAGATGCGGATCGAGCCGATCGACGTGATGGTGTTCGACGAAGACGGCAAGGTCACCGCGATGAAGGCCTACTGGTCGGCGGCAAACGTCACCCAGCTTTAGCGGATCGCCGCAGCACGGCATTCAACGACCAGGCAGCTGTGGCCACTGGGGCAGCGACCGGCCGGGCTTTAGACCGATTGCCCGGCTCTCCCCCGCAAGCGGGTGGTACCCACCTCGGGCCCTGTACGGCCCGCATCGTCGCCAGGCTAGAACGCCGCGAACCACATGGCGATGTAGTGGCAGATCGCCGCCACCGCGGTGCAGGCGTGGAAGAACTCGTGGTAGCCGAAGGTCGTCGGCCACGGGTCCGGCCAGCGCAGCCCGTAGAGCAGGCCGCCGACGCTGTACACCACGCCGCCGACGATGAGCAGCACGAACGCGGCGACCCCGGCGCCGTGCAGGATCGTGCCGGTGAACCAAACCGCCACCCAACTCAGCAGCAGATACAGCGGCAAGCCCACCCAGCGCGGCGCCGACGGCCAGCACACCTTCAGCACGATCCCGGCCAGGGCGCCGCCCCACACGATCCACAGCACCAGGCGCCCGACATGAGGCGGCATGGCCAGCATGGCGAATGGTGTGTAACTGCCGGCGATGAACACGAAGATCATCGAGTGGTCGAGCCGTTTCATGCGATACCGGGCAGTGGTCGATTTCCAGTGGATGCGGTGGTAGATAGCGCTGACGGCGAACATCGCCACGGCGGCCAGGGTGTAGGTCAGCGTGGCCAGTCCGGCGCGGGTGGAAGCCACCGCCCATGACACCGCCACCAGTGCCGCGCCCGCGACGACGGTCACGGCGGCGGAGTGGACGTGGATCCAGCCGCGCAACCGCGGCTTGATCAGGCGGCCGACGCCCTCGACGAGCTGCTCGGCAGCGTGCTCGACGGGGTTGGTCGGCGTGAAAGCCCGCGGCTGCGGCTCTGGTTTCGTGGCCGCGCTGACCTGGCCAGTCATCTTCGTTGCTGCCTCGCCCGTTGGGATGCCAGTAACTGTCGGTGACCACGGTAGTGGGGATGTCTGTGTAGATGCTTTGTGATCCGCGGGAGTTCACCGGAAATTGTTGCGGGTCACAGTAGTCTGGATCTTCGTGGAGATCATTCCGGCGCGTCTGAAGGAACCGCTGTACCGGATCTACGAGATGCGGCTGCGGCAGGGCCTGGCTGCGTCCGAATCCGCGCTGCCCCGCCATATCGCCGTCTTGTGCGACGGGAACCGGCGCTGGGCTCGCAGCGCCGGCTACGACGACGTCAGCTACGGCTACCGGATGGGCGCTGCCAAGATCGCCGAGATGTTGCGGTGGTGCCAAGAAGCCGGCATCGAAATGGCCACCGTCTACCTGTTGTCGACGGAAAACCTGCAACGCGACCCCTACGAACTGGCCGCGCTCATCGAAATCATCACCGACGTCGTCGAGGAAATCTGTGCGCCGGCCAACCGCTGGAGTGTACGTACCGTCGGGGATCTGGGGCTTTTGGGCGAGGAACCGGCTCGCAGGCTGCGCGAAGCCGTGGACTCCACCCGGCCCAACACTGGCTTTCATGTCAACGTCGCGGTCGCTTATGGCGGCCGGCAGGAGATCGCCGACGCCGTGCGGGCGTTGTTGAGCAAGGAACTCGCCAACGGCGGGACCGCTGAGGAACTCGTCGACGCGGTGACCGTCGACGCGATCTCCGAGAACCTCTATACCTCAGGGCAACCCGACCCCGACCTGGTCATCCGAACCTCAGGCGAGCAGCGGTTGTCCGGCTTCCTGCTGTGGCAGAGTGCGTACTCGGAGATGTGGTTCACCGAAGCGTACTGGCCCGCATTCCGCCGGGTCGATTTTCTCCGCGCGCTGCGTGATTACAGCTTGCGGCACCGCCGTCACGGCATGTAGCGGCACCCGGCGTCCGTGCCACACTAGGTGCATGGCTGCCATGTCGGCCGTGGTGTTCACGCTGAGTTGGTGGCTCGGCTTGTATCTGCTGGCCCGTGATGCGCGCAAGGTGGTGCTTGCGCTGGCGGCAATCGGGTTGTGCGGTTTCGCGATCGTGGTGGCCCTCGACGCGGTGCGGCTGGCCAGCGTTGCACACACCGGACTCCTCAGCCACCTCGAGATCTACCTGGTTGCCGTTCCCGGCGTGGCATGGTTTGCGGTGCTTGTCGAACTGTCCCGGCCATGCGACAGCTGGCGGGCACGCACCGGTGAGCTGTTGCTCGTCGGCGGCGTCGGTGCGCTAGCTCTGGTCGGTGCGATGATGGCCGGCGGGGTCGACGGGCCGCTGCGACCAGGCCACGTGCTGATGTTCGCGGTGATCTCGGCGTCGACGCTGGGCGCGATGGTCGCTGCGTTGGTGCGGCCCGCCCAGCCCATCCCGGTCGCTGGTGTGGTCATCGTCGCGACGCTGTTCTTTGCGCTGGGCAATGCCATCCTGATCATTCCGCTGGGTCTGTTGCCCAGCTGGCTGGCGTTGACGTCGACGGGTTTCGACCTGCTGTTGCTCGGGGTGGCGGTGGCGCTGTGGGACGCCTTCGACGAGGGCCAGGCGCTGCGTGCGGACATGCTGCGCTCGTTCACCGGCTCGATCGTGGTGGCGCTGTTGTTCGGTGGCCAGGCGCTCATCGGCCTGGCCGTGACCCCGCATGAGGCCACCGCGCAGACCACGCTGACAGTGCTGCTGTTCACCAGCTTGGCGATCGCGATCTCGGTGCAGGTGCTGGCCGACCCGCTGGCGGGGATGCTGGACTGGCTGGCGTGGTCGCGGTCGCCGGCGCTGCGCGCCGACCGGGCCGCGCTGCGGCACACCGGGGCGGCGTTGCCACTGCGATCGGCCGATCCACTCGACGACCTGGACGACGACACCTTCGCGCGGCTCACCCGCCGCGCGCTCGGTCACTACGGCGACCTATCCAAGCTGGTCGCCAGCCCGCTGACCGCGCTGCCGATGATCGACGAGCGACTGGCCGCGCGGGGGGCGCCCGACCAGCCGCTGGAGCGGGCCAACGAACTCAAGGCTGTGCTGGCCGACCGCATCGCGCGGCTCAAACCGCGCGACGGCGGCGACTTCGGCACCACCGAACAGTGGCGTTACTACAACTCGCTGTATTTCCCGTGTGTCGTCGGCGTACGCGCCTACGCGCAGAACACCACCGCCGCCGGTTTGGATCCGACCGCCCGACAAGCCTGGCAGTGGCTGGTCACCGAGGTCCCGCAGCGCTCGCTGCACAACTGGCAAAACGCCGCGGCCCGGCTGATCGCCGCCGATCTGCGTGGGCGGGTGGCCGTTCCCACCGAGTAATCCACCGGTTGGCTGGGGAATAGCCCGGAATTAAAAGTCGGTTGACCTGCGCATGGCAGTAGTTGGCAGTGCCACGCGTCGATGTGGCAGTGCTTAGGCGCCAGGCTCAAATGTGTTCCACCCCAACCGGCATCTCAAGGAGTTTTGACATGACCGCGACTTCTGGACTGGCAACCCGGCCCCTGTACGACTCGACCGACTCGTTGCTGCGCTTTGCGATGCGGGTCGACGCCACCCTCACCGGCCTGGCCGGGTTGGCCGTCGCGGCGGCCGCGGACCCGATCTCGTCGCTGACCGGCCTGACATCCGCCGAGGAATACGGCGTGGGTGCCGCGTTCGTGCTCTACGGCCTCGCGGTGTTCAGCCTGGCCGCGCTGCCGAACTTGCGCCGAGTCGGGATCGGCGTCGTCGTCGCCAACATCGTGTGCACCCTGGCAGCGGTCGTGGCGGTGGCCGCTGATTCCCTTCCGCTGACCGCGATGGGCGTTGCGGGGACCCTGGCCAGCGGTGTGTACACCGCGTTCTTCGCGCTGCTGCAGTACCTCGGAGTGCGCCGTCTGCGGGCGTGACTCCCTTCCCGCCGGTGCGGGGCGCCGCCGTTAGAGGTTGCGGTGTGCCGCCCCGCATTGGCCATCGCCGGCGTAGGCCCCGCACAGCGCTACAGTTTGCGCAGCCGCAAACGGTTGATGGAGTGGTCGGCGTCCTTACGCAGCACCAGTGTGGCCCGCGGCCTGGTCGGCAAGATGTTCTCCACCAGATTCGGCCGGTTGATTGTGCGCCAGACCTCCCGGGCAGCGGCCACGGCCTGCTGGTCGGTCATCGGCGCGTAGTGATGGAAGTGCGACTCCGGGTTGGCGAACGCGGTAGTGCGCCAGGCCAGGAACCGTGACACGTACCACTGCTCGATGTCTTCAATCCGCGCGTCCACATAGAGCGAGAAATCGAACAAATCCGACACCATCAGAGTCGACCCGGTTTGTAATACGTTGAGGCCCTCTAGGATCAGGATGTCGGGATGGCGGACGACGTGCTTGGCCCCGGGCATGATGTCGTAGTGCAGATGCGAATACACCGGCGCGCATGCGTACTCGGAACCGGATTTCACCAGCGTAACAAACCGCAGCAGTGCCCGTCGGTTGTAACTGTCGGGGAACCCCTTGCGGTGCATGAGGTTTCGTCGCTCCAGTTCGGCATTGGGGTAAAGAAAACCGTCGGTGGTCACCAGGTCCACTCGCGGGTGATGGTCCCAACGGGCAAGCAACGCCTGCAGCACGCGAGCAGTGGTTGACTTGCCGACCGCCACGCTGCCGGCCACACCGATGATGAACGGCACCGGCCGGTCCGGGTTCTGTTGGGGTTCACCAAGGAACTCTGCGGTGGCGGCGAACAGCCGCTGACGGGCGGCAACCTGGAGGTGAATCAGCCGGGCCAGCGGCAGGTAGACCTCTTCGACTTCGAGCAGGTCGATCTGCTCGCCGAGACCGCGCAAGCCGATCAGTTCCTCTTCGGTGAGGGCCAGCGGCGTTGACATGCGCAGCGCGCGCCACTCACTTCGGTCGAACTCCACATAGGGGCTCGGCTCGCTAAGCCGCGGCATGCGTGCCAGTCTTGCAGCAGCGGTCACACCATGATCGGCTGGGGCGACCCCGAAAGCGTTAGCGGGCACGGACCCTGCCTCCCTGATCCGTGAAGGCTTGGTTTGCGCATCGGCCGGATCGAGTCTGGCTACGTCGACTCCTGTACTGGCGATCCAAGGCTACGCCGGCCGCTGGAGGGCGAAACCAGCGCTCGACTTCGCCGATCTCGTCCACCGGGCCGAGCGGTTGATCGCCGCGCTGCCGCGGTTAGCCGGAGACTAGGCTCGACCGCATGGCAGCAGACTCGACAGTGAGCACGTCGGCCGCCGCGCCGGGCACCGAATACGCCGAGACCGCGAGTGCCGCCTATCGGGCGGCGCTACAGGTCATCGAGTCCGTCGAACCCCGCATCGCCGCGGCGACCCGCAAAGAGCTTGCCGACCAACGAGATTCGCTCAAGCTAATCGCCAGCGAAAACTACGCGTCGCCGGCGGTGCTGCTCACCATGGGCAGCTGGCTGTCCGATAAGTACGCCGAGGGCACCATCGGGCACCGCTTCTACGCCGGCTGCCAGAACGTCGACACCGTCGAGAGCGTGGCCGCCGAACATGCCCGCGAGCTGTTCGGCTCGCCATATGCCTACGCCCAACCACACTCGGGCATCGACGCCAACCTCGTGGCCTACTGGGCCATCCTGGCCACCCGGATCGAGGAGCCCAGCCTCGCCGAGGCCGGGGCCAAGCACGTCAACGACCTGTCCGAGGCCGACTGGGGACAGCTGCGCGCCAAACTCGGCAACCAGCGGCTGCTGGGCATGTCGCTGGATGCCGGCGGCCACCTCACCCACGGCTTTCGGCCCAACATCTCCGGCAAGATGTTCCAACAGCGCAGTTACGGCACCGATCCGGCCACCGGGCTGCTGGACTATGACGCCGTCGCCGCCGCCGCGCGTGAGTTCAAGCCGCTGATCCTGGTCGCCGGCTACTCGGCCTACCCGCGGCGGATCAACTTCGCCACGATGCGCGAGATCGCCGACGAGGTGGGCGCGACGCTGATGGTGGACATGGCGCATTTCGCCGGGCTGGTGGCCGGCAAGGTGTTCACCGGTGACGACGACCCGGTGCCGCACGCTCACGTCACGACTACCACGACCCACAAGTCGTTGCGGGGGCCGCGCGGCGGCCTGGTGCTGGCCCAACCGGACTACGCCGATGCCGTCGACAAGGGCTGCCCGATGGTGCTGGGTGGGCCGCTGCCGCACGTCATGGCCGCCAAGGCGGTCGCCCTCGCCGAGGCCCGCCAACCGACGTTCGCCGCCTACGCCCAGCGGATCGCCGACAACGCCAAGGCCCTGGCCGACGGGTTCCTGCGGCGCGGTGCACGGCTGGTCACCGGCGGCACCGACAACCACATCGTGATGCTGGACGTCACATCGTTCGGCCTGACCGGACGCCAGGTCGAGTCGGCGCTGCTGGACGCCGGTGTCGTCACCAACCGCAACTCCATCCCTGCCGACCCCAACGGCGCCTGGTACACCAGCGGCATCCGGTTCGGAACCCCGGCGCTGACCACCCGAGGCTTCGGTGTCGCCGAATTCGACCGGGTGGCCGAACTGGTGGTCGACGTGCTGACCAACACCCGACCGGCGGGCTCCTCGAAGGCCAAGTACATGCTGGCCGACGGCGCCGCCGAGCGGGTGCACGCCGCCGCCGCCGAGCTGCTGGCCGCCAATCCGCTATACCCAGGCCTCACGCTGTAGGTCGGCTAGCACGTAGCGACTCGCGGCATCGCGCGCCCCGTCTGCCACACGAGTCGCCGCGGTGCGCACGCGTTGATGACACCGCGGGAGCGGCTGTTGGGACTCGACCTCGCCAACGGGGGGCACCTGACGCACGGAATGCGGCTGAACTTCTCCGGCAAGCTGTACGAGGCCGGCTTCTACGGCGTGGATCCGACGACACACCTCATCGACATGGACGCCGTGCGTGCGCGGGCCCGCGAGTTCCGGCCCAAGGTCATCATCGCCGGCTGGTCGGCCTATCCGCGCATCCTCGACTTCGCGGCCTTCCGGTCGATCGCCCTCGAGATCGGCGCGCACCTGTGGGTGGACATGGCGCATTTCGACCGGTCTGGTCGCCGCCGGGTTGCACCCGTCGCCGGTGCCGCATGCGGACTTGGTGTCCACGACCGTGCACAAGACGCTGGGCGGTGCCCGCTCCGGGCTGATCCTGGGCAAACAGGCGTACGCCAAGGCGATCAATTCCGCGGTCTTCCCCGGCCAGCAGGGCGGACCGCTGATGCAGGTGATCGCCGCCAAGGCGGTGACATTCAAGATCGCGGGAACAACGGAGTTCGCCGAACGCCAGCAGCGCACGCTGTCGGGTGCCCGGATCCTCGCCGACCGACTGCTGGGCCCCGACGTCACCAAGGCGGGCGTGTCGGTGGTCAGCGGCGGCACCGATGTGCACCTGGCATTGGTGGACCTGCGCAACTCGCCGCTGGACGGCAAGGCCGCCGAGGATCTGTTGCATGAGATCGGCATCACTGTCAAACCGCAACGCGGTCCCAAACCACCCGCGGCCTCCGATGGTGACCTCAGGTCTACGGGTGGGCACCCCGGCGCTGGCCACCCGGGGCTTCGGTGACGCCGAGTTCACCGAGGTCGCCGACATCATCGCTACCGCGCTAGCAGCCGGCACGTCGGCCGATGTGGCGGCACTGCGGGCGCGGGTGACGCGGCTGGCCAGGGAGTTCCCGCTCTACGAGGGACTAGAAAACTGGACGCTGGTTGACCGCTAGCCCGGAGCGTCGATTTCACAAATCACGTACAGCCGGGTTACTGTTACTACATGGCACAGAAACCTGTACCTAACGAGCTGACCCTTGAACTCGAGCCGATGGTCGGCGAAAACATGGACCGCCACCTCGCGACGGAGGACCTGTGGTTCGCGCACGATTATGTGCCGTTCGAGCAGGGTGAGAACTTCGCCTTCCTGGGTGGGCGTGATTGGGACCCGTCGCAGGTGACGCTGCCCCGGGTGATCACCGACGCGTGCGAGATCCTGTTGATTACCAAGGACAACCTGGCCGGGCATCACCGCGAGCTGGTGGAGCACTTCATTCTCGAGGAGATGTGGGGACGCTGGCTGGGTCGGTGGACCGCCGAGGAGCACCTGCACGCAATCGCGCTGCGGGAATATCTCGTGGTGACCCGGGAAGTTGATCCAACGGCCAATGAGAACGTCCGCGTCGAGCACGTGATGAAGGGCTACCGCGCCGACCAGTATTCCCAGTTGGAAACCCTGGCATACATGGCTTTCTACGAGCGTTCCCACGCTGTGTTTTGCCGTAACCTGGCCGCGCAGATCGAGGAACCCGTGCTGGCGGGGCTCATTTGCCGGATCGCCAAAGATGAAGAGCGCCACGAGGAATTCTTCGCCAACCTGGTTGCGCACTGCCTCGAATACACCCACGACGAGACGGTGGCTGCGATTGCTGCCCGAGCCGCGGACCTCGATGTTGTCGGCGGCGATATCGACGCCTACCGGGACAAGGTGCGGAACGTCGCCGACGCCGGTATTTTCGGCGCCCCGCAGCTGCGGCAGGTGATTTCCGACCGCATCACCGCATGGGGGTTAGCCGACGAACCCGAACTGCAGCAGTTCGTCACCGGTTAGTGCCGCTGCCCGGCCCACTCCCGCCAACGGGTGATACGCCCACGGTCGTTGGGCCTCAGCTCCACGCGGGGTCCGGCGCGCCTGCCCGGCGGCCGTGCGACGACGGGAGTAGCGTCGCAGTCGATGGCTAGCAACATGCTCTGCTGTCCGGGCGGCACATCTCGTCACCACTACGGCAGGACCGGCCCCGGTCCTGGTGCCGCAGCCCCCACTAACACGCCTGTGCGGGGCCGCGCGGCTCGAGGAGCGCTCTGTGACTGATTCGCCATCGGCTTCACAGCACACCATCCGGACCTACGTGCTGGACACCTCGGTGCTGCTGTCCGATCCGTGGGCGTGTACCCGGTTCGCCGAACACGAAGTGGTGGTTCCGCTGGTCGTGATCAGCGAACTGGAGGCCAAACGATATCACCACGAGCTGGGATGGTTCGCCCGTCAGGCGTTGCGCTTGTTTGACGATCTTCGGCTGGAGCACGGGCGGCTCGATCAGCCAATTCCCGTTGGAACACAAGGTGGTACGTTGCATGTCGAACTCAACCACAGTGACCCGGCGGTGCTGCCCGCGGGCTTCCGTACCGACAGCAACGACTGCAGGATCTTGAGCTGCGCCGCCAACCTTGCCGCTGAGGGCAAGCGAGTCACGTTGGTCAGCAAGGACATTCCACTTCGGGTCAAGGCCGGCGCAGTGGGCCTGGCCGCGGACGAGTATCACGCGCAGGATGTCGTCACATCCGGATGGACCGGGATGGCCGAGATCGAGACCGCTGCTGAGGATATCGACGCACTGTTCCACGACGGCGAGATCGACTTGGCCGTTGCCCGGGATCTGCCTTGTCACACCGGGGTTCGGCTACTGGGAGGCAGCTCGCATGCCCTCGGCCGGGTCAACGCCAACAAACGCGTTCAGCTAGTCCGCGGTGACCGCGAGATGTTCGGACTGCGTGGGCGCTCCGCCGAGCAGCGGGTGGCATTGGACCTGCTGCTCGACGAGTCGGTGGGTATCGTGTCGCTTGGCGGCAAAGCCGGCACCGGTAAGTCGGCGTTGGCGTTGTGCGCGGGGCTGGAGGCCGTGTTGGAGCGGCAGACCCAACGCAAGGTGGTGGTGTTTCGTCCGCTCTATGCGGTCGGCGGCCAGGAGCTGGGCTACCTGCCCGGCACCGAGAGCGACAAGATGGGCCCGTGGGCACAAGCGGTCTTCGACACTCTTGAGGGTCTGGCCAGTCCGGCAGTGCTCGAGGAAGTGCTTTCTCGCGGAATGCTCGAGGTGCTGCCGTTGACCCATATCCGGGGTCGCTCGCTGCATGACTCGTTCGTCATTGTCGATGAAGCGCAGTCGCTGGAGCGCAACGTGCTGCTGACCGTGTTATCCCGGCTCGGTGCGGGGTCCCGGGTGGTGTTGACCCATGACATCGCACAGCGCGACAACCTGCGGGTAGGCCGCCACGACGGGGTCGCGGCCGTAATCGAAAAACTCAAGGGTCATCCGCTGTTCGCGCACATCACCCTGCTGCGCAGCGAGCGGTCACCGATTGCGGCGCTGGTCACCGAGATGCTGGAGGAGATCGCCGGGCCCCGCTGACGGCCCGTTTCGGTAGGCTGCCAGCGTGCCGAGACGATCTGACAGCCAGGGCTGGCGCTACTGGCGGACCGTTCTCGGCGTCATCGCGGCCGCCGCAGTGCTGGTGGTCGGCGGTCTCACCGGTCACGTGAAGCGGGCGGGCGCAGACGATGTGGACTGTTCGCTGGTCAAGTGCTTGGCGTTCACGTTCGACGACGGACCGGGGCCGTACACCGACCGGCTACTGCAAATCCTCAAGGACAACAACGCTAAGGCCACGTTCTTCCTGATCGGCAACAAGGTAGCGGCCAACCCGGGAGGCGCCAAACGCATCGTCGACGCGGGTATGGAGATCGGCAACCACACATGGGAACACCCCAACATGACGACGATTCCTCCCCAAGACATCCCCAGCCAATTGTCCAAGGCCAACGAGGCGATCAGCGCAGCAACCGCACGAAAGCCGACGCTCTACCGCACGGCGGGTGGACTGTCTAACGATGCGGTGTGCCGGGCCGCCGCTCAGCTGGGTCAAGCCGAAATCCTTTGGGACGTAATCCCTTACGACTGGATCAACGATTCCAACACGGCGGCAACGCGATACATGCTGATGACCTATATCAAGCCCGGCTCGGTGGTGTTGTTCCATGACACGTACTCCAGCACGGTCGATTTGGTGTACCAGTTCATCCCGGTGCTCAAGGCAAACGGCTACCACCTGGTGACGGTCAGCCAGTTGCTCGGGCCGCGGGCGCCCGGCAGCAGTTATGGCGGCCGCGAGAACGGGCCACCCGCCAACGACCTGCACGACATCCCGGCCTCCCAGATTCCGACGCTGCCCAACACACCGTCGCCTAAGCCGATGCCCAACCTCCCGATTACCGACATCCCGGGCCAGAACTCGGGTGGACCGACTAACGGTGCCTAAGCGCCGGAGGTTCGTCGCGGGCGAGGTGCCTCCTGACGTTCGATCGACTCAAGCAATCTCGCAGACTCGTGCGATGAACTGGTTACTGTTGTAGTGCCGCTGCCACGGCGTAAACGCATCGCGCATGGCCGTGCGCCCAGGCGTCACTGTCCAGAACCGACGTCCCACGCGTCGGCTTAGTCAGGGTAGGTAGCACCATGAGGCCCATGGCAATGCTGATTT
>Ga0187766_10000324_pt1 | contig 26406 bp, 22 predicted proteins | sample 0216_QUI02_MP05__4_FD_132971 | JGI IMG/M metagenome (GOLD analysis project Ga0187766, IMG submission 132971) | Tropical peat soil microbial communities from peatlands in Department of Meta, Colombia - 0216_QUI02_MP05_20_MG | ecosystem: Environmental > Terrestrial > Soil > Wetlands > Peat ... | reverse complement strand
GCCGCTGTTTCACGAATTGATCCGCCGACCCCCGCGCCCGGTCATCGACACCGACGCCGCCGCGTCGACATCCACCCTGGCCCAGCGGCTGCACGGGCTCTCCACCGGCCAGCAACACGACCTACTGGTGGGGTTGGTGCGCTCCCACATCGCCGCGGTGCTCGGACATCCCGACAACGACATCGACACCAACCGGGCCTTCCAAGACCTCGGCTTTGACTCACTCAGCGCCATCGAACTACGCAACCGCCTCAAAACCGCCACCGGGCTCACCCTCTCCCCCACCCTCATCTTCGACTACCCCACCCCCACCACCCTCGCCGAACACCTGCACAGCAGAATCGAGAACAGTGCTGGCAGCAGCGGGACGCGGCTGATGAAATTCAACGCGATTGTCAAAGAGCTGCGAACGCTAGCTCTGAACCCGGAATGGACCGTCACAGAGAAGTCACAGCTTGCTTCACAGATCGAAAAGCTGCTGGAGTCCTTGACCACCCCGGACGGTTACGGCCGGCGAAACGACGATGACCTCGACATCGAATCAGCAACCGATACCCAGCTTTTCGCAATCCTCGATGAGGAACTGGGGCAGTAAGTCGGCCCCCCGTCGTCGAATCCTCACTCGACCCGTGTGATCCGTCCGGTCGAGCCGTCGACCTCGATCACCTGCCCAGTGCGCAGCACCCGGCTGGCCTCTACCGATCCCACGACACACGGGATGCTGAATTCGCGCGCGACCACCGCGGCGTGCGACATTTCGGCACCGGTGTCGACGACGACCGCCGCGGCATAGCTGAAGAACGGTGTCCAGCCGGTGTCGGTACACTCGGCGACCAGCACCTCACCCGGCTGCAGATCGTCGATCGAATCCGACGTCAGTATCCGGACCGGTCCCTTAGCTATGCCCCCCGACACCGGGATGCCCGTCAACGACTCTCCGGGCTCCAGTTTTCTCGCCCCGTCGGAGCGGGATTCCCACCGTTGCACGAAATACATCGGCGGTCGACTGCGCTCTAGGCGCGCGCGCTCGGCCTTGCGGCGCGAAATACGGTCGCGCACGTCCGTTGGTGCACGCGTCAGTTCGTCGCGGACCAGATAGAAGACGTCACCAGGCTGTTCGATGACGCCACAGGCCGCTAGCCGTGAGCCGAGTTCGCGCGCGATTAGCCGGTAATTGTGCGTGTACCGGATGGCGCCATCCCGCGCGCGCTCGCGGGACTGCTGGAATCCGGTGCCCAAGCGGGCGAGCAGCCGCAGCCGCGGGCCCATCGACGGCGTCGGCGTCACCGGTCGCTCGCGCGAGCTGGCGAGTTTGGCGACAACATCGAGCAACCGCGCCGGGGAGTCGGCGAACACCGGGCTTGACAGCTCGGTCTCGCTGGGCCCACGGTGGCCGTACTCGGCGATGACGGCGTCGAGTCGCGCGGCGAACTCCGGATGGTTGGCGCGCAGGTACACCAGTGCCCCGTCGGGGTCGGACCCGCGCAGCATCGCCGCAATGGACTCGTCAGCTCGTGCGCGCGGGGCCAGATCGTATATGCCCCGCATCAACCCGGCACTGGACAGGTTCTCGGCACCACCCTTGAACTGGGAGGCGAGGCGCTTGCCGCCCTGTCGCTCGATGAGGCCCATGATCGGAACGACCCCTGCCGAACCAAGGGCGGCCACAGCCCACGAACTGGCGACCGCGTCACGGACACAACGCAATTGGCTATGCAGCTCGTCATCGGTGCGGTCCGCGTAGTACGCCGCGTCACGCTGCTGCTCGCGCGCTTCGCTCTCGATCCGACGGGTCTCCCGGGCCGCGCCGGCGAGAAGGATGACGATCTTCGGCAGCCGGCGGGCCACATCCCACTGTGCGATCTTGCCGGACGCAGGAACGTCAATACCGGATGCTGCTCCGAACAATAAGTCCCGCCAGGCCGATGGGTCGGCTCCGGGAAGCATTGCACTGGCAGCGCGCGACACCGTGAGGTTGACGTAGATGTTGTGGCCGAAACACCCGACATGCTCCTCGGTCATCGCTCGGCGGATCTCGCCTTTCATCTGCACGATGTAGGCGGCCAGGGCGCCGGTGGCGCGCATCGCCTCCATCGCCAGTTCCAGTGACAGCGGGGTCATCGGCCCCGGGAACGCTTCGGCGATGTTGGCACAGGTGAACGCCGGCCATTCCGGGTCGACGGTGGTGTCGAATTCACCGGAGGCGCCGCTGTCGTTGGCCGGGTGGTGAAGTCGCTCGTCGCTGCGCGGCGGCGGTGTTGGTGTCCAGGGGAATCGCCACGGCATGACCAGCCGCCGAGCGCCAAAGTAGACATGTTCGCGGTTAGCGCGGCGGAAGTCGGTCACGCAGTCCCGGCTAGTCCAGACCGGGACAAAGCCGAGTTCACGCAGCCGGCTGGTGTCTACGAGCCGATCGGTGAACGTTAGGCGACGAATTCCTAACCAGCGCAGCGCCCCAGCCCACCGATTCGCATCGAGTTCGATGTAGGGCTTCCCCAGGATGTCAGCTACATCCCGCAGCGCGACGACATCATGGGCGGCGAGGTTTACCTGGCCGGTCCACCGCGGGTGCTCGACCGCATCGGCGGCGAAGCGGGCGAGATCGTCGTGATGGATGAACTGCCCGACGTTTCGTTGGCCCTTGAGCCCAACGATGACGGGTCCGGCAAAGCGGCGCTGGGTCGCGCCGGTCGCATCGCGGCCCATCACGTGGGTCGCCCGCACCAGTAGAGCGCTGGTAGCGGACGTATCTGTGCGCCACATGGGATCCGACTGGCACAAGGAATCTTCGGTGGCTGACCAGGGGCCCGTCGAGATCACCACGACGCGGGGTACCGCCGTGCGTTTCGCCGCATCGAGCATTGCACCGGCGTCTGCCACACCGGCGGCGAAAGTGGTGGCTGCGTCATCGCCGCTGCCGACGACTCGTGGTACGTACACCAAAGCATCTACCGCGGCGCCGCAAGATCGCCGGCCCCGGGATGAGAAGAGCCACTGCGGCTTCTGTGACGCTTCCGTCACCTCGTGACCGCGACGCGCTAATTCGCCGATCACGCAAGACGTCACATCCCCCGGGATGCCAGTGACCACTACCCGCATGGTGCAAACCTTGTCTTCGAGTTATTCCCTGGCCCACAACATGAAGCGCGATCACATTCGATGCGACGGCAACCGACGATACTCGCCACGACGGCCGTGAACCGAGAGGTTCTGGTCTGCGGCTTTTGGTGATCGGTCAGGCCCAAGGCCGACGCGGCGGTGCAGCGCCGCCAGCGGCTGGGGCGCCCACCAGTTGGCCCGTCCCAGCACATGCATGAACGCGGGCACCAGCAGCATCCGCACCAGCGTGGCGTCCATCAGCACCGCCAGCGTGAGACCAACACCACACATCCGCATGATCGACACGTTCGAGGCGCTCAGCGCCGCAAACGAAATCGACATCAGCAGCGCCGCTGCCGTGACCACCCGGCCGACGCGCGCCAGACCTAAAGCGATGCATTCGTCGTTGCCAGCAGACGTTCGTGCGTTTGGGGGTATCGCCAGCCAGTGCTCGCGGATGCGGGACACCAGAAAGACTTCGTAGTCCATCGACAGACCAAAGGCGATGCAGAACAACAACACCGGGACATTGGCCACCAGCGTTCCTGTCATGGTCGTGCCCAATCCGCGCAGGTGTCCGTCTTGGAACACCCACACCAGCGCGCCGAACGTTGCGGTCAGCGACAGCACGTTGAGAATGAGCGCCTTGATTGGAAGTATCACGCTGCCCGTCAGCAGGAACAGCAGCACGAACATGATTGCCGCGATCACGGTCAGCACGGTGGGCAAGCGGCTGCTGATCGCCGCGGCGCTGTCGCGGTTGATCTGCGCGGTCCCGGTCAGGTCCACCCGTCGACCGGCGGGCCCAGCGATGGCGTGCAGCCGGTCGAGTTGAGTATCGGATGCCGCCGAGAACAACGGCGCCGTGCTGTTAACCGTGACAAACGCACTGCCGCCCGACATCCCTGTCGGAGCGGATGACGGTCCCGCACGGGCACCCGCGACGAATGTGCCGCCCGGTGCAGACACCGATGCCACGTCGGGCACCTGCGACAGGGCCGCAGCGTAGTTGTCCAGCTGCCCGGGCGTGACACCGGTGGCATCGGGGATGACCGCGATCACCCCAGCGGCCAGATCGGTGGCGAAATCGCGGCGTAGCTGGTCGCCGACCTGACGGGCCGACGCAGAGGTGGGGAGCACCCGGTCGTCGGGATAGCCCCACTTCACACCGAGGAACGGGGCGCCGAGCACCGTCAGCAGCGCTACCACGGGCAGTCCGAGAAGAACTGCGTGGCGCATGGCGAACTTAGTCCAGCGATACCAGAAGGAGCGTTCCACCGGCGGCAGGACGCGTTCAGGCCGACCCAGCAGCCGGCGGGCCGCCCGGCGCATATCGAATGCGTCAACCCGATCGCCCAGCAGCACGATCAGCGCCGGCGTCAACACCAGAGCGGTGACGACCGTGAAAGTCACCGCGGCCACGCCGGCATAGGCGAACGACTTGAGGAAATACATCGGGAAGAGCACCAGCGCGATGATCGAGAAACCCACCGTCATCCCCGAGAACAGCACGGTGCGGCCCGCGGTGGCCATCGTGGTGATCAGCGCGTCGTCCGGCGCGGCGCCGCCGGCCCGCTCGTCGCGGAATCTGCTGACGATCAGCAGCGTGTAGTCGATGGCCAACGCCAGGCCCATGGCGACGGTCAGGTTCAGAGCGAAGGTCGACACCTGGGTAATGAATGTGATCATCCGCAGCAGTGCCATCGCACCGACGATTGCCGTGATGCCCACCGCGATCGGCAGCGCGGCGGCCAGCAGACCACCGAACACCCAGACCAATACCAGGAAACTCAGTGGAATCGCGAACAACTCGATCACCAGCAAGTCGTGCTCTGACTGACTATTGACTTCTACATAGGCCATCGCGCCGCCCGCCTTGACGCTGACGCCGCCGCGATTCCCGACCAGTTGTTCAGCCACGGCCTTGGCGTGCTTCTGGCCGCCGCTGCCCCCGCCAGCGATGCCGGCGAAAACCAGACCGGACTTGCCGTCTTTGCTCACCAGTCCGGGCGCAGCGGGCGGGGGGACGGTCCACAGTGAAATCACATCACCGACGAAGGGCGAATGCTTCAGGTGCTCGACGATATCGGTGCCGACGGCGCGCGCGGCCGGGCTTTGCGCACCGTCCTGCGAGGTCACAATTAAGAGCAGCTGCACGTCGCCTCGACCGAACTTCGCGGACAACAGGTCGGCGGCATGGGCCGACTCAGACGTGGGGTCCTGGAAGCCGCCCGCCGCGAGGTTGCCGATGACCGGAAGACCAAGTACCGCAGCGCAAGCCATCACCAGCACCGCGATGGCGACGGTGAGCCGTGGTGCACGGATGGCCAGTTGAGCGATACGTCCCAGCAAGCGGGATTCCTTCCGTATAGCTACCCGGCATCGGTGCCACAAGTTCAGTTCAGGTGATATCCGGGGACGACTTCGAGAACCCGCCGCACCGAGCACTAAACGATCGAACGCTTGGTTTCTTTAGATCATTGCATAGCTGGGCTAATTTCGGCGGACTTCTACCACACTGCTCACCGAAACATGAGCCCTGAGCTGAGTCACATCGGTGGGTGGACTAACCGCCCACCTTCGATACGGCCACCCCATGCGAGCTGGGGTGAGGTGATCTTGATGCCCTGGGCGTGGCGTTCGACAAGTGACGCGTCAGATCGCGCGCGCCCCGGGGCCAGCACGGCCTCGATGAGAAACCATGGGATGCCGGCCAGGCCGAAGTCGCCGACCGCCAAGCTGGCGCCGTCGGGAATGTCGGCGACCGCCTCGGCGGCGGAGCCGACCAGTTTGTCGCGGGTCATGACTGCGGCGGGGCCAGCAGCCGGCAGCGGTTGGGAGGCAACGACAACCATAGCCAGTGATATCGCCGCCCGTGCGGCCCAAGCGAATTCGCCATTGATCGAGAACGTACTCGCGGTACTGCGGCAGTCGCACGCCCCGGCGCCCAGCCCCGCCCGACACCGGCATAGGGTGACGCCTATGTCGCTTTCCGGGAAAACAATGTTCATTTCGGGTGCCAGCCGCGGCATCGGGCTGGCGATCGCCAAGCGGGCCGCGCGCGACGGCGCCAACATCGCTTTGATTGCCAAGACCGCTGAGCCGCACCCCAAGTTGCCCGGCACCATCTATACCGCCGCCAAGGAGATCGAGCAGGCCGGCGGGCAGGCGCTGCCCATCGTGGGCGACGTTCGGGACGGCGATTCGGTCACCTCGGCGGTGGCCGAGACCGTCGAGCAGTTCGGCGGCATCGACATGTGTGTGAACAACGCTTCGGCGATCAACCTCGGATCCGTCACCGAGGTGCAGCTGAAGCGTTTCGACCTGATGAACGGCATCCAGGTGCGCGGCACGTATGCGGTCTCGCGGGCGTGTATTCCTCATATGAAGGGCCGGGAGAACCCGCACATCCTGACGCTGTCGCCGCCGATTCGGCTGGAGCCCAAGTGGCTGAAGCCCACGGCTTACATGATGGCCAAGTTCGGGATGACGCTGTGCGCGCTGGCGATCGCCGAGGAGATGCGCGCCGACGGGATCGCCTCCAATACGCTCTGGCCGCGCACCCTGGTGGCCACCGCCGCGGTGCAGAACCTGCTCGGCGGCGGCGAGGCGATGGCCCGGGCCCGTAAGCCCGAGGTATACGCCGACGCGGCCTACGTCATCCTCAACAAACCCGCCACGGAGTACACCGGCAACTCGGTGCTCTGTGAGGACGTGCTGGTCGAGTCGGGCGTCACCGACCTGTCGGTCTACGACTGCGTACCGGGCGCCGAGCTCGGAGTCGACCTGTGGGTGGAGTCGGTCAACCCACCGGGATACGTGCAGCCGTAACGTGTTTCGGTCCGGCCGCCACGGAGTACGCGCCGTGCGCGTGCGGTATCAGATATTGATACCAGCATCTGGTGTCTTGCATGACGTACTCCATGACGTTGCCTCTGGATGTTTCGACGCACGACCGCCTGCGCCAAATCGTGGAAGGCCGCTTCCGCAGCAACAACGCCGCGATCATCGAGGCCATCAACAAGCTTTGGGAAACGTTGCAAGATGAGGAACTCGACGCGGCCTACGCGGCTGCGGTCATGGAGAACCCGGCATATCCGTACGAATCCGCTGAGGAGCGCAGAGTTTCGAGGTCACGACGGAAACCACGGCTGCAGCGGAACCGGCGGTGAGCCCGACCCGAGGCCAGGTTTACCGCTGCGACCTCGGTGACAGCCCCAAACCCTGGCTGATCGTCTCCAACAATGCCCGTAACCGCCACACCGCCGACGTCCTCGCCACCCGGATCACCACCACGGCCCGCAGATTGCCGACCTGGGTTTCCCTAGCCGGCGATGACCCGCTGGCCGGCTACGTCAACACCGACATCAACCGGGCGCTTGCGGTCGCTTTAGCTCTCGCCCACTGACGACGGCCCGCCCGGCGGACCGCCCGGCGCTTACAGCAGCCTCGCCTGCTCGGGCTGCGACTCGACCGGTTCGATCAGCTCGGGTCCGTTGTTGCGCACATTGTTGACCAGTGTCGATATCTCGCGCATCCGGATGCCGCGCACGTCGGGAGGCGCGGCCAGCAGCTCGGGGTCCGGCGGGGCGTCGGGATCTAACCACCGGTCCCAGTCGCGTTCGGTCACGACCAGCGGCATCCGGTCATGAATCTCGGCCAGCTCGCCCACCGCGTCGGTGGTGATGATCGTGCAGCTCAGCAGCGACTCGGCTGATGTGTCGGGCTTCCACACCGACCACAGGCCCGCCATGAACAGCGGCTCGCCGTCGCCACGGTACATGTAGAACGGCGTCTTGCGGGCCTTCTTGCCCGCCGGGGTGTCCGGATTGACGCGCCATTCGTAGTAACCGTCCATCGGCACCAGGCAGCGTTTCGATTTGGCGCTCGACCGAAACGCGGGCGACGTGGTGACCCTGTCGGCGCGTGCATTGATCAGCAGCGGGCCCTTGGTCTCGGGTGCGGCGTCGGGGCCCGGCTTGGCCCATGGCGGCACCAGACCCCATCGCATGAGCCGCAGGCGCCGCGTGGGCTCGTCGTCGGGCTCATCATGGCGGCGGACGACAGTCGCTACGGTCGCTGTCGGCGCCACGTTGTAGTTCGGTGCGGCCGCATTGGAGCCGACCGTCGTGGCCTCGTCGATCGCCTTGATCTTCTCGGCGAGCAACGCCGGATTGGTGGTCACCGCGAATCGTCCGCACATGCCTCCATGGTGGCAGAGCGCACGGACACGCGATGATGGACGAGTGACCACCTGGACGGCCCCGTGCACACCGACGCCGGTGTACGCGACCGTGACCGTGCCCGGCTCAAAATCCCAGACCAACCGCGCGCTGGTGCTGTCAGCGCTGGCGGCTGACCAGGGCCGGGGTTTCTCCACGATCAGCGGTGCCTTGCGCAGCCGGGACACCGACCTGATGATCGGTGCGCTGGGCACCCTGGGCCTGCGAGTCGACGTGGCCGGGTCCGAACTGGCGGTCAGCGGCAGGATCTCCCCCGCTCCGAACGCCCGCGTCGATTGCGGTTTGGCTGGCACGGTGCTGCGTTTCGTACCGCCGCTGGCGGCGCTGGCCAACTCGGCAGTGGAGTTCGACGGCGACCAGCAGGCCCGGGCCCGGCCGATCGCGCCGCTGCTGGACGCGCTGCGCGGTCTCGGTGTCGAGGTCGACGGGGCGGGTCTGCCGTTCCGGGTCCGGGGAAGCGGATCGGTCACCGGCGGCACCGTGGCCATCGACGCGTCGGCGTCGTCGCAGTTCGTGTCCGGCCTGCTGTTGTGCGGCGCGTCGTTCACCGAGGGGCTTACCGTGCAGCACACCGGTCCGGCGCTGCCGTCCGCGCCGCATATCGCGATGACGGTAGCGATGCTGCGGCAGGCCGGCGTGGAAATCGATGATTCAGCGCCGAACCGGTGGCGGGTGCGGCCCGGCGCGGTGGCGGCCCGCCACTGGGACGTCGAACCGGACCTGTCCAACGCCGTTCCGTTCCTCGCGGCGGCCATAGTCAGCGGCGGTACGGTGCGCGTCACCGGCTGGCCGCCGACCAGCATCCAACCCGCCGACATCATTCTGGGCATCTTAAAGCGGCTGAATTCTATTGTTGCCCACACTGATTCGTATCTCGAGGTGCGCGGGTCGGCGACATACGGGGGCTTCGACGTCGACTTGCGCGACGTCGGGGAGCTGACACCGGCGGTGGCGGCGCTGGCGGCACTGGCCACCCGGGGATCGGTGTCGCGGCTGACCGGCATCGCCCATCTGCGCGGCCACGAGACCGACCGGCTGGCCGCGCTGTGCACCGAGATCAACCGCCTGGGCGGCGACTGCCGGCAGACGCCCGACGGTTTGGTGATCACCGCCACACCGCTGCGGCCCGGTATCTGGCGCTCGTATGCCGACCATCGGATGGCGATGGCGGGCGCGATAATCGGGCTGCGGGTAGCAGGGGTCGAGGTGGACGACATCGCCACCACCGCCAAGACGCTGCCGGAGTTCCCGCGGCTGTGGACGGACATGCTGGCCGATCAGGGGCCCAGCGCTTGAGACCCGGCGACTACGACGAGTCCGACGTCAAAGTCCGCTCCGGCAGAGGGTCGCGACCGCGGACCAAGACCCGTCCGCAGCACGCCCACGCGAAACCGGCCATGGTGGTGAGCGTCGACCGCGGCCGCTGGGGATGTGTGCTCGACGGTGACCCTGACCGTCGGGTCACTGCCATGCGGGCACGTGAGCTGGGCCGCACCGCGATCGTCGTCGGCGACGACGTCGACATCGTTGGCGATCTGTCCGGTCGTCCGGACACCCTCGCCCGCATTGTGCGGCGCGGGCCGCGGCGAACGGTGTTGCGGCGCACCGCCGATGACACCGACGCCACCGAGCGGGTGGTGGTCGCCAATGCCGACCAGCTGCTGATCGTAGTAGCGCTGGCGGACCCACCGCCGCGCACCGGGCTCGTCGACCGTGCGCTCATTGCCGCCTACGCCGGTGGGCTGGCGCCGATCTTGTGCCTGACCAAGACCGACCTCGCCCCGCCGGAGCGGTTCGCCGGGCAGTTCGCCGACCTGGACTTAACCATCGTCACCGCCGGGCGCGACGACCCGCTCGATGCCGTCGCTCCCCTGCTGACCGGGAAAGTGACCGTGCTGCTTGGGCATTCCGGAGTCGGCAAGTCGACGTTGGTGAATCGTCTTGTGCCGGAAGCGGATCGGGCTGTCGGCGAGGTCACTGAGATCGGCAAAGGGCGGCACACCTCGGCGCAGTCGGTGGCGCTGCCCCTAGAGAAATCGGGGCATGGCTCCGGCTGGGTGATCGACACCCCGGGCGTCCGCACGTTCGGGTTGGCCCACATCGAGCCCGACGATGTGCTGTTGGCGTTCTCCGATCTGGCCGAGGCGATCCAGGACTGCCCGCGCGGCTGCGGGCACATGGGCCCGCCCGCCGACCCCGAATGCGCGCTGGACGCCCTGACCGGGCCCGCCGCCCGCCGTGTCGCCGCTGCCCGGCGGCTGCTGGCGACGCTTAAAGAAAGTTAGGCCGCCAGGCCGTCAGTGCTCTGGGCTCGCCGCGCCTCGGCTCGCTTGCTCCGCCGCCAGCCCCGCACGGTTGCGATCGCAGTCTTGAGCCCGCGTCGGCGTCCGGTTACTGGATCGGTGCCCGCGAAACCCGGTCCCAGCTCGGCGAACATCCGCTCGCTGCGGGTTTCCGGCGCATTGTCGGCGGTGTCGTGCAGGTACTTGTCCGGCAGCGACAACTTGGCGATGGTCCGCCACGTCTTGGCATACTGCAGCAGGAACGGGCCTGTGGTGTAGGGCAGGTCGTACTTGTCGCAGACCTCGCGCACCCGTACCGAGATCTCGGCGAGCCGGTTGCTCGGCAGATCCGGATACAGGTGGTGTTCGATCTGATGGCACAGGTTGCCGCTCATGAACCGCATCGCGGGCCCGGCGTTGAAGTTCGCGCTGCCCAGCATCTGCCGCAAATACCAGTGGCCCTTGGTCTCACCGATCATGTCGGTCTTGGTGAATTTCTCGGCGCCATCAGGGAAATGCCCGCAGAAAATCACCGCATTGGACCACACGTTGCGGATCAGATTGGCCGTCGCGTTGGCCTTCAAGGTCGATGTGTACGTCGCGCCGGGTGACAGCGACGTCAGCGCCGGAAAGGCGACATAGTCCTTGAACAGCTGCCGACCGGCTTTGCGCACGAACTCGTGCAGCCGGACCCGGGTGTCCTCGGGAGCGGCCCGGCCCTTGAAGATCTTGCCGATCTCCACGTGCTGCATGGCGACGCCCCATTCGAAACCGATCGCCAGAATGGTGTTCAGCAGCAGGTTGAACAGGTGGTGACGCTTCCAGCGCTGGTCTCGGGTGACCCGCAGCATGCCGTAGCCGACGTCGTCGTCCATGCCCAGGATGTTGGTGTACTTGTGGTGGACGAAGTTGTGGTTGTAGCGCCAGTGCTTGGACGCCCCGCTCATGTCCCACTCCCAGGTCGAGGAGTGAATCTCGGGGTCGTTCATCCAGTCCCACTGGCCGTGCATGACGTTGTGGCCGATTTCCATGTTCTCGATGATCTTGGCCACGCCCAGCGTCACCGCGCCTGCCCACCACGCCGACCGCCGCGAGCTGGCGGCCAGCAGCACGCGCCCGGCCACCTCCAGCGTGCGCTGCGCGGCGATGGTGCGACGGATGTAACGGGCATCGCGCTCGCCGCGGGAATCTTCGATGTCGCGGCGGATGGCGTCCAGCTCAACAGCCAGGTTTTCGATGTCGGCGTCCGTGAGATGTGCGAATACGTCCATATCGGTGATCGCCATCTGTTGCCCTTCCGCAGTTCTGCAGTCGCTGACCTACGCTATCGTAACCTACGAACCCGTAGGTTACCAGTGAGTAGCCGTTAGATGTCGAGCACACAATCGCCTGAAGCGGCCGAAATACAGGTCTGGACCCGGGTCCCGGGTTCGTGTTCCACGCCTGTTCGCAGGTCGCGGACGTGGCCTTCCACCAGGGGAACCACGCACGATTGACAGATGCCCATCCGGCAGCCGAACGGCATCTGCACGCCGACCCCTTCGCCGGCATCCATCAGCGAGGTCGCCGCATCCGCGACGACGCTGGTGCCACTCCTGGCAAACGTGACCGTCCCGCCCACTCCGGCGGGAGCCGCCCGCGACACCGCGAACCGCTCCAAGTGCAGCCGCTCGGTGATGCCCGCCGACGACCAGACCCTCTCGGCCTGGTTCAGCATGCCCTCCGGCCCGCAGGCCCAGGTTTGGCGTTCACGCCAGTCAGGCACCTCGTCGGCGAGCCGGGCAAGGTCGAGCCGGCCCTCGGTGCGAGTCGTCCGTATCCGCAACCGGTAACCAGGATGGCTGCGCGCCAACTCGGCCAGTTCGGTGGCAAACATCACGTCAGCTGCGGTGGGTGCCGAATGCAGGTGTTCGATGTCGGTGATCTGGTTGCGGCGCACCAACGTTCGCAGCATCGACATCACTGGCGTGATCCCGGACCCGCCGGTGACGAACAGAATCGCGGGCGGAGCCGGATCGGGTAACACGAAATTGCCCTGCGGGGCGGCTAGCCGCACGATCGTCCCGGGTTCGACCCCGCCTACCAGGTGGGTGGAGAGGAAGCCTTCGGGCATCGCTTTGACGGTGATGGTGACGGTGCGCGATCGCCTGCGCGCTGCCTCGGTCACCGGGCTCGACGTCAGCGAATACGACCGCCAGCGCCACCGCCCGTCTACCAGCAGACCGATCCCGATGTACTGACCCGCTTGGTAGTCGAATCTGAAGCCCCAGCCCGGTTTGATGACCAGGGTCGCGGAGTCTTCCGTCTCCCGGCGGACCTCCAGGACGCGGCCCCGCAACTCCCGCGCCGACCACAGCGGATTGGCCAGGTGCAGATAGTCGTCGGGCAACAGCGGCGTCGTGATGCGCGTGGCAATCTTGCGCAGCACGTTCCACCGGGGTTGCTTGTCCGCGCCGGCGACGGTGGGGCGCTTGGTGTCGACGACGTTGGCAGTGATCTTCGTGTTTTTCTTCATAGGAGGCGTGTTCATAGGAAGCTCCTGCTCACAATGGGGCTTGCGGCTTCCCGCCGATCCGGGAGTGCGGCTTCCCCGCCCCCCACGAACCTACGGTACCGTAACCTACGGTCGCATCTCCACTCCAACTGCCCCAACTGCCCCGGCTCCTCCTCAGGACGCTGCGCGTCCTGCATCGTCGCCGGGCTCACCCCAACTGCCCCGGCTCCTCCTCAGGACGCTGCGCGTCCTGCATCGTCGCCGGGCTCAGAGCAGGTCGAGCAAGAACGGCAGCTCCTGGGTCGCGTACCAGGCCAGATCATGGTCCTGGGCATCGCCGACGATCAGTTCTGCGTCCTCGTCGCCGAGATCGGCCGCGTCGACGACCGCCATCGCCGCTGTGACGGCCGCCTCGGCGGCGGCATTGTCGACGAACGCGGCGACGACCCGGTCGATCGCAACAGGTCCGCCGAGTTTGACAACGGCGTCGTCAAGGTCGGGACGACACTTGACGTCGTCAACGTCGGCGACCAGCACCGCGCGGCGCGGCGGCAACTCGTCGCTGGTGTCGGTGGCCAGCAGCCGCAGCGACGCCAGCGCCGCCTCACGCAGCGCCACCTCGGCGAGTTCGTCCTCGTCACCGGTGGCGTAGGCCTCACGCAGCGCGGGCGTCACCGCGAACGCGGTGCCGCCCGCCGGCCACAGCGAACCGTCGGCGACGAGTTGCTGCAGCATCGCCAGGGTGGCCGGGATGTAGACCCGCATCATGCGGCGCAAACAGGGCTAGTGGCAAGCACCCATCAACGTTGCCACATGGTCGTCGACATAGGTCGACAGCTCCCGCGGTGGGCGATGATAGTTGCCACTCACCACCGGACGTGCCGGAAGCTTGACCTTCGGCTTCTCGACGTCGTGATAGTCGATCGTGGACAGCAGATGCGCCATCATGTTCAGCCGCGCGTGCTTCTTGATATCGGATTCCACTACATGCCACGGGCTCGCCGGAACGTCGGTGTGCACCATCATCTCGTCCTTGGCGCGTGAATAGTCCTCCCACCGATACACCGATTGCAGGTCCATCGTGGTCAATTTCCATTGCCGGACAGGGTCATTGCGCCGTGCTTTGAACCGGCGCAGCTGCTCTTCGTCGGACACCGAAAACCAATACTTGCGGAGCAGGATTCCGTCGTCGATGAGCATCTGCTCGAAGATCGGCGTCTGCCGCAGGAACAGCGCATGCTCTTGCGGGGTACAGAATCCCATGACTTTCTCAACACCGGCGCGGTTGTACCACGACCGGTCGAAGAGCACGATCTCCCCCTTGGCGGGCAGATGGGCGATATACCGCTGGTAGTACCACTGGCCGCGTTCACGATCGGTCGGGGCGGGCAACGCCGCGATCCCGGCGACGCGCGGGTTGAGGTATTCGGTAATCTGTTTGATTGTGCCACCCTTGCCCGCGCCGTCGCGGCCTTCGAAAATCACCACGATACGCGCGCCGGAATGTCGCACCCACTCCTGCACTTTGACGAATTCTGTCTGCAGCCGGAACAATTCGGCTTTATAGACCTTGTTGGGGAGCTTGCGTTTCGACGATTTCTTTTTCTTCGTTGTCTGAGCCATTGCCGGCTCGCCGTTGCTTGTTGCGTTGCTCACCAACGGATGGTATGTCCGCGCCGTCGACTCTGACCGGCGAATGCAAAGACTACTGCGCGGCTTCCAGCAGCTCGTCGAGCGATTCGGCCAACAGCGACGGCAATACGTCGACATCGCTCATCGCGTCACGGTCGGCGTTGATCCCGAAATACAGCATCCCGTTGTAGGACGTCACACCGATGGTCAGCACCTGGTTGTTCAGCAGCGGGGGCACCGCGTAGGTCTCCAGCAGTCTGGTGCCGGCGACATACATCTGTGACTGAGCACCGGGCGCGTTGGTGATCAAAAGGTTGAACAACCGCGAGGAAAAGCTGGTGGCGACCCGGATGCCCATGGCATGCAGGGTGGGCGGTGCAAAACCCGACATAGTCAGAATGGTCCGGGCGTCGACCAGGCTGGCAGCCGTTGGGTGCGATTCGGTGGCGTGAGCGATCTGCGACAGCCGCACCACGGCGTTGCCCTCCCCCACCGGCAGGTCGAGCAGGAACGGTGTCACCTGGCCGATCGCCTGACCCGGGCCGTCCGAATCGAAATGGTCTTGCGGGTAGACCGGCATCGGCGCCATCGCCCGGATCATCGCGGTCGGCGCCACCGCCTCACCGCGTGACAGCAGCCAGTTCCGCAGCGCGCCGGTGACCACCGTCAGCACCACATCGTTGACGTCGCAGTCGTAGCGCGCCCGCACGGTCCGGTAGTCCTCCAGGCGCCCACGGGCAACCGTGAACCGTCGATTACGGGAGACCGGGGCATTGAGCGGGCTGCTGGGCGCGGTGCCTCGCGCCCACGTGCGTGCCACATCGACGAGCCGCCGACCGGTGTCGACGACTTGCCCGGAATTCGTTGCCAGCCCGGCGACCGCGGAACCGACGGCCTGCAGCTGCGCCCCCGGGCCCGACACCCAGTCACCGATCGCACCCAGTAGTAGTCGGGTAGTGTCGGGTTCGCGCTGCGGTATCCAGATGTCTTCCGGGAATAGTGGCGGACGCCGCGTCCGATCGGCGATGACCTGCCCGAGCGCCAGCGCCGTGACACCGTTGACCAGCGCTTGATGCGACTTCGTGTAGAGGGCAATGCGGTTACTGGCCAGGCCCTCGACCAGGTACATCTCCCACAGCGGCCGCGATTTGTCCAGCGGCCGCGCGGCCAGCCGGGCGATCAGCTCGTGTAGTTGCTCGTCACTGCCCGGCGACGGCAGCGCTGACCGCCGGACATGGTAGGTGATGTCGAAGTCGCGATCGTCGATCCACACCGGCCTCCCCAGGCCCATCGTCACTTCGCGGACTTTCTGCCGGTAGCGCGGTACCTGCGGTAGCCGCTGTTCGACGGTAGTCAGCAGGGTCTCATAGCTCAATCCGGCACGCGGCCGGCGCAAGATCGACAGTGCCCCGACGTACATCGGGGTGGCGGTGTTCTCCAACCGATAGAAGGACGCGTCCGACGTGGACAGCCGGCTCACCATTGCGGCCCTGTCCTCCTTGTTAATTCGTCCTGCCTGCGGATGCTGCCGCTCACGGTACCGTCGGCTCAGGTGTACCGCGGCGCGGGTACACGGAAACGAAAATTGTGCGATGATGGCCCAGCAGTTCGTCTGCCACTCTCCAGCAGGCTCACCCGTCCGATCGATCGCTGGAGAGTGCCCGTTGACCGTCAAGCCCAGCCCGCGTGCCACGTTCGCCGTCGCGCCCGTCGTCGACTATGAGCCGCCGCCGCAGACCGTCCAGCAATGCCGGCCGTTATTGCCCGCGACGTTCCGGCGCCGCACCACGCGTGCGCCTCGCCGGCATGACGGCCGGCAGCAGGCCGCGGCGGCGAGCATGTCGCTGCCGATGCGGCAGGCGGCGATTTTCGCCGACGCTGCACTGCGCCGAGTGCTGGAAGTCATCGACCGCCGCCGTCCGGCCAACCAGTTGCGACCCCTTTTGGCGGCCAGTCTCGTCGACTCCGTGCTCGCGGTGAACCGGGCGGGGGCGGGCCACGCGGGGGCGGCTGTGCTGCGTCGGGTGCGGCTGCAGGCGGTCGGGGGCGGTGGCCCGCTCGCCGCAGCCGAGGTATTCGGCACCTACAGTCGCAGGCGCCGAATTCACGCCATCGCCTGCCGCGTCGAACAGGTGCCGGCCGGCAACGGAACCCGATGGCAGGTGGTCGCCCTGCACATCGGCTAACCGCCGAGCGCTACCTCGGCCGGCTGGCGCTAACGGGCAGCAGGCCGCCGGCGAAACGCGCCACCACAGGACCCACGATCGCCATGACGAACACATACGACGTCGCCAGCGCGGCGATTCCGGCGATCGAGGAGCCGACCAATCCGATGATGATCAACGAAAACTCTCCCCTGGCGATGAGCGCTGTGCCCGCACGTAACTGCCCTCGCCGCGCCACGCCGTCGCGCCGGGCGGCGAACACCCCGGTGACCACCTTCGTCGCTGCGGTGACGGCGGCCAGTGCCACAGCAACCGGCAGCGCCGGCAGCAAGTGCTGCGGATCAACCGAAAGGCCAATTCCCAGAAAGAAAATCGCGGCGAACAGGTCGCGGAGCGGACCCAGCACTTTGCGGGCCCGGTCAGCAGTCTCACCGGTCAGGGTGAGCCCGACCAGAAATGCGCCGACCGCGGCCGACGCGTGCACGGACTCGGCCACCGCCGCCACGATCAGGGTGATTCCCAAAACCCGCAACAGCAACTGCTCGGAATCCGGGTGCGTCACCAGCCGGCCGACATGGTGGCCCCAGCGATACGACGCGGCAAACGCCACCCACAAGGCGACGATCGCGGCGGCCATGCTGCCGATCGCATGCAACCACTTGCCGCCCGAGGCGACCACAGCGAATAACGGCAGGTAGCCCGCCATCGCGAAGTCCTCGAGCACCAGCACCGACAGCACGGCCGGCGTTTCCCGGTTACCGAGCCGATGCAGGTCCTCCAACAGGCGCGCGATAACCCCCGACGAGGAGACGTAGGTGACCCCGGCCAGGGCCAGGATGCCGACGCCGTTGAGGCCCACCAGCCACCCGGCCAGCGCACCGGGTGTGGCGTTGAGGACGACGTCGACCGTGGCGGATGGCATGTGGTGACGCAAGCTGCTGGCGAATTCGGCGGCGGAGAACTCCAAACCCAAGGTCAACAACAGCAGCACGATGCCGATGGGCGCGCCCGTGGTGATGAATTGACCGGCAGCCGCCACCGGAACGATGCCGCCGTTGCCGAGCGCGAGACCGACCAGCAGGTATACCGGTATCGGGGACAACGCGAATCGGCGCGCGACGGCACCAAATAGCGCGAGCACGGTCAGGACGGCGCCGAGTTGCAACAGCAGCGCCACCGAGATTTGCACCGGCTCAGCCTTTATCGACGATCTGCTCGACTCCGGTGATGCCCTCTTCGGTGCCGATCACCACCAGGACATCTCCTGCGTGCAGCATCTCAGCCGGCCCCGGCGACGGAAGCACGTCCTTGTTGCGCAGAATCGCCACGATCGACGCGCCCGTACGGCTGCGGGCACGGGTCTCGCCGAGCGGGCGGTCCACATACGGGCTGCCCGGCTCGATGTGGGCTTGACCGACATCGAGTCCAGGAACTTCCCGGGTCAGCTCGGTGAAGCGTTCGGCGATCCGTGGCGCACCCAGGATCTGGGCGACGGCATCGGCCTCTTCGTCGGTGAGGCGGAAAACCGGTCGAGCCTGGTCTGGATCGTCGCGGGCGTACAGGACAACCTCGAAGTCGCCGCTGCGCCGGGCGATGATGCCGATCCGGTCACCTTCGTGACTTGCGAACTCGTAGCGCAGACCGATGCCCGGCAGCCGCACCTCCTTGACGTCCATACGGTCAATCCTTGACTACGGGCTGCGATACCGGCAATTCGGTGTGCGGTCGATCCGTTTCGGGCAACCGGCTGGTCAGGCCGCCGTAGTGTTGGCGAATGGACGAGAACACAGTCAGCGTCGAGCGAGTCATCAAGGCGCCGCCCGACAAGGTTTTCGCGTTGCTGGCCGACGCCGGCAAACACGCCAGTTTCGACGGTTCGGGCGGGGTGAACCATGCCGCGCAGGACTCGGTGCCGCTATCGCTGGGCACCACGTTCGGGATGGCAATGCGCGGCCGCAAGGAGACACTGTTCTTGCCATACCGGACCACTAACACCGTCGTCGAGTACGAACCGGATCGCCGCATCGCCTGGAAGACCACCGGGTTGGGCGGCCTGGTCGGCGGCCGCATCTGGCGCTATGAGCTGACCCCGGCTGACGGGGGCACACTGGTGCGGGAAACGTGGGACGTGTCCCAGGATCGGCAGAAGGCGATGATCACCCGCGGTTCGATCCCCAAACAGACCGAGGAGGGCATGCGCGCGACTCTGGAACGGATAGCGAAGCTCGTCGAAAACTAACGTCTCTTCGCCGATTTCGGCGGCTTGGCCCCGCGAGCCTGCCGGCGTGCGGCTTCCCGCCGTTCGCGTCGACTGGCGCCGGCCGGCACCCCGGCCGGGGTCCGCTGGGAACCGTCGCCGCTGCGTCGCTGCACCTGGGCGGAGCCGTCCTCGGACGGGCCGGTGTACGTCAGCGAGCGAGACTCGTCGTCAATCCCTTTGGCGCGCAACGCGTTCGGAACCGCCTGACGCACCCCGGCGGGCGCCCCGGCTGCGACCCGCTGCTGGGCGGTGGCCGCCGCTGCGGTGGCGAGCTCGGCGAGCTCCTCCGGCTCTGCCGCCGCGGTTGCCTCCGGCGTCGGCGCGGCCTCGACAGCGACGTTGAACAAAAAGCCGACCGACTCCTCTTTGAGGCCGTCGAGCATGGCCATGAACATGTCGTAGCCCTCGCGCTGGTACTCCACCAACGGATCACGCTGCGCCATCGCGCGCAGGCCGATGCCCTCCTTGAGGTAGTCCATCTCGTAGAGGTGTTCGCGCCACTTGCGGTCGATGACGTTGAGCAGCACGCTGCGTTCCAGCTGGCGCATCGCGCCATCGCCGGCGAGCGTCTCGATCTCGGCTTCCCTTGCGGCATAGGCTCGTTCGGCATCTTTGAGCAACGCGTCGAGCAATTCCTCGCGGGTCAGCTCACCGGGCTCACCGATTGCCTCGGAGTCGAACAGATCCTTGTGATTAATGCCTATGGGATACAGCGTCTTCAACGCGTCCCACAGCTTTTCCAGGTCCCAGTCCTCGGCGTAGCCCTCGACGGTCGCCCCGTTGACATAGGCGGTGATCACGTCGCGGACCATGTCGAGCGCCTGCTCTTTGAGGTTTTCCCCCTCCAGGAGGCGGCGGCGCTCGTCGTAGATCACCTTGCGCTGCTGGTTCATCACCTCGTCGTACTTGAGGACGTTCTTGCGGACCTCGAAGTTCTGCTGCTCGACCTGGGTCTGCGCGCTCTTGATCGCGCGGGTCACCATCTTGGCCTCGATCGGCACGTCGTCGGGCAGGTTCAGCCGGGTCAGCAGCGCTTCCAGCGCGGCGCCGTTGAAGCGGCGCATGAGTTCGTCGCCCAGCGACAGGTAGAAGCGCGACTCACCGGGGTCGCCCTGCCGGCCGGAGCGCCCGCGCAGCTGGTTGTCGATGCGCCGCGCCTCGTGCCGCTCGGTGCCCAGCACGTACAGGCCGCCGGCCTCGATCACTTCCTTGGCCTCTTTCGCGGCCTCCGCCTTGACTATGGGCAGCTCCTGGTGCCAGGCCTGCTCGTATTCGTCGAGTGTCTCCACCGGGTCGAGCCCACGGTGGCGCAGCCGCTTGTCAGTAAGGAAGTCGACGTTGCCACCCAGCACGACGTCGGTGCCGCGGCCGGCCATGTTGGTGGCGACGGTGATGGCGCCCCGGCGGCCCGCCTCGGCGATGATGCCCGCCTCTTGCTCGTGGTACTTGGCGTTGAGCACGTTGTGTGGGATGTGCCGCTTGGTCAGCTGGCGCGACAGGTACTCCGAGCGCTCCACGCTGGTGGTGCCGATCAGCACCGGCTGGCCCTTCTCGTAGCGTTCGGCGACGTCGTCGACGACCGCGATGTACTTGGCTTCCTCGGTCTTGTAGATGAGGTCGGACTGGTCGGTGCGGATCATCGGCTTGTTGGTCGGGATGGTGACCACGCCGAGCTTGTAGATCTCGTGCAGCTCGGCCGCCTCGGTCTGGGCGGTGCCGGTCATGCCGGCCAGTTTCTCGTAGAGCCGGAAGTAGTTCTGCAACGTGATGGTGGCCAGCGTCTGGTTCTCGGCCTTGATCTCGACATGCTCCTTCGCCTCGATGGCCTGGTGCATGCCCTCGTTGTAGCGCCGGCCGATCAGCACACGGCCGGTGAACTCGTCGACGATGAGCACCTCGCCGTCGCGGACGATGTAGTCCTTGTCGCGGTGGAACAGCTCCTTGGCCTTCAGCGCGTTGTTGAGGTAGCTGACCAGCGGCGAGTTGGTGGCCTCGTAGAGGTTGTCGATGCCGAGCTGATCTTCGACGAACTCCACACCGAGCTCGTGCACACCGACGGTGCGCTTACGCAGGTCGACCTCGTAGTGGACGTCCTTTTCCATCAGCGGCGCCAACCGGGCGAACTCGGTGTACCAGTTCGTGCCGCCGTCGGCCGGGCCGGAGATGATCAGCGGGGTACGCGCCTCGTCGATCAAGATGGAGTCGACCTCGTCGACGATGGCGTAGCTGTGCCCGCGCTGCACGCACTCATCGAGCGAATGCGCCATGTTGTCGCGCAGGTAGTCGAAGCCGAACTCGTTGTTGGTGCCGTAGGTAATGTCGGCGGCGTAGGAAGTACGCCGCTCGTCGGGACCCATGCCGGCCAGAATCACGCCGACGTCGAGACCCAGGAACCGGTGCACCCGGCCCATCCACTCGCTGTCGCGCTTGGCCAGGTAGTCGTTGACGGTGACGATGTGCATGCCCTTGCCGGCCAGCGCATTGAGGTAGGCCGGCAGCACGGAGGTCAGGGTCTTGCCTTCACCGGTCTTCATCTCGGCGACATTGCCGAAGTGCAGCGCCGCCGCGCCCATCACCTGCACGTCGAACGGCCGCTGGTCGAGCACCCGCCAGGCGGCTTCCCGGGCCACCGCGAACGCCTCGGGCAGCAGGTCGTCGAGGCTTTCCCCGTCGGCGTGCCGCTTCTTGAACTCGTCGGTCTTGGCCCGCAGCTCAGCGTCGGTGAGCTTCGCGACGTCGTCGGACAACGTGCCGACATAGTCGGCGACGCGCGCAAGGCGCTTGACCATGCGACCTTCACCAAGGCGCAGCAACTTCGACAGCACAGCTATGTCCCCTATAGGTAGACGGATCCAACGGGCTATCTCGCGAGGTCCATCCTAAGTGACGTCGCGTTCTGGACACCCTCCGTCGCCCCGCCGGGCTGGTGGGTTTCGGGCAGCGCGAGGGTCGCCTGCGTCAGGCGAGCCGGATCAGACCGTAGTCGTAGGCGTGGCGACGGTAAACCACGGATGGCCGGTCGGTGTTCTTGTCGTGGAACAAAAAGAAGTCGTGGCCGACAAGCTCCATTTCATAGAGCGCGTCGTCGACGGACATCGGCTTGGCCGGATGCTCCTTGACGCGCACGATCCGGCCGGGCTCGCGGTCCGTAATCGCGCTGTCGCGCTCGTGCGGCTCGGTTGCTTCGGTGTCGAGGGTGCGGGGTTCATGCTCCGGCGGCGGCACCTCCGCGGTGGCCTCGCACAACGAAACGGGGGTCTTATCGCCGTAGTGGACTTTGCGGCGATCCTTGACGCGACGCAGCCGGCTCTCCAGCTTGTTGATGGCGGATTCGAACGCGGCATAGAAGCTGTCGGCGCAGGCCTCGCCCCGGACGACCGGCCCCCGGCCGCGTGCAGTGATCTCCACGTGTTGACAGGACTTGCGCTGGCGACGGTTGCGCTCATGGTCGAGTTCGACGTCGAACAGGTAGATGGTCCGGTCGAACCGCTCCAAGCGGGCGAGTTTCTGCGAGACGTAGATGCGGTAGTGATCGGGGATCTCGACGTTGCGGCCCTTGACGACGACCTCGGCATGCGGCGTCGGTTCAGCGCGCTCGTCGGCATCAGCCAGAACCTGACCGGAATCCACGGTTTGCCTTGACATACGGGTCAACTCGTTTCTTTTTCGCGTCGCACGCGCTCAGCTTGCCATATACATGCTCCGACGGGGTTCACGAGCTTCGGTCGCAGGCCGCCCGCCGGTGAAAGGTATCGAGAACTCACCTCCTACCGCTACCGGTGAAGTGGCGCTCATCCTCGGAGAGTCGTTGCCGTGAGTGGTTCACGGGTGCTTGACCCGACGGTAGCCCGTGTTCACCTGGAAGTGCCAGTAGTTTCGCAGACCTGTTGCGAGTTATTCACGTCGTTTACGCCGAGGCAATCACCACCTGGTCAGGCCGGCCCTGTTAGGCGGCCGCGACCGCCAGCACGCCAGCCACCCGCATACCGGCTGTCCCCAGGATTCGGACCGACTCGCGCGCCGTCGCCCCGGTGGTGACGATGTCGTCGACAATCAGAACTTCGCCCAGGACTGGCAGCCGCGGCCGCCGCAGTAATACCCGACCGGCGATGTTGCGCTCGCGGGCGGCGGTGCCCAGTCCGACCGAGTCGCGGGCCAATGCCTTCATGCGCAACACCGGAGCGACGGTGATTTCTGGATGGCCAGCTACCGCGGCGGTTGCCATGCGGCGGACGGGATCACCCCCGCGCCGACGCGCCGCCGAGCGTCGCGACGGCGCGGGCACGATCGTCAGCGGGGTCTCCACCATCCCCCAGGTCAGCAGCCGGTGCAGGCCGACGGCCAGCGCGTGCGCCAGCGGCGCGATGAGGTCGGCGCGCCCGTGGTCCTTCATCGCCACGATCGCTTGACGACGCGCACCGGCGTAGCGGCCGAGCGCGAACACCGGCACCTGCGGGTCGATACGCGGGCTCACCACGTGCGGCTGGTCCGGGCCGACTGACAGCTCTTTGGCGCAGGCGTCGCACCAGCGGGTCGACGCCGCCCCGCAGCCGCCGCATTCCAGCGGAAGGACGAGATCGAGCACACGTGCAGTGTGGCGTGCAGCTGTGACAGGGCGAGCTGAAACTATCCGGCTAGTGGTGGCCGAATCGCAAATCTCGCCTGAAGAGTCACCGATGATCCAGGCACGTTACCTACGAAGACCCGAACATGATTGCGTGTGTCGTTGCACCGCCGCGACTGCGTCGCGGTAGTCGATGAGAAGTCCCGGTGAGTGGGTTCGGCGGCTCTTCGCGGATCCGGGGTCGGCGAAAAGTAGTAAGCCCGAGGCGCTCAAAGCCGCCCAGCAGGACAACGGCGAGGAGCCTCCACACCGCGCCATGGCTCTAAGTCGTTGGCGGCCAAGTGGATGGTGCGGGGCGATAACGCACGCGGCATCCTGTGCGAGGAAACATGGCATCTTCGCCAGCCACGCGAACGAATCCATCTGGGAAGCTCCCATGGCCCCAGCTCGCCCGTCGCAGGAGCGCCTCCTTCGCAAAGACGTGCCGTCATATACGGGTAAGTCGACTCCTGTAGGAACCAATCGCGCGCGGGCGGAATACCTGGCTTAATTGCAGCGAACTCCTCGTCGACGTAATGAGGACCCGCGGACGTCTATTGACCATTCCAGCCAGGAACTCGGGGTCGTCGCCGAGCAGGTAGTCGCTGCGATGGGCACGCTTCTGTTTAGTGGCGGGTCTAGGTGCCGTCCTCGACTCGGCGAAGCCAGACGGCGGGACTCCACCAGATCGTGTTGTGATCGATAGTCGCGTTGATCAATCCGGCATTTCTCAACGCATCCAACAGGTATTGATAGCAGTTGACCGGCTCACCCGGTATCTTCAGTTCTCCGGGGAACCGTCTGAGCAGACGATAAAATCTCGCGCAGCGTCGGTGCTTATGAAGGGCAGAGTCGAAATGCTCGGCACTTTCTAATACTAAGCTCTGGCCGGCGGCCTGACACACGCGACATCTTGGTGTAAGTCAGTGACGGTACTACTAATGGCCTTACTATACCCAATTGAAGAACCGTTTCCCCTGCAGCCATACGTATAAGGCACACGACGCTAACTGCTGTCGGCCGTAAAGAGAGGCCTCCGGGGAATCGACGAAGAGCCGTCACCTGCCGCCGTTGATGCCGGCGTCTGGATCAATTTGGATTGCTTTTGCGTAACCGACCGGCACCCCTTGTCGTTCCTAATTGGCTCGGGGAACGGCAATCCCCAGGAACTACTGCACCTTTTATCGACCGGTTACGAGATTTAAATTAAACCAGTCATCAGGCACCCCTTCACGCAAGGCGACATCGAGTTCCTCATAGGTCAGAACAATAGCGTGCGAAAATGGGACGGCGTCATTCTCCCCCATCCAGCCGCGATCAACCGGCTCCTGATCGACCGTCAAACTGACGCGTCCTGGATAATTCACGGGATCAGGCTTGTTTAGAGACACCCGTGGGTCGAGGCCCTCCTTATACCAGCGAAATCTTGGCGAATCGGCGTACCTGCCCGGCCGCGAACGCTGACTGATCAAGAATAGTATACACTTCTCGGCATCCGCGAAATTCCTAAACATCCAGTACCGGCCTCTTGAGCCCCGCTCCTTCTCATCGATGTAGTACACATCGTTTTCAGCGACGAGGTAGTAAGAAACGTCTGCATCATCAATAAAGGCCAATTCAGAGTCGTTGGCCATTCGCGGAGGACGCGCCCTCCAGAAAACCTCCTCGGCCGTTTCCCATCGTTCCGGAGCGCGTTGCTCCTCGCCTGGATAACTCCCCCGCTTGCGTAGATATACCGCCTGCCACGAGTACCAAGCTTTAACAATCCTATGCAGGGCGGGAGGAAATCGGCTCAGGTCAATACGGTATTCGGTCATGTTATCCTCCACCATAATATTGTCCGCATATATCCTCCAAGAATCCTCTATCAATGAGATCTTCAACACGAGCTTTCGCGCCCGGGGGCGCAATTATCTTGTATTGAGGTTCGCCGCCCGGGTGGCCAAACCATGATGCGGCCAGAGATTCTTCAATCTTCCATCCAGGCGGAAGGCCCTTCTCCGTATGAACGATATATTCGTGAATTTCTTTACCCAAACTATCATGTGGAAGAGCGCGACCCTCGTACGGAGTTCCTTCCGGTGCTAGCCATGCGCCACCCGGATGTCCAATGCGGTCTACCATTTTGCCATCGAGCTTCGAAATCTCCGCTTCCGTCATATCGTGAGCAGTTCCCGGAATGGCGTAAGGCTTGGCCGGGTCGTCCGCATCGGGGTATATCAGCTGGCCATCGGCGTCCCTGAACCGTTCGTCATACTGCTCTTTAGTAAGGTCACCGTACGGTTTGGCGTCTGGAAAGACATCGCGTGCTTTCGGCGGCTGATGGTGATCGCCGCTGCCACCGCCATGGTCACCGCCGCCACCGCCGTCATGGCCACCGTCGCCGATGCCACCGCCGTGGCCATCACCACCGCCGCCCGGCCCGCCGGGGTCGTGCGGTGGCGCTGGTTCGGGTGGGTGTGCCCCGCCGGGAGAGAAGCCGGGAATCGGCTCGCGGGGCGACGACATCGGCGCGGGTTGCGGTGGATGCGCGCTTGTCAGCGTCGGTTGGGCCTGGTAGCCGTCAGGCGGGGCGGGCACTCGCGGAGGAGTACCTAACTGCGCGCCGGGTGAGGGCAGGTGCTGGGC
>Ga0187766_10000323_pt1 | contig 26443 bp, 26 predicted proteins | sample 0216_QUI02_MP05__4_FD_132971 | JGI IMG/M metagenome (GOLD analysis project Ga0187766, IMG submission 132971) | Tropical peat soil microbial communities from peatlands in Department of Meta, Colombia - 0216_QUI02_MP05_20_MG | ecosystem: Environmental > Terrestrial > Soil > Wetlands > Peat ... | reverse complement strand
GATCACCTTCAGCAACTCGCTGGTCGCGGTCTGCTGCTCCAACGCGACGCGGAGCTCGCTGTTACGGGACTCCAGCTCGGTGAACAGGCGCACGTTCTCGATCGCGATCACCGCCTGGTCCGCGAAGGTCTTGAGGAGCTCGACGTGCCCGGAGGCGAACGGACCCGCTTCCGATCGCTGGATGACGATGACCCCGGTCGGCGCGCCGTCGGCCCGGAGCATCGGCACGCCGAGCAGGCTGCCCAGCTCCATCTCGTCGGCCATGCCCTGCAGGTACTCCCGATCGCCGCGCACGTCCTGGATCTCGGTGGTGGCGCGGTTGAGGATCGCCCGGCCGGACACCTGGGCGCGGCCGGCGCGCATCGGGTAGGCGCGCTGCAGCGAGGCCAGCGCTTCCGGAGGCTGATTGTGGTGCGCCACCAGGTGTAGGAGCTCGCCGTCGTAGCGGAACAGGGCTCCCCGCCCAGCGCCCGACAGCTGCACCGCGCTCCGGATGATCGTCGAGAATACCGGCGCGAGGTCGGTCGGCGAGCTGCTGATCACGCGGAGGATCTCGCTGGTCGCGGTCTGTCGCTCCAGCGCCTCGGTCAGGTCCGCGTTCTTCGACTGCAGCTCGGTGAGCAGGCGCGCGTTCTCGATCGCGATCGCCGCCTGGTCGGCGAAAGCCGTCACTAGCTCTATTTCCCGGTCGGAGAACGGCCGCAGGTCCGTCCTCAGCAGCGCGAACACCCCGACCAGGTCGCTTCCCCTCAGCATGGGGACCGACAGGAGGCTGCGCGCTCCTTGCACCCTCTGCGCCTCTGCAAGCTCGTACTCCGGATCGGCCAGTACGTCCGGGATGTGAACCGTTCGACGCTCCAGGGCCGCCCTGCCGGATCCGGAGCCTCGGCCGGGCCTCAGCGGGGTCCGCTGCCAGTACGCTCGAACATCGCCGGAGACGCCATAGTCCGCCACCGTACGGAACACCTCGCCGTCGAAGCGATAGATGTGCCCCCAGCTGGCTGCACCGAGCCTGACGGCATTCTCGACGAGGGTCTCGAGCACCGGCTGCAGGTCGAACACGGAGCGGCTGATCAGCTTGAGGACCTCGCTGGTCGCGGTCTGCTGCTCGAGGGCGACCCGCAGCTCGCCGTTCCGCGCCTCCAGCTCGGTGAACAGGCGCACGTTCTCGATCGCGATCACCGCCTGGTCGGCGAAGGTCTGGAGCAGCGCAATCTGGCGATCGGTAAAGGGCTCCACTTCGGCGCGTCGCAGGCCGATCGTGCCGATCGCCGTGCCATCCCGCACCAGGGGAACGCTCAGCGTGGTGCGATGGCCGTAGCGGAGCGCGTGCTCGCGCCCCTCCGGGAAGTCGCTGCCCGGCTCCTGCAGATCCGTGACCTGGACGGTGCGCACCTCGAGCGCCGCCCGGCCGTTGACGGTCCCGCGGCCGAAAGCGACCGAGGTATCTCCGGTGGACGCTTGGGGGATCGGTCCGTGGTGCGCGGCCACGACGAGACGATCGCCCTCCCGGCGGAAAACGGAAGCGTCCCGCGCCTCGCACAGGCGGGTCGCGCTCTCCGCCACCGCGTCGAGCACGGGCTGGATGTCGGTCGGCGAGCGGCTGATCACCCTCAGGATCTCCGCGGTCGCGGTCTGCTGCTCGAGCGTCTCGGTGAGCTCGGCGTTCCGAGACTGGAGCTCGGTGAATAGACGCGCGTTCTCGATCGCGATCACGGCCTGGTCGGCGAAGGTTTGGAGGAGCGCGACTTCGCTCTCGGAGAACCTTCCAGGAGTCGGGCGCCCGACTGTCAGCCCGCCGATGGCTTTGTGCTCACGCAGCATCGGCACGGAAAGCACGCTCCGAAAACCGCTGGCCTGAGCCTGGATGGCGATCTCGTACTCGGTATCTTCCAAGACATCGGGGATATGGACGACACCGGACGTCAGGATCGCTCGCGTGCTCGCGCTTCGCGTGCTCGGCGCCATCGGGAACTGACTCCGAAGCTCGGCTGCTCCGTCCGGGCTCACGTTGCCGAGCGCGACGATGTGAACCAGCTCACCGTCGAACCTCAGGACTCCGCTGGTGCTCGCCCGGCAGAGCTGCATGGCCCGCTCGGCGATCGCATCGAACACCTGCTGAACATCCGTCCGCGAGCGGCTGATGATGCGGAGGATCTCGCTGGTCGCGGTCTGCTGCTCCAGGGCCTCCGTCAGATCGCGGTTTCGCCCGTCGAGGTCGCGGAAGAGCCGCACGTTCTCGATCGCGATCACGGCCTGGTCGGCGAAGGTCCGGAGCAGCGCGATCTCCGCGGGCGTGAAGCCGCCGGGACGCTCGCGGCTGGCCGCGACGACCCCGACCGCCCCCGCGCCCCGCAGCATCGGCACCGCGACCAGCGAGCGGAAGCCGCGCGAGCGCGCGTCCTCGCGGAAGCGCGGGGACCAGCCCCCGACGACGTCGGCATCGACGACGTGCTGGACGGTCCGGCTCAGGGCCGCCCGGCCCTCCGGCCGATCCGGGAGCGGCCGGTGGGGCGCCCGAAGTCCCTCGACGAAGGCGTCACGGCTTTCTGGCCGCGCGCCGCGGGTGGCGGCCAGACGGATGAGCGCGCCGTCGTACTGGAACACCGTCGCCGACCAGGCTCCGAAGAGCCGCATGGCACTGTCGACGATGGACTCGAAGATCGGCTGGGGGTCGGAGCGCGAGGCCGCGATCATCCGGAGGATCTCGCCCGCCGCGCTCTCCCGGGCGAGTGCGTCGGCGAGCGCGCCCTCGAGGCGGGCGGTCTCCGCCTTCAGGTTTTCGATCGCACCAGCCTCGCCGCTTGGGACGGGGTCCACGGGGGTCCGGGCGCCTCTGCGATGGGCAGTCTAGATACCGGCGACCGACCTTAAGCTGAAGATGGGGGCCCGGTCAAGGCGCAGGCCCGGGCCTTTCCAGGCCAGGAGGGCAGGATTGCCCGGGGAATGGGCGTGAAGCCCGGACCGACCTTGCGACTTCCTTACGGCTGTCTCAAGGGCAGCCGCCGCTCTCGCGCACGCGCGCGAGGAGCTGGCGGATCCGGTCGCGGGCCTCCGGTTTGACCGGGCCGGCCTCGGTGCGACAGGCCTTCCCGGTCCCGTCGATGACCGTCACCGAGACCTCCGCGTCGGGGAGGCCATAGACGCGGGGGAAGTCTCCGTTCCAGTCGATCAGGATCGCGATGTCCGACGGCACCCGCTGCTGCAGGCGCTCGCTGACCTCGACCTCCGTCTTCTGGCCGCGGACCTCGCGCACGTCCAGCCCGCGCAGGACGACCACGGAGCTCCCCTTCTCGCGCGCCTGCTCCTCCCAGGCTTTCATCCGCCGCATCCCGTCGACCTTGCCGTAGACGAGCAGGACCACCTGCCCGTGGTGGCGGCCGACGCCGTCCGTCTTGCCGAACTGGTCCTTCAGCATCACGTCGCGGGCCCCGTCCTGGCCCCGGGCCACGCCGCCCGAGAAGACCAGCGCGAGTCCGACCGCCAGCGCGGCCACCGTGGGCGGCGCGCCGGAGAGGCCGGCGGCGCGCTCGACCGGGCGGCCCAGCGGCTGGAACACGACGAGCACGAGTGGCAGCAGCACGAACTGGCTGATCAGCCCCAGGAGGAACGCGGCGCCGGTCAGGACCGCGAAGTGCACGGTCGGTACGAACGAGCTGAACACGCCGACCCAGAAGCCGGCCGCGAGCGTCACCGTCGAGAACACCACCGCGCGCCCCGATGCGTTCACCATCGCCGTCAGCGCCTCCACGTAGTCGGCCTGGCGGGCGAACGCCTCCCGGAACCGGGCCAGCAGGTAGATCGAGTTGTCCACGATCGTGCCGATGGTCACGCACGCGATCATCGCGGTCGGCACGGAGAGCGCGATGCCGCTCCACCCCATCAGCCCGTACACCATGAGCACCGGAGCCACGTTCGGGATCACGCAGACGAGCCCCAGGCGGAGGGAGCGGAACTGCAGCGCCATCACGGCCAGGATGAGGACCAGCGCCACCGCGAGCCCCTGGATCTGGTGGCGTACGAGCGTCGTCGACATGTTCGAGAAGACGACGAAGTTGCCGGTGAGCGTCAGGTCGCCGATCTCGAGGCCCCGCGCGGCGTCGCGGATCCGCGCGAAGAGCGCCTGCGAGGTCGCGCTGTCGAGCGCGGGGACCCAGGCGATGATGCGGAGCGTCGCCTGCCGATCGGCGCCGGCGGCGAGGAAGCGACGCAGCTCGGCTGGCGCCTCGGTACCGAGGGCCTCCAGGTAGTCGGCGAGATCGTCGGCCGCCTCGGGCCCGTCCGGGAGCCGCGCGTAGCCGTCGTCGCCCCGGTGCATCGCGCGGTTGACCCGCGCGAGCAGGTCGGTGAGCCCGGTCACCTTGCGCACGTGCGGCAGGCTCCGCAGCGCATCCTCGAAGCGCGCGATCCGGTTGAGGCGCTCCGGATCCCGGGCGGAGAGCCCCGAGACGAGGATCTCGACCGAGTTCACCCCGCTCAGGTGGGCGTCGATGAAGCGAGTCGCGGCGGCGAGCGGGCTCGCGTGCCGGAGCGAGCCGATCAGATCGGTCTCCACGCGCAGCCGGGCGACGCCCAGCGCGGAGCCAGCGAGGACGAGCGAGACCGCGAGCGCGGTCGCCCCGCGGTGCCGGCCGACGCCCCGCACCAGCCGGGCCAGCCCGCGCTCGACCGGCCCCGGCTCGAAGGCCGCGATGACGCGCGCGGGCACGTCCGGCAGCGAGGCGAGCAGGAGCGGCGTCAGCACGATGGTGAGGCCGTAGCCGAGCATGATGCCGATCGCGGTGAAGAGGCCGAAGTCGCGGATGGCCGGGACCGGGAGGGTCAGCAGGGAGACGAAGCCGATCGCCGCGGTCAGCGCCGCGTTCAGGCACGGCAGCCGCATCATCGTGTGCGCCCGGGCCAGCGCGGCGGGCCGGTCGAGCCCCGCGGCCCGCCCGGCGAGGTACTGGTTCACGAGCTGGATGGTGCCCTCGAGCGACATCACGAGGATCACCGGCGTCATCAGCGAGGTCACCGGATTGAGCGCCCCTCCCGCGAGACCGAAGAGCCCCAGCGTCCAGACCAGCGCCGTCGTGACCACGGCCACGGGCACGAGCATGCCGACCGCGTGGCGATAGAGCGCCGCCGTCATCACGGCCAGGATGAAGAAGATCAGCGGGACGAAGATCATCTGATCGCGCGCGATGTAGGCCGCGACGTCGACCTTCTCCACCGGGATCCCGCCGACGTAGGCCTCCACTCCCGGGCCGGCACCGCCCGCCAGACGGCGCAGATCGGCCACGAGACCACGGCGCGAGTCGGTCGCGCCGGCCGCTGGCTCCAGCTCGACCAGGATCGCCGCGGTGCGCGCGTCCCGCGCGACCAGGAGCCCGCCGAAGATGGGGTGGGCCCCGAGCCGCGCGCCCAGGGTCGCGGGGGCCAGACGGCCGGCGCGCACGAGCGCGTAGGGAACGACCGGCACGGGGCCGAGCGCGTCGCCCTCGAGGTCGCGCACGTTGGTGGGCGACAGCACGCTGGCGACGTGGGGGAGCGCGGCCACCTGGCGAGTGAGCCGATCGAGCCGATCGAGCGACTCGCGTGTGAAGAGGCCGTCGCCGTGCAGGGCGAGCACCACCACCTCGTCGGCGCCGAACCGGGCCTGGAAGGCCCGGAGCCGGTCCAGGTCGCCCGGGCCGGATGGGATCATGGTCTCGACCCCGGGATCGATCCGCAGCGTCAGCGCGGACCACCCGAGGAACCCGGTCAGCACCGCCAGGACCAGCAGGGCGGCGCGACGGCGGGCGAGCAGGAGCGCGATCAGGCTGAACGCGGACATGGGCTGCGGCGCCCCTCATCTTCGCACACGAGCGCGTGCCAGGCGCTTGACGGCCGACGGACCGGGGACTAGTATCGCGCCCACTCGGTTCCCTAAACGGCTCCCTGGTCCCGTTCCAAAGGCCGCCCTGACGTGGAGGGCCACATGCCGCGGTTCGGCTCATCTCGGGACTCCCAGCAGGATCCGCTCCGCACCGCCGCCGCGGCATCCCATCGCGTCCCGCCCCGTCCCTCACCATGCACGGAGGAATGACTCATGGCGACGACTCTCGGGTCCGCGAAAAGTGTCCCCTGGTGGAAGGAGCCAACCAAGGACCAGTGGATGGCGTGGTGGGCGGCCTGGCTGGGCTGGACCCTGGACGCGTTCGACTTCACGGTGTTCCTGCTGATCATGGTGCCGATCTCCAAGGAGTTCGGCGTGTCGCTGACCGAGGTGGCCGCCGTCCTCACGATCACGCTCTGGATGCGCCTGGTGGGCGCGTGCGGGTCGGGCTGGCTCGCGGATCGCGTCGGCCGCAAGACCCCGCTCATGCTGTCGATCGTCTGGTACTCCCTCTGCAACTTCATCGCGGGCTTCTCTCCCACGTTCGGCTTCCTGTTCCTGTTCCGGGCCCTGCTCGGCATCGGCATGGGCGCCGAGTGGCCGGCGGGCGCCGCGCTCGCGATGGAGTCCTGGCCGGCGCGGTCGCGCGGGATCATGAGCGGCATCCTGCAGGGCTCGTGGAGCCTGGGCTTCCTGCTCTCGAGCGCGGTCTACGGGCTCTTCTACGGCTACCTGGGCTGGCGGGGCATGCTGTGGATCGGGATCCTGCCCGCGCTGGCCGTGCTCTTCGTGCGCTACTTCGTCAAGGAGCCCCCGGTGTGGGTGGAGAACCGGCGCCAGCAGCGCGAGCAGAAGCGCGAGGTGCGGGCGCCGCTGGTGCAGATCTTCCGCCGCGGACTGATCGGCAACACCTTGTCCGCGTGCTGGTGGATGACCAGCGCGTTCGTGATCTACTACTCGATCTGGTCCCTCTTCGCCACGCACCTGCAGAAGGACCTCAACTTCAGCCCGGCGCAGGTGGCGGTCCCGATCATGATCGCCAACTTCCTGGCCTTCGTGGCGAGCGGCTTCTGGGGCTGGACCGCCGACCACATCGGGCGGCGCTGGTCGATGATCATCCCGGGCATCATCACGGTGTTCGTCGCGCCGATATACCTCCTCACCGACAATCTGAGCCTGATCGTGGTAGGCTTCGTGCTGCAAGGCCTGTTCGGTGATGCCCTCTATGGCCAGAACCCCAGCTATCTGTCCGAGCGATTCCCGACCGAGGTTCGCGCCGCGGCCAGCGCGTTCTGCTATCACCAGGGGGCGATCTTCGGCGGGCTGGTGGCGCCGGTGCTCACCTACTTCGCCATCAACTATCAGCTGGGCTTCGGCATCCCGATGCTGGTCGGGACCGTGGTGGGCGCCGTGAGCTTCGTGTTCGCCCTGCTGCTCGGGCCGGAGACGAAGGGGAAGGAGCTCGTCCCCGAGCTGACGGTCGCGCCGCCCGCGAGCCCGGCCCTGACGCTCTAACCCTCAAACCCGGAGGCACGACATGTCGCTCAGGATCAACAGCGAAGCGCCCAACTTCACCGCGGATACCACCCAGGGCAAGATCACCTTCCACGACTGGATCGGCTCGGGGTGGGCCATCCTCTTCTCGCATCCGAAGGACTTCACGCCGGTCTGCACGACCGAGCTCGGCTACATGGCCGGGCTGAAGCCCGAGTTCGACAAGCGCAACTGCAAGATCATCGGCATTAGCGTGGACCCGGTCGCCGATCACCAGAAGTGGTCGAAGGACATCGAGGAGACCCAGGGCCACGCCGTCACCTACCCGATGATCGGCGACCCCGAGCTGAAGGTGGCCAAGGCCTACGACATGCTGCCGGAGACCGCGGGGACCACCTCGCAGGGCCGGACGGCCGCCGACAACGCCACCGTCCGCTCGGTCTTCGTCATCGGGCCCGACAAGAAGGTCAAGGCCATGCTCACCTATCCGATGAGCACCGGCCGCAACTTCGACGAGGTGCTGCGCCTGCTCGACTCCTGCCAGCTCACCGCGAAGCACAAGGTGGCCACGCCGGTGAACTGGAAGCAGGGACAGGACGTCATCATCGTGCCCGCGGTCTCGGACGCCGAGGCCAAGCAGGTCTACCCGAACGGCTGGAAGTCCCCGAAGCCGTACCTCCGAATCGTCCCCCAGCCCCGGTAGACCGCGGCCGTCATCCCGCCGCAGCCTTCAGGTGCGCGCGGCACGTGCCCGGGAGCACAAGCTCCCGGGCACGTTGCTTGACAACGCTCGCGCCGGCCACCTATAGTCGCCCCGGCACCACGTCGGAAGGGAGGGTCGGAGACCGGACCGCGGAGAAGGGACGTGCCACGTCGTCGCGCCGAAGCGAGCGATCGGACAAGCAAGGGAGGGGCCGCATGACTCGGAGAAGCGTTGGCCTGATCGCAGGAGTACTGGTGCTCCTGCTCGTCGGTTTCGTCGCGTTGTCGCAGGCCGCTGGGCCCATGGGAATGAAGCTCTACGCGTTCAGCTCGGGCGGGCTGACGATCGCGAAGAGCGCACTGCAGTCCGGAGCGCCGAGTACCCAGGTGACCGTTCCCGTCGGGTTCTACGTGGTCGTACACCCGAAGGGCAACTTCCTCTTCGACACCGGAAACAACGACAAGATCATCAACGACCCGAGCTACTGGGGGCCCTTCATCAAGGGCCTCACCCCGGAGCGCGGGCCCGACGTGGCCATCGACACCCAGCTGAAGAAGATCGGGCTCAGCCCGGACGACATCAAGTACGTCGCGGTCGGCCACATGCACCTCGACCACGGCGGCAACGTCTGCAAGTTCCCCAAGGCGGTCTTCTTCGTCCAGAAGGAGGAGATGAAGAACGCCGCGTGGCCCGAGCCCGGCACGGCCGGCCCCTACATCCCCGGTGACGTATCCTGCCTGCGCAACGACATGGGCGAGTCGATGCCCAACAAGTACAAGATGGAGCAGCTGACCGGCGACATGGACGTGTACGGCGACGGCAGCGTGATCCTGAAGAGCTGGCCGGGTCACACCCCGGGCAGCCAGATGGCGGTCGTGCGGCTCCCGAAGACCGGCACCGTCGTCCTGACCAGCGACAACGTCTACTTCTCGGAGAACGTGACCAAGAACCTGCTGCCCGACATCTCCCTCGCCTATTACCCGGCGGGCATCCTGAATGCGTACGAGTACATCCGGGCGCTTCAGGCCCGGGAGAACGCCGGCTTCATGACCGCGCACGATCTGGACGGTCCGGCCAGCAAGGCGCGCTCGACGCACGCCCCGCAGGTCTTCGAGTAGGTCGCCCGGTCACGCTGTTCAGGTAGCACGCGCCGCCGGCCGGTCCCACCGGTCGGCGGCGCAGTCGTCGCGCCCGTCATGCCCCCGCTCATCGTCGCCGATCGGCTCACCAAGTGGTACGGCCCTCGACTGGCCGTCGACCAGGTGTCGCTCGAGGTCGAGACGGGCGAGGTCATGGGGCTGCTCGGTCCGAATGGCTCCGGCAAGACCACGATCCTCCGGATCCTGACCGGCTATCTGCGCCCGTCGGACGGGACCGCGCGCATCGCCGGCCTCGACGTCGTGAGCGACTCGAAGGCCGCGCGCGCCCGCGTCGGCTACGTGCCGGAGGACGCCCCGCTCTACGGCTGGATGCGGGTCCGCGAGTTCCTCGCCTTCATGGCCCGGCTCAAGGGCCTCCCGCGTCGCGCTGTCGCCTCCGCGGTGGACGCGGTGATCGCGCGCCTGGCCCTGGGCGACGTCCAGCGGCTGCTCATCGGCAAGCTCTCCCGCGGGTATCGTCAGCGCGTGGCGATCGCCCAGGCGCTCCTGGGCGAGCCGGATCTCCTGATCCTCGACGAGCCGACCAACGGCCTCGATCCACGACAGATCATCGAGATGCGCGGGCACATCCGGGCCCTCGCGGGCGAGCGCACCGTGGTGGTCACCTCCCACATCCTGGGCGAGATCGAGCGGGTGGCCGATCGCGTGGCGATCCTCCTCGCGGGGCGATTGCTGGGCGTGCACGGGCTCCGGGCGGAGGGCCTCGGATCGCGCGTCCGCCTACGGGTGCGCGGCCCGGAGCCGGAGGTCCGCGCGTGCCTGCTGCGCGTCGCGGGCGCGCGGGGCGTGAGCGTCGAGCGGGAGCCCGGCGACGACACGGCCAGCTATCTCGTCGACGTCGACGCGGCCGCGACCGCGGAGGCGCTGGCCCGGGCGGTGGTGGCGGGCGGCTTCGGGCTCCTCGGCATGGCGCCGGCGGCGGTCGACCTGGAGGCGCTCTTCCTCGGCCTGACGAGCGGCCGCGCGGAGCCCGTCGCGTGAGACACTTCGGGACGCTGCTCCTGAAGGAGGAGCGCGCGATCTTCGCCTCGCCCATCGCGTACGCGACGGTGGCGGTCTACCTCCTGCTCATGGGCTACACGTTCACCGCGGTCCTCTTCCTCAACCGGACCGGCGAGCTGGTCCGGGTGTTCTTCCAGGCCGCGGTCCTCTTCCTGCTCCTGGTACCCGTGGTCACGATGCGCCTCTTCGCGGAGGAGCGGCGGACGGGCACGCTCGAGCTGCTGCTCACCTCGCCGATCGACGAGATCGAGCTGGTCCTCGCGAAGTTCATCGCCGGCCTCACCCTGCCGGCGCTGATGCTCGGGCTCACCGCCAGCTACCCGATCGTCCTGGGCATCTACGGCGACCCGGACTGGGGACCGATCTACAGCGGCTTCCTCGGCCTCCTGCTCCTCGCCGCCGCGCTCACCGCGATCGGCCTGCTCGTCTCGGGGCTCGTGTCCAACCAGATCGTGGCCGCGGTGGTCGCCATGGGCGTGGGCATCTTGCTCTGGATGATCGACACGCTCGGCTACCTGCTGCCCGATCCCTTCGACGCGATCATCACTCACCTCTCGCTCGTCGCTCACTTCTCGCCGTTCGCGACCGGCGCGCTGTTCCTCTCCGACGTGGGCTTCTTCCTCACGATCGTGCTCAGCGCCCTCTTCCTGAGCGTGCGGGCCCTGGCCCGCCGGTAGCCGCGCGATGGACCAACGCGACCTGGTCAACGTGATGTGGTTCGGGGGCTGGCTGCTCGCGGTCGTGATCCTCCTGGGGCTCGGTCTCCGGCTGCCGCTGCAGCCCCGCCTGAGGCGGCTCCCGGCCCTCGTCTACGCCACGGTCATCGTGCTCGCCACGCTCGGGCTCGCGGCCCTCGCCCAGGTGGCCCTCGTGCTGCACGACGCCCACTTCGACCTGACGCGAGAGGGTGTCTTCACGCCGTCGAAGCAGGCCGAGCTGGTGGTCGACCGCCTGGGCCAGGACGTCAAGCTGACCTACTTCTACCAGGCGCAGGATCCGGAGGGCCGGCGGGCGCGGGACATGGTCGAGGTGCTGGGCCGGCGCAATCCGCGCCTGCACGTCCGCACCATCGACCCCGACAAGCAGCCGTCGGTCGCCGACACGTACGGCGTGCGCATCTACAACGCCGCGGTGCTCGAGACGGACGGCCGCCGCATCCAGGTGATGAGCACCGACGAGGACCAGATCGCGCTGGGGATCCTCCGGGTCATCCGCGAGCGGGTCACCACGGTCTGCTTCGCGGAAGGCCACGACGAGTACCCGATGGAGAACTTCGAGTTCCACACCCACTTCGAGGGCGTGGCCGGACACAGCCACGGGGAGGGCTCCTCCGCGGTCGTGCAGATGCAGTTCCACGGCGCCGGCCGTCTGAGACGGGCGCTCGAGTCCTTCGGCTACGACGTGCGCAAGATCGTCCCCGCGACCCTGACCGCGATCCCCGCCGACTGCGCGGTGGTGGTCGACGTGAACCCGCGCACCACCTATCTCCCCGGCGAGAGCGACCTGCTCCTCGACTACCTCGCTCACGGCGGCTCCGCCGTGCTGATGTACGACCTCGGCTTCGTGCTCGAGCCGCGTCTGGCCGCGGGGCTCGGCAAGCTCGGGGTGGTGGTCGAGCAGGACGTGGTGATCGACCCGCTCGACCACTACTCGACCGACCCCGAGGTGGTCGCGGTGCCCGTCTACGAGCGGCACGCGATCACGCGCGGGGTGGCGCTGACGTTCTTCCCGGGCATCCGGGCGCTGACCCTGCTGTCGCCGCCGCCGGGCGTGACGAGCGCGCCGCTCTTTCTCAGCAGCCCGCAGAGCTACACGCGGAGGGTCGAGCCGGTGGGGACGCGGCAGCCGGGGCGCGAGCCCGCGGCGCCGGCGCCGGCGGCCCCCACGCCGCCCGCCCGGCACCCGCTCGCCGTCGCCGTCGAGGGGACGTGGCCCGGTGCGCCGGTCGATGCCCGGCCGTTCCGCCTGGTGGTGGTCGGCGACGGCGACTTCGCCAGCAACTCGTTCCTGCCCTACATGGCCAACGGCGACCTGGCGCTCTCGATGGTGCGCTGGGCGGTGCGCGAGGAGCGGACGCCGTCGGTCACGGTACGGATGCCCGTCCCCCCGCTGGTCCTCCTCACCAAGGCGCAGATGCAGCGGATCTTCCTCGGGATCGAGGTGCTCCTGCCGCTGGCGGTGATGGCGGTGGGCGCGGTCGTGTGGTGGCGGCGGCGATGATCCGGACACGCCGTCTCCTCGCACCCGGCGTCGCCGTGGTCGCGGTGGGGATCCTCGTGGCCATGGTCGTATCGGGCCACGTGCGGGAGAGCCGACAGCTCGTCATGTTCCGGGCGGCCGGTGTCATGCCCGAGACCCCGTCGGAGATCGACCGCGTCGAGCTGCGCACCGCGACCGGGCGCTGGGTGTTCGAGCGCCGATCGGACGGGTGGCGGACGGCGCCCGACGGACGCGCGCTCTCCGGATCGACGGCGGCATCGCTCGACGACTCGATCAAGTTCATGCACGTCTCGGCGCCGATTCGGGTGATGGAGCCGGTCGAGTGGACTCCTGGTGGCCTGCGGGAGTTCGGGCTCGACCCGCCCGGCTACACCGCGATCCTCTATCGCGGCGACCGGCCCGTGCTCGGCGCGGAGTTCGGCACGCCGAACCCGCAGAAGGTCCTCCAGTACATGAAGCTCCAGGGCCGTGATCAGGTCTACCTGATGTCGCGCTTCGTCGGCGAAGAGTGGGAGAAGACGCTCCGCGAGGCGGGTGGCCGGTGAGCCGGCGGTGGGACTCGATCGCGACGGCCGCGCTGCTGGTGGCCTGCGCGGTCGCGGGGGCGTGGGCCCACGCCGGCGGGACCACCGGCTACGCCACGATCACGGTCAGCCGGAGCACGGTGCGCTACAGCGTGACGCTGCCGACCGCCGTGCTGACGCCGGATCTGGCCGACGCTCTGCGGCTCGCCCAGCGCGGAAGCCAGACGGGGGCCGAGAAGCTGCTCGACGTGCTGCGGACGCGCATCGGCCTCGTCGCCGATGGCACGCGCTGCGAGCCGGGGCCGGGCCGCGTGCTGCCGTCGGCGTTCGACGCGACCAGCTTCACGATGCTGGTCGACTTCGCCTGCGCCGGCCCGATGCGGGAGCTCTCCGTGCAGGACGACGTCTTCGACGTCCTGGGGCCGGACCACCACACGCTGGCCAAGCTGGAGGCGCCGGGCGGGGTCCGGCAGTTCGCGTTCGCCCCCGACGCGCGCCAGGCGCGCTTCACCGTGGGCGACGGCGGCGGCGACGTGGCGCGCTCGACCGGCAGCTTCTTCGTGCTGGGGATCCACCACATCCTGAGCGGTTACGATCACCTGCTCTTCCTGCTCGCGCTGCTCCTGCCCGGCGGCGGGCTGCTGGCGCTGTTCAAGATCATCACCGCGTTCACGATCGCCCACAGCGTGACCCTCTCGCTCGCCGTCCTGCAGATCGTGACGCTGCCGGACCGGCTGGTGGAGGCGGTGATCGCGCTCTCCATCGCGTTCGTCGCCGCCGAGAACCTGTTCTTCCAGGCCTCGATCTCCCGGCGCTGGCTCGTCAGCTTCTGCTTCGGGCTCGTGCACGGCTTCGGGTTCTCCTCCGCGCTGCGCGAGCTGGGCCTGCCCGCCCACGGGCTGCTGCTGTCGCTGTTCGGCTTCAACGCGGGCGTCGAGGTGGGCCAGGCGCTGGTGGTGGCGGTGTGCCTGCCCGCGCTGCTGCTGCTCCGGCGCACCCGGTGGCAGGGCCAGGCGGTCGCCAGCTCCTCGGTGGCGATCCTTCTGATCGGCGTGATTCTCTTCTTCCAGCGCACGTTCTTCTGATCCGCTCGGCGCTCGTGCGCGGGGCCGGTCACCGCGTAGACTTGGACCGGGGCGGCGCGGGAGTACACTTCAGTCGGGAGGACCAGCGGACATGCCCACGACCGAGCTCCGGCACGCGACCCCGACCTATACGACCCTGGCTGGCGCCGTCGAGGACCTCACGCGCCGTGGCTTCACCGAACGCTTCCGGGCGGTGGGCGGGCACCTGCGCGCGCTCGGAACGGGCGAGACCTTCGAGACCCGGCAGCTGCGCATCCGGGAGTTCCATCGCTTCGAGGGCGTCTCGGACCCCGACGACATGGCAATCGTGTACGCGCTCGAGAGCACGAGCGGCCTCCGCGGCACGATGGCCGACGCCTACGGGGTCTACGCGGACCCGGCGGTGAGCGCGGCGCTGGAGGACGTGCCGATCGAGGAGACGGGAGACCACCCATGACCCCAGGCGCGATCGCCGCGGCGGACCCTCACCCTCGGCGCACCGCCAAGGTGCTCGACAGCACGATGGCGTACGTCGACACGGGCGCGGGCGATCCCGTGGTCTTCCTGCACGGCAACCCGACGTCCTCGTATCTCTGGCGCAACGTGATCCCGCACGTGGCGCGTGGGGCGCGATGCCTCGCCCCCGATCTCATCGGCATGGGCGACTCGGGCAAGACGGCCGACGGCTCCTATCGCTTCGTCGACCACGCGCGCTACCTCGACGCCTGGTTCGCCGCGCTCGGGCTCGATCGGCGCGTCACGCTGGTCGTCCACGACTGGGGCTCCGCGCTCGGCTTCGACTGGGCGTTCCGACACCAGGGCAGCGTCCGCGGCGTCGCGTACATGGAGGCGATCGTCCAGCCGCTCACGTGGGAGCAGTGGCCCGAGAAGGCGCGCGCGATCTTCCAGGCCCTCCGCTCGGCGGCCGGCGAGGAGATGGTGCTCCAGAAGAACGTGTTCGTGGAGCGGATCCTGCCGCTCAGCGTGCTGCGCGGGCTGACCGAGGAGGAGATGGCGGTCTATCGCCGGCCCTACCGAGAGCCCGGCGAGTCGCGGCGCCCCACCCTCACCTGGCCGCGCGAGATCCCGATCGACGGCGAGCCCGTCGACGTGGTCGCGATCGTCGACCGCTACAGCCGATGGCTCGCCACGAGCGACGTCCCCAAGCTCTTCGTCAACGCCGACCCCGGCGTGATCCTGACCGGGGCGCAACGGCAGTACTGCCGGACGTGGAAGAACCAGCGGGAGATCACGGTCCCGGGCAGTCACTTCATCCAGGAGGATTCGCCGACCGAGATCGGACGCGCCGTCGCCGAGTTCGTGTCGCACGCTTGAGCCGGGTCCCGCGCGACGCGGGCGCCCGGCTCGCCCCGTACGGCTTCGTGCTGCTGTGGAGCTCGTCCTTCGTCACCGCGCGCGTGGGCCTCGCCGCGGTCTCGCCGCTCCTCTTCGTCGGCGTCCGCCAGGTGGCCGCCGCGCTGCTGCTCGGCGCGGTGCTGCTGCTCGCGCGGCAAGACTGGGCTCCGCTGCGCGGGCGCTGGCTCCACCTGGCGCTGGCCGGCGCGCTCGTCAACGGCGTGACCCTCTCGGCCTTCCACGTCGCGATGGTGACCGAGAACGTGGCGGTCATGGCGCTGATGCAGGCCCTGAGCCCGATGCTGATCGCGCTCTCCGCGGTGCCGCTGCTCGGGGAGCGCCTCACCCCGCGCCAGTGGCTCGGCCTCGCCATGGGCGCCGCGGGCGTGGTCCTGGTGGTCGCGCCGCGCGTGCTCGAGGGCGGCGCGGCCTCGGGAGCGATTCGCCTCGGCCTGGTGGGCGCGCTCAGCCTCGCCGCCGGCACCGTCTACTTCGGTCGCTTCGGCCGCGACGTGCCGCTGGTGCCGGCCACCGCGGTGCAGCTCGGGGCCGCCGCGATCGTGACGCTCGGGTTGATGGCCATCTGCGAGCATCCGCACGCGGCCTGGACGCTGCCGGCGGTGACGGCGATCGCCTGGAACGTCCTCGCGGTCTCGATCGGGGCCATGGCGCTCTACTACTACATGCTGGCGCGCGGGACGGCGGGCCGCGTGGCGGCCAACTTCTACCTGATCCCGGGGACGGTGGCGGTGCTGGGATGGGCCCTGTTCGGGGAGCGGCTCACGCCGCTGGCCGTGCTCGGCTTCGCGATCGCCTCGCTCGGCGTGTCCCTGGTGGCGCGAGGGCCCGTCGACCCTACGGTGTGACCGGCGGGTAGTTGCGGTCGTAGGCGGGCAGGCGCAGGAACTCCTCCGGCTTGTAGGTCCAGAACTGCGAGACCATCGGATAGGTGTAGACGACCGTGTTCTGCATCGCGCCGCCCACCTTCTCGGCCCGGGTGATGTAGACGTTCTGGGTCGGATTGCCGAACTCGTCGATGTGGATCGGCCCGCGGATGTCCTGCCCCTCGGCGGCCTGACGGATGGCCGCGAGGAAGCGCGCGCGGTCCTCGACCTGGCCCTGGACGCGGTCGGCCGCCGCCACGATCCAGCGTGCGGCGCTGTACATGTAGGCGTCGTAGTAGCTCGGCGTCCGCCCGAGCTTGGTGGTGGCCAGCTTCACGAAGGCCCGGTTCGCGGGCGTGTCCACCGTCGGCGCCCACGTGATCGCGCCCACGTACCCCAAGGCCTCGTCGCCGGCCACGCGCAGGATCGAGTCCTCGACCGTGGTCCCGGAGCCGATGAGCGGGATCTTGCCCCGCAGCCCGGACTCCGCGTACTGGCGGAGGAAGCGGACGGCCTGCGCCGCGAAGAAGCACGTCACGACCGCGTCCACGTCCCGCGGGACCTGATTGATGTACGGGGCGAAGTCCTGGCCGGTGACCGGAGCCCAGATCTTCTGCACGACCTTGCCGCCGAGCTCCTCGAAGACCCGCTGGAAACCCGCCATCTGCTCCTGCCCGTAGGCGTTGTCCGCCGCCAGCTCGATCACCCGGCGGTAGCCCAGGACCCGGTAGGCGTAGTCGCCCATGGCGTGCATCGGCTGGCTCGCGCTGAGCGCGGCGCGAACCATCCACTTCGTCCGGCGGCGCTTGGTGAGGTCGTCCGGCGTCGTGAGGAACACGGACGGGAGCTGATCGCGGTCGATCATCGGGGCCAGCCCGTAGCCGATGTTCACGAGCAGGACGCCGGTGAAGACGTGCACGTGGTCGTGCTCGACGAGCTTGCGGTACTTCGCGACGGCGGTCGAGTTGTTGCCCTCGTCGTCCTCCACGATCAGCTCGATCTTCCGCCCGCCGGCCTGAAACCCCACCTCCTCGAGGCCCAGGCGCAGGCCGTCGAGCATGTCCTTCCCGGCCTGGGCGAAGAGGCCGCTGAGGGGGGCCATGAAGCCGACGCGGATCGGCTCGGCGGCCGTCGGGGGCGCGCCGAGCGCCAGGGAGCCGAGCACGAGCACCGAGCCGAGGAAGGAGAGCGAGCGCGCCGACATGGCGAGGCCACTATAGGTTCCACTCCCGCGAAGTCAAGCCAGCCGGAGGACGAGTCGCACGCGGGCCAACACTGGTAGACTCTGCGGGGCCGACGCGCCGCATCGGGTCGCGGCGGTGCCAGATCGGCGAGTGGTCTCACGCGCAGAGGAGGACGGATATGCGGGAGTTGAGGACGAGCGTCTTGCTGGTGATGGTGGCGATGATCGTCACGTGCTGCGTCGTCGCCGCGCCGGGCGATCCGTACGTCTTCTCGACCACGCCCTGCGACGGGTGCTGGTACGGGACGTGGGGCGGCCGGGTGGGTTGGCACAAGGGAGGCGGTCGTCCGTGGGAGCGCGAGCACCACGAAGGAGACCATCAGGGTGAGGGCCACATGGGCGAGGGGCCCGTGCACCAGGGACACTTCTAGCCGCGGCGAGAGCCGCCACGAGCGCTCACGCGGCGCTCGTGGCGGCCCTGCCGGTCTCGTCTAACGCTGGATCGAGGTCCCCGGGCGCTGCCCGAAGCTCGTGGCGCCCGTGAGGGGCTTGCCGTCGACGCCGACGGGCTGGGTCATGCTGGTGCCGGTCCACCGCTCGACGGCCAGCTGGTCCGCGGTCGTGATGGATTTGCCGTCGGTCGTGCTCGGCGAGGTCATGCTGACGCCCAGGCCCTTGTCGATGACGTTCGATTGGGCGGTGTCGGAAGTCGGCTGCTGCGCGAGAACGACGGCGGGGCTGATGGTGAGGGACAGCACTGCCAGTGGTGCGAGCCAAGCGGCGAGCGACATGGACCTACCCTCCCTGAATCCGGACGACGCAACGGACCGCCCGCCCTCCCGGCCGATTCCAGACAGGCGAGCGTCCTAGGCAGACGAATGCGCCGCGGCGCCGGTTGACACCGGCGCCGATCGACACCAGAGGGGTGCGGCTAGCGGGGGATCCGGTCGCTCGCCGCGTGCCCTAGGGGCACTTGGGAGCCTCGCGGAGGGTCGCCTCGATGCGATCGCCGGGCTTGAACTCGCGGAGCAGGTCCTTCGTTGCCTGAAACTCGTGCACCGTCCCGTTGTCCTCTCGCACGATGAGCTTGTCGAGCCCGGGGTCAACCTTGACGACCTGCCCGACGACCTTCTCGGCGGTCTGGACTCTCCCCTGCGACGTGCAGGCCGGCTTCATCTGCGCGAGCGCGCTGCCACCGCAGAGCAGCAGTCCGACTGTCACCGTCATTGCGATCCGCTGGGCTCTGGGCATGGTCCTCTCCTATTTCTTGGTGATGTCGTAGATCGCGCCGGCGGCCGCTCCCACGCCGGTGCCGATGAGAGCACCCTTGCCGGCCCCGTAGCCGCTGCCGGCCCCGACGGCGGCACCCGCGCCGGCGCCGACCGCCGCGCCCGTGACCGTACCACAGCCGGTCGCCACGAGCGTGAGCAACCCAAGTCCGATGAACGGAACGCCGATGGTCGTCTTCATGTCTGCACCTCGTTGTGCGACGATGTGGAGCCCATCCGAGCGCTGCCGCGACTGTCGGCCACGAGCCTAGTCGGGATCACCTCGTTGTCAAGGCCCGGACCCGGCTGGTGTATATTCGACGGGCTGGCCCGGCCCGGGCGGCCCCTGCCGAGCGGCCAGCCGGGGGTCCCATGGATCGGCGCTCCTTCATCGTATCGACGGTCCTCTCCGTGGGCGGCTCGCTGGCTCGCCCGGGCATCTTCCACGGCCAGGAGCCGACGCGCAGAGCCCGGGTCGGCTTCCTCTCGGCCATCTCCGAGGCGTCGGTGGCGCCCAATGTGCGTGCACTGCGCGAGAGTCTGCGAGAGCGCGGCTGGATCGAGGGCCAGAACCTTCGCATCGACTACAGCTACGACGCCCCGGGCGGGAGGTCGGTCGACGAGCGGGCCACGGAGCTGACAATGCTGGCGCCACACCTGATCGTCGCGGACAGCACCCCGACCTCGCTGGCGCTCCAGCGGATCCGCGTTTCCCTGCCGGTCGTATTCGCGGCGGTGAGCGAGCCCGTCGAGATCGGCCTCGTGGAGAGCTTGGCGCGGCCGGGCCGCAACTTCACGGGCTTCACGACCGTGAATCGCGAGCTCATGCCCAAGCGCGTCGAGCTGGCGAAGGAGCTGGTTCCGCGGGTCCGGCGCCTGGTCTACCTGGGCAATCCCGACTACGCGAGCAGTCGCCACAACACCGTGGAGGTCACCGAGGTCGCCGGTCGGCTGGGGCTACGCGTCGAGGCGATCCAGCTCCGCAGGCCGGAGGACTTGGACGCGATCGACATCCGGCCCGAGCAACGGCGCGACACGGTCTTCGTGGTCGAGCAGAGCCAGTTCTTCATCCAGCACGTCGAGCGCATGGTCGCGGCGGAGCGGCGCACGAAGATCCCGGCGATCTACGCGGATCGGCAATTCGTCGACCGTGGTGGCACCATCTGCTACGGAGTCAATCGCCCCGAGCTGTTCCGGCGGACGGGCGGCTACGTCGATCGCATTCTGCACGGAGTTCGCGCCGCCGACCTGCCGGTCGAGCAGCCGACGAAGTTCGACGTGGTCATCAACCGGCAGACCGCGCGGACCCTCGGCCTCAGCATCCCCCGGTCCCTGCTGCTCCGGGCCGACCAGGTGATCGAGTAGCCGCGCGCCTACTTCGGCGGGCCGAGCTCCATGATGGGCCGCACCTCGATCGACCGGCCGACGCGTGCCGAGGGGATGCGCGCGGCCATCGCGATGGCCTCCTCGGCCGTCGCGGCCTCGACGATGTAGTAGCCTCCGAGCTGCTCCTTCGTCTCCGCGAACGGGCCGTCCGTCCGGTACGTCTTGCCGTCCCGGATCCGCACGGTGGTTGCGGTCCCGGTCGGCTGCAGCGGATCGCCGGCCCGGTACGCGCCGCTGTCGCGGATGCTCTGGGTGAACTCCACGTGCTCCCTGAAGACCTTCTGCTTCTCCCCGTCCGGCATCTTGGCCCAGGCCTTCTCGTCACCATAGATCAGCAGCATGTAGCGCATGTCGGTCCCTCCTTTCAGGCTCTAGTCGAACGGCTCCGTGCCGGATCGACAGCCGGGCTAGGGCCCTCCGGACCGGCCGGAGCCCTGATTCCGGGCGACGCTGGCGCGCTCCTGCTCCGCGAGGCGCCGGTAGGGCTCGGCGTCGAGCGCGGCGGCGAGGGCGGTCGCCGAGTCGAGGGCACGCTCGAGCGCCGGACGATCCGGGCTCGGCTCGGAGGCCAGGAGCCGGACCTGGGCCAGCGCGACGTCGCAGGCGCCCAGCCGCCACCCCCGCCCCTGCGCCACCGCCTCGCTCGCCTCGGCGAGGAGTGTCCGGGCGCCGGAGCGGTCGCCGGCGGCGCGGCGGGCGTCCGCGAGCGTTGCCAGAAGGCGTGGCTCGTACCAGAGCGCGGTGCGCCGGGCGCGGGCGAGCCCCAGGGCGCCATCGAGCACGCGCGCGGCGCCAACCGCGTCGCCGGCCTCGAGCTCGGCGCTCCCGAGGAACGCGGCGGCCTCGACGCGCACGTATGGGCTGCCTCGCTCCCCCGCCAGCTCGACCGCCCGGCGGCCCTGCGCGAGGGCGCCGGGCAGATCGCCCCGCAGCCGGAGCACCTCGCAGAGGAAGCCGCGCGTGCCGTAGAGCACTTCGAGGCTTCCTTCCGTCGCATCGGCGAGGAGCGCTTCCAGGACCGCCTGCGCGTCGGCGGCGTGGCCCGAGTACGCCCGCGCCATCGCCCACCAGATGCGACAGAAAGGGGGCGCGGTGGACGGCTCGAGTGCCTCTTGCAGCTCATCGTCCCGGGCGAGCGCGGCCAGGGCGCCCTCGGCGGTCGCCTGCGCCGCGGCGAGCCGACCGACCGCGAGCTGCGCGTGCGCCAGCACGACGTGCATCTCGAACGCGAGCGCCGCGTTGTCGGCCTCTTCGGCGAGGGCCGCTGCGCGCTCCGCGCACTCCACGTAGCGTGTGACGTCACCGGCGAGCCCGCACAGGCGGCCGAACGAGGTGAGCAGGAACGCCTGCCCGCTCGGGTCGCCGAGCTGCTCGGCCACCTCGCGGCCGGCCTCGAACTGCGCGTTCGCCTCCGACGCCTCCAGGCCCGCGATGCGCCCGAGCTCGAGCCGGGCGATGTGCGAGGTGAGCACGAGCGTGAGGGTCTCGCGAGAGCGTGGCAGGGTCGCGAGCAGCGCCGGGACCTTCTGGCAGTGCCGGATCCCCTCCGCCGGATCGCTCCGGCCCACCCGGCGGCCGGCGTCGGCGTGCCAGCGCGCGGCCTCGAGCGGCTCGCCGGCCTCCTCGAAGTGGTAGGCGAGGAGCGCGGCCTGCGTGCCCGCGGTGGACCCGAGGAGCCCGAGCATGGCCCGGGCGACGCTGCCGTGTGTTCGCCGGCGGCGATCCGTGAGCTGCGTGCGGTAGGCCACCTCGTGCGCGAGGGGATGGCGGAAGGCGCAGATCGCCGGGCGCTCGGTGGGCGTCAGGAGCTCCGCCGCCGCGAGCCGCTCGAGCGATGCGCCGAGCTCGAGTGAAGGCCGATCGACCACCAGGCGCAGCAGATCTGTCGGGACGTCGCGCCCGATCACCGCGGCGGCCTGGAGCACCTCCTTGTCGATCGGGGCGAGCTGATCGATGCGGGATGCGAGCACCGCCTGCACGGTCTCGGGCAGCGGGAGCTCGTCGCTCGACCCCCCCGGGGCGTAGGCGCCGCGCTCGCCGCGCAGGGCGCCGCGCTCGACGAGCGAGCGCACTATTTCTTCGACGAAGAGGGGATTGCCCTGAACCCGGGCCTCGATCCGCGCACGGACGCGTGCCAGCGCCGGGTCGGGCCCCAGCCAGTCGTCGAGCAGGCTCGCGGCGGCCCCGGAGGCCAGGGGCGTCAGCGTCAGCCGCTCCACGCGCGATGACCAGGCGGGCTGGTGTTCCGGCCGGGTGGTCGCGAGCAGGAGCACGCGGCTGCCGGCCGCCTCCGGAGCCACGAGGCGCCCGGTCAGCGCCTCCAGTGCGAGGTCGCTCGCCGGGTCGCGCCAGTGCACGTCCTCGATCCAGAGCAGCACAGGAGCCTGCCGCCCTCGTGCCAGGACCAGCTGGCCGAGGGACTCGAAAAGGCGGGCCCGGCGCGCGTCGGGCTCCAGCTCCGACGGGGCCAGCGTGGGATCGGGCGCCCCGAGCAGCTCGAGCCAGAACGCGAGCGCGATCGGATCGACGGCAGGCACGCCCGCCAGCCCGCGGCGTACCGCCGCGCGGACTTCCGGAGCCGCCGCGCCGTCGTCGATGCCGAAGAGCCCACGCGCCAGGTCGACGATCACGTGGAAGGGCAGCAGGCGGCCGTGGGAGAGGGCGCGCGCCGTGTGGACGGCCATCTCCTGGGCGCGCGCGACGACCTCGTGGCACAGGCGGCTCTTGCCCGCGCCGGGCTCGCCCGCGACGAGCACCACGCGCGGGCGGCCGGCCTGCGCGTCGTGCAGCGCGCGCTCGAGCTGCGCGAGCTCGGCCTCGCGGCCGACGAACCGCGAGAAGCCGTGCGCGGAGGCGCGCTCGAGCCGGCTCCGGCTCGGCCCCCGCCCCCGCAGGTCGAACACGCGCACCGGGGCGCTCGCCCCCTTGAGCCGGTGCTCGCCGCGGTCGGACAGCTCGAAGTAGCCCGAGGCGAGCCGCGCGGTCTGCTCGGTCAGGCTCACGCCGCCGGGCGGCGCGAGCTGCTGCACGCGGGCGGCCAGTCCGACCACGTGGCCCTGGGCCGTGTAGTCCATGCGCAGGTCGTCGCCGATCCGCCCCACGACGACCTCGCCGGAGTTCAGGCCCATCCGCACCGCGAATTCGAGCCCCCGCTCGCGCCGCACGTCGGCCGCGAACGCCTCGAGTTCGTGCGTCATGTCGAGCGCGGCGGAGCAGGCCCGCTGGGCGTGATCCTCGTGGGCGATCGGGGCCCCGAAGAGCGCCATGATCCCGTCGCCCGTGTACTGATTGATGGTGCCCTCGTAGCGGTGGACGCCGGCCGCCAGGATGCGGAAGAGCCGATCGAGGAGGCGGTGCCATTCCTCGGGATCGACGCGCTCGGCGATCTCCATCGACCCGGCGACGTCGGCGAAGAGCACCGTGACCGGCTTCCGCTCGCCCTCGAGCGCGCTCTTGGACGCGAGGATCTTGTCGACCAGGTGGCGCGGCGTGTAGGCGCGCGGCTCGGGTGACGGCGCGGTCCCCAGGGACGCGCCGCAGCTGTTACAGAAGCGCGCGCCGGCGGGGTTGTCGTGGCCACAGGCCGGGCAGCTCATGAGTCGACATGCTACCGCACGCTTCCCGGCGAGATGATCTTTCGGAGCCGGTCCTCGGCCTCGCCGATCGGTGAGCCGCCGTGTATCATTCCGCGGGCAAAGTCCAGCAGCGGATAGCCGTCGCGGGCCTCGTCCTGAAACCGCTTGGCGAATCCTCCGTTCCGGATGTCCTCGAACACTCTGCGGAAATTCTCGGCCATCGCCTCACGGTCCATCTCGAGCGAGCGCACGATCCCTCCGAAGACCGCGGTCGGTCCGTGATCTTCCGAGGCGCGGAAGAACCCCCTGCTCCCGGAACGACCGGAACACCGCTTCCATCTCGCCCGACATGTACATCTCCAGCACCAGGGCCTCGCCCAGCACTCCGGCGTCTCGCGCCACCTCGAACGCCATCATGATGGCCATGCCGAGCACCGCCCCGACGGATTGCTCGATGAAGAGATCGAGCGTGGCGTCGGTCATCGCCGACATGTCCACCGCGCCCGCGCGCAGAACGCCGAGGCCGTCGGCGAGTCCCAGCATCCGCTGTCGCGCCCGCCCGCTCCGGTCGGCCTCCACGCCCACGCACGCCCAGAACCCCTGACCCTCGAGGTAGCGTGCCCGCGCCGTCACGCCCGCCATGCGCGGCGCCACCAGCAGCACGTCCACCCCGGCCGGCGGCTGGATCAGGTCGAAGGCCAGGCTGTAGCCGGAGCCGAACGCGACCGCGCCGCCCGACCGCAGCGCCGGCGCAATCTCCGTCTCGAACACGGTCGGAATGACCTCGTCGGGCAACAGCACGTACACGAGGTCGTCGCGTGCCGCGGTCCCGATCGGCACCACCTCGAAGCCCTCGGCCCGCGCGCACTCCGCATACGGGTCCTCGCGATTGCCGACGCGCACCTTTGCCCCGGAGTCGCGAAGGTTGAGTGCCGCGGTCCGGCCGAGATGCGCGTACCCGAGCACGGCGACCGATTCACCTGCGAGCGCCTGAGGAGGCGCGTCCGAGGCCCGATAGATCCTGGTCATGGCGCGACCTCCGCTCTCATCTCTTGGCGCAGGCACGGATGAAGTCGGGGACGGACGGCACCCGGGTGGCCGCGAGCTTCTGCTGGCCCTCGACGTCGAGCTCGTCGTAGAGCTCCAGGATCATCCTCGCCCAGTGGTACTCCACGAACACGCCGTCGATCCTGGCGGGCTCCTTCGAGGAGAGCACGTCGCGCAGGGCCGCGAGCCGCTGGTCCCCGGTCTCCGGCTCGAACCTCCGCCGCGCACATTCCACGACCAGCGGGTCTTCGGGCGGTCCGTCGCTCGTCATCGGTCGCGCCGTGGGGTGACCGTCACGATTTTCCTCACCGCGTCTCGAACTGCGCTACGATTGCGCCACCATGCGGGGTATCGAAGGCGAGCAGGTGCTGCTCCGGCTGATCCTCAGCGAGTCCCGCACCCACGATCGCCAGCCTCTGTTCCGCCGGCTCCTGGAGATCCTGCGCGAGGAAGGGCTCGCCGGGGCGACTCTCCTGAAGGGCATAGCCGGCTTCGGTCACGACCATCGGATCCACACCGCCAACATCGAGGTCGTCGCCGAGGGCCTCCCGATCGTCATCGAGGTCGTCGATACCCGACAGCACGTCGAACGCGTCCTCCCGAAGCTCGAGGCGCTGATGGTCGGCGGCGTCATCATGCTCGAACGCGCGCACGTCATTCGCTACACAAACACCACCGAGCCCGAGCCCGCCACCTGAGTGGTGCCCGTGCTCATTCCTCGTACCGGATGACCTGCACCTTCTCCATCGTGATGAGGCCCCCCCTCATCATGCGATCCACTTCCGGCAGGAGGCTTTCGAGACGCTCACCGCTGTCCACGACCTCGATCACGATCGGCAGGTCTCCGGAGAGCTTCAGAAACCCTCCAGTGTGAAGCACAGACTGGGCGCCGAATCCCGCGGTGCCCTTGAGGACCGTGGCCCCGGCCACCCCCTTTGACCGGAAGAGCCCGATCAGCGCCATGTACAGGGGTTTCCACTCCCAGCGGTCGTGCTCTCCGATGAAGATGCGCATCACGACCTGCTCACGCTCGATCCGTCTCATCGCTACCCCCTCACGGACAGCAAGAGCCGCCCACACGCGATCCCGAGGAAGCACAGGCACAAGCAAATAACGGTCGTGGTGAAGATGTTGACCCAGGCCTGATGCCATGCGCCGCCCTCCATCAGGCGCACGGTCTCGTAGCTGAACGTCGAATACGTCGTGAGGCCTCCCATCATCCCGGTCGTGAGGAAGAGCCGCACGTTGTCCGGGATCACGAGGGCCTCCGTCCCGAGCTGCTGCACCACGCCGATGATGAAGGCGCCGGATAGGTTCACGATCAGTGTCCCGTACGGGAACTCGGCGCCGAACCACGCGGCCGCGAGTATCGACGTGAGGTACCGCATGACCGACCCAATCGCTCCGCCCAGTGCGACCAGCAGGATTCGCTCCACTCGTCCTGTCCTCCGGGTAGGTAGCTCGCATCACTTCGCCAGCAGCACGGAGCACGGCGACAACCGGATGATGCTCTGCGCGGTGCTGCCCATGACACGCTCGAAGATCCGACTGTGTCCGTGGTAGCCGGCCAGGAGCAGATCGAACGCGCCCTCCTTCGCGTAGTTCACGATCGTCTCCACCTCGTGGCCCTGGCGGATCACCGTCTGTAGCTCGACCCCGTTCAGCGCCGCCTGGTCCCGGGCCTCCTTGGTGAGGACCCGGAAGTACTCGTCGACGCGCT
>Ga0187766_10000322_pt1 | contig 26454 bp, 30 predicted proteins | sample 0216_QUI02_MP05__4_FD_132971 | JGI IMG/M metagenome (GOLD analysis project Ga0187766, IMG submission 132971) | Tropical peat soil microbial communities from peatlands in Department of Meta, Colombia - 0216_QUI02_MP05_20_MG | ecosystem: Environmental > Terrestrial > Soil > Wetlands > Peat ... | reverse complement strand
GGTTTGGAAGGAATGGCGGGGACGACGGGACTCGAACCCGCGGCCTCTGCCGTGACAGTCTAGACGGATTCGGCTTTTCAGCGACTTACATTCTCGCGGGGGCTGCCAAGTCGCTGAAAGGGACTGTAGGAACCGTTCGCTGTGGGTAAATTTGTGGGTAAGAATTCTCGCCAGCAACTCAAGCTGCCTTGCAGCACTCCGCGCACTCGCTACGGATCAATTTCTTGACCCGGTCGTGAATCTCGTCGCGGATCGCTCGAACTGCTTGGGGCGGCTGCCCTTTCGGATCGGGGAGCGCCCAGTCGATGACTCGCAGACCGGGAATGAAGGGACAAGCCTCTCCGCACCCCATCGTCACGAGAACTGAGGCGGTTCTAGTGAGATCGCCCGTGAGCCTCCGAGGTCTTGCAGAACTCAGATCAACGCCGATCTCCCGCATGACTTCTACCACTTCGGGATGAACGTGGTCGGCAGGTTCCGTTCCAGCCGAGATCGCTAGGCACCCGCTCCGGTCGGCATACAGGTTGAACAGAGCCGCAGCCATCTGGGAACGCCCTGCGTTGTGGACGCAGGCGAAGAGATAGGTCTTCAACTGGTGCCTCGATTCATGTGGCAAGAGAATATCCTCGGCAGTTTGAGGCAGAGAAGGAATTAGCCATCGGATCAAGACTGTTGCTCCAATCGCTCCGCACAACTGTGCCGCTATAAAAAGCGGCGCATCCATCGGACGTATTCCCGCAAACGTATCGGAGACCGATCTGGCGATGGTCACTGCCGGGTTCGCAAACGAGGTTGATGAAGTGAACCAGTAGGCGGCGGTGATGTAAGCTCCGACTGCAAAGGGCACGCTGTTGGCTCGAACTCGCGAACAGCCCCAGATCACGGCGAGCAGCCCGAATGTGGCGACGAACTCGCTAAACACTTGAGCGCCTCCGCTTCTCGCGTGGCGCGACATCGAGAAGATCGGCAGCCCGAACATGAGATGCGCAACCGCCGCTCCGGCGAGTCCTCCAGAGCATTGTGCCGCGATGTAAGCCGGAACCTCACGCCACGGCATGCCCTGCTCCATCGCATCCGCGAACGTAACAGCGGGATTGAAGTGTGCGCCGGAGATGCCGCCGAACGTGAAGATCAGTGCAACAAGGATCGCGCCTGTCGCGATTGTGTTCGCGAGGAGAGCGAGAGCCACATTCGCCCCGGCTAGGCGTTCAGCCATGATGCCAGAGCCGATAACCGTGGCGACTAGGAAGAGAGTTCCTGTGAATTCAGCGGTCACTCTTCTTTGCAGCGAGGCGATGGACATAGGCGTAAATGGTCGCACGAGGAACCGACCAAAGCCAACTTCCAAGGTGGTGACGGAACTCACATGGCTGTGTGACGCCACTCACTTAATGGATGACGGTTGGCGCTACAGACTATAATGGTCTGAGTGAGCGGAATGTCGAAGCCGTGAAGAAGTTACTCATAAGTGCGCTGGTCGTTGGGCTTGTGGTTGCTAGTCCGTACCCGCTGTCCCTTTGTGCGCTCGTTTCCTCGGCACTGGGCAATTGCGGCTCACCGGAAACCCGCTCTCATTGCGACAAGATGGGCATGGGCGAGCACGCCGCACCAACCGTTACCTCGCGTAGCAACTCCTGCTGCACGATTTCACAAGCCCCATTGCCGGAATCGAAGACAGAGGTGTCTAAGACCACTGTAAAGCTGAAATTGGCAGTGGCGCTGCCTTCAGCTACCGACGTGGTGACCTCCGAGGGAGTCCATGTACCCACCATCCCTCAAGAGCTTTCTCCCCCTCCTCTGCGGTCTCTTCTCTGTACATTCCTGATCTGAGTCTGTCCTGAAACAGCCCGAGGCGCACAGGTGTCTTCGTGCGTTCTCCCCAAAATGCATTTCTCCACTGGGGCAAGGCAAGGCGTGAGCTACGCCGGATCGTGGAAAGGACAGGATCATGAAGTACATCTCGTTTTGGATGTTAACGGTTGTGGGTCTCCTGTGCGGCGGACCTATGGGAGTGGCTCAACAGAGGGCGACGAATGAAGAAACGGCCAAATTGGCTGATCTTCTCGCCGAAGCAGAGAAGAACAGTCCCCAGATTCAAGTCGCTAAACAGGAGTGGCAATCCATGCGACAGATGCCCACTCAGGTTTCAACCCTGCCCGATCCCCAAGTGGCGCTTCAGCAGGTGAATGTAGGAAGCCCGCGCCCGTTTGCCGGGTTCACAAATAGTGATTTCGCCTATATCGGGTTGGGAGTCTCACAAGATTTCCCTTACCCCGGAAAGCTACACCTGCGCCGGGAGCTTGCGAGCAAAGACGCTGGGGTTGCCGAACAAAAAGTCGAAGTCTTGCGGCGAGCTATCTTCTCCGAACTCAAAACGACCTATTTTCGTCTCGCATTCCTCGCGAAGCAGAGGTCAATTCTGGACGGTGACCGCGAGCTTCTTCGGCAGATGGAGCAAGCCGCAGAAGTGAAGTATCGAAGCGGCATGGGCAACCAACAGGAAGTTCTTCAAGCTCAACTTGAGCAGACCAAATTGCTGCGAGAGGTGACTGCAAATCGACTGGAGGCGGGGAAACTCCAAGCCGAACTGAAGCAGCTTCTCGGTCGTCCCCAGACTTCGCAGGACATTTTGGCTGACGACATAAGCGAGTCCTCGATAACGAGGAGCTTCGACGGGCTACTTGCCGCTCTTCAGGCAAACAACCCGCAACTGTCCGTTGCGCGGAAAAACGTCGAAAAACAAAAAGTCGCCATCGAGATTGCCAAGAAGGACTTCTACCCGGATTTCAACGCGCAATTCATGTGGCAGCGCACCGATCCAAGCCAATACCGTGCCTATTACCAATTCACGGTTGGCGCACGCATTCCCATCTATCGAAAGCGTAAGCAACAACCAGAACTCGCACAGGCGGAAATTGAGAAGAGCCGGACGCAGAGCGAACTTGAGGCAGAGTCCCAAGAGCTTGCCTCAACACTGCGGCAGCAGTATGTGGGCGTCGAGCAATCCGCAGAGCTATTGAAGCTCTACCGTGAAGGGCTGCTGCCGCAGGCAAAGGCGGGACTACAGGCCGGATTCGCCGCCTACGAGTCCAATCGGCAAGACTTTGTGGCTCTTCTGACCTCATTTCTCGACGTTCTGAAGCTCGACGAGGAGTATTGGCAGACGCTTGCTGAGCACGAGGCTGCCATAGGACAGATTGAAGAACTGACAGGACTGTCGCTGCGCTAAAGCAGCAGGAGCACGGAAATGAAGAATTATCGAAACGCTTTTTTAATCACGCTGTCTGGCAACCTTGTCCTCGTGGCGGTTCTTGTCGGCTTTTGGTGGAGGTCTCATCGCTCTAGAGCACAGATGCAATCTGCCAAGGAAGTGACGACTGTTACCGTATCCCACGAGCCGACTTCGATGCCCCCATCAGAACAGCAAACGGAAACTCCGCTCGCCCCGATGCAGCTTTCGGCTGAGCGACTCCAGTCCATTGGGGTCAAATTCGGTGCCGTAGCTCTCAAGCCAGTTCGGGACGAGATTCGCACCACGGGAACGGTAGCAATTGACGAGACTCGGCTCTCCTACGTTCAGACTCGCATCTCGGGACACATTGAAAAGGTGTTTGCAGACGCGACTTATCAGTACGTCCGTAAGGGACAGCCGCTCTTTACCCTCCACAGCCCGGAACTTATCGCTGCTGAGCGCGAATATCTTCTGGCGAAGCACAATGCGAACGAACTGTCGCAGAGCACCGTGCCGGGTGTTGCATCGGGCGTGGCGTCCCTGCTCGATTCAACGAAGGATCGCATGGGGCAATGGAACATCCCCGACAAGGAAATTGCTCGCCTCGAATCCACTGGTGAAGTCGTTGATGCCATGGAGATAGATTCGCCCGTTTCCGGCTATATCACCGAGCGAAATGCCCTTCCGAACATGATGGTACAACTCGACACTCGGCTCTACACCATTGCCGATCTGTCGGTCGTGTGGGTGCTTGCTCAGGTCTTTCAGAATGACCTCAGCCGCGTCCGAGTTGGCGCACCAGCCTCGCTGACGGTGGACTCCTATCCGGGGCAGAAGTTTCACGGGCGAGTGGATTTCATTTACCCCGACGTGGATATGACAACACGAACCTCGCGTGTCCGCGTGGTTTTTGCCAATCCCAAACTGACGCTGACACCCGGCATGTTCGTGAACGTGAACCTTGAGGTTCAGCTTGGAAAGCAACTGGTCATCCCAGCGAGCGGCGTTCTGCAATCAGGAACCCGGCAAATTGTTTTTGTGGATCGTGGCGCAGGCTATTTGGAACCTCGGCAGGTTCAGCTTGGGCCGAGAGCAGGAGAGGAATACATCGTCCTCGGAGGCGTGAAAGCAGGAGAACGCATCGTGACCTCTGCCAATTTCTTGGTGGACTCGGAAAGCCAGTTACAAGCAGCCATCGGGTCGTTTGTTCCACCTCCACCCGGCGCAGGTGCGGCGGCAGCGATGAACGGTCAGACAGGGCAGGCAGCAGTCCAAGTCGAAATGACTACCGATCCATCACCTCCGCACAAAGGAACGAATTTATATCGCGTGCAACTCAAGTCAGCGGACGGCTCTGCTGTCACGGGCGCATCCGTCAGCGTGCGCAGCTACATGGCAGCAATGCCAGAGATGGGCATGGCTGCGATGAACGTTGTGAACCAACTCAACGAGAAGGGGAACGGAGTCTACGAGGGTCAAGCGAAGCTGGAAAACGGCGGCACTTGGCAAATCACGGTAACAGCAACGAAGAACGGCACGCCCATAGCTGTGAAGCAACTCAGTTTGATTGCCGAAGGGGGAATGTAGCCATGATCTCCTTCGTAATCGAGTGGTGCGCACGGAACAGGTTCCTAGTTTTCACTGGTACGTTGCTGCTCGTTTTGGCTGGCATCTGGTCTATTAAGAACATCCCACTTGATGCGCTGCCCGATATTTCCGATGTGCAGGTGATTGTCCACATCCCATGGGAGGGGCAACCACCAAGCATCATCGAGGATCAGGTCACGTATCCTATCGTGTCCACCCTTCTCGCGGCACCGCATGTCAAAGCAGTTCGGGCGCAGACGATGTTCGGTGATGCCTACGTCTTCGTGGTCTTTGAGGACGGCACGGACTTGTACTGGGCACGATCCCGCGTCTTGGAGTACATCCAGCAGTTGCAGGGAACCCTGCCGAAAAACATCTCACCGATGATCGGGCCGGATGCCACAGGGGCAGGTTGGGTGTACGAGTACGCGCTCATCGACCGCACTCACCAGCACAGCCTTGCCGACTTGCGAAGCCTGCAAGACTGGTATCTGCGCTTTCAACTAGAAACCGTTCAAGGCGTGGCGGAAGTGGCTTCCATCGGGGGATTCGTCCGTCAATATCAAGTGAACGTCGATCCCAACAAGCTCCGTGCCTACAACATCCCCCTTTCGATGGTCATTGACCGGGTGCGTGACAGCACCAACGAAGTCGGGGGACGTGTGCTGGAAATGGGCGGGGCGCAGTATATGGTTCGCGGCTTGGGTTACCTGCGCTCCCTTCAAGACCTTGAAACAGTTCCCGTCGCCACAAAGAACGGCACTCCTGTGTTGGTGAGGGACTTAGGGAACGTCACCTTCGGCCCTGACATTCGTGAGGGCGTAGCTGAGTGGAACGGTGAGGGCGAGACCGTAGGCGGCATCATTGTGATGCGCTACGGAATGAACGCTCTGCGAGTGATCGACGGCGTGAAGAAGAAACTGGACGAGATTAAGCCAACTCTTCCAAAAGGCGTGGAAATCGTATCAGGCTACGACCGCTCCGAATTGATTCGGGCTTCTATCGCAACGTTGCAACGCGATCTCCTAGAAGAAGCGGTTATCGTCAGCTTCGTGACCATCGCATTTCTCTTTCACTTTCGCTCTGCGTTGATCCCGATCCTCGCTTTGCCCATCGCAGTAATCGCGTCGTTCATCCCAATGTATTTTCTCAACGTCAGTTCGAACATCATGTCGCTTGGAGGTCTGGCACTCGCAATCGGAGTGCTCATCGACGCCAGCATCGTCATGGTCGAAAACGGCTATCGCCACTTGTCGGAGTACGGCATTTCAGGAAACGGTGAGCGCACCATCGACGTAAGCGAGAAGCAGAGACGCAAGATTCTTATCGGGGCAGCAAAGCAGGTCGGCTCGCCAATTTTCTTCTCTCTTCTCATCATTCTGGTCTCTTTCCTTCCTGTTTTCCTGCTCGAAGCGCAAGAAGGGCGGATGTTCCGCCCCTTGGCTTGGACGAAGACGCTGGCAGTGGCGTTTTCTTCCATCCTCGCAGTGACGCTTGTGCCCGTCCTCATGCTCATTTTCATTCGTGGGCATCTACGCTCAGAGTCCACAAATCCCTTTTCCCGCTGGACGCAGGCTGTCTATCTGCCTGTGCTCAAGCTCTGTCTCCGCTACCGCAAAACTACGCTTTTCCTCAACCTAATCTTCTTGGTGCTGACTTTCCCCTTGGCTTTGCGAATTGGCAGCCAGTTCATGCCGCCACTTTACGAGGGATCATCCCTCTACATGCCGACTGCATTGCCGGGAATTTCCATTACCCAAGCCTCGCAACTTCTTCAGGAGCAAGACCGCGTCATTAAGAGCTTCCCCGAGGTTGAGACTGTTTTTGGCGCGGTAGGTCGCTCGAATAGCCCGACCGACAACGCTCCGCTCGATATGTATGACACCACCATCATGTTGAAGCCGCGTGAGCAGTGGAGACCGGGCATGACCTACGAGAAGCTCATCCGCGAAATGGATGAGAAGCTCCAGCTTCCGGGTCTGACGAACACGTGGACTATGCCCGTCCAGAATCGCCTTGATATGGAGTTAACGGGAATCAAGACTCCCGTTGGACTGAAAATTCAGGGGACAACCGTCGAGGGAATTCAGCAGGCTGGAACTGAACTTCAACATGTTCTGGCAGGCATACCTGAACTGCGTTCGGTGTTTGCTGAACGTGTCGCCGAGGGCTTCTACGTCAACGTTGAGGTGGATCGCCCCGAGGCGGCTCGCTATGGCTTGACCGTCTCCGACGTGCAGCGAGCCGTCTCATCAGGGGTCGGAGGCGAGAACGTCACCGAGAATGTCGAAGGTAGACAACGGTATCCCGTCAACGTGCGCTACAGCCGCGACTTTCGTGACAACGTTGAACGTTTGCGGCAGGTCGTGATTGCAACGCCTGCGGGCGCTCAGATTCCCGTCTCTCAAGTGGCAAAGGTCTACTTTTCGCGAGGGCCAGCCATGATCCGTGACGAAGAAGGGCTTCTTACGGGATACGTCTATCTGGACTTGGCAACCAAGGATTATGGCGGGTTCGTCTCGAAAGCGGATCGCTTGCTGCGGGAGAAGCTGAAGCTCCCTCCCGGCTACACCTACAAATGGTCTGGCGAATACGAATTTGAGATACGCGCACGCGAGCGCTTGAAGATTATTCTGCCCGTGGTTTTCTTCGTCATTTTCATATTGCTGTACATGATCTTTCACTCCGCGACGGAAGCAGCCGTCCTGATCTTTCCCACGTTCTACGCCATGACGGGTGGTCTCATCCTCCAATGGTGGTTAGGCTACAACTTCAGCGTTGCGGTCTGGGTTGGCTACATCGCATTGTTCGGGATCGCCGTGGAAACAGGTGTAGTCATGGTCGTTTATCTTCATGAATCCCTCGACAAACGGCTTGCCTTCGGCGTTCCACTGAAGCATGAGGACATCGAGGCAGCGACCATCGAAGGCGCAGTCCAACGCCTGCGCCCAAAGTTGATGACGGTCACAGCAGTTCTTGCCAGTCTGATCCCCATTCTCTGGGAATCGGGCATAGGCTCCGACGTGATGAAGCCTATCGCCGCTCCCATCGTCGGAGGCATGATCACTTCGACCATCCACGTTCTTATCCTCGTACCAGTGTTCTTTGCGCTCATGAAGGAGAGAGCACTACGACACGGAACGCTCCGTCTTTCAACAGAAGTTAGCCGGGATCGCGACGAAGGAGTGCAAACTGCGAGTCACAGTCCGGCATAAAACAGCGTCTCTTCAGTATCAAATTGGAGCCTACAACCCTGTGCGCTCGCTGAGGCTAGCACTTGTCGGGTAAAGCTGTACGCCGAGGCGCTGTGGGCAAAAAAGCAGCGAGCGGCGCGGCGCGGTGAACATGCAAGACCGCTACACCTTCGGGGTCGCCGCCGCAGTCTGATCACGCGTCGGCGAAGTGCTAAGGAACCCGATCCTGATTGGAAATTAACGCTACAGGATCATTGGTAGAGCAGAGTATGAGAACTGAAATCAGTAAGGAACCTTGGGGAGACCGCCTCGACTCGGTACGCGTCTTTTTCGACAACGTCCGGCTCATTCCACAAAGCAATCAGCGAGGGAAGTGCTGTACTGTGTGCCGTGGTCAGGCGACCTACGTCAAGCTGGACTCCCTTGACCGACCACTCGCTTTCTACTGCGATTGGGACGTGCTGGAAGCTCGTCGATAAGGCTAGTCTCGCTTTGCGTACGGAAAAGTTTCCTGCTTCAACGCGTCCTGCTGCCGCCGCAGACTGATCACGCATCGGCGCGAAGTTTTCCCCCGGACAGCAGCATCTTCCGGTACTCGCAGTACATCAGGTTGCTGCGCTGGGAGCGATCTGCGCCGACGAACAGAAGCCACAATTTTTTGTCGGCTTGGTACTGCTCCTCCAAGGCGTCGAACCAAGCGCACAGGTTGTCGGGGACTCCCTTCTGTGCCTTGGCGATCCTGTCGAGCTTCTCAAACTTTCTCGCCGCCCGGACGTACTCGTCGCAAGCCTCCGCGAACTCCATCTCGCGGATGGTCTCCTCGTCGCTGACGTATGGCTTGCCGTTGACGATCTTAACGGTCGTGGTCTTGACCTCGTCGAACGTGGAGGCGATGAGTTCGTCGTCGGTCATTCGCCCTTCCCAAACGGGGACTGACCCACGAGGATTTCGGTGCGCGTCTTTCCCGTGTTGCGGTCGCGAGTCACGATGGTGGTGACATTTCGTTGCTCATGCACGGTCACGGACTCGTCCTTCGAGTACGACTGACTGATCCTACCGATCTGCTTACCGCTGTTGTCGAGAATTTTCATCCTCATCTCCTCTCGTGTCGAACCTTTCTCTGCCTAGCGGTCTTGCGGCACACATCTCATCGTAGCGGCGGAACCCACGGTCTTCCTCGTTGGCGCAGCCCATTGCTTGGTTTATCTCCCAGCAAAGCTGCCGGACGAACACGGTCAGCGGGCACCTGCCCTGCTGGTCGAGGACGCACTGAGAATGTATGGAAATCAGTTCAGCCAGAAGTTCGGGCGTCATCCTGCTGAGCTTGGCTTTCCCATCCGTGATGCGCACGGCCTTCCCGCGCCTAGACATGCCGCCGCCTCCAAAGCCAAGCGAATACCAAAGGAGAGTAGGTTGCGAGCGGAAGGAGGGAAACTCGCCGGAAGGCGAGCATGAAGGCTGCCTCGGCGACATACGAGAAGAAGATACCTCCGAACAGCCAACCGCAGGCTCGTGGCACCGTGCGGAAAATCCCGCCGTGGTCGGCACGCCACTGCTTGAGTCTGCCCGCTCTTTGCCAGACCATTGCACTGCTCCACTGGCTGTAGACCAAGACGTAGAACCCGGCTGACAGCGGCGCGACGAAGAACCAAGCTGTCGCGCCTTCGGGGCTGCGCACAAGCGGAATGCACACCAGCGGCAGGAAAGCCATCAGCGGCACGAGGACGAGGTTGATGAGCAGCATGTCGCGAAGCCATCGGATCATCGTGACCGTCCTGTATCGGGTGTACGTCTGGATCGCTGTACGATCCGATGTACCGACGTTTTGCTGATTCCCAGTTCTCGGGAAATTGCCGCGAGGCTGTTCCGGGCAGCGTGCAGCTTGAGAACTTTGTTTTTGTCACAGGATAGTCGCGGACGCCCGCCAATTCGCCCGAGCGCTCTCGCTTTCTCAAGTCCGGCAATGGTCGTTAGGCTCAGCCTCACACGCTCCTGTCGTGCGAGACATGCAAGGATTGAGATAACTCCGTCACGAAAAGGCCCAAGGCTGTCTAGGTACGGCTCTGTGAGGGAGCGGTAGGCGACCGCATAGGAGGTGAGCCGTTGCAGGTGTTGGAGTGTTTCCAGCGCCCCTTCGCGGGAGAGTCGCGAAAGCGACCAAAATAACAACAAATCAAACTCGCGTCTTGAGGCGGCGATGAACATCTTCTTGAACTGCTCTCGGTCGCTGGTTTTGCCGCTGATGTTGTCGCTGAATTCGTGGACGATTGTCCAACCTTGCTTCGTGGCAAAGTCTCTTAGCTGGCGTAGCTGGTTTTCAACATCCTGTCCCTTATCCTTCGTGCTGACCCGAGAGTAAAGCGCAATCTTCACAGCTTTATTCTACGTATTTGCGGAGATACGTAAATAGCACTATCGTACCTAAAACGGTCGTTTCTGGGACGGGGATGCGCGTCCGGCTAAGTTGTTGATTATTCGTCCCCGTGGGGTGTCGATCCTTGACACCGTTTAGGGAACGACTCCCAAGTAGCCCCCCGCTAGAAGGAGAGCTAGGTTCGGGGAGTCGCTGCTCCGGTCACTTACGTAGGTACGCAGGTGCGGGTATACTGCCATTTCCGAGGTGAGCCTATGGGAAACAAGACCGCAGCCCGTGGTGCGGGTAAGCGCCGGAGCGCGAAGCGGGGCGGGAGCACAACAACGGAGAAACCTGTGGCACTTACGCTCAAGGTTGACAGTGGACTGTACCTCCGGCTGAGCACGCTGCGGGCGACCCAGCGAAGGACGAACCAAGACATCCTTGAGCAGGCATTGAAGGAATACCTCACCCGTGCGGGAGCTTAGAGGAATGCGATGACCGAACTGAGTTCTGCCCGTGTGACAGGATCGGCAATGGAAATACCCGAATTCTTAATCACGCAAGTTCGCGAAGGCAAGGTAGTCCTGTTTCTTGGTTCGGGAGCGTCGATGGACGCGACCGATACTAGAGGCAAGAAGCCGCCAAGCGCCAATGCTCTCGCGGACATGCTTGCAGATCGTTTTCTGAGCGGGAAGTACAAGGGTTATCCGCTCAACCAGATTGCCGAGTATGCGATCAGTGAGAGCGATCTTGGAACTGTGCAGGCTTTCATACGAGACATTTTTGCTCCGTTTGAGCCATCAAAAGCACACGAATTGATGACAACCTTTCGATGGTATGGGCTGGCAACAACAAATTACGACCAAATCATTGAGAAAGCCTATTCGAAGAATTCCGCTGTTCAAGAACCTCGCCCACTGATCGAGAACACTGACCGTGTGGAGGAGAACCTCCGCGACCCAAAATATATTTTGCTGCTGAAGCTGCATGGATGTATCAGCCGTATTTCCAATCCGAATTGCCCGTTGATCCTAACTACCGAACAGTACGTTGAATACAGGCAGGGTCGTGATGTGCGCGGCTTCGAGAACGTGGAGCACCGGGGAATTGGTGAAGGCGCAGCGCCTTTCGTAGGAATCCGTAACGATAATTCGAAACGATCCCTGACCGAGGCGCGGCAAAACCTCCACTGGCTGTCCATAGCGAGGTTGCGGCTCTTCGATTGGCTGAACTGCCCGTCTCGATGTCCTCAATAGCGATTCAACTCGCTGCCAAATCTCCCGCCCGTCACCTTCGGAATCGTAACCGCGCCCTCGGACGATCTCACGTTTCCACTCCGGTAGTGGAACCCAGTCGGCTCGATCAAAGAAGAAAGGGGATTCCAAGAGAATGCAGCCGATCTGGTAGTCTTCAGCGATAGCCGGATTTGGCGCTCGTCGGTATCGGGCGATCCTAGTCCGCATCTCCTCCTCTGTCCGTGCTCCGTTCTTTTCTCCAAAAGCCTGCCAGACGATGCTTGCGGGCAAGATTGTGAAGTGGCTGTAGAACCCGCCGCCGACAATGTAATCATCGGGGCTGTGCAGCTTGAATAGGAAAGGTTCGCCGATCTGAAGGGCACGGAACTGTTGCTGCCCGCTGGGTTGCCAGAAATTGACTTCATCGAGTCCGTCCAGACCGGACAGGAAATCGAACCAATCACGATCTGTGATCCCGACGAAGAAGCGCACGTACTCTCCTAAAATCGCTATCCCAGCAAATTTTTTACCATGCTAAGCCATTCCGCATCCAACGGCTCCCGGCAAACGGACTTACCCGCCCGTCGATACCAGTAGGCGGCGTTGCCCTGATCGCCTTCCTTGCGATGCAGATACGCATGCACCCACGAACCTGCGGTGCCTTCGTCCCGCTGGGCGGACTCGTGCGCACGCTTCCAATCGCCCTTGGCATCCCACCACAGTCCGGCGAGGGCAGGAGTTAGTCCCTCAGGCGGATCGGTCGCGGTGATGGATTTACGGAAGTCGTCCAAGGTCATTCTGAAATACCCGCTGTCCATTCCGTTATTGTGAGTTGCTCAGAGAGAATTTCGCAACTCTGGAGGCAACTGTGATGGAACCAGCCGATAAGGGACGCGCCAAGTCCGATGCAGTCGAGCAACGGAGCACGATGCTAACCGTGCAGGTGCTCTGGGCGGCTCATGCGTGGAACGCGACAGCGGACGAGGCAGCGAAACAGGTTGTTACGGATCTCTACGAGCATCTTTCGCGAGGCGGCAGCGTATCCGTGCGTGTCGGGGAACTGGGCGGCAGCGGGCACACGCTTGAAGTGACGGCTAGACGTGAATGAAACAGCGACACGAGCGGATTCTCCTTCCGGGTCTCGACGGGCTAAGCCGCTGGTTGGCCACGCGGCATTGACGGCGCTGGTGTCCTCGGGTGTCAGACGGCAGGAGGCTGAGTGAGCCGGAGAACCACGATAGGGTCGTCATCGCCCGAGATATTCAAGCCCGATGGAACAAGCCCCTGCTCCATCGCTCGACGCAGCATTTCGAGCGTAATGGGTTCCAAGTTGTGAAGGAACACGTCGGTAGCGACGAGGATGTCGCCCGCCGTGCGCGGGATCGGTCTGCGTTCACGGGTCATAGGAACTCGTCCACAAGCTCCGGGTAGGCATGCCGAACCTCTCGAAACAGGTCTCGGGCGGTCTCCAGCCCAAGCCCATCGCCTGAGAGCACGAGGTCTATTGCGAGGAGCATCACCCGCGCCAGCATGTTCTCCCGCCGCCTGCGCTCCTCGGCTGTTGGCACCGCAACGTCGTGGGCGACCAGCCCTCTGGGTTCCGGGCGAGCATGCGCCAAACGAATCCCTCTGTGTGCCACTTCTTGCTGTTGCATGCAGCACGTCCCCATTCCGATCCCACGGGCACCCGGTGCTTGTAGGGTGACCGGGCGTTTCATGTACCTGCTGCTTCTGTTGCGTTTCATGCTGTTGCTCCTTGTGCGTGCTCCCGGTCGTAGCTTTCGACTTGATCTGAGGCTCGCGTGTATTCCTTGCTTGCTTCCACGCCGTTTTCGTATATGTCGAAGGCAAAATACTTATCTCGGTTCACCATGTACCTGACAACAGCTACGTGGTGAATCCAGTCGTCACCTTGCACGGCTTTTTGCAACGTCCAACCATTAGGTGCCCACCTGTCCAAGCCGTGTTCAGTCTTTCCCTTGGCAATGAGCTTACGGAATGCCTCGAACAGTGCCTTGTCCGGGGTGCTGTAGTCCCACAACCCGGTGTTCACCCTGACGTACTCGCGCTTCTCCTCGATCTCTTTCCGTTTCTTCTCAGCCTTGCGCTTATCTTCCAAGAGAGCCTGCATCTGAGCGTGACCCGCTGGGCGTTTGTCCGAGGGTGCTGCTTTGCACTCTTTGCAGACGTTGGGCGTGTGTTCGATGTACTCGTTCACCAGCGTGTAGTCACCGCGCTCGGAACCGCAGAGGGCAGCGTCTAGCTGATTCAGCGAACGGATGTACAGTGCGCCCTTTTTGTGCAGGCGGTTGTACTTGAGCAGGTCAACGAGGTCTACGTCCATGGCGTTAGCGAGAACCAACACCCCGTGGAGCTTGCTCTTCACCGTGTAGTCTTCCTCCATGTCCGGGTTATGCACTGGTAGCAGAGCGTCCAAGAGGTTTTGTTCTTCGGTTGTAAGCTCCACGAGGTTGTCTTTGGTTTTGTCGTTCACGCTATCGCCAGTGAGCGACGTAGTCGCGAACGACTGATTAGCTTGCTTGCTTACTCCGTCCGTAAGGACGGAAGATTCTGAATCTGACCCAAGCTGAGGCGAAGCCGAAGCGGGATTCCCTATACCCAGATTTGCATGGCATTTTGGGACGCGACTCTTGGACAAAATGTCACGCGACCTCTGGGACACTTTGGGACCGCGACTTTTTCAAAAGTGGCGTGACATTTTGCAACGCCACTAGGTCAATGTTATAGGCTTGAGTCCAGTGATTTCCGTGTTCCGTGTAGTGCCTATCAGCCTTGGGGCAGAACTCGTTGCGGCACGTGTGGGTCTGGGCTTCGATTACCAATCCGGTGACGACCAGCACGTCCATATTCCGGTACACCGTCTTGCGGTCAACTCCCATCTCGTCGCCTAGCGTCTGCTTGGCTGCGTAGATGTTGGTCCCGTCGTTCCTCGCGTGCTTCGCCATCGCCAGCAAAAGTCGCTTGTACTTGCCGGGTAATCCTTTGATGCCTTCGCAAGCATGCCCGGATCGAACCTGATAACGTCCCCGACACGGATGGCTGGCACCTGACGGCGGCGGACCCACCGCTGAATCGTCCCCTCCGTCACGTCCAGTAACTTGGCGAGGTCTCTCACATTGAGCGGTGCCTTCCGCCCGCGCAGGTTTTTGAGAATTGCCATCATTCACACCTCTTTGCACCTTCTGGGAGCTTTTGCCCCTCATCAAAGAGGTCGGTAACTGTCAAATCGGCAACTATCAGGGAGGGATTCTGGTTTTCAGGACGAACCGAGTGGCTGAAATTCCCATTTGGAATTTTCACCGTGTGCGGTTCGCCTCGCCGAAGTGGGTCAGACCAATGCCGAAGGGTTCTCGATCATCAGAAAGCCCAAAAATACAGTATTACTCTGGGTACCGTTTAAGACCTGAGAGGTCGCTGCGCGACCCTACAGCGCTCGACTGTACCGAGTAGCAGAAATCGAATTCAACGCGGGCGGCTTGTTCCCCCTTGGCGATGCCGGATTTGCTGCATCACTCAAGGAGTGTTTTCGTGGACCGCCCTAAAGCACAGCCGGGTTCCCCCGGCTTAGACAACCCAACCATCCAGCGCGAGCAGCAAGAGCACTTCGTTGATGCGAGCATCGCAGCCGAATACCTCCACTGCTCGCGAAAGCATATTCTCAGGCTTTCCCGGCTTGGAGTAATCCCCGCGCATCCGATCAGCTTTAGTCGGCGCGTCACTTGGCGTTACCTGCTCAGCGAGCTGCGCGCATGGGTACTTGGCAACGTCGTCCCGACCACCGTCGCTACGAGCGAATCCAGTCGTAGAATGGCTGGCGGCAGCCCCCGCAAAGGAGGTCGTTAATGGCATACCAGCGGGGGAGTTTCAAAAAGGTAAAGAAGAAGGAGGGATTGACGTGGGTACTTCGTTATCGTGTCGGAGGAAAGGAGCAGACGCCACTCGTAGTTGGTCTCGTCGCCGACTTTCCAACGGTCGACAAAGCGGAGTTGGAGGTGGATCGCCTTGGACTTCGCGTCAGGATCAACTGCGCCAATCCGGGCACGCGCCGGATTAAGTTCGACGAGCTTGCGGAGTACTACCTGAAGGTCGAATTTGACCCGGAAGTGACAGCTAGTCCGAAGTCCGAGAACACGGAACCCATCCTTGCGGGTTATGTGCGCCGCGTCCTTGTTGCGAAGTGGGGCGACCAAATCGCCGAAGACATCGAGCCGCTTGAAATCCAGAAGTGGCTTAATGCTCTGCACAACAAGGATAAGTACGAGTGGACGACGGTCTCGAAGATTCGGGGAATCATGAACCGAATTTTCAAGATCGGGATCATCCACAAGAAGGCCGCAAAGAACCCAGTGGAAGGTCTAAAAACCAGCACGCGCACTGCATACAAGGCGATCAAGATCACCCCGGCTCAGACGCTCTCGATCCTGCGGTCAATGATGCAGAACAGACTGCACTTCATTCTGGTGTTCGTCGTTGCGGCAACAGCGCTTCGAAGTTCGGAAGTGCTGGCTCTGCGCTGGGCTGACATCCTATGGGAAGAGCGGAAGATCAGGATCGTCAAGGCACGAAAGAAGAACGGAGTGGATGGAGACACCAAGACGCTGTTTTCAGAGCGTGATTCTCCGATGGGCAGGGTCTTAGTTAGCCCACTACCTGCGCGAATGGCACAAGCAAACGCCATACGCCAGACCCACGGACTTCGTGTTCCCTTCGATAAAGGAGAGCGGCAGAGTGCCGATCTGCGCGTCGGTATTTTGTGCCGACCATTTGCGCCCTGCGGCGAAGAAAGCCGGAGTGGTCATACCGGACGGGCATCGCTGGGGTTTGCATAACCTTCGACACAGCCTATCGAACTGGCTGGTGAACAAGGCGAAGGAGAACCCGAAGACGGTGCAGGGCATCTTGGGTCATGCGCGGATTCAAACCACACTCGACCTCTACACAGACGAAGACCTCGACGAGATGATCGCAGCACAGGAAAAGTTTCTTGATGCTGTGGGATTCGAAAAGGGGAACGTTCAGTAGAAGCTGTGGGTGGGATTGTGGGTAGGAGTTTTCGGTGCCACGTCCGATAACTCATTGAAAAGAATGGCGGGGACGACGGGACTCGAACCCGCGGCCTCTGCCGTGACAGGGCAGCGTTCTAACCAACTGAACTACGTCCCCATTTTCCAACGACATCGTAACAGCTTCTGCTCCAATCCGAAAGGGCGAGGACCACGACGGGACTGCAACCATGCGCTGAGACACTGAGTTAAAGGGCGTTGTTTGAGTGTCGCCTGAAAAGTCATAGGTGCGGCGGCGGATCGCGGCCAATCGTTCCTGGCAGTCGGGCCCGGATCGCTGATCCGTGCCGGGAAAGGCCAGCTCGCGCCCAGGCCTTCTTCAATTCGCGAGAATATTGTTGCCTGGGCACCAGCATTGTTCTCAATGGCACTCGCCCCCTAATTTGCTGGTCGGGATAGAGCTCCGGCGCGCCAGCTGTAGGTAGAGGGTTACCGTCCTCGCTCTTTCGATTGCGAGGCGGGTTCACAATTCCACCATGGCCACGTTTCCGGAGGCCCCCCTAGAATCCCGGACAGCCAGTTTTCCCAGGTCCGGTTCGAAGTCTCGGCCAATAGTTTCTTCCTTGGACCTTCCCAACTTCCGCGAGGTTTAAGCGCCGATTCGCATACGCCCCAACTGCAGCTGGTTTGCCCAGGGCCTAGTTCCATCTCCCGCGTAAGGCTTAGTGCCAGCTCTGTGTCCGGCCACTGTGGTTCGATGAAACGACCGAGTACCCAGAGTCCCTTTGCCCAATGTCGGCGTTACCGTCATTGCAGAGACGTGGACCGTCTCTTCGGAGGGCGTTACCCCTCCTTCCTCGCTCTTACGGACTCATGCGTCAATCCCGCCACCTCTCCCCAGCTTCGGCCTTAGCCTCACTTGTGGAGTCTTCGCAGGTTGCCATCAGCCCCTGCTGCTCACGGGATCTTCTCGACGTTATTCTGCGAATCTTTCCTCCGATGCCTGAGCCCCTACCCCGGCGGTTCCGCTGAGTGCACCTGCCTGGTTCTTCCTCAGCGTCATCGGCCTTCCCCCAATGAGAAATGGGTCGGCTTCCCGCGTCTGTCCCGCGAACACGACTTTTCACGGACCCCTATTTCGGGGCTGCAGCTATTCCTTTATGTTCAGGCCTCCGAGTTTGCTTGCCTCCCGGGTCGTTCCCACCGCTACAGGTTCCCCTGCAGGGCAGCTGAGGCTTTTACATCCGAGCCGAACCTGCATCGTTGCCTTTGCACGCATCGGATATGCTATCCGCCCGACTACAGGCAATTGGCGGAGCGAGGACTTACACCTCGCAAGATTCACAGCATTGTCGACTGCTCCTCTCACTTTTGGGGTGCACTCCACTACTGGACCCTCTTTCCATGCACCACCCCCTCGGCTTCTACTCGCATGGAATCGAACTACTTGAGGTATGCGCGTACTAAGCCGATCAGATCCTCAGCCAGTTCTGCGGGGGGCAACGTGCTCTTTTCGTGACCCATCATGTGCAGGCGGATGTGGTCTTCGAGAACCTCCGCCATAAGGCTATTGACCCCTCCCCGCACGTTGGCTAGAAGCATGAGCACATCGGCACAATCATCGCCTGTGGTCAGGGAACGCTCAATGGAATCGACTTGGCCGCGAATGCGCTTGATGCGAGCTACCAGCTTTTGTTTCTCTTTGTCAGCTTGCGACATTTTCTCCTCGGTATTGTAGGGGGATATGATATAAGAACTTGGTCGGAATTCCCAGTGGAACTTGGACTGAATCTACCCTCAGGCCAGTTCGAGGTTTTCTCGGGACCATGGGGAGCGTCCTGGAAGGCGCATTAACGATTGTTTTTCGCTCCTCTGGAACGCGACCCACGACCTTGAGCGAGCGAATTTGTCGTCGAGCATAAAGGGTCCGACTCGTGTCGCCTGGCTCCACATTCTGTCGGGATCGATACCATACTCAGCCGCTTGCGGGCTTCTGGACACACCCACAACTTTGCCGGTTTCAAGGGTTGCATGGTCGGAAGCCACATCATCACACGTTAGGACGCGGAACCTGTCTCCATGGACACTCTTCGTGACGCGGGTAGCAGATATCGACCGAGGGACTTCTCCTTTAGGGCTTCGCATTAACACTCTGTTCACATGACCTTTGGACAGAAGCGTTACAGTAATGCGACAAACCGTGTGCCATCCTTTGTGGTTTGGCGTTTGAAGCAACACATATCAGCTTCCCCGGTTCGGAGCGGGCCGCATTCTCGATGGGTGCGGTTGTGAATTCTGTTCCTTCTCAGGCGGATTTGCAGTCCCGACCGATGCGCTGCGCGCGGTCAATCGAGAGCTCTTGGAATCAGGCAAGGAGGGTCCATGCAACGGATCGTCAGACGCTTGTGCCATGGGATATTGCTGATCGCCGTCTCGGCAGGCAGCTCTTTCGCCCAAAGGACACTGACGTGGCAGGAGGTTCGGGACAAGTTCGAAGCCGCGAACCCTACTCTGCGAGCCGGACAAATCAGCATCGACGAATCCCGTGCCCAGGAGATCACCGCGAACCTGCGGCCCAACCCCAACTTGACTATTCTGGCTGACCAGATCGATCCCTTCAGCGGCGGCCCCGCTCACGGACCATTCGCGTACCTTCTGGCCGCGGGAAGTGTGAACTATTTGTGGGAGCGCCAGCACAAACGGGGATTGCGTCTGGAGAGCGCGCAAAAAGGGACCGCCGTCGCGACCTCCGGGCAGGCTGACTTGGAACGAACTCTGCTCTTCGATCTCCGGGGAGCATTCGTGGAGACGCTTCACGAAAAAGCCATCCTGAATCTTGCCACGGAAAACCTGGCTTACTACGACCATGTGTTAGAGGTAAATCGGGAACGCTACAAGGCCGGGGGAATTGCCCAAGTGGATTTGAAACGTTTGGAATTGCAAAGAGTGCAGTATTTGTCCGACTTGCAAACCGCAGAAGTGAATCTTCGGATCGCGAAGATTCAGCTACTCATGTTGTTGAATGATCAAACTCCTGTCGCGCAATTTGATGTGATCGGGCCGTTTGACTTCGCGGAGCAGATCCCCCCCCTCAGCAACGTCCGTCAAGCGGCTCTCGATATACGTCCGGACTTGAGGGCCGCATTGCAGTCGGTGGACAAGGCCAGGACTGACTATCGGCTGGCGGTAGCCAACGGATCCACCGATCCGATCCTTGGTTTTGATGTGGGTCGCAACCCGCCCATCGACCAGTACATCGGGTTCAGCGTCAGCATCCCTTTACGGATCTTTGATCGTAATCAAGGGGAAAAACGCCGCACCCAGCTCGATATCGACCGCACGGATAGACTGGCGGCGGCAGCACGAGCGCAGGTTTTTAGTGACGTCGACTCTGCGTACGCAACGGTCCATAGCACTGTGATCCTTCTCGAACCTTATAAGGACCAATACCTGCAAGAGGCGTCGAGCGTAAGGGACACAATTTCGTTCTCGTTTCAGCACGGCGCGGCATCGCTTCTTGATTTTCTCCAGGCGCAGGCTGACTACCGAAGCGTGCAGGTCAATTATTTGAACCTGGTGGCATCCTACCTGAACGCCACGAATCAACTGAATCTCGCCGTCGGACGTGAGGTAATCCCATGAAGCGCAGGCTCTCTCGAATCCTGGCCTTCTCTTCGGCCGTTTGTCTGTTTGGTGCGGGGTGCGGCGGCGGTAAGAGTGATCCTCAGGCCGAAGCTCCACCCCCGCTCAAGGTGGAACGAGTGGAGGACCGCAATCTGTTTCAGGTGGATCATCCCGAGCGGTTCACGCTGGCTCGGGTGGAGGAATACATTGCCACGCCACAACTTCGGGTCACCGGCACGGTAAATCCGGATATCTTGCGAGCCGTTCCCGTAATTTCATTGGCCGTGGGCCGCGTGGTGGAGATCCACGCGCGCCTGGGAGACACGGTACAGAAAGGCCAACTGTTACTGAAGGTGCAGAGTGCTGACATTTCCGGGGCCTTCTCCGACTATCAAAAAGCGGTCGCGGATGAACAACTAGCCCGGACGCAACTGGAGCGCGCGAAGCTGCTGTATGACAAGGGCGCGATCTCCCAGAACGACCTCCAAATCGCACAAAATACGGAAGACAAAGCCAAAGTGGACGTCGCCAATACCGCCGAGAAGCTTCGTGTTCTGGGCAGTCCATCGCTCGATCGTCCCAGTGGCTTGATTGAGATTCGCGCACCTATTTCCGGTGTGATTACCGATCAGCAGGTTACGAACGCCGCGGGGGTCGCCGGCCTGTCTTCACCGAATCCCTTCACGATTGCAGATCTGAGCTATGTCTGGGTGCTGTGCGACGTGTACGAAAACGATCTGCTTAACGTTCGCCTCGGGGAAAAGGCCGATATTCGTCTGAATGCATATCCTGACCAGGTGTTCACCGGAGTCATCAGCAACATCGGGCCGGTGCTCGACCCGAACATTCGCACGGTTAAGGTTCGGATAGAAATGCGCAATCCAGGCCTCATGCGTCCTGGGATGTTCGTGACGGCTACGTTCCACGGCCGACGAAAAGAGAATCGAGCGGCCGTCCCGGCGACTGCCGTGTTGCACCTGCATGATCGCGATTGGGTCTACGTGCCGATGAAAGGTAATCAATTTCGACGAACCGAGGTGGTGGGTGGCGACATGCTGCCCCACAAAATGCAGGAAGTCGTTTCCGGAATCGCTCCCGGCCAGCACGTCGTAGGCAATGCTCTTGAATTCCAGAATTCGGCGGAGCAGCAATGATTCGCGCGCTCGTCGACTTCGCTCTAAATAATCGCTTCGTCATTCTCAGCATGGCGATTCTCCTTTTCCTCTGGGGCATGATCTCATTTCACAACCTGCCGGTCGAAGCCTATCCCGACGTCGCCAATACCTGGGTGCAGGTAATTACGCAGTGGCCCGGGCGGGCCGCGGAGGAAGTCGAACAGCAGGTGACAATTCCCATCGAAATCCAGATGAACGGCATTCCACACCTTCAGCACGTGCGATCTGCCTCCATGGCGGGACTGTCGGTTGTGAATCTCATTTTTGACGACAACTCCGATAACAACTGGGACCGCCAAAAGGTGCTGGAGCGGCTGACGCAGGTCACGCTACCGCCAGGCGTCGCGGGAGGAATCGGTCCGGATTTCAGTCCGATCGGCTCGGTCTACTGGTACACGCTGAAGAGCATGAATCCGGCGTATGACCTAATGGAACTGAAGTCTCTGCAGGACTGGGTGATCAGCAAGTACATCCGATCGGTGCCCGATGTGGTGGATGATTCTTCATTCGGCGGGGTGACGCGCGAATATCAGGTTCGTGTCGACCCGGAGAAGTTGATCTCCTATGGTCTGAGCCTGGCTCAAATTGAGCAACAGCTCTCAAACAGCAACGCCAATGTGGGTGGCAGTTTTATCGAACAAGGCTCGCAACAGATCAACGTACGCGGCGTGGGTTTGGTCACCGACATCCGGGACATCGAGAAAATCGTGATCAAAGCGCAAAACGGTACGCCTCTGCAAATGAGAGAGGTCGCCATGGTCACGCAGGGACCCAAGATTCGTTTAGGCCAGATTGGCAGAGCGTACCACCGAACCGACGGAGTCGTTGAAGACGACAACGATGTGGTCGAAGGCATCGTCTTTCTCCGCAAAGGCGCGGATACGGCGACCATGCTGGAGGCCCTCCACGCCATGGTCAACCGCCTCAACGATCATATATTGCCTCCGGGAGTAAGAATTGTCCCTTATCTCGATCGCGACGATCTGGTGCACTATACGACTCACACGGTCCTCCACAACCTCGCGGAAGGCATGATTCTGGTCGTCATCATCCTCTTTATTTTTCTGGGCAACGTTCGTGGTGCAATCATCGTTTCCCTCACCATCCCTTTCGCGCTGCTCTTTGCTTCCATTTGCCTCGATCTGCGCCACATTTCAGCCAACCTTCTCTCCCTAGGTGCCTTGGACTTCGGCATGGTCGTGGATGGGGCGGTGGTGATGGTGGAGAATATCGTGCGTCACCTGAACCGCCCCGAAGAAGTTCCGCTGACGCTGGTGGACCGGATTCGCAAGGCGGCGCACGAGGTACAGCGACCTGTTTTTTATGCCATCGCCATCATCATCACCGCCTACCTGCCGATCTTCACGCTGCAGCGTGTAGAAGGAAAACTGTTCAAGCCGATGGCATGGACGGTGGCCTTCGCCCTGCTAGGCGCTTTGATCTTCTCGATGTTGGTGGCGCCGGCTCTGGCCAGTCTGCTGTTTCGAAGCGGCGCGACACAATGGCAGAACCCGCTCATGACATTGCTGACCGTGCGCTATAGAAGGAGCGTGCACTGGGCCATCCGCCACCGCCGGGTAACGGTCGGAGGTGCCATCATGGCTCTTTTGCTTTCGGCGTTCCTGGCCTTCAGCGGGGTGATCGGGTCCGAATTCCTGCCCCACCTAGATGAAGGTGCGATCTGGGTCCGCGGGACCTTGGCTCCCAGCACCGGACCGACCGAGAGTGCAAGGGTCGCAGAGAAGGCCCGTCAAATCCTTTGTTCGTTTCCGGAAGTCCCGCAGGTTGTCAACCAGATCGGCCGCCCGGATGACGGCACCGACACCACGGGCTTTTTCGATATGGAATTTTTTGTGGATCTCCTGCCCAAGGAGAGATGGCGCCCAGTGTTCCATCGAGACAAGGAGCGACTGATTACCGCCATGGATCGCGAACTGGAAAAGATCCCGGGCGTGCTCTGGGGCTTCTCGCAGCCGATTTCCGACAACCTGGAAGAAGCGGTCAGTGGCGTGAAGGGAGCCCTCGCGGTGAAAATCTATGGCGACGATCTGAGGACGCTCGAAACGAAGGCCGATGAAATCGTAGCCGTCATGCGACCCATTCGGGGTGTAGAGGATCTTGGCGTATTTCGGGTTATCGGTCAGCCCAATCTCAACTTCACTGTAGATCGCGATCAGGCTTCTCGTTATGGAATCAATGTCTCCGACGTGCAGGACGCGATTCAGACCGCGGTTGGCGGCAACGCCCTTAGCCAAGTGTTAATTGGGGAACAGCGATACGATCTCGTGCTCCGTTATTTGCCACAATATCGGGATAGCAAAGAGGCCATCGAGAAAATTCGTTTGTTGGCGCCATCGGGCGAACGGGTTTCGCTCTCTCAACTCACGAAGGTGAAGGTGCGGGACGGCGGCTCTGAAATCTATCGGGAAGCAAATTCCCGATACGTGGCCGTCAAGTTCAGCGTGCGCGGCAGAGACTTGGGCAGCACGGTCGGGGAAGCAATCAAGAAAGTTAATGCCTCGGTGAAACTGCCCATTGGCTACACGATTGATTGGGCAGGCGAATATGAGAGCGCCAAACGCTCCCAGCGACGCTTGTTGATTGTCTTGCCGCTGACGATCCTTCTGATCTACATCATTCTCTACACGATGTTCAAGTCTGTGAAATGGGCGCTTCTGATCCTGACAAACATAGCGATGGCACCCATCGGCGGCCTGCTCGCGCTCTTGGTTACAGGCACTAACTTCAGCGTGTCATCAGGGGTGGGTTTTCTGGCCCTGTTTGGTGTATCCGTGCAAATCGGCGTCATTATGGTGGAATACATCAACCAACTTCGGGCCCGCGGGTACGACATTGAAGAAGCTGCCGTGGAAGGCGCGGTTCTACGACTTCGACCGATCGTGATGACAATGCTTGTCGCGACCCTTGGGCTCTTACCCGCCGCGCTCTCACATGGCATTGGCTCGGATTCGCAGCGACCCTTTGCTATCGTGATCGTGGGCGGCCTGGTTGCTGACTTGCTCATCAGTGTCATTCTGTTACCGACCTTGTACACCTGGTTTGCCCGCAGCGACGATCGGCTACCGGTAGCAGACCCGAGCGACGCGGTGTGAAGCGTGTTCAGAATCGTTTTGTGGGCTCCGCAAATCGAGCGCAAAGGATTGAGCAAAAATGACAAAGGACGAAGTTTGTTCCCGAATTCGAGAAATCGCCATCCTTCCCGCCATCAGGGTGTCGTCCGGCGATGATGCGCACTTCGCAGCCGAAGCGGTCACCCGGGGTGGCATACCAATCGTGGAGATCACGATGACTGTTCCCGGAGCCCTGGAACTGATGGCTCATCTCGTACGCTCCGATCCCAAAGTTATTGTCGGGGCAGGCACGGTGCTCGATACCAAGACGGCAGATTTATGCATGGACGCGGGAGCAAGTTTCATTACGGCTCCTTCTTTCAGTCCCTTCATCGTAGAATTCGTAGCAAAAAAGAATATCGCAGTCCTGCCCGGTGCGTTGACGCCCACCGAAGTAATCACTGCCTGGAGCGCTGGTGCCGATTTGGTCAAGGTCTTTCCGTGTGGTCCGGTCGGCGGTGACAAGTACATCAAGGCTTTGCACACATCTTTGCCGGAGGTCCCTTTGATTGCGGCCGGCGGCGTGAATCAGCAAACGGCAGCGAATTTCATTTTGTCGGGAGCGACTGCCATCGGGGTTGGCACCGAATTGATCCCAACTGAAGCCATTCAAAGAAGACAATCGCAGCGTATTCACGAATTGGCCCGGCGGTTTGCGAAGCTGGTCAAGGATGCACGCGAGCAGATCGAGGCCTGGAATAGAAGTCAGGTCGTAAAGACATATACGGGAACCGAAAAATGCGAAACCTAAACTAAAGCCTAGCCGACACCCTTACCTCGTCAGACTTCTGGAGTTCACTAGCGCTGCTAGGTCTGGTAGTAGCTCGGTGGGAGCCGACCCAACGTCGAGTTCCTCGTTTTTGCGACATTCGTACCGGTGGGCAGTGCAGCACTCAAAGCTGCGACCCCGTGCTCGTAAGCTAATGTCCTACGAACCTCAATGGTTTACACGATTCGTCACAGCTTGTGACCGCTTGCAATCAAGTGTGATGTCACCGACCACTTAGCGGCTGTCTCAACGCAATGCATCCTAAGGCGTAGGCATCGGTGGTGGTGACAAAGCTGGTGACAGCCCACTGCTGGATGCCGAGTGCCATGGAAGCGGCCACGAACTCCTCCGCGGTCGCCCACCAGCAGACGAGCCTGACAGCCGCCCCGAATCTCCTACAGAATTGACTTCTGGCGCATTCTCAGGCCCGGGCTCGATGTCCATCGCTCCCCGCGTCGAGGCCAAGGCTACAAACTGTCTGCAGAACGAGGTGAATCGACCCAGGCATTGGTCGAACCAATCATGGTATGCCCCCAATTGCGGCTCGCCCCAAACTTTACTCTTCTTTACGATAAAAACGTGCCTTGGAGCATCCAATTTCTTAGGAAGTGACCTATGAAAAGGCTACTGATAATCGGCATAACGACTGTGCTCATGATGGCGCCTCTTGCGGCTTCCGCCGGAGTCCGTGTCTTGGTGGCGCCACGTTTTGGATGGGGATGGTATGCCCCGTATTGGGCGCCCTATCCGTATCCCTATGGCTATTACGGCTACGCGCTTCCGGAAGGCACCCTGAAGTTTGATACGAGCGTGAAGGACGCAGAGGTTTATATTAACGGTGCTTACGCGGGCACAGTAGGACAGTTGAAGAGCCTGCATCTGGTACCGGGCAGCTACGACATAGAAGTGCGTGCAGCGGGACGCAGCCAGTTTGAGGAGAAGGTCTATGTGGTGGCCGGCAAGACGGTGCACTTGAACCCGGAGCTGCCCCTCCAACCGCAAGGCTAGTCACAATGGAGCAGTGGCCACCCCGTTGGGGTGGTTGTGTGACTCAGAAACTTACTCAGAGCGACTGCGAAGCCGCCCACAGTACAATCTGGTGCACAACTGGCTCGGCAGCTAAGGCC
>Ga0187766_10000321_pt1 | contig 26478 bp, 29 predicted proteins | sample 0216_QUI02_MP05__4_FD_132971 | JGI IMG/M metagenome (GOLD analysis project Ga0187766, IMG submission 132971) | Tropical peat soil microbial communities from peatlands in Department of Meta, Colombia - 0216_QUI02_MP05_20_MG | ecosystem: Environmental > Terrestrial > Soil > Wetlands > Peat ... | reverse complement strand
CTAGCCCGCGCGAGTCGCGAGGAAGGAGTGATTACCATGACCAAGATTGTTCATCCCCTGGCCGGAGCGCTCGCCATTCTCACCATTGCGGCATTCTGGCTCTCGGCAGCATTCAGCGAGCTGTTTGGATCGCAGGCGATGGTTACGAGTGTCAAGACCGCCATACCCTGGGGCTTCCTGTTGTTGGTTCCGGCCCTGGCAGCCGCTGGGGGCTTCGGCTTCGCGCTGGCGAGGGAACGCCGGGGGGCCGCTCTGATCGCTTCGAAAATGAAGCGCATGCGGATCATAGCTGCCAACGGGATTCTGATTCTGATCCCCTCGGCGCTCTTCCTCGCGTCGAAGGCGACAGCTGGGGAGTTCGACGGTGCGTTCTATGCTGTGCAGGCTCTCGAGCTCGTCGCGGGTGCGACGAATCTTGCGCTCCTCGGCCTGAACATGCGGGACGGCCTCAAGCTGACTGGCCGGCTGCGTCGGCGACACATGTCACAGACACAGTCTTAGCGAGACCGCAGATAACGTCGGTACGAATACGGGGCAGCGCGTGGGGTGCCCTGTGCAATTCTGAGTGTCGAAGGTCCGCTTTGCTTCATCAACAGGGCCCGCTCCGGGCCGAAAGCGGCGTTGAAGGTCTGTTTTCGGGAAGGCTTCCCTGCAAAACTCATGCGGGAGAGTTGTCAGCTGCACGCGCTACTCGAGGCGCATGCGCGACGCGATCGCGCGCTCTGCTGAAAACTCACTGAGCACGCTGGTAGATGTTCGTGGTGAGAGTCTGCCCTGGAGCTCTAACCAGAGTCGGCTAAGCCGTTGAAGAGATGGTAGGCGCGATTGGACTCGAACCAACGACCCCCACCATGTCAAGGTGGTGCTCTAACCAGCTGAGCTACGCGCCTAATGTTGGAGGAGTATACCGGACCCGCGCGACGCCCGCCACGCGATCCTCACACCAACACTCGCAGCATACCGAGCAAGATCGGCTGGTGCACCATGTAGACCAGCAGGCTGTGCTTGCCGAGCCAGTTCAGCCAGCGCGGCGCTGCGCGCGACATCGGTTGCAGCGGACGATAGTCCTTGCGCGCAAGCCATCCGCCGACGGCTACACCGACGAGCACGACGCCCAGCCACGGGAACAGCGGGACGTAGTCCTCGGTCGGCGGCTTGTGCGTCATCATTCCGATCCAGTTGAGCCACCGCGTGTCGAAGATCTGCAGCCGCACCTGCAGCCCGATCTCGACGATGGCGAGGCCGGTGACGAGCGCGGCCAACGGATAGCGCACCAGCGGCCACGCGAGCACCGACGACACCGCGATGCAGTGCAGGATACCGAAAGTGATGAAGGTCTGTGGAAACGCGAAGTAGCTTCCGGCCGTGACCAGCATGGCGCAGAAGGCGATGAGCGCGATGCGCCGCCAGAAGCGGTGGCGACTGATTCGCGCACCCCGCGCGAGCACGAGGCTGACGCCGACGAGCAGCAGGAACGAGCTCACGATCAGCGCGCGCAGGGTGAGCCAAAGGGCGTCGTTGTTGAAATCGGCTCGAAACACGCCGAACCATGTGAGATCGAATGCGAAGTGGTAGCCGATCATCGCCAGGATCGCGCCGCCGCGCAGGGCGTCGACGGCCGCAATGCGCGTCGTTGCCGCGGAGCGCGGGTGGACGGTGCCCGCAGAGGGAGGTGTAGAGCCGGGACGGGAGCGGCGGCGCTTGTGCCGGCTCATCGCAATGGCGCGGACCAGACGATGCGGTAGCCGCCGGCGCCGTCGGGTTGAGCCAGCATAGCCAGTGCGTCAGCGATCGCGCGACTGCGCTGCGCGTCGATGCCAGCGCGCGGCCGGATCAGCATCTCGACGCGGGCTCCGTCTGCCGAGAGTCGCGCGCTTCCGGAGATGTCGACGTCGCCGCCCGCATTGGCGAGCGTGCCGCCGAGCGCGCTGCCCTGGCCGATCGCGTCGAGACGCACGTCGCCCAGCATGAGGCGAGCTTCCGGCTTGGGCCCGGGCAGGCTCGCGCTGTCCCAGCGAACGGCGACGCGGCCGTCGACGGCGTTGCCGCGCCACGTCAGCGCATCGATGCGTAATCCGATCGTGCCGCCGCCGGCGGCTAGCGGCTCGGCGACGGCGCGCAGGAGCACGTCGGCCGGTAACGCGAGGACGACGTCACGCAGCGCGAAACCGCCGCTGCCCAGCGCGAAGCTTCCGCGCGGCTCGGCTGCCGACTCCCCGCTGAACGAGCCGTGCAGCTCGCCCCACAGCAGCGGCCATGCATCGATGTGCCAGTCGATGCGCGCCGTGGCGAAGCCCGGGGGCAGCCACAATGCGCCACTGCCGTTCCACAGAGTACCGCGAGCATCGACTAGGCGCAGGCGTCCGCCCGAGAGCGAGTTAAGCCTCGCGTCGGCAAGGGTCGCAGGCGCCCCGATCGCCAGCGCAAGCGCGAGGAACAGGACGCCGGCGCCGAGCGCGATCCCGGTTCGCATCGCGCTATGGGGCGAGGGTGATTTCGGCGCGCACTTGCCCCGGCTCGACGCGCGCCGTCGACGTGAGATCGACCACCCGCAGTCTAGCCTCGCGCTGCAGGCCGTCGAGCAATGCCACCAGCGCATCGAAGGCGATGGCGTCGAAGGTCAACCGCAGGCGATCGTTGTCCAGGCGGTCGATCGTCGCTGGCTTGAGCGACTGGCGATTGACCATCGCGTCGAGATCGGCGCGGGCGTCGCGCGGAGCGGGTGCCGCGGCATTTCGCGCGAGGTTCGCGATGTCGTCGGCTTGCCGCCGCGCCTCTGCGAGGGTCGCCCGCTGCGCCGCGATCTGCTGCGCGGTGTGCTCGATGTCGCCGACCATGGGACGCCACAACCCGAACCAGGCGAGCGCGGCGACGACGATTCCGCCGCCCAGGGCGAGCGATGTGCGCTCGGTCGTCGTGCGCAGTTGCCACCACTCGGCAAAGCGCTCGCGCGCAGCAGGCTTCAGCGTCGTCGCCATCAATCCAGACCCAGTCGCAGCCGGGCCCCTGAAGCGGTTGGGGCGGCGACGGCCACCAACCCGACCCGCTGCAGGTCCTGTTGCATGCGGGAGAGCTGCGTCGCATCGAGCTTCTGGAGCTCGAGCACGACATGGCCGTCGGCGTAGCGCAAGGATCGCATCGCCCCTGCCGGGATATTCGCCAACACCGGAGCCGCGCGCGCAAGCAGCGGCAGGAAATCATCGGCCGCCGCCAGTCCGGCGCCATGGCGTAGCGCCGCATCGCGCCGCGCGATCGCTGTTGCGGGCGCGAGGTCGGCCGGCGCGTCGGGCGCAGCGGTGCGCGCCAGCGCGACAAGCTCGCGCCGCAGCTCCGCCGATTGCCACTGCAGCCACAGCCACTGGCCGAGCGTCGCCAGCACGTGAATGCCCAGCGCGCAGGCTGCGATCACGAGCGGGGTGCGAAGCCATCGCCCGAGGTCGACGCGCGGAGTCGCGGGCACGGGACCGAAGGCGCCGCTCTGCAGGTCGATAGCCCCCGCGAACGCGGTCGCTACCACGGCGTTCCAGCGCCACGGCGTCCCCGCGGAAAATTCGACTCCGGTCGCCTCGCGTGCCCGCGTGACCAGCGCGGGAGTGACGCCGGCGATGTCGACGCGGACGATTCGCGGGCGTGGAGCGCGGCTGGCCGCAAGCGCGAGCTTGAGCTCGTCGGGAGGTGTGTCGTCGCGCACCGCGCCGACCGCGATGGTCGCGCCGTCGGCAGTGCGCGCGAAGCCCGGTCGATCGAGAGCGGCGGCGCACCAGCACCAGCCTCCCGCAGGAGGCTGCGCCAGATCGCTCTCCAGCATGACTTTGCGCCAGCGGATGCCGCTCTTTGCGGAGGCCGCGACGAACGCGCGCATCCACGCTTGGTCGACGATGGCGACGCGCAGGGTGCCGTCGGCGCCCTGCGCGCCGGGCGCGATGTGGCTGTCTTCGGCGCTTCCCGCGAGCTGATCTTCCAGCGCGAAGCGCGCCGCCGCCGCCATGCGCGCCGCAGGCAGAGGCGGCAGCGCGAGCATTGCGAGCCGTCCGCGCGTTGCGGCGATGACTGCCTCGACGACGTCGGCCGCGGGCCAGCTCGCCTTGGGGCCGCGGCCCGTGCGCATCATCCGATTGCTCGCGTCGAACAGCGCCCACTCGGCGTCACGCCCCGGATCGGGCGGAGCGTCGATCAAGATGCGCAAGGTGGTCATCGTGCGCCGATTCTACTCGACCGCGCGGCCAACCTCGCGGCCTATTCCACGGTCTGCCACACGACGCTTGGCCACTCGCTGCCGCTCGCCGCGCGCTTTAGCATGGCGCGGGCGCGCGCCAGCGTCTCGCCCTGTCGCGCCTCGATGGAGACTTCGAACCAGGCGCTCTTCACGTCGATGAGTGCCTCGTCGAATATGAGGTCGGGTCGCGCCAACCGGGCCCTGAAATCGAAGACGCTGACGAACGGCGTCTCGGTGCGCTTATTGACAAGCGCGAGCGCGCCGGCGCGATCGAGTCCCGGCACGAGCGCGGTAAGCACTTCGGGCGGCGCGGTGTTGACATTGACCGCCGCCGGCGCGTCGATCGCGGAGATGAACGGTCGCAGGCGCGAGAGCGAGGCGGCGTTGGCGCCTCGCACCGCGAGCAGCTCGTCGACGCGTTCCACCGGCGCATTGGCGGCAAGACTCGGCGGGCTCTGAGCGAGATACCAGGCGTCCTCGGCGCCGCCGGGTTCGCTGACCATGTTGTCGGCGTCGACCCAGTCGGTGATCGCGTTGAGCAGCGTCGGCGGCAATCCGAGCACCGCGAAAAGCCGCTCCAGCGCCGCGCGGCTCGGCGTCTGCACGTTGCCGTTGGTCAGGTTGTTGACGTTGATGCGGCCCTGCGCGTCGACGATGTAGCCCGCGATCGAGCCGTTCTCGATGGGGATCGCCGGAAGGCGCAGCGCCCAGGGCTGTCCCAGATGCACCGGCACGCCGGCCGGCGCGTTGTCGTGGATGATCTGGCGCGCCCATTGGATCCCGGCGAGCGCCAGCGCCTGCGCCTGCACCTGGTCGCGGCGATGCTCGTGCGCGCTCAACCAGCGCTGCTGCTGCCAGAGCAGCGTGGCGGCGATGGTCGCCGCGAGCGCGGCGAGGAGCATCGCCATGATGATCGCCGCTCCGCGCATGCGAGCGCTCATCGAAGGGCGAACCATCGCTCGATCGAGTCGCCGGAAGCCAGCGTGAGCTGCACACTCACCGCGCGCGGCAGCTCCGGCTCGCCCGCCGCCGGCCAGGCTTCGACCCAGGCGCCATTGGTGGTGAGGTACGCGAGGCGCAGGCGCGCAACGTCGCCAAGCAGCGTATACGAGACTGGCGAAAGATCGCTCGGCCGATCGTAGCTCGGCCAGTAGAGCACCTCCACCACGCCTTCGCGCAGGCGGTAACCGAGACGCTGGCCCGCACTGCCCGGCTCGACGTTGAACTCCGGCCCGGCGCGCGAGAACTCGAGCACCGAATTGCCGTCGGACGCGGCGATGGTTCCCAGCCACGCCGGCAGGCGTGCCGCGCCGAGGCGTGCGCTTCGCGGTACGGCCTGCCGCAGATCCGCCTCCATGCGCGCGAAAAAAGCATCCAGCTCGCCCCAATGCGCCGACTCCGCGGAGAGCCGCGCCTCGCTTTCCGAGAGCGAATCGAGTGCGCGATAACCCAGCGTCGCCATGGTCGCAACGATCGCGATCGCAATGAGCACTTCGAGCAAAGTGAAGCCGCGCGCGTTCATCGACTGGCGAGGTAGCCCACGAGGCGAACCAGCGCGTAGTCGGGCGCGGACGCGTCGGCGACGGTGATCTCGATCTTGCGAAACGCCGGGTTCGGCGTGCCGCCGATGGTCTCGTGCCAGGAGAACGCCGCGCCGGCCTGCATGGCGCTGCCGTTGCGCTCGCCGGTGGCGGGCGCCGGCGTTTCGAGTTGGGCGGCAGCGAGACGGTTTTGCGCAACCCATAGCGCCAGCGTGCGGGCCTTCAGCGCCGTGGCGCCGTCGGCGCTTTGTGCGACGCTGCGGAACCCGGCTGCGAGCGCGACGGCGAGAATGGCCAACGCAACCAGCACCTCGACCAGCGTGAAGCCGCGACGCGCGGCTAGCGCGGAATCGGAGCGGCGACGGCGACGCGATTCAGCGGGTCGGCGAAGAGGAGCACTCGCCATTCGGGAGAGGCGATCTCGAACGCGTAGGGTTCGTTGCGACCGCTGGGGGCGAGCGGAAGGATCGCGTCCGCAGGCACGCCCCGGCCTGCATACTCGCGGGCAGCCGCGGACAGACGCTCCGGCAACGCGCGCGGCGCAAGGATTTCGTCGCTGGTGAATGCGGCCCACTGGTCGCCTTCGGCGCTGGGTACTCGCCGCCAGAAACGATAGGCCGCGCCGCCGGCGGACACGCCGAGTGTTTCGTTGCGCCACTGGGCGAGCGCGGCCGCGTGCTCCAGCGCCGTGGCGAAGCGCCGCGCCTCACGCTCGACCTCGCGCCGCGGATCGCTGTCGAATCGAGCGTAGGCAAAGCCCGCGGCGAGACCGATCACGAGCAGAACGACCAGCACTTCCGCGAGGGTGAAGCCGCGTGCGTTGTCGCGGTTTCTCACAGATCCCATGATCCGATGTCCGCGTCTACGCCGGTTCCGCCGGGCTGACCGTCGGCGCCGAAGCTGAAGACGTCGATCTCTCCGCGCAGTCCAGGGTTCAGGTATTGATATGGATTGCCCCACGGATCCTTTGGCAGGCGCTCGAGGTAGCCGTTCGGCTTCCAGTTGGGCGGCAGCGGCGGCAGCGTCGGTCGGGACACGAGCGCGGCGAGCCCCTGATCGGTCGTCGGATAGCGGCCGTTGTCGAGGCGGTAGAGCTTGAGCGCCTGCACGATCGTCGCAATGTCGTGCTTGGCGGCGATCACACGCGCCTCGTCGGGGCGCTCGAGAATCCGCGGCACGACCAACGCCGCGAGGATGCCGAGGATGACGATGACGACCAGGACTTCGATCAGCGTGAAGCCTCGCCAACGCAATGGCTTGCGCATGCTGCCATTATAATCGCCCGCACCTCATCCAGATTTAATCGGTGCATCGGTGCTGCGTCGTCTTGGCTGGTTGCTCGCTTGCTTGCTCATCGTGCCTGCCGGGATGTATGCGTGGGCGGCGTGGCGTCCTTTGCCTCTTCCGCAACCGACCTACGCCTTCGACGTCAAGCCCGGAGCCACGCTGCGCTCGATCGCGCACGAGCTCACTAGCGCGGGCGTCATTCCGGCCGAATGGGTCCTGGTTGCCCTGGGCCGCGCAGCGAGGGTCGATCGCAGCATCAAGGCGGGCAACTACGAGATCGCCGCAGGAACGACACTCACCGGGCTGCTCGCCAAACTCGGCCAGGGCGACGCGACGCAGAGCGCATTCACCATCGTCGAAGGCTGGACCTTTCGCGATATTCGCGAGGCGCTCAAAGCCGATGGCGGCGTCTCGATCGTGGTCTCCGATCGTCCCGACGACGAGCTGATGCGGAGGATCGGCGCAACCGAGGCGCACCCCGAGGGATTGTTCTTTCCCGACACCTATTTTTTCGCGAAGGGCGCGACTGACGCGTCGCTGCTCGCGCGCGCCTACAGGTTGATGCAGCTGCGCCTTGCCGCCGCGTGGCAGCAGCGGGCGCCGGACTTGCCGCTTGCGTCGCCTTACGAGGCACTGACTCTGGCGTCGATCGTGGAGAAGGAAACCGGACGCGCCGCTGACCGGCCGCTGATCGCGGCGGTGTTCATCAATCGTCTGAAACAGGGGATGCGCCTGCAGACCGACCCTGCGGTGATCTACGGCATGGGGACTCGCTTCGACGGAACGCTTCACAAGCGCGATCTCGAAGCAGATCAGCAGTTCAACACCTACACACGCGAGGGTTTGCCGCCCACGCCCATCGCGATGCCGAGCCTTGCTTCGCTGGACGCGGTGCTGCATCCACCGGCTTCGCCGTATCTTTATTTCGTGTCGCGCGGCGACGGCTCGAGCGAGTTTTCTTCGAGCCTCGCCGACCACGATCGCGCGGTGGCAAAATACCAGAAGGGCGGGCGATAGACGCCCGAGCGCAATGCCCGATCGTAATCGCCGCGGCCGCTTCGTCACCGTCGAGGGCATCGATGGCGCAGGCAAGAGCACGCACCTGCCGTGGCTCAAGACGCTGCTCGAGCGTGCCGGACACGAGGTCTGGATGACTCGCGAGCCAGGCGGCACTCCGCTTGGCGAGCGGCTGCGCGAGATCCTGCTGCACGAGCCGATGACGCCGCTCACCGAAGCGCTGCTGATGTTCGCGGCGCGACGCGAGCACTGCGAGCGCGACATCTGGCCGCGCCTCGATGAAGGAGTCTGGGTGGTCTGCGATCGCTTCACCGACGCCACGTACGCGTACCAGGGCGGAGGCCGCGGGCTGCCGCCGCAGCAGATCGCCGAGATCGAACGCATCGTCATCGGCGGATTCGCGCCGGACCTGACGCTGATCCTCGATGTCCCTCCCGCGGTCGGACAGGCGCGTCTCGCTGACGGCCGGGCGCTGGACAAGTTCGAGCGCCAGCAGGCGGCATTCTTCGAGCGCGTGCGCGCGGCCTATCTCGCGCGCGCCGCCGCCGAGCCGCGGCGCTGCCGCGTCATCGACAGCACGCGGCCCCAGCAGAGCGTTCGCTCCGAGATCGAAGCAATCGTCCGCGACGCATTATGAACGGCCCCGATCAGGACACTACCTGGCAGCCGCTGCCTCCGTGGCAGCACGCTGTAGTGGCGGACATGCTCGCCGGGCGCGCGCGCTGGCCCCACGCCGTTTTGATCGGCGGCAGGGAGGGCTTGGGCAAGCGGCGCTTGGCGATGCATCTCGCGCGAGCGCTGTTGTGCGAGGCGCCTGGCGCGGACGGCGAGGCTTGTGGCGCATGTGTGAGCTGCCGTCTGGTCGAGAGCCGAAGCCATCCCGATCTGCGCCTGGTCGAGCCAGTCACTTACGACGAGGAAGGCAATGCGACCAAGACGGACAACATCGGCGTCGATCGCGTTCGCGAGTTGACCGCCTTCGCCCAGCTTTCGAGCCACCGCCGCGTGGCCAAGGTCGCGGTGATCGTTCCTGCCGAAGCGCTAAACGCGGCTGCCGCAAACGCGTTGCTCAAGACGCTCGAGGAGCCGCCGCCTGCGACCTACTTGCTCCTGGTCAGCCATCAGCCCGGGAGGCTTCCCGCGACCATCGTCAGCCGCTGCCGGCGATTACCGGTCGGGGAGCCAGAACCCGCGGCGGCGAATGCCTGGCTGGCCGCGCACGGGGTGGCCGATCCAGGTGCGGCGCTGGCCCGGGCAGGGGGCGCGCCGCTGCTCGCTCTGGAGCTGGCGCAGCCGGAGGCTCAACAAGGACTGGAGGCGTTGATCGCCGATCTGTCTTACCCGGAGCGGCTCTCCGCGGTTGCCGTCGGAGCCAGGCTCGACGCCGTACCCAAGGACGACCGCGGCGCAGAGCTTGCGCACCTGCTGTACTGGATGCTCACGTGGGCTACAGACCTGGCCGCCGTCGCGAGCGGCGGGGAGCCGCGCTTTCATCCCGATCGGCGCCAGGCACTCTTCGTGCTTGCGGCGCGGGTGGCGCGGGTGCCCCTGTTCCGCTATTATCAAAAGTTGCTCCACCACCGCGCCTTGCTCGCGCATCCGTTGCAGCCGCGGCTGGTGGCCGAAGCGCTGTTGCTCGAGTATCGAAGCTTGTTTGCTTGATCGACTTCTTCGGGACAGAAAAGGCATGGCAGTAGATCGATCGAACGGCAGCTCAGGACCGGCAACGGTCGCCCGACCGGGCGTGCTGTCGCTCAACATTCGCGAGAAGGCGGCCCTTTATGCCGCGTACATGCCTTTCCTCGCCGGCGGCGGCATCTTCATTCCGACCAGCCGCCAGTATCACCTGGGCGAGGAAGTGTTCATGCTGCTGTCGCTGATGGACGATCCGCAGCGGATCGCTGTTCAGGGCAAGGTCGTCTGGGTCACCCCGGACGGCGTGCAGGGCAATCGCACCCAGGGCATCGGCGTGCAGTTCACCCGCGACGAGACCGGCGCCGCCGCGCGTGCCACGATCGAGAAGATCCTGGGCGAGACGCTGGCTTCCAACCGCCCGACTCACACGATGTAGCGCGCGGGCGCGCGCTTTAGCGTGCCGGCCCGCACTTTGCGGGCACGGGCCGTATGTTTGTCGACTCCCACTGCCACGTCAACTTCCCCGAGCTGGCCGCGCAGATGCCTGCGGTGCTCGAGGCGATGCAGCGCGAGCACGTGACGCATGCGCTGTGCATCGGCGTCAACCTGACCGAGCTGCCGTCGGTGCTCGGCCTCGCCGCGGATCACGCCAACATCTACGCCAGCGTCGGCGTGCACCCCGACCACGAGCAGCCTCCGGAGCCGACCGTCGACGGGTTGGTCGAGCTTTCGCGCAGGCCGAAGGTCGTCGCCATCGGGGAGACGGGGCTCGACTATTACCGCCTTTCCGGGGATCTCGAATGGCAGCGCATGCGCTTCCGCACCCACATTCGCGCGGCGCGTACGTGCGGCAAGCCCCTGGTGATTCACTGCCGCGCGGCGGCCGATGACACCCTGGCGATCATGCGCGAGGAACACGCCGCCGATGTCGGAGGGGTGATGCACTGCTTCACCGAGAGCTGGGAGGTTGCCCAGGGTGCGATGGATCTGGGGTTCCACATCTCCTTCTCGGGCATCGTCACTTTCAAGAACGCGGTTGCCTTGAAGGACGTCGCCCGCCGCGTGCCGCTCGAGCGCATGCTCATAGAAACCGACGCACCCTATCTCGCGCCCGTGCCCTATCGCGGCAGGATCAACCAGCCGGCGTACGTGCGCTATGTCGCGGAGGAGATCGCGCGCCTGCGCGGCGTCGATCTTCAGGCGGTCGCGACCGCGACTTCGGCCAATTTCTTCCGCCTGTTCGGCGTGAGCGAACGTGCTCAATACTGAGCTTCGTGCAAATGGGTGACAACTCATTTGCACCACGAATCTCCCCTCGCCCGCTCGCGGGAGAGGGGCCGGGGGGTGAGGGCGCGGCGCCGTCACCCATATATACGGTGCTTGTTAGGTCGCGCCGATGCGCCGCGCGCCTGCTCGTGGCGTTCGGCGTGCTGCTGCCCGTGGGTGAGACTCTCGCCCAGGCGCTCTACGAGGCCTTCATCCAGGCGGTCACCGTCGACCGCAGCGATGAAGTCCGCAAGATGCTCGCTCGCGGAATGGATCCGAACACCGTCGATCCGAACGGCGATCCGGTCCTGCTGATCGCCGCGCGTGCGGGGTGGGATCCGACCGTCGATGCGTTGCTGGCGGCAGGCGCCAAGGTCGATGCTCAGAACAAGTATGGCGATCGTCCGCTCATGGTGGCCGCGCTCGGCGGTCACCTTTCCGTGGTCAAGAAGCTGTTCACTCGCGGCGCCGACGTGAATCCGCCCGGCTGGACGCCGCTCGCCTATGCCGCGACCAACGGTCATACCGAGGTTGTTGCCTATCTGCTCGGCGTCGGCGCCAACATCGACTCCGAATCGGCCAACGGGACGACCGCGCTGATGATGGCCGTGCGTGGCGGCCACGCCGCGACGGTCGATCTGCTGCTCTCCAAGGGCGCGGACGTCAACCACAGTAACCAGGCCGGCGCGACGGCGCTGGCGTGGGCCGAGCGCGGCGGTTACAACGAGATCGCGAAGGCGCTGCGCCAGCGCGGAGCGCGTTAGCCTCTGTTCAACCGTCGGCCCTTCGCCGCGCTCGCCGCCGACGCACGTCCTTCGGGTTGGCCGCCAGGGGACGGTAGATCTCGACCCGGTCGCCATCGGCGAGCGCCGCGCTTCGATCGACCTTGCGGCCGTAGATTCCTGTCGGGGCGCGCGTGAAATCGACTTCGGGATGCAGCTCGGCGATGCGCGATCGCGCAATCGCCTCCGCAACGCTCGCTCCGGCAGAGAGGCGCATAATGATTTCGGTCGCACGCTCGGCGCTGGCGTAGACGACGCAGACCGTGATCTCCTTCATCGCTTCGCCTCGACACTCGTTCGTTCCCCCTTGACCCGCCGTGTCAGGGCGGCGGCACCTTCGCGTTCGCGCCGTGGACTTGCTCCGCGCGGTGCACGAAGGCATCGACCAGGCTCGCTGCGATGCGCCCGAACACCGGGCCGATCAGCCTCTCCAGTACGTGCGTGGTGAATTCATAGGTGAGCTCGAGCTCGACCTTGCACGCGGTCTCCGCCAGCGCGCGGAAACTCCAGGTGCCGTCCAGGTGGCGAAACGGGCCGTGGCGCAGCTCCATGACGATGCGCTCGGGTGCCTGGTTGTGATTAGCCGTCGTGAAATGCGCGTGCACGCCGTGGTAGTTGATATCGATTCGCACCAGAACGCGGTCTTCGTTTCGCTCGAGCTCCCGCGCGGCGGCGCACCAGGGCAAGAACGCCGGATAGTCTTCGACGCGCTCCACCAGGGCGAACATCTGCTGCGCGCTGTACGGAACGAGCACCGACTTGTGGACGCTGGCCATTGCTACAATAAACGTTGCTGGGAGTCGAACGCGTTCATGAGCATCGTCGCCAACAAAAAAGCCTATCACGACTACTTTGTCGAGGAGAAATTCGAGGCAGGTCTCGCGCTGCAGGGCTGGGAGGTGAAGGCGATACGCGCCGGCCGTGCCCAGTTGAAGGAGGCCTACGTCGTCGTCAAGAACGGTGAGATCGTCCTGCTGGGCGCGCATGTCACGCCGCTGCCGACTGCTTCCACGCACATCCGGCCCGATCCGACGCGCACGCGGAAGCTGCTTCTTCATCGCGCCGAGATCAATCGGCTCGTTGGCAAGGTGGAGCGCGCGGGCTACACGCTCACCCCGCTCGACCTGCACTTCAAGGACGGCCGCATCAAGCTGGAGATCGGGCTGGCCAAGGGCAAGCGGCAGTACGACAAGCGCGAGACGGCAAAGCGGCGCGACTGGAACCGGGAGAAGCAACGGCTGCTCCGCGACAAGCCGGGCGCGGGACGCCGCAGGACTGCAAAGTGAAGCGAAGCGATGTCGGGGTGCGTGAAGCGACCGAGGCCGATCTCGACGCCATCGTCGCGATCTATTCGCATCACGTGCGCACCGGGACGGCGAGCTTCGAGATCGATGCTCCGGGCGGCGCCGAGATGGCGCGCCGCTGGCGCGAGCTCGTCGATCGAGGGCTGCCTTATCTCGTCGCGGTCGCCGGTTCCGGCGTCGTGGGTTACGCCTATGCCGCCCCTTACCGCCCGCGCCCGGCGTATCGCTTCACAGTCGAGGATTCGGTATATGTGCGCGCCGATTTTGCGCGGCGCGGCGTCGGCGCGACGCTGCTGGCGGAGCTGGTGTCGGCCTCCCAGCGCGCAGGGGCGAGACAGATGATCGCGGTCATCGGCGACTCGGCCAACGTCGCGTCGATCCGCCTGCATGCGGCAGCCGGCTTCACCAAGGTCGGCGCGCTGGCCAGCGTCGGCTGGAAATTCGAGCGCTGGCTCGACGTGGTCATCATGCAACGGGCGCTCGGGCCCGGGAACGCGCTGCCCGCGGGATGAAAAGGATGAAGCGATGAGCAAGGCGGGGAGCTCGATCTCGGGAGGGCTGGAGCGCAACCGCGCCAACTACGTGCCGCTCTCGCCGGTAGCCTTTCTCGAGCGAAGCGCACTCGTCTATCCAGCGCACGTCGCGGTTCGCCACGGCGAGTGCACCTACACCTACGCCGAATTCGAGGCACGCTGCCGCCGGCTCGCTTCGGCACTCGCCCGGCGCGGGGTAGGCCGCGGCGACACCGTCGCAGTCATGGCTCCCAACATCCCGGCGCTGTTGGAAGCGCATTACGCCGTGCCGGCGCTGGGGGCGGTGCTCAATGCGCTCAACGTGCGGCAGGACGCTTCGACCATCGCCTTCTGCCTGCGCCACGGCCGGGCGAAGGCGCTGCTGACCGATCCCGAGTTCGCATCGACCGTCAAGGCCGCGCTTGCTGGCAGCAGCGGCGGGCTCACCGTGATCGACATCGACGATTCATTGGCGCCTCCGGGCGAGCGCCTCGGTGCACTCAGCTACGAGGAGCTGCTCGCCGAGGGCGATCCTGGGTATCGCTGGCCGGGCATCGACGACGAATGGGCCGCCCTGTCGCTGCTCTACACCTCCGGCACCACCGGCGATCCGAAGGGTGTCGTCTATCATCATCGCGGCGCGTACTTGAATGCGCTCGGCAACGCGCTCGCCTTCGGATTGAAGCCCGACAGTGTCTATCTGTGGACGCTGCCGATGTTCCATTGCAATGGCTGGAGCTACACCTGGGCGGTCACTGCTGTGGGCGCAACCCACGTCTGCATGCGCCGCGTCGAGCCTGCGGCGATTTTCGAGACGATCGTCGAGCACCGCGTCACGCACCTTTGCGGGGCGCCGATCGTGCTCAATATGCTGGTGCATGCGCCGGCTGAGGCCAAGCGGACATTCGGTCACGTGGTCGAAGTCGCCACCGGTGGCGCGGCGCCGCCGTCGGCCGTCATCGAGGCGATGCAGCGCATGGGGTTTCGCGTCACGCATCTGTACGGCCTGACCGAGTCGTACGGCCCCGCAACGCTGTGCGCATGGCAAGACACATGGACGAGCCTCTCGCCAACCGACCGGGCGCGGAACATGGCGCGGCAGGGCGTGCCGATGCCCACACTCGCCGAGCTGACCGTGGCCGACCCGCAGACGCACCAGCCGGTGCCTCGCGACGCGAGTACCCTCGGCGAGGTCATGCTTCGCGGCAACACCATCATGAAAGGCTACCTCGACAACGCGGCGGCCACGGGGGACGCGTTCCGCGAAGGCTGGTATCACACGGGCGACCTCGCTGTCTGGCATCCCGACAACTACATCGAGATCAAGGACCGCTCCAAGGACATCATCATCTCGGGCGGTGAGAACATCAGCTCACTCGAGGTCGAGGAGTGTCTTTATCGTCATCCCGAAGTGATGGAGGCGGCGGTGGTCGCCCGTCCGGATCCCAAATGGGGCGAGACGCCGTGCGCGTTCGTGACGCTCAAACCTGGGGCCGGCGACGTGAGCGCGCAGAACATCATCGACTGGTGCCGCGAGCGGCTCGCGCACTTCAAGGCGCCGCGCAGCGTCGTGTTCGGGCCGCTGCCCAAGACCTCCACGGGCAAGATCCAGAAGTTCGTACTGAGGGAACAGGCCAAACGAATCACGTAGCCTGGGTCGAGCTTGCGAGACCCGGGAAGAACATGTCGCAGCGCCGCCCTCGGTTTCGCGCGCACGCTGTCCTGAGCGAAATCGAAGAGCGCTCAACCGAGGCTACGAAGCAGCTCGCGCGCCGCCGCAACTCCGCTGCGAGTGGCGGCCTCCAGCGTCGCGGGCAACTGCGGATCGGTGTAGTCGCCGGCAAGATAGATCCACGGTGCGATCATCCCGGGTGATGGACGCTTGAGGCCCGCCACACAGGCGTAGGTAGCGCGACGTTCCGCGATGACCTGCGTCCACTCCGGCGTAGGCAGCTCCGGCCACAGACGGCGCAACTGCGCATCGATCGCCCGCGCCAACGACTCGTTGGAGACTCGCGCACCCGGTGTGCGCGTGCTGATGACCACGGCGGCGAGTCCCTCCGGGCCGCCGAGCGCGCCGCGGTCGAAAGCCCACTGGCCGGGCCAGCCGTCGAGCTTGAGCATCGGGCACGCGAAAGGTAGCGCCAGCGGATACTTGAGATACGCGGTGACGATCGGCTCGAAGGTCATCGCCTGGAGCGCGTCGCGCGTGACTGGATCTGCGCTGCTGCCGAGCAGCCGCATCGCCTGATGCGGTCCTACAGCGATCACCGCTGCGGCATACTCGTGCTCGACGTAATCCGACACCAACGTGACGCCGTCGCCGCTGGCAGTGATGCTGCGCACCGTCGTGCCGGCACGGATTTCGCCCCCATGGTCCGCGATATACGCCGCGGCGGCATCGGGAAACAGGGTCGAGAGGTCGACGCGCGGAAGCAGCAGGTCGGAATCTTGAAGGCGCCTGGCGAAAGCCAGTCGCATGACGTTGAGAAACACCTGCGCGGAAGCGGTCTCGATGGGTGTGTTCAGGGCTGCCAGGCAGAGTGGCTCCCACAATAGCGCGGTAACGCGCGGCGGCGAATCGGCGAGCAGCGCCGCGACGGTGAGCTCCGGCTTGCAGCGATAGTCGCTGCGACCCAGTCGTCGCACGAACGCGATCGCAGCGAGGCGGTCTGCGGGCGAGACACCGCGCATGGTGAACAGTGCCGCGGCAAGATGCCAGGGAGCGGGCAAGGCGGCGGTGCGCAAGTGGAACGCGCTGGGTTGTTCCAGAACCAGGCGCCGCCGGTCCAGAAGCTCGGCTTCGGCGCCTGCGCCGTGCACCGTGCGCAGCAGGGCCAGCGTCTGCCGGTACGCGCCGAGCAGGATGTGCGCGCCGTTGTCGATCGTGGTGCCGTACGCATCGACCCTCCGGGCGCGGCCTCCCAGCGTGCGCGACGCTTCGAATACGGTGACGGCGCGCCCGGCGGCCGCGAGTATCACCGCAGCCGCGAATCCCGCATAACCGCCGCCGATGACGGCGATGCGTTGCCTCACGCCGCAGCCTCGGGCGGAGCCGCCGCTAATACGACCACGACGTCTTCCAGGCGATCCATGCCTTGAACAGCGGCGTCAGCGCGATGCGCCGGTCGAGCACGCGGTAGCCGTCGCGCTCGATCTCGTCGAGCAGCGCTTGGTAAACAGCCGCCATGATCAGTCCCGGCCGCTGCGCCCGCCGGTCTCTCGCCGGCAGCGCGGCGAGCGCCCGAGCATAGCGCTGCCGGGCGCGCTCGACTTGGAACTCCATCAGCGCGCGGAATTCAGCGGTGGCTCTGCGCGCGAGGATGTCCGGCACGGTCACTGTGAAGCGCTGCAGCTCGTCTTCAGGAATGTAGACCCGCCCACGGCGGGCATCCTCGCCCACGTCGCGGATGATGTTGGTGAGCTGGAAAGCGATCCCCAAGTCCCGCGCATAGCCGCGCGTCGCCGGATCCTCGTAGCCGAAGATCTCCGCCGACAACAGGCCGACAGCGCCCGCCACGCAGTGGCAGTAGCGCTCGAGGGCTGTGAAGTCGAGGTAGCGGTTCTGCTCGAGATCCATTTCCATGCCGTCGATGACGGCTTCGAAATGCTCACGCGGCAGCGCGTATTCGCCCACCGCGCGCTTGAGCGCCTGTGCCACCGGATGTCGCGGCGAGCCGTCGTAGGCGGCCGCGACTTCGTTGCGCCACCATGCGAGCTTGATGCGCGCGATGGCGGGATCGCTGACTTCGTCGACCACGTCGTCGACTTCCCGACAGAAGGCGTAGACCGCGGTAATTGCCCGGCGACGCGGCTGCGGCAGCACGCGGAAGCTCGCCGCGAAGCTCGAGCCGCTGCGCGCGACCTTGTCCTCGCAGTACGCTTCAGGATTCATCTCAACCAAACAGCGCCGAAACCGAGATCGCCGCCCAGTCGCGATTCGACAGCACCGGACGCCGGCGAAAGACGTCTCCGCGTGCCGCATCGATGGCGCGCAGGATTCGCAGCCCTCCTGCGATCACGCCCTTCAACTCCAGGCTCGAGCGCAGGGGCAGGGCGCGCGAGAGCGGGCGTCCTGATTCGAGCAGCCCGCGAGCGCGGGCAACCTCGAACTCGAGCAGGCGCCGCCAGCGCTCGTCGCACTGACGGTTGGCGATGTGCTGCTCGGTAACGCCGAAGCGCTCGAGATCCTCGCTGGGGAGGTAGACCCGACCCTTGTCCCAGTCGAGGGCGATGTCCTGCCAGAAGTTGGCGAGCTGCAGCCCGGTGCAGATCGCGTCGGCACGAAGCCGCTCTTGATCGGAGTCGACCCGGTAGAGATGCAGCAGCAGCCTCCCGATCGGATTTGCCGAGCGCGTGCAGTAGTCGGAGAGCTCGGCGAAGGTTGCGTAGCGGGTCTTGAGCACATCCTGGCAGAACGCCGAGAGCAGCGCGCGAAACGGCTCAACCGGCAGCGCGTGGGTGCGGATCGCGGCACCGAGTGCGGCCAGCGGCGCTGTGTCGGGCGTCTCGCCGCACTCGATGGCGTCGAGTCCCTTCGCGTAAGCGTCGAGTTGCGCAAGCCGCGTCGCCGGCGCGAGGTCGCCTTCATCTGCAACGTCGTCGGCACCTCGGGCAAAGGCGTAGATCGCAACGATGGCGCCGCGCAGCGCAGCGGGCGCGAGCCACGACGCAACCGGGAAGTTTTCGTAGTGGTCGACCGCCACGGAAAGTATCGTTTCAAGCGCCGGCGCAGTGGTTTTTGCGTGGCGCGAATGTATGATTTCCGCTATACTTACCTATTTCGCGATACCGGCTGCGAAAGTGGCGGAATTGGTAGACGCACCGGCCTTAGGAGCCGGAGCCGAAAGGCGTGAGAGTTCGAGTCTCTCCTTTCGCACCAGAACCCGGCAGGGGAATCAACGAAATCTAGCAAGGAATCATCGGGCATGCAAATGACGCTGGAAACGCTCGGACAGCTCGAAAGGCGCTTGCACGTCGCGGTGCCCGTGGAACAGATCGAAAGCGAAGTGCAAAAGCGTCTGGCGCGCCTCGCCAAGACCGTCAAGATCGCCGGCTTCCGGCCGGGCAAGGTGCCGCTGAAGATGATCGCTCAGCAGTATGGGCCTCAGGTGCGTTCCGACGTCATCTCCGACACGGTTCAGTCGAGCTTCAACGACGCGGTCCGAGCGCAGAATCTGCGCGTCGCAGGCTATCCCAGGATCGAGCCCAAGCAAGCGGCAGCCAGCGATCAATTCGAATTCTCGGCGGTCTTCGAGATTTATCCGGAAGTCAGGCTCGGCGACCTCTCGGGAACGAAGATCTCCCGACCGATCGCCGAGGTCACTTCTGCCGATGTGGATCGCACGATCGAGATACTGCGCAAGCAGCGCGTGGCCTACGCGGCGGTGTCGCGCCCGGCGCAGCCCGGCGATAGGGTGCGGGTCGATTTCACCGGGCGCATCGATGGCGTGGCGTTTCCCGGGGGCGAGGCCAAGGACTTTGCCATCGTGCTCGGCGAAGGACGCATGCTGCCGGAGTTCGACGCGGCGCTCGCCGGGATGTCCGCGGGAGAGTCGAAGAGGTTCACGCTTACTTTTCCTGCCGACTACCACGGCAAGGAAGTCGCAGGCAAAAGCGCGGAATTCGAGCTCAAGCTGCACTCGGTGAGCGAGCCCAGGCTGCCGGTTGTCGACTCCGAGTTTGCCAAGAACTTCGGCATCGCTAGTGGCAGCCTCGACGAGCTGCGCGCGGAAATCGAGGGCAACTTGAGGCTCGAGCTCAAGCGCAAGATCGAAGCGGTGCTCAAGGGGCAGGTGCTGCGCGCCCTCCGAGCAAGAACCCAGATTACCGTTCCCAGGTCGCTGGTCGAGATCGAGGCGCAGACCCTGCTCAACCGGGCCGCGGCAGAGCTCAAGCGCCGTGGCGTCAACCCCGAAGACGCGAAGCTGTCTCTGGAAAACTTCGCGCCGCAGGCCGAGGAACGGGTCGCCCTTGGCTTGATCCTCAACGAGATCGTGCGCGCGCACGACCTGCAGGCCAAACCCGAGCAGGTGCGGGCACTGGTCGCGGAGACCGCACAAAGCTACGAACAGCCCGAGGCGGTGATCCGCTGGCACTACGAAAAGCCCGAGCGGCTGAACGAGTTCGAGCTCGTCGCGATGGAACACAACGTGGTCGAGTGGATGCTCGGGAACGCGCAAGTCGAGGATGCGCCAACGAGCTTTGCAACGCTGATGGAGCCGGCGGCCTGAACTGCCGTGGGCGATCGAGGTCTGAAGGAAATCACGGACGGACGAATCATGAACGACGGCAGACGCGAAGAACCCAGGGGACTCGGGTTGATCCCGATGGTGATCGAGCAGAGCGGGCGCGGCGAGCGGGCCTACGACATCTACTCGAGACTGCTCAAGGAACGCATCGTGTTCCTGGTCGGGCCGGTCGACGACGCGACGGCGAACCTGGTGGTCGCTCAGATGCTGTTCCTGGAGTCCGAGAACCCCGACAAGGACGTCAACTTCTACATCAACTCGCCGGGCGGCTCGATCTCGGCGGGTCTGGCCATCTACGACACCATGCAGTTCATCAAGTGCGACGTGTCGACCATGTGCGTCGGGATGGCGGCGAGCATGGGCGCGTTCCTGCTTGCGGCGGGAGCCAAGGGCAAGCGCCTTTGCCTGCCCAACTCCACGGTCATGATCCATCAGCCGAGCGGCGGCTTCCAGGGACAAGCTTCCGACATCGCCATCCATGCCAAGTACATCCTAAGCCTGCGTGAGCGCTTCAACCGGCTGTTTGCACAGCACACCGGAAAGCCGGTCGAGCAGATCGAAAAGGACACCGACCGTGACAATTTCCTCACAGCTGAGGACGCCCTAAGTTACGGTTTGATCGACAAAGTCTTGCAGAGCCGGGCTTGAGCCCTGTAGAGTGTGGTGGAGCCCCCGGCCGCCTTGGCGCTGAGTCGACACTCATTGGCACCCAGGCGGTGCGGTCAGGCGGGATCTAGAGGCGGCTGATGGCAGACAAGACGTCCGGCGACAAGCTTCTGTATTGCTCCTTCTGCGGCAAGAGCCAGCACGAGGTGCGCAAGCTCATCGCCGGTCCCTCGGTGTTCATCTGCGACGAGTGCATCGAGCTCTGCAACGACATCATCCGCGAGGAGGGCGCCTCCGCCGACGCGGCCCGCTCGGACAAGAACAAGCTCCCAACCCCGCACGAGATCCGGCAGATTCTCGACCAGTACGTGATCGGCCAGGATCTGGCAAAGAAGATCCTGTCCGTTGCAGTCTACAATCACTACAAGCGGCTCGATACGAGCGTCAAGGAAGACGACGTCGAGCTCGCCAAGAGCAACATCCTGCTCATCGGGCCGACCGGCTCGGGCAAGACGCTCCTCGCCCAGACCCTGGCGCGCCTTCTCGACGTGCCGTTCGTCATCGCCGATGCGACTACGCTGACCGAAGCCGGTTACGTCGGCGAGGACGTCGAGAACATCATCCAGAAGCTGCTGCAGAAGTGCGACTACGACATCGACAAGGCACAGCGCGGGATTGTCTATATCGACGAGATCGACAAGATCTCGCGCAAGAGCGACAACCCCTCGATCACGCGCGACGTCTCGGGTGAGGGCGTGCAACAGGCGCTGCTGAAGTTGATCGAGGGCACAATCGCCTCGGTGCCGCCGCAGGGTGGGCGCAAGCACCCCAACCAGGAGTTCGTGCAGGTTGACACCACCAACATCCTGTTCGTCTGTGGCGGCGCTTTCGACGGGCTGGAGAAGATCATCCGCCAGCGCACCGCCAAGACGGGGATCGGATTCGGCGCGGAAGTGTCCAGCCCGGACGATCGAAGGGACATCAGCATCCTGCTGCGCGAGACCGAGCCGGAGGACCTGATCAAGTTCGGGCTGATCCCGGAGTTCGTCGGCCGGCTTCCGGTCGTCGCCACGCTCGAGGAGCTCGACGAGTCGGCGCTGATCCAGATCCTGGTCGAGCCGAAGAATGCGCTGATCAAGCAGTATCAGAAGATATTTCGCATGGAAGGTGTCGAACTGGAGGTTCGCGAGCCCGCGCTCCGAGCGATCGCGAGCCGGGCGCTGGCGCGCAAGACCGGAGCGCGCGGCCTTCGCTCGATACTGGAGCAAGTGCTGCTCGACGTGATGTACGACCTGCCCTCGCAGGCGAACCTGTCCCGCGTCGTGGTCGACGAAGCGACGATCGCCAACGACGGGAAGCCGCTGCTGATGTTCGCAGAGGCGCCCAAGGTGGCGGCGGCGCATTCCTAGAGCGGATGCCGCGACGCGGACCTCGGCTCCGCGCTCTACCACGCGCCGGCGAACGCCCGCTGGCACGGCCGATGCTTGAACCTCTCGGGCATACCCCCCATCTAAGGATTTGTCCAATCCAGCCCCTCGAACACCACGCGCTATGGCTACCGATACCGAGAACCCCACAGGCCTGAACCCCTTCCCGCTGCTGCCGTTGCGCGACGTGGTCGTGTTCCCGCACATGGTCATCCCGCTCTTCGTCGGGCGGCCGAAGTCGATCAAGGCGCTCGACGTCGCCATGGAATCCGGCAAGCACATCCTGCTGGCTGCGCAGAAGTCGGCCGCCAAGGACGAGCCGGGCGCGGAGGATCTCTACAGCATCGGCAGCGTGGCCACCATCCTGCAGATGCTGAAGCTCCCCGACGGTACGGTGAAGGTCCTCGTCGAAGGCACGCAGCGCGCGCGCATCGTGCGCGTCGACGAAAGCGGCGATTACCTTGCGGCAAGCGCTGCCATGCTCCCGGGTGTGGAAGCGAACAGCAACGAGATCGAGGCCATGCGGCGCGCCTTGCTCGCCCAGTTCGACCAGTACGTCAAGCTGAACAAGAAGATTCCGCCGGAGATCCTGACGTCGATGTCGGGCATCGACGACGGCGGGCGTCTGGCCGACGCGATCGCCGCGCACCTTCCGCTCAAGCTCGAGCAGAAGCAGGAAATCCTCGAGATGGAGCATGTCGCCAAGCGCCTCGAGCACCTGCTCGGCCTGCTCGAGGGCGAGGTCGACATCCTCCAGGTCGAAAAGCGCATTCGCGGCCGCGTCAAGCGGCAGATGGAAAAGAGCCAGCGCGAGTATTACCTGAACGAGCAGGTGAAGGCGATCCAGAAGGAGCTTGGCGAGGGCGACGAAAACGCCGACCTGGATGAAATGGAGAAGAAGGTCAAGGCCGCCAAGATGTCGAAGGAGGCCGAAAACAAGGCGCTGGCGGAGTTGAAGAAGCTCAAGATGATGTCGCCCATGTCGGCCGAAGCAACGGTAGTGCGCAACTACGTCGACACGCTTCTGGGCTTGCCGTGGAGGAAGAAGAGCAAGATCAACAAGGACCTCGCCAACGCCGTCAAGGTGCTCGATGCCGACCACTATGGGCTGGAGAAGGTCAAGGAGCGCATCGTCGAGTACCTGGCAGTGCAGCAGCGCGTCGATCGCCTGAAGGGGCCGATCCTGTGCCTCGTGGGCGCGCCCGGCGTGGGCAAGACCTCGCTCGGCCAGTCGATCGCGCGTGCAACCAATCGCAAGTTCGTGCGCATGAGCCTGGGCGGCGTGCGCGACGAGGCGGAGATCCGCGGCCACCGCCGAACCTATATCGGCTCGATGCCGGGCAAGATTCTGCAGAACATGACCAAGGTGGGCGTGCGCAATCCGTTGTTCCTGCTCGACGAGGTCGACAAGATGGGGATGGATTTCCGGGGCGATCCATCGTCCGCGCTGCTCGAGGTGCTCGATCCCGAGCAGAACACGACGTTCGTCGACCACTACGTCGAGGTGGAGTACGACCTCTCGGACGTGATGTTCGTCACCACCGCGAACACGCTGAATATCCCTGCTCCGTTGCTCGACCGGATGGAAGTGATCCGCCTGGCCGGATATACCGAGGACGAGAAGATCGCGATCGCCAAGCACTATCTGCTGCCCAAGCAGACGAAGCACAACGGGGTCAAGGAGAACGAGCTGCACATCTCCGAGTCGGCGCTGCGCGACATCACGCGCTACTACACGCGCGAAGCCGGCGTACGCGCGCTAGAGCGGGAGATCTCCAAGATCTGCCGCAAGGTCGTCAAGGGGCTGCTGCTCAAGGCGAGCGAAGGCAAGCCGCGCGCCGCCAAGGGCCCGGTCGAGGTCAACAGCAAGAATCTGGACAAGTACCTGGGCGTGCGCCGCTACACCTACGGCATCGCCGAGAAGAAGAACCAGGTCGGGCAGGTAACCGGCCTTGCCTGGACCGAGGTGGGCGGGGATCTTCTCACCATCGAGGCCGTCGCGCTGCCGGGCAAGGGTAAGACCACGACAACGGGCAAGCTCGGCGATGTGATGAACGAGTCGATCCAGGCAGCGCTTTCGGTCGTGCGCCACCGCTCCAAGCAACTCGGGATTGCCTCGGACTTCTATCAGAAGACCGATCTGCACATCCACCTGCCCGAGGGTGCCACACCCAAGGACGGGCCCAGCGCAGGCATAGGGATCTGCACGGCGATCGTGTCGATGCTCAGCGGCATTCCGGTGCGCGCCGACGTCGCGATGACCGGGGAGATCACGCTGCGCGGCGAGGTTCTTCCCATCGGGGGCTTGAAGGAGAAATTACTCGCGGCCGGCCGCGGTGGCATCCGCCAGGTGCTGATTCCCGAGGAGAACGTGAAGGATCTGGTCGAAATTCCCGACGAAATCAAGAACCGGCTCGAGATTCATCCGGTCCGCTGGATCGAGCAGGTATTGACGTTCGCCCTGGAACGCCAGCCAACGCCGCTCGCCGACAAACCGTCCGCGGAAGGAGCGACGGTACCTGCTGCGCCCGCCGAAGAGCCGGCAGCGGTAATAAAGCACTGATCGTTTCAGGCTTGCTGCGCCCGCACACTGCGGGCGCACTGCATTTGCGCGCAACGCTTCGCGGAACCGCGCTTGACACCGGGATTTCGCGATTGCTATAAAGAACCTCCCGAGGTCGCCAGTCTGCCCGCCTCCGATCTCGGTCCGGCACCGAAAGGGGACTCCCGTGAACAAGTCAGAACTGATCGACGCGATTGCCAGGCATGCGGACATCTCCAAGGCGGCTGCGGGCCGCGCGCTGGACGCGACGGTCAACTCGATCAAGGGCTCGCTCAAAAAAGGCGAGATCGTGACGCTGGTCGGCTTCGGCTCGTTCTTCGTAGGCAGGCGCAGCGCCCGGCAGGGACGCAACCCGCAAACGGGCGCGCCCATCAGGATCAAGGCTGCCAAGGTTCCGAAGTTCCGCGCTGGCAAAGCGCTGAAGGATTCGGTAGACTAATCAGTTTTAGAATCCGCCGGGAAGCCGTCGCAAGCACTGGCTTAGGCGGCGACGAAGCGGGTGCTTAGCTCAGTTGGTAGAGCGTCGCCCTTACAAGGCGAATGTCGGGAGTTCGAACCTCTCAGCACCCACCAACAGGAACGGATGTCGCAGTCGCACTTCCCGGAGTGGTAGTTCAGTTGGTTAGAATACCGGCCTGTCACGCCGGGGGTCGCGGGTTCGAGTCCCGTCCACTCCGCCAAGTCCAAATCCAAAGGGGTTCGGAAATGTCCGAACCCCTTTTCGTTTCCCCTGTGTAGAAGTTCCGTTTCCCCTATGTAGAAGCCCTTCTCGAAGTCTGTAGAAGCCCTTCTCGAAGTCCTGAAGCGTCCAAAGGCGCCTTTTGACATCCGGGGGTAAGCGGGGGTAGATTTTGGGGTAGTACCCCCTACCGTTGAGAAATCTACCCCCATGCCTTTGTCCGACGTAAAGGTTCGTAACGCGAAGCCGAGCGACAGGCCGCAGCGCCTGTGGGACTCCGGTGGCCTATACCTCGAAGTCTCTCCCAGCGGCGGAAAGCTCTGGCGCCTCAAATACCGTGTTGGTGGCAAGGAGAAGGTGCTCGCGCTCGGCAAGTGGAACGCGGTCTCGCTTGCCGAAGCGCGTGAGAAGCGCGACGCAGCGAAGAAGTTGCTTGCTCAGAAGATTGATACGGCGGAGCAACGTAGGGCGGACAAGCGCGAGGCAGCGGGCAGGGCTGCCAACAGTTTCGAGGTTGTCGCGCGAGAGTGGTTTGCAAAGCGCAAAGGCCAATGGACGCCGCACCACGCCAAGGACGTACTGCGTCGACTGGAGCGTAATCTCTTCGGCGACCTTGGCAGTCGCCCTATCGCCGAGATCAAGCCATCCGAAGTCCTTGCAGTCGTGCGCAAGATGGATGACCGTGGCGCCCACGACCTCGCTCACCGGATGCTTCAGGTGGCGTCACAGGTCTTCCGCTATGGCAAGGTAACTGAACGCTGCGAACATAATCCCGCAGCCGATCTACATGAGGCGCTGACTCCGAGTAAGCCGAGGAATCAACCAGCCGTGAAGCCCGAAGAACTCCCGGCTCTGCTGCGCGACATTGAACGCTACGACCAGATTGGCGACCTTCAGACTAAGCTCGCTCTCAAGTTGCTCGCACTGACGTTCGTTCGCACAGGGGAGCTGATTGGCGCCGAGTGGCCCGAGTTTCATCTTGATAAACACGAGCCAATCTGGATTGTCCCGGCGGAGCGCATGAAGATGCGCACCGAGCACGTCGTGCCGCTCTCGCGTCAGGCCGTGCGACTCTTGGGGGAACTGCGGAGCCTGTCGGGTGACAGCCGATACGTTCTACCGGGTAGGGATAATGGCAAGCCGATCTCCAACAACACGCTTCTCGGCGCACTGTACCGTCTCGGGTATCAAGGCAGGATGACGGGGCACGGCTTCCGCGCTGTCGCAAGCACCGTCCTCAACGAGTCTGGCCGCTTTCGCCCGGACGTGATCGAGCGACAACTGGCCCATTGCGAGCGTAACGACGTGCGCGGCGCTTACAATCGTGCCGAATACGTCGACGAGCGGCGGAAGATGATGCAGTGGTACGCCGACAAGCTCGAGGAGCTGGCG
>Ga0187766_10000319_pt1 | contig 26559 bp, 26 predicted proteins | sample 0216_QUI02_MP05__4_FD_132971 | JGI IMG/M metagenome (GOLD analysis project Ga0187766, IMG submission 132971) | Tropical peat soil microbial communities from peatlands in Department of Meta, Colombia - 0216_QUI02_MP05_20_MG | ecosystem: Environmental > Terrestrial > Soil > Wetlands > Peat ... | reverse complement strand
CTGCATACGAGATCAGCCCCACGCCTGCCGCCTCGATGGCCCGCCGCGCCGTCGCCGAAGTGAGCACGCGCAGTTCCTGCTCGCGCGATTGCCGCAAGCGCGTCCTCGCCCGGCGCAAATCGTCGTCGCAATATCCCGGATGGCAGACCAGCTCCCAGGTTCCTTCCGGCAGGGATCCCACAATGGCTGCGAACAACTGCTCGTCGAGCGACCCGGTCGTGACGATGCCGAAGGTGCCGTCAGTCGTGAACATCCCTGCGTCCGCAACGGTCTTGCGGAAATCCGTGCTGAAGCGCCGCAGCAGCCTCACCTCCGTGTACCTCGTCCACAGCCGCGGACGGCGCGCCAGATGCGCTACGGCAAGCGGCTTGAGTGGCGCAAACGGATTGCGCACCGCGCGCACGCCACAAGCCTTGGCCGCCTGCAAGATGGGCGCAAGCACTGGCGGGAGCAGGTGCACGTGCTTGTGCGAGTCGATGTGGGTTACCGTCAGTCCGTGCTGTTGGATCTTGCGGATCTGCGCCTCAACTTCGGCCACGATTTGATCTTCGTCAAAGCGCTTGCGGAGCGCCCGGTTCGCGAACCCCAGCCAGCCGTCATGGAAATGTGCTGCGTTCACGATGAGGCTGGAGACGTTCTGGGGCGGAAGCAGCGGCGCGCCATCGATCAGCACCACGTGGCAGCCCAGGCTGAGCCGGGCCGCGTGAGTCCGCGAGACGGCGTCTTGCACGGCGCCGGCGTTGGCCATCATGGTGGCGGATGTGACCACGCCGCGCTGGTGCGCCTCCACAATGGCTCGGTTGACCCCAACGGTTAGCCCGAGGTCATCGGCATTGATGATGAGCCGTCGCACGCCGCCAGTGTACAGGCACCAGACACCGATTGCTCTCTTGCTATACTGCCTTTGGGCGGGCGGTTAGCTCAGCTGGTTAGAGCGCCTCCCTTACAAGGAGGAGGCCGCAGGTTCGAGTCCTGCACCGCCCACCAGGGCTCACACGCACAGCACGGGCAGAAATCCAAGCCGCAGGTTGTACATTTTTCCAGCCAGCATTGCAGCACGCTTGACCCGGAAGTGGCAAAGCTATGGGAAGCAGAAAGGGAAAAGTTAAGCCCTGAGTTGCGGACATACATTGAGCGGGCGGCAGGAATAATGGCAGAGGAAATCCGGCGCTGGCACAAGGAGCATGGGCTGCCATTGCGCACTCCCGAAGAGCAAGCGCGGCCGGAGCTATGCTTGCGCGAGCACAAAAGCACTAAAGCTGGAAAATGTACAACCTGCGGCTTGGATTTCTGCCCGTGCTGTGGCGGCGATATTGATAGCCCCCGGCTTGGTTGTCCAGAATACGGGAGCAGGCGAGCTGGGGACGTTTCTGCGGAGCCAGGACTACGGTTCACTGCGCTGCGGCAGCCATGACTTTAAAATCGCTTCGTGGAGAACTGTGCTGTCGAGAAAAACCAGGACGCCGAATGCAATGAATCCCCATGCGGCAGGGACGAGCCACCCGATGCCGATTGCCAAAGAGATGTAAGCCAGGAGCCTCCACATCTGGTTCGTGTTCATATGATCACCTCCAATATTTTTCGACCCGTTATCCTTGACCCAATCATGGGGTTTTCCGACCCCGAATCCAGTAACTCACGCGCCGCTGTTTCTAACAAAGCCGGCGCTGTCTTGGCACCTCCAGCCTTAAGGAGTGTGCCCAGAGCGCCTCTAGCGGGGTGTATGCCGAGGATCCGTCGAAGGCACAAGAACCGATCGCAACGCCCAGCACTGCAGCCATTCTAGGGAGACCGGGCTACTGATCGAACTCCGTTGTTCCAACCGCTTATACTACTCTTCTATGATAAGGATTTTCCACCAAGACGAAATCGTACTTCCAAGGCGAGTGCGGCTTTGCGTTCGTCCTCGGCCGAAGTGTGCGTGTACACGTCGGCCGTGGTGTTTTACATTCACTAGGACTTTGTTGTGCGTCTAGCTCCATGGTCGCGGCTACAAAAATTGGAAAGGGCAATCTATGGCAATCTGTTCCAAACTGTTCCAAGAACTGTTAGAGCGGGCACCGTCGTGGAAACGGAGCCGCGTCTTGTCCGCCAGGACTGATAGCCCACACCTGTCCGATAGCATGTCTACAATGGTAATTTGCTGGACTGGCCGAGGAATCCAAGTATTTCCGCACCGTTCCCAGGTACATTCCGTACAGTAGCTGGCTGAGCGCCATAGGTCTGTTTTGCATACCCGGCGGCCACAAGAGTCTCGCGATCGTCGAGCGGCTCAGCAGATTCGTGGCAGTTGCTCGCCGGTGAGCATTTCGAGGACGCGCAGGGTACCGATTCTGCTGCGAAGAGTCACCCTCGCGGCAGCATTCTCGCCGACATTGCCGATCTGTACGGCTCCGGAAGAAACGGAATGGGCCCGCAGCATTTTCAGCGCGTCCGCAGCTCGTGATGCGGGGAGAAAGACAACGAAGCGGCCCTCATTGGCCAGATAAAGTGGGTCGAATCCCAGGATCTCGCAGGCACCCTGCACATCCTCCATGACGGGAATGAGCGATTCGTCGATGGCGATGCTCAGCCGTGCGGTTTCTGCGATCTCGATCAGAGCGGTGGCCAGTCCGCCGCGCGTCAGGTCGCGGAGGCAATGGACCTCAAAGCCGGCATCCAGCAAGGCGAGCACAGGCTGCACAACGGGTGCGCAATCACTCTCGATGGTCGTCTCAAACTCGAGACCTTGGCGCACAGCCATGATCGCGATGCCGTGGCGCCCAACATCGCCACTGAGCAGAATGGCGTCACCGGGCCGCGCCCCACTCGGCGCGATCGTAAGCTGGTGCTCGATGACGCCAATGCCCGCTGTATTCACAAAAATCTGGTCGCCGCTGCCTTTGTCCACGACTTTCGTGTCTCCGGTGACGAACTGAACGCCTGTGGCTTTTGCGGCATCACGCATGGATGCCAGCACGCGGCTTAGCGTGTCCAGGGGCAGTCCCTCTTCGAGGATCAGCGCCGCGCTCAAGTAAAGCGGCCGCGCGCCGCACATCGCGAGATCGTTGATCGTGCCATTTACGGCGAGAGTGCCGATATCACCACCGGGGAAAAACAGGGGCTGTACGACATAGGAGTCTGTAGTAAACGCGAGTCGCGTTCCATTGATCGCAAGCACCGCGCCGTCGTGCCTGGATTCCAGGATTGGGTTGCCGAGCAACGGCAGCACCATTTGCTCCAGCAGGTCATGCATCAGCTTCCCGCCCCCGCCGTGCGCCAGTTGAACGAATCCAGTATTGCCGACCGGGAGCGGACATTGCAGCACAAAGGGCTTCGCATCAGGCACGGGAAGCTCCTTTGGAAGCTATCCCGGCGGCATGTGCTTGAATTTCGTGGCGACGATAGTGGTAGTAAGCGGCGCAAGCCCCTTCGTTGGAAACCATGGTCGCGCCCAGAGGATGTTCCGGCGTGCATCGATTGCCGAAGGCTGAGCACTCGTACGGCTTCATGACGCCGCGAAGAACGAGCCCGCTGATGCACTCTGAATCTTCCTCCGCGGTGTACGCCGTCAGGTTGAAACGCAGCTCGGCATCGAAGTCGGCATACTCGGGCGCCAACCCCAGGCCGCTCTCCGTAATCTCGCCGACGCCTCGCCACTTCCGCGGCACAATCCTGAAAACCTGGCTGATAAGTTGCCGGGCCGGGCGATTGCCCTCTCGGCGCACCGACCGCGTGTACTGGTTTTCGACCTCCGCCCGTCCTTCTTCCAGCTGCCGCACGCACATGTACACGCCCTGCAGGATGTCCAGCGGTTCGAACCCGGTCACTACAATGGGCACACGGTAGTTCGCCGCGATCGGCACATACTCCTCGTAACCCATTACCGTGCACACGTGTCCGGCGGCAAGGAAGGCTTGCACGCGGTTGTCCGGCGAACTAAGCAACGCCTCGAGCGCGGGTGGCACCAGGACGTGAGACACGAGAACGGAGAAATTTGTAATGCCTGCCTCTTTAGCCTGGTATACGGCCATTGCATTGGCCGGCGCAGTGGTCTCGAATCCAACAGCAAAAAACACAACCTGGCGCGCGGGGTTGTCGAGCGCAAGCTTGAGCGCGTCCATTGGCGAATAGACGGTACGAACGTCCCCTCCGGAAGCCTTGACCGCGAACAGGTCGCGCTCGCTGCCGGGCACGCGCAGCATGTCGCCGAAGGAGCAGAAGGTCACCTCGGGACGGGAAGCAATCTGCGTCGCCTTATCGATGAGCTCGATCGGTGTAACGCACACCGGACACCCGGGACCGTGCAACAGCGTAATGCGTGTAGGCAGCAGTTCATCAATGCCGAACCTCACGATTGCGTGCGTCTGCCCTCCACAGACCTCCATGATCATCCAGGGCCGCGTCGTGATCCTGGCGATCGCCTTGGCATACTCCTCGGCTGGCGCACGGTCGCGATATTCGTGAATGAACTTCACCGGTTGCCGCCCTCGAGTTCACTCAACTCGTCAATCTGTTTCAGGTATTCAAAAACCTGTGTGGCTTCATGTTCGTCCATCACACTGATGGCGAAGCCAACGTGCACCACAACGTAGTCACCAATGCGAGCTTCCGGCACATAAGCCAGATTGACTTCCTTCACGATTCCGCCAAAGCTCACGCGACCAAGCCGCAGGACGCCTTCGCCTTCTATGGTCACGATTTGTCCGGGTACGGCTAAGCACATGGCAGTCCCTCCTCCGCGGACTCGCGAGCTGCAGCCATGATTTGCCCGAGCGCGATCCCGCCATCATTGGGGGGCACGCGCTGGTGCCAGTAGGGACGAAAGCCGGCCGCCGACAACTGTTGAATCGCCATTTCGGTCAGGCACTTGTTCTGGAAGCATCCTCCCGTAAGAACTACGCGCGGCTCTCCGATCTTTGCCGCAACCGCAACTACGATGTTTGCCAGGGTCAGATGGAACTTGAACGCGACCGCGGGATCGTGCGGCTGCTCCACTATCGCTCGCACTATGGGTTCCCAGTCGACGACTAATTCCCCCCCCTGCTCTTGCACCCTGAAGTCGTAACCTTGGTCGCTGACCGCACCAACGGCAACGTATTCTAACTCCATCGCTGCCTGTCCCTCGTAGCTACACACTTGTCGTAACGCGATCAAGGATGCGACGCCATCGAACAGGCGGCCCGCACTCGATGTGAGCGGTGAATTCACACCCTTCTCCAGCATGCCGTGGAGCACACGCAACTCGGCCCTAGAAAACGCGTCCACGCATGCAAGGTGGTCCATAAGGAACGCTTCCGGACCGAAGATCTCATAGAGCAGCGCAAGTGCAACCCGGCGTGGTTCTCTCACCGCCCTTTCTCCCCCGGGCAGCCGGAACGTTCTCAGGTGCGCCGCGCGCTTAAACGATTTTGCGCCGATGCGCAAGAACTCTCCGCCCCAGACCGTCCCGTCGTTGCCAAAGCCCGTGCCATCCCACGAAACACCGAGGACGGGAGCTTGCAAGTCGTTTTCCGCCATGCACGAAAGGACATGGGCATAGTGATGCTGCACCTTGCAGACCGCATCGCCGTTCCGTGTTGAATATTGGGTGGAGAAGTAGCCCGGGTGCAAATCGCACGCGATTTTCACCGGCCGCAAGTCGTACAACGTTCGAAAGCTCCCGACGACTTCCTGAAATACTTGCTTGGCTGGAGCGGTTTCCAGGTCACCGATGTGCTGGCTGATAAACACTTGGCATCCGACGGACGCCGCGATCGTGTTTTTCTGATGAGCCCCAACGGCCAGCAGCGACGGACATTCACTTGGTGCCTGAACCGGCAACGGAGCGAATCCCCTGGCGCGCCGCAGAACCAACTCACGACCTCCGACTTCACGCACGATCGAGTCATCGACATGGCGAAGGATCGGCCGGTCATGGACCAGGAACAGGTCGGCGATCCCGTGCAGCCGGCGCAAAGCCTCGCGCTCGTCGGTGCAGATAGGTTCATCGGACAAATTTCCACTGGTGGCGACCACGGGAAATCCTAGATCCAACATAAGAAGGTGATGAAGCGGAGTGTACGGAAGCATCACTCCGTAGTACGGATTCCGCCGGGCGACTGAACCAGCCAGGCGTGAGGCCTGGTCGTCACGTCGCCGAAGCAGCACGATAGGTGACTCTGGCGAACGGACGAGACGCCCTTCGACTGCGGACAAGTGGCAGTCGCGCGCGACGTCGTCAAAAGATGGGTACATCAGGGCGAACGGTTTCTCTTCGCGCAGCTTGCGCCTGCGGAGGCGTACCACGGCCTCCTCATTCCGCGCGTCGGTAACCAGTTGAAAGCCGCCGAGCCCCTTGATGGCCACGATCATGCCGTGCCGCACTGCCGCTGCCGCGGCCCTCAGGGCCGCATCTTGCGATTCCAGCGTCTTGCCTGCGCCGTCCCACAATTCCAATCGTGGACCGCAAGTTGGGCAAGCATTTGGTTGCGCATGAAACCGCCGGTCATCGGGGCGGTGATACTCGCGCTCGCATACATCGCACATGACGAACTTCCTCATGGCGGTGTTCGCGCGATCATAGGGCAGCGATTCGATGATCGTAAAGCGCGGGCCGCAGTTGGTGCAGTTCGTGAACGGATATCGGTAGCGCCGATTCGTCGGATCCTGGATGTCGCGCAGACAATCGGGACAGGTTGCGATGTCGGGAAGAATGACCGTTGTTTTTTGCCCGCCAGAGCTCTCCCAAATCTCGAACTTGTTGAACCCGGCAGCGTCAAGCCAAAAGGACTCGAAACTCTGGATGTGCGCGATCGCCGGCTTCTCGTCTTCGATCCGCTCCCGGAACTGTCGCAGTGCGGTCTCAACCCCATCTACCTCGATGAAGACGCCTTCACTGGAGTTGAGTACCCATCCTGCCAGGCCCATCTCGCTCGCCAATCGGTATACGAACGGTCGGAAGCCGACCCCTTGCACGGCGCCCCGGATCACGAGGCGAAGTCGGCGCAAGCGGCAGTCTGGAGCCATGCGATTCGGCCGTTCGTAACTTCGATTCTGGTCCACGAGTGCCAGCACATCTGGCGCCGCCTATTTTCAACGAGGACGGCGAACGAAACGGATAATAACCATCACAGGCAATTGTGACGCTCATCACATTCGTTGTTCAGTTCTGTTGCACAAGTTTACAATAGGGTCCGGCCTCGCATCGCGGAATCGCAATCGATGTCGGCTGCAAGACCCGGAGGATCATTGCACGAACTCAGCATCGCCACCGCAATCCTGGACCGCGTGGCCGTCGAAGCCAAACGGCATGACGGTGCGCGCTTCATCAAGGTTGGCGTTCGCATTGGTGAGTTATCAGCCATCGATCCCGACGCGCTCTCGTTTGCCTTCCAGGCTCTTACGGCGCAATCGGAATGGGAGCGCCTGGCCCTGGAAATTGAATACTGTCCGCGGGTGCAGCGCTGCCGGCAGTGCCACACCGAATTTCGCTGTGCCCCGTGCGAAACCGAGTGTCCGGCGTGCGGCGCTGCGGAGACTGTCCTTGTGGCGGGCGAGGAACTCGACATTGCGTTTCTCGAAGTGGAGGACGCATGAATCGCATTGTGGTTGAGCAGAAGGTGCTCAACGAAAACCAACGAGTTGCGGCGGAGTTGCGGGAGCGATTTCGTCAGAACGACGTGTTCAGTCTCAACCTCGTCAGCTCTCCTGGATCGGGCAAGACCTCGCTGCTCGAGCGCACCCTGGAAGCGTTTTCGCACCGCAGTCGTGTTGCAGTGTTGACTGGCGACATCCAGACCGAAAACGATGCTCGCCGGCTTGCCCGGTTCGGATTTCCAGTGCGCCAGATCACCACCGGCGGCACTTGCCACCTTGACGCGCGAATGATCGAGAAGCACATCGCCGGATGGAACCTGTCCGACGTCGACATGCTGCTGATCGAAAATGTCGGTAACCTCGTTTGTCCCTCAAGTTACGACCTGGGCGAGGACGCGAAGGTCGTGTTGCTGAGCGTCACCGAGGGTGATGACAAGCCGCTGAAATATCCGTCAATGTTCGCCAAGTCCGAGCTGATGGTGTTGAACAAAATGGATCTGCTGCCTTATGTGCAGTTCAGCCTTGAGCAGGCGCGAGAGAATGCGCGGCGAGTACACCCTGGAATTGAAATCATTGAACTCTCTTGTACGACACGCGACGGCCTCGACCGATGGCTGAACTGGTTGCAATCGAGGCGACCGGGAACGCCCGCTGCGTCGTCTGGCGTCGGCGTGAATTCATTGCCTCGACAATTGTAAGAAGCACGCGGGAGACCAAGCCTCAGACACACTAATCAGTCAGAATTGGCTGAATTTCTTGGGAGATAGAAAGATAGGGGCGCGGCGACCTGGAAGCCGGCGCTCAGCGCGGGGTTCGCCATGCTCACCGGCGAGCAACTGCCACGAATCTGCTGAACCGCTCGACGATCGCGAGACTCTTGCGACCACAGGGCTCGCAACAACAGACGCATGAATGACTACAAGTGCGAGGCTGCGGTAACCGGTGTGCCAGCAGCCGGAGTTGCGGCTTTTGGGGGAGCCTTTAGTGTGTGAAGGTAGAGAATGATGTCTTGAATGTCTTCGTCGCTCAGGCTTCGCTCGAAAGAAGGCATGATGCCGCCTCGCCCGGTTAGTATCGTGGAGCGAACCACATCATCTGTGGCGGGCCTTCCGCTGGGAAGAAACCGGCGAGCAAAGACACCATTCAGGTCAGGAGGAACCTTCTCCAGGTCGAGCCTTCTCGGGCCGTGGCAGCCTCCGCAGTGCATTTTGAAAAGATGATTCCCGCGCGCGACGGCTTTCGCTCGGCGGCTTCTCCAATACGAACAACCCGATAACTCGGATAGCAAGAAGGCAAAGGCCAGGAAGCAGACAAACCGTCTCTTGCAGATTGACCGAAACATCTTTTTTCTACTCATTTTAGAGAATATCGTACAGGGTGCCTGTGAGATTCTCGGTTTTGACCCTTTTTGTTTGGCCAATGAGAAGCGCACTGCCCTGCAGAATGCCGGCTCAACGTCTTGCAGGCCAACTGGTCCCCGGGGAGCCCATAAGATCACGGCGACTTCCTAAATCTACTCATCGATGCTGCGGATGAGGATGGGCCTTGGCATTCGCGAACATCGACAAGGCCACGAAGTCACTACAACATGGACCTCTCCGAGAGAGCACTGCCTGTGACAAAAATCATAGCTAGGGTCCCATTTCGCCCGCTATAATCCCCCAGGTCGCGGAGGCACAAATGCGATCGGCTCTTCGCTGCTCCCTGCGGATTCTCGTCGGCCTGCTTCCTTTCGTTTTTACCTCCGGTTCCCTATCCGCGCAGACGCCTGCTTCCCAGTGCGTAGCCTGCCACACGAAAGTCACGCCCAACATCGTCTCCGACTGGAAGCTCAGCAAGCACAGCGCTGCCGAGATCGCTTGCTTCGCCTGCCACGGCGACCAGCACACCTCCGCGAGCGACGTAGCGAAAGCGAAGATACCCACTGCCGACACCTGCGCCCAATGCCACGAGACACGGGTCGCGCAATTCAAGAGGGGCAAGCACGCCATCGCCTGGGCCGCGATGAAGGCCATGCCCACGATCCACTGGCAGCCGATGGCTATGACCCAGGGCGAAAAAGGTTGCGGCGGATGCCACAAGATCGGCAACAAGAGTCTGACCGAAGTCGCCGAGCTTCGCCAGAACGGCTCCGGCACCGAGTTCGGCGCCGCGCAGTGCGACGCCTGCCACACCCGTCACACTTTTTCCGTCGAAGAAGCCCGCTCGCCGCAGGCGTGCGAAACCTGCCACATGGGCTTCGACCATCCACAGTGGGAGATGTACTCCGCCTCCAAGCACGGCGTACGCAGTGAACTCAAGCAGAAGCACGTCCTTCCCGCTGACGCCGCCGCGCCCACGTGCCAGACCTGCCACATGCAGAACGGCAATCACGAAGTGCGCACCGCCTGGGGATTCCTTGCCGTTCGTTTGCCTTTGCCCGAAGACAAGCAGTGGGCCGCCGACCGTGCCACCATTCTGCAAGCTCTCGGCGTGCTCGATCCGCAAGGGCAGCCCACCAAACTCGTCGACGTTGTCAAAGCCGCCGACCTCGCCCGCCTCACGCAGGAAGACTGGCAGCGCGAGCGCGACAAGATGATCCAGACCTGCAACCAGTGCCACTCGGTGAACTTCGCCAAGCAGCAGCTGCAGCAGGGCGACGACATGATCAAGAATGCCGATCACCTGATGGCTGAGGCGATCCGCATCGTTGCTGATCTCTACAAAGACAGTGTGCTGCCCAAACCGGTGAACTATGCGTATCCTTTCCCCAATCTGCTTACGTTCCACGACGCGCCGACCGTGATCGAGCAAAAGCTGTTCGTCATGTATCTCGAGCACCGCATGCGCACGTTCCAAGGCACATTCCACGCCAGCCCCGATTATGCCTTGTGGTATGGCTGGAGCGAGATGCAGCGCGATCTGACCGAGATCAAGGAACTGGCCGTGCAGATGCGCAGGGAGAAGTACGTAGCCGCGGAGAGGTCGCCGGAGAAGAAGTAGCAGGAAGCGCAGACGGTTTACAGCCGGCTACTGGATAAGGAGAAGTGATCTGACAGGGAGGACCGCTAAACGTCTTGAACGCGGACCTAGAAGCCGGCGCCAAGCCGCGGGGGTTCGCGATTCATGGCTCAATCTCAAGCACGCGCAGCGCCTTTTTTTGCAGCTTGAACAGAGGTTGACGGCGACCGTATAATCTGCCGGCCCTTGAATCGCGTTTTCACGAGATGCTCGCCCTAGTCTGCGGTTGCTTCTGCCTTGGCCAAGGCAGCAGAGGAGTTGAAGGATGAAATTGCGCTCTGGTGTTTACATTGTTCCCACCAGCCGCTGGTACATTGAACGCACAGTCTGGCTAATTGCCGGTGTGGTTCTGCTACTGAGCACAACAACGGCCTTGCTGGTCAATCGCTGGTGCATCCTGGGAGTGATTGCTACAGGCTTGGTGTCCATCAATGTTGCCCTGACGGGCTTCTGCCCTGTTGGCAATCTGCTGCGACTCTTTGGCTTTCCCGCGATGCTCGGATCGCGCACGCCGACGCGGTGGAACTTGTATTTCATGCAGACCGACAAGTGGTACCTTGAGCGTCGCATCTACCTTGGAGTGGGTATCAACATTTCTGTTGCATCCCTGCTGATGCTCACCGTCAGTCCGTGGTTTTGCGCGTTCACCGCCTTCGTCGGTGGCGCAATGGTATGGTTCGCTGCCACTGGTTTTTGCGTGATGGCAAACGGCTTCTACTGGCTCGGCGCCGAGCCACGCTTGTCGCCGGAATCGTTGCCCTCTGGCCGCTGCACAGAATGTCCAAAGTCAGGTGAATGTCTTGGTGGACACCCGATCCTGAAACCGGTAGAGGCCAGGAACTTCATGACGGCAGAAGAGATTGCACAGTCCAGCTAAGCGGTGACCACAGGTCGCGATTTTTTTAGCAGGGAGGAGCCTAGTCCCCACGAGTTCCATCCCATTCGTTGAGCGTCGCACTCTTACAGGGGATGGCGGGATGGCCCGCGCCTGTGGCCTCGCTTTCTCGGCAGACGCCGTCCCTGCCGGACCATCATAAGCAACACCAGGAGTAGCAACACCATAAACGCGAGAGACAAGGAGTCTCGAGGGATGCCCACGTACTTAGCTCTTAACGCCTCCAGGTGGGGCGATTTTATGGTGAAATAGAATGTAGTGGCGAGGGCGAGCGCCACGAACGCGAGCCAGTGCAAGCGTCTGCGCACTTGGAAAGCAAGACGTTCGAGGCGAGTCGGCGCGCCTTCGAGTTCCTCAACCTGTTCCAGCGCGCGCCTGATCCGATAAGCGTAATCCGAGACCGCCCGCACGATTCGCTCGGGCCGCAATGCAACCAACGTCTCCTGCTCGATTAACCGCCCGAAGAACATGTTTTCATCCCATAGCAGGTCCAAGGTTGGCACCAGATGATGGATGACCGCCTCAGCTGTCAGCACTGCTTTTAAATACATCACGATTTGCGGCGACATAATCATGCGGTGGCGATGAACGACCCGGAGGATGTCGACTTCGTAGATGGTGTTTTCAGCGAAAGGGCGGCTGTGACCTGAAGCGCGTCTGCTGGCGAGATAGCGGTCCATCGCTAGCGTGAGGTCCTCCCGGGCGGCCGCGACGTCGGTTTGTAATGAAGGGCGTACCCAACGCATCAGCTCGGCTACAGCGGTATCGACCTCACCAGCAAATAGATGACCAGCAAAGAAGCGCAGCGAATCCCGAAGGTCGTCGGAAAGCTTGCCGACAATGCCGAAGTCTACGTAGCCGATTGCATTTCCAGGCAATACGATCAGGTTCGCCGGATGGGGATCAGCGTGAAAATACCCGCTGACGTAAACCTGGTTCAGGGTGTTCCACGTCAGGTTCCGCGCAACCAGCTCGAGGTCGCACCCGCTTGCGCGGAATCGATCGAGCAAGGACGCGTTGCCATCGCGAATGGCTTCGATAAGGTCAATGACCGGAATGCCTTCCAGAAGCTTAGTCGTCAGCACGCGACGGCTGGTCACTGATGCGAGCACCGGTGCATTGATTTCATACTTATCGCCGCGCGCGTTATCCGCCAGTGCGTGCGCGTGCCTCGCTTCGGTTCTGTAGTCGAGTTCTTCGCGCGTCCATTGCGCGAAATGCTCGATGATCTCGGCTGCGTAGGTGTCGCCGTACAAGGGCGAAAAGTCGAGCAGGCGCGCAAGGAACATCATGATGCCAAGATCCGCTTCCACCAGACGTTGGATGTGTGGCCTTTGGACCTTCACCGCCACGCGTTCGCCGGAATGCAAAACTGCACGATGAACCTGGCCAATTGAGGCGGCGGCGAACGGTTCGCGTTCGAAAGCAGAAAAAAAATCCTCCGGTTTTGTGTTGAACTCCGCGACAAATGTTTTCTGCACCTCCTCGTAGGGGAAGGGTTCGAGCCGATTCAGAAGGTTAAGAAATTCGTGGCAGTAGTCCGCAGGCAGCAGATCGTAGCGCAGTGCAAGCCACTGGCCCAGTTTGATCCACACGCCGCCCAGGTTCTCCAGCGCAGTACGGACTCGCACGGCGCCTGATACCTCGCCGCGGCGTCTCAGCAGCAACGGTATCACCACTCGGATGAGGCGAGCGCAGCGGCCCAGCTTGAACATTACTGTCACAGACCGGCAGTATACTCGCCGGGCGCTAGGCCGCCTGGGGAAAACGGGGTGACGTCTCATCTAGTTCCGGCGTGCTTGTTCTTGCGCGGCGCAGAGAATAGTATTATTGGGATATCAAACCGCATTGTGCCGCGTGAGGAGCCTCCTTCATGATGGTGCCCCGTCAAACTAAGGGTTCTGCTTCGGATTTCATCCCCGACGATACGGAATCGGAGTTCCCAAGGTCGCAACCGACACAACTTGATATTGACGCCTGGGCGGAGCGCGAGCACAAGCGGCGCGAGGCTTGGATGAACGGTCCCGGAACGATCGAGAAACTCGACTGGGCGGAGCGGCACTGCAGAGACCTTGATGCCACCGGCGGCATCGACATCGAGGCCGAGGCCGAGGCGTGGAAAGAGCGCGAGCACAAACGCCGCCGGGCCTGGCTCAATGGTCCCTCCGAACAGGAACGTCTCGAATGGGCGCGGCAGCATCGCAGGTGGAGCATGGGCGGTCCCGTGGTCTCGCCGACGGATGATGAAGTCGCTGCCTGGGCGGAGCATGAAGCACGTCGGCGCCGTGCATGGGCTGAAGGCCCGACCGAGCAGGAGAAAATCGAGTGGGCGCGTGAGCACTCTCGTTCGGCCGGCATGGGCGCACCGCCGTCGAGCGGTTTCCGCGGCAGCACCTTCGGCGAGATCCCCTTCGAGGAGGCGGAGGAAGTCGTGGGACGCTTGGCCAGGCAGGCCGAGCTTGCGAGTAAGGGGCTCGTGTATAGCCTTATTGAAGCGCCACTTTACTTTTGGTCACAATGGCTGGATGCCGGCAGGCGATGGGAAGAGGGCTCCTATCGCCCATACCGCAGGGCTCGCGTGCGGTTCTACGACTAACCGGTAAATGGCGGTTTTTCCTCGGATTTCAGAGAATCTAAATAGGCAATTACTCTCTCAGGCCGACGAGACCAATAAGTGAGGACCGCGGCCCAGATGATCTCCTCAGTTTCAGTTGCCGGGATCGTTGTTCTGCCACAGTCGCAATTGTTCCAACGCTGCATCGACCAGGGGTATGAGCGCTGCCTCCACTTCAGGAGACAAAGATGTGCCCCAGTCGGTATGGGCGGGCTGCACTCCGAGCACAATGATGTCCTGAGGCTTGCTCGATAGCAGGGTCAAAGCTGCGATCAGGTCGGCAACGCCCAACTGGTGCACACTCCAGCTACGTGTCGCACTCAGCAGATCGGTTCCCCTCATCCGGGTGAGAGTTCCCGGCGCTTCGCCTGAATTCACTGCATCCAGAAAAAGCAGGCGGGACGCATCCGAAACGAACGGCGCCAGATCGAGTCCGAGTGTACCGCCATCGAGAACGGTCACACCCGCAGGCAGCCTGGCATCGTCCTGCAGACGCCGCGCCGCATGTACGCCGACGCCGTCATCGGAAAGGATCGTATTGCCGATTCCTACCACCGCCGTATCGGAACAAAGCCGATCGTACATTTCTGCCTTTCTGCTGCGCTCTTTTACAGGTTGCTGAAAAAACTCCCGGCGAGACCTGTTTTGAAGGCGCGCCGTCAGCTCCCGCGGACTCCCGCTTTTGCCCGAGTGCGAATGTGGCCGGACGCATCAATCACGTGAATTGCGCAAGCCAAACAGGGATCGAATGAGTGGACAGTCCGAAGAACTTCAAGGGGGCGCTCTGGATCTGCAACCGGGGTTTTCAGAAGCGCCGCTTCGTAGGCGCCGCGCTGGCCATTGGCATCGCGCGGGCCCGCGTTCCAGGTGGAGGGTACCACGGCTTGATAATTCTTGATCACCTGATTTTCGATCTCCACCCAATGTCCTAACGAGCCGCGGGGAGCCTCGAAAAAGCCGAAACCGCGCGCGCTACCGGGCCAGGAGCTCGGATCCCATTTCTCGCCGTTATGGATGCTCAGGATTCCAGTGGACATGTTGCTTGCCAGCTGCTCGATCCATACGGAGAGCCGATCTGCGAGCAGTTGCGTCTCCAGCGCTCGCCCCGCGATGCGGCCAAGCGTCGAAAACAGGGCGGTGGGAGGAGCTTTAAGCTTTGCCAGTGTGGCGTCGACTAATTTCTTGACGTCCGGCTGACCGGCGGCGTAAGCGACCAGGAGGCGCGCCAGTGGGCCCACTTCCATCGGCTTGTCTTCATAACGCGGGGCCTTCACCCAGGAATATTTCTGGTCGACTTCGAGGTATTCATAGGGAGGTGTGGGGCCGGTATATTTCGGATTGGTTTCGCCCTCGTACGGATGCCTGGCAGACTGGTTCCCGCTGGTATATTCGTACCACGAGTGGGCGACATACTCAGTAATGTTGCCTGGATCCAAGGGGTGTACCCGGGAAAGGTCTCGACCGAGAACAATACCTCGAGGAAGGAAGAAGTGGGCCGTATCCTTTATGCTTCCCTGCGGGTAAGCTCCGTAACACATGAAATTGCCCAGGCCCTCGCCACGCCCGAACCAATCCTGGTAAAAGCTTGCAACCGCCAATACGTCTGGAATGTACACCTGGCTTACGAAAGGCTGCGCCGATTTCGCCACTTGTAAGAGAAAATCAATTCGCTCTGGATCGATCGTCGCATTCGGCTCGTTTGGATCGATCGACGTAGCCATGCCTCCAACCAGAAACGTTTGTAGATGCGGGTTCTTGCCGCCGAGCACGGCGTGAATCCGGATGAAATCCTTCTGGAACTGGAGCGCCTCCAGGTAGTGCGCAACCGCCATGAGGTTCGCTTCCGGGGGTAGATGGTAGGCGGGATGTCCCCAGTAACCGGCGCCAAAAAGACTCAACTGACGGCTGGCCACCAGAGCACTGACTCGGTCTTGAACCTTCTTGAAATAATTCGTGCTCGACATGGGCCATTCGGAGATCGATTGCTGCAACTGGGACGTTTTTGCGGGATCAGCTTTCAGCGCCGAGACAATGTCCACCCAGTCGAGAGCGTGCAGATGGTAGAAGTGAATCACGTGATCCTGGATTGCTTGCGTGGCCGAAATAATGTTTCGGACCAGCCGCGCATTATCCGGGATTTCTATGCCCAATGCATCTTCCACTGCGTTGACCGAGGCGAGCGCGTGGACCGTGGTGCACACGCCGCAGAATCGCTGCGCCCAAATCCAGGCCTCTCGCGGATCCCGGCCACGAAGGATCAGCTCAATCCCCCGGAACATCGTTCCTGAGCTCCAGGCATCGCTGACAACGCCACTATCGACCTGGGCCTCGATGCGGAGGTGCCCTTCAATCCGCGTCACGGGATCGACTACAATCCGCGCCATACAGCCCTCCTCCTGATTTATCCTGCCCCACTCTCGCGTCGTGCCCACGTCGCACACCAATGCCCCATCGCAACGTTCGCCATGCCGTCATTGACTCAGCGGCCACGCAGTCTCACTCCTTGAGTTCGGCCTGAACCGCAGCGCTTCGTACATGGAACCGCTCGCTGCCGCCATGAATTCGCATCCAAAGGCGAGCGTGCTAGCGGTGTACGAGTTCCTCTTCTGCAACGATTCGCTCGGGTGGCGCCGGCGGCGGGCTCTTGATCAAGAAGTTATCGATCAATACCAGGATTCCGAAGGCGACGAACCCCCAAGCTGGATGGCTGAGGATACCGATGCCGATCGAAATCGACATAAAAGCAATGACTCTTAAGGCTCGTGTTCCATTCATAATGTACCCCCTAAGACCTCTCCAGAGGTGGCTCCCGCCAACCCTCATGCGCTTTGCCGCGTTTGCACACCACTCGTTCACTGCGCTCCTCCAGTGTGGCATGAACTGCAGGGCTGCGAAGTCCAGACATCTCCGATATCAATCGGATGCTGGAAAGCCAGCCATGGCGGCTGCGCGGTGGACTGCAGGCTTCCAGCCTTACCCTGCCGCAAGATGACGTGGCACTGATTGCAGTTATTGGAAATCACGCTGCCGTCGATACTCTTATGCTGGCCATCGTGGCAACGGAAACAACCTATTGAATTAAGGTGAACATCATTTGCGGCATAGGTATCCCAGCGCACCTTCATCGATGGGAAGAAGTAGCGATCATAAGTATCTTGAAGATAACGGATCGCATTTCTTATCGCTTGCCGCTTTGCGGTAGCGACCTGGGGATAGGATTTCTGATAATAACCGAGGATCGTGTTTTCTATTGCTCTCTTGGCTTGGTCTGAGTCGCTGTAGGTCGCCGCGAGCACAGCTACTCCTTGCTGTTTTATGAAAGGCAGCGAGGCATCAATGTCCCCGCTGGCGAGAGCCAGGTCGACACTGCGGTCAGGTGCCTGAAAAATGTGACTCGGCCGGTTGTGACAGTCCACGCAATCCATCCTCCGGATCTCGCCGTGCGGTGATTTATCGGCCTGCGTGGTATACACCTTTGCCCTGCCGGTCTTAGGATCGACGGCCCGCACCCAGGGAATGGTTTGAAGCCCGGGATCGCTCGCTACATACTCCACTTTGGTAGCGACGTGCCAGTGAATTCCCATCCGGCCGGGGACGATTTCCCTTCCTCCGCCGCCGACGGGCACCACCATGTCGATCACCCAGTGCGTGTTCTGCTCGTCCGCCAGGAAGTAGTCCCGATGCACCTCTAGGTTGCTGATAAAACGAGCCGGCCAGTGGCAGCGTTCACAATTGCCGCGCACGGGACGCAATGCCGACACCGGGAGTGGAATCGGCCGAGGATAGTTGTTCTGAATGGTTTCAGAAAGCTCCTTCATACCCTGCATCTTGGCTTCGACATAGCCCAGATTGCCGGGCGCCACGTGGCACTGCGCGCACTCCAGGTGCGCATGCGGCGATTGCTGATAAGTTACGTATTCCGGCGTCATGGAGTGGCACTGGGCGCCGCAGAACGAAACCGCATCTGTGTATAGGTACGCCTGTTGTCCTCCGTAAATCGCCGGAATAGAAATGACTGCAGCGCCGATTGCCACCGCCAGGAGGGCCTTTCTTTCGGCGGCAAGATTGAGATTCATTTGCGGGAAACGCGCGAACGACAGCGGTTTGTTCTTGCGCCAGCGAACCCACTCGAACCACATCCCGATTAGCACGACAACAATGCCCAGAATCACGGCCATCGGTGGGAGAAAGAAAATGACCAGGTCTCCGTAGGGCTGTCGGAGGGAGCCGCCTCCAATGGTGTGGTACGCAGTCAGAACCGCAAATACCAGTACCCCCACAGCGGATATACCTGTTCCGATGTAGCTCGCCCAGTTCCGATAGAGCATGATCGGAGTTGGACCGGGGCGCGGCTTCGGCGTCGTTCCTGCGCGCTGCTCTGCCGGCGTTCCCAGCGGCAGCAATTGAGGTCGTCTAGCGAATCTTCGGGCCTGCGGGATGCCCGCTACCTCCTCACGCAGTGTTCCGGCGGGTACGAATTTCCACCCGGAAAAAATACTGTCCACCAGTCCGCTCTCTTCCTCCAACGAAACCAGAATGCAAGCGTAAAGGTGGAAGAGAGCGAAGGCAAAAATCACAAACATCAGGAAGTAATGAATCAGGCGAAGGTATCCGAGCTCGATAAGCTGCGGCAACCAGGCGATGAATTGGTGCAGCACCGGGTTGTGCAGCACCGCGTCATACATAGCCAGCCCTGTAAGAATCTCGACCAGGACCATCCCATAAACGGCCAGGTAGCTCATCGCCGCCAAGGGATTGTGGCCGACTATCCGCCCGGGATCGAATCGCAGGAAGCTGTAGAACTCGAGCATGTCTCCGATGCCTTCCCATTGCCGGCGACGGAGGGGGATATAGGCAGACCACCTTGACCAGAAATTTCCTTTGAAAAACCAATATGCTCGCAGCATGAAGGCGGCGATCAGCACAAATCCCGAGACCACATGAATGAAGCGCATCTTGGCCATCAGGAACGCTGCGGAACCGGAGGAGAGCAAGAACGGACGATGGATATACAGGCCAGTGAACGAAAGAGATACGATGGAAAAGACCATCAGCCAGTGAGCGATGCGGACCGGCTTCTCCCAGACATAGGTACGAACCAGATCAGCTTTGGAAAATCCGGCGAGCCCCGATGCCGGCGAAATGTCTTTTTCCGCCACGGCTTCCTACCTATTTCCGAATGAAAGATATTGTCGCGAATGCCTGTGCGGCCCTTCTCCTGTTGTCACTTCATGACTTCCCCGGCGGTTTCTCTGGCGGCCCTTCCACCTCGATGATGCCGCCGCCCTTGGCGACCGCCGTCGGACCAGAGGGTTCTTCTCCCTTGGGGCGCATTTGTGCTCGCGCAATGCTCGCGAGTCCGTGCAAAGTGAGACCCGCCGCCATCCCGCCGACGAGCCACAGGCCAACTGTTCCGGCGTCTACATCCGCAGGAAAGCCTGGAACCGAGGGAATCCGTTTGTAGAACGGCGAACTCGTGTCCCAGAAACGATAGGAGGCGCAAGCCAGGCATCCATGGCCCGATTTCACCGGCCAACTGGTGCCATCATTCCAGCGGACGGTGGGACAGTTGTAGGTTGCTATCGGCCCCTTGCATCCCATTTTGTAGAGGCAATAGCCCTTGCGGTGTCCCTCGTCGCCCCACGCCTCTACGAAGCGGCCGGCATCATAATGAGCGCGCCGCTCGCATTGGTCATGAAGGATATTTCCGTAAGCGAACAGAGGGCGCCGGTACGCGTCAAGAGCAGGCAGCTCGTGAAACGTCAGATAGTGGACAAGCACGGCCGCGGTATTCGCGGGATTGTGGGGGCATCCCCCCAGATTGACGACCTTGGTCCCCGGCACCGCCTCTTCCAGGCCAACGGCGCCGGTGGGATTGGGATTCGAACGCACCAGGCCGCCATCCCACGCGCAGCCGCCGACTGCAATGTTGAAAGCCGAGTTCGTGCACACATGCTGCGCTATCGCGAGCGCGGTCTTGCCGCCGATCGTGCAGTAGACACCGCCATGCGCTGTAGGGATTGACCCCTCCACCACCGCGATGTACTCGCCCTTGTGCTCACTGACGACTCTCTCCAGAGCATCCTCAGCCTGCTTACCCGCACCTGCCATGATCAGTTCGTGATATTCCCAGGAGAGAAGATCAAGCACGAAGTCGACGACCGTCGGATTACTGCTGCGGAGCATGGATTCGGAATTTCCGGCGCAATCCTGAAACTCAAGCCAAACCAGGATCGGGCGGGTCGTCTGGCCTAAGGCCTTCGCGACGGCGGATACGTAGTGAGACGGCAGAGCCAGTAGGGCAACCATCGAGCTGCAGAATTTGACAAACTCGCGCCGCGAAACTCCGCGAGATCTCAAGGCTTCAGGAACCGAGCCACGCGTCATTGTTGTTACACCTCTCTCCCGTCGCTTGGACCTCCCATGGCCGACGAAGAACGCATTGCAACCCAGGAACTCGGGCCCGCTTAAGAAGGGTTCATGCCTGCGCAGACCGACGCTTCACCCAGACATGAACAGCGCGTGCAGGTACATAAGAACCGGCAATTCTGCTCTGATGCATTTCGGAAGTCTGTGACATCCGTCACATCGGTGCCCGCCTTTCGGGCCGATGACGTGCAGCGGAAACTGCGGAGCCGGTTTGACCGACATCGGACCGCCCACCCGGGTCCGAGCCTCAGGAGTCTCTCGTGGCGAGCGTCAATGGTTCGTTAAACTTCATCTGCCCAGAGGCCTAACGGAGCGCAAGCGAATTGAATGAGCGATGCTGGCTCTGACGATGCCTGGAGTAGTTGAGATTCGCATTACGAAGAAGGAGGATCGTGAAACAAACCAACGTAGCACAACTCACAAGGCCAACTGAACGGATCGGGTTGACAGCTCTTCAGGTGCTGGAGCATTCCGCGCGCACTGCACTGACCGCTGTCGCTTCGATGCTGGCAGCCCGATTGTTCGGTCTTCCACAGAGTTACTGGGCGCCAATCACAACCCTGGTGATCACGCAATCGTCACTGGGTTCGGCGCTCGCGGTTTCCTGGCAGCGTTTCATCGGCACGGCGCTCGGAGCAGCCGTTGGGGCCATTGTCGCAACCTATTTCGGACCGCACATGCTCGTCTTCGGCACGAGCATCTTTCTCATGGGACTGTGTTGTGCCGCAGTTCGAACCGATCGCAGCGCCTATCGTTTCGGCGGAGTCACCTTGGCCATCGTCCTGCTCCTTCCTCGGGCAGAAACTGCCTGGCGAGTTGCTTTCCACCGATTCGCCGAAGTCTCCATCGGGATCGCAGTGGCACTGATCATGACCGCAGTATGGCCCGAGAGGAGCGCTACCAAGAGCACTGTTTAAGTCTGGAGAGATCGCCAATTGCCGATGCGAGGCTGTCTTCTTGCTTTGCTACCCGCCCCCGGGAATTTTCATCGCGAAGTTGCGGTGGCAGTCGAGGCAGTACACCTTGGATTCGGCGTGCGCGTGGTGGCACACCGTGCAGGCGATCTCGCCTAAGTGGGAATCGTGGGGATTGCGCTTCGGGAAGTCTTTCGGCCGGCTCCGGGCCGCAAGCTGATCCTGCGGACCGTGACAGGCCAAGCATCGGCTGTTCTCCACGGTCGTATCCGGGAGGGGTAGTTCCTTCCCGTGGCAGCCGGCGCAGTCGATCATGGCCTGGGCATGCAGATGATCCGTATAGCTGGAGCTCACCCAGGAGGCGAACACCTCCTTGATGATAGCCATGTCCTCATCTTTCGGAGCCCCCCAGGAGATGCTTGGACCGATCAGCCCGAAGCTCTTTCCGGACACATAGCTATGGCAGGCAACGCATTCGAGATGAAGCTGCGGACCGGCATGGGTGAGGTGAATGCGGGTCGAGAACCCGTTCTTCTTCGGCTCTCCGGCCTGCTCCAGGGAGTGACAAGGAAGGCAGGAGGCCAAGCCGGCGCCATTGACCGCGGCGTGCCCTTTTGGCAGCACGGAAGAAAAGTCGGCGTGACAGGCCGCACAGGCGTCTGAAGGGGTTTGCGCGTTGGATGGTTTCGCTGATGCTGCCCGGCCTGTTATGAGATACACGAACACCAGCGCAATTAGACACGTCGACTCAATTCTTGTCGTTCTCATTCCTGCCACCGTTTAGGATGAGGGACCATTCACCGGGAACAGTCCCTCTGCCGACTACGCAAGCGGCTTTTCTTTGGCCGCGTTAACGCCCGCGATCCGGCCGTACACTGTGCAACTCGCGGTGGCATTGCCGCCCAGGCGGTTGTCCCCGTGTATTCCTCCGGAAACCTCGCCGGCTGCATACAAGTGCGGGATCGGCTTCATCCAGATGTCTAACACCTGCGCCTGCTCGTTAATCCGCAGCCCGCCCATGCAGAAGTGCACCGCCGGCCACTGCGCAATGCCATAGAACGGGCCTTCGTCCAGCGGCAGCATAGCCTTGGTAAAGGCCCGATTGAACTCCGGATCCTTCCCATCTTTCATGTACTGGTTGTGCTTGGCGATGGTGTCCTGCAGGACGTCGGCCGGGATGCCGAGTTTTCCTGCCAGTTCGGCAAGGGTATCGGCCTTGATAATGCGCCCGGCCGCCATGCCGACCTCGACTTCCTCTTTCGTTCCCATGTGCGGAATCATCTTCTCGTTAAAGATGGTAAACGTCGGCTTCATGCCGGTTGCCATCTCGGCGCGCGACACCACGTCTCTGCGCTCCATCTCGTTGACGAAACGCTTGCCCTTCTTGTCGACGTACACGATGCCGAATCCGGGTCCACGGAAGGGGTATACCGCGGTCGGTATATCAATCTTGCCCGATTCCGGCTCCGCATAGGGATAGAGCTGAATGAATGCCATCTGGATGGCTTCGGCGCCGATGGCCTGAGCGTAACGGTGCACCTCGCCTGTAGCTCCCGGCTGGTTCGTCGTATTGAAATCGGGAACGATCGAGGGATTGTAGGACTGGCGCATCTCCTTATTGGCGCTAAATCCGCCGGTGGCCAGCACCAGCGCCCGCGTGGACTTCAGGTTCAATGTCCGCCGCCCGCGCTTCACCTCCACGCCCAGCACCGGGCTTTGCGGGTCGGCGTCGGCCCGCCAGATCCAGGTGACTTGCGAGTTCAACACGATCTTGGCGCCTCGCCCCTCCGCAATTTTCTTCAGAGCTTCGGTGTAACCGCGGCCCACGCCTTCCACGCAGGTATGCGTGCGATAGGCCGAGTGACCGCCCGTGCGGTTCACCACTTCGCGCAGCTTGCAACCGCCGTCATCGATCATCCAGTTCAAGGTCGGCGCGGCCTGTTCCGTAAAGGTCTTCACTAGATTGGGGAAGCCGTAATAGTCGCCACCCTTCAGCGTGTCCTTGGTATGTAGCTCTATGCTGTCGTCACCCAGGTTCAGCTTCTGCCGCAGGTGAAACTCGTCGTCCCAGGCGTTGTACTCGCCGCCATTGATGATGGAGTTCCCGCCATAGGTGGGCATTTTCTCGAGGATCGCAACCTTGGCGCCTGCCCCGGCCGCTTCTGCGGCGGCGGCTAGTCCGGCAAAACCGGAACCGACCACGATTACATCCCATGTTTCGTCCCACGTTTCCGGAAGTTTTCGAACGATTGCCTCCGCCGTTCCGGGCGCGGCCATGTTGAGAGCTAAGCCTCCACCCGCTGCCAGTGCACCCATAGCAACCGTCTTCAGCATCGAGCGGCGGCTGATTTCTCTTGGATTGTCATTTTCTGAGCGTTTACCAGGCATCTTCGGTACTTCAACACTTCCCATGGCTGCCTCCGATAAAAGGTTTGAGCATTTCGGGTTCCGAGGAGACCCCTCATGGAGCGCCCCTTTTTGCATCAATTCAAGCCGATATCCTTGAATTCAGCGAAGACGTAATTATTGAGGGCCGAGAAATGGTCTGCCGCTCAGTAATTTTATTTTCGCCCGGCGCTTGAGGGCAGTGACAACCGTCACTTACCTCCTGTGACGAGCACAACTGGTAAGTACGAAGTGGTCACTGGCTTCGACAATAGCTGTTCTCCAGGCGGCGATGGCAATGCCGAATGCGGTGGGGGAAGGACACGCAGCGAGCTAATATTTTTCAGGCAAACTGCCGGAAATCCTGTCTAACCACATAAGTGCCCACTTCTATACACCTTCCCTATACTGCCAAGCGCTACGCTGCTCGGGAGCGAGTTGCCGCTCTTGGCTTCTGGACGCGGCGAACTGCGTGCGTGGTTCGTTGGATAATCCGCGCCAGCTCACCCGGCAGTTCGCTCTTCATCACGTATTCGTCCACCAACCACAGAATCCGCTCGGGTATCTCGGAGTAAGCTGAAAGCAGGATGATCGGCAGGTCGGGAAACCGTTGCTTGAGATGGCAGGCGACGGCTTCCGCGTCTATGCCCTCCAGCTTATACTCCAGCAAAACCGCAGCTACCGATGCCCTCTTCAACATCTTGATCGCGGCGTCGCCGCTTGACGCGATCTCGACGTGATAACCCCAGGACTCCAGAGTCGCTTTGCGAAGCTCCAACATCTGTGGGTTGTCATCGATGCACAACACAGTGACGGAGCGCATGGCAAGTCTCCTCATGGGCAGGACAGCGACGCGACGGGAGGGAATAGAATTCGTGCGAAGCTTCGTCTCTCCTGCCCGCTAACGTCGATACAAGGGCATTTGTCAACATGGGCAGTTGTCTGTGATGGCCGTCAAAACCGACCTGGCCAAGATTGCCGCCCCCGACGGCATACTCGGGCCACACTTCCCAAAACACATGGTACGTTCTTGCCAACCGGCGGAAATCCGGTTTAACGATGGAAGTAGCCATGGCTATACGCCTTTCATACCACTGTCATCTCGGGCTGCTGCCATTTCAAGAGCAAGTTGCTGATCTTTGGCTCGTGGGTGGGGCGAACTGCGATGCAACAGCAGTTCAGCCAGTTGACGGATGTCTTCGTCATGGTCGTCCAAAGCCGCTACCAGCTCCTTATGAGCGGCCAAATTGCGCTTGTCGCGCCATTCCAGATGGCAAGCGAATAGGTACAAAGGATCACGTCGCAGTCTCATGGAGATACCTGCGATTTGGCTCCAGCGGAGATGGCCGGACGCTTCTGTGAAATGTGCAATTGCAGGCGTTCGCACACTGACCGGGCGTACACATTGTCGGCCACAAACTCGCTCCCCATGCGGCCCAGCCACAACAGCACCTCTTCCCCGAGCGAGTCGATAAAGGTAACTTCTGAAAGGTCCACGGCGACCGTCGGCGGAAACTGGTAACGAGCCAGGGTGACTCTTGCATCTTCCGCGTAGGGGCCCACCAGCCGACCTTGGAGCCGTACGAACAGCGTGCCATTTCCATCGTGATTAAATTCAACTCGCAGCATCCTAGTCTCTCCCGGAAGGGGCCGCCTTCCATGCTCCACCTGAGGTTGCGCAAACAGCGTGCCAACTCCTTCGAAGTGCAAACCAACGAAAATGCGGGAGATCCTTCATTTCACAATTCGTTCCCGCCGCCCTGCCGCGGTCACTGCCTGCATCCGGGCACCCCATTTTTCAGGTTTTCAAGTGCACTATCTCCAGGCGGGAGGGGTGCAGCAGAGTTGCCGCTCCGCCACACCCCCGAGGGAGAAGGGCCCCACGCGGTTCAGACCTCATGATTTCGAGTTTTTTCTCAGGAAGCCAGGAGACCTGAAAGCAGGTCGCCTGCCTTGATTCCTGCGTCCTCAGAACGTAACTACCAGACCCGCCGACGGCACGGCGGTTCATGTCTCACCTCAAATTTCTTGTGACTCGCAGGAAGAAATGCAGCTCCGTTTCCAAAGCGCTGGTGGGGCGTCAAGTCATTTGGCTGCAGCTACTTAGAATTCGAATAGGGGCAAGCCTTGCGGGCCCGCGCTGCCCCGCGGCTGTCACTGCGACCTCATGTGGTCAGTGCGAGTAATCGGCGCGAGTGATGTTCAGGCGCCGCATTTTGTTCTGCAGGGTGGTACGCTTCAGGCCCAAGCGTTCTGCCGCGCCCCCCGGTCCGGCAATCTTTCCTGCTGCTAGCTTAAGCGCTTCGATAATCGTGATGCGCTCTACATCGTGGAACTTCGACCCGTCACTGGCGACTCGACTACTACTCGCTTTCCTGAGCTCCGACAGCGGTACCGATAGCTCGGTTCCTTGGGTCAGAATCACGGCCCGCTCAATGAAGTTCTCCAGTTCCCGAATGTTGCCGGGCCAGGCAGCGCTGGTCAAAGCCTCCATGGCGTGCTTCGGGATTGTTTTAATCTGTTTTTGCATTCGGCGACCCAAGCGTGAAACAAAATAATGAACCAGGAGCGGGATATCGCCTGAGCGCTCGCGCAGCGGCGGAATCTCAATCGGGAAGACGTTCAGCCGGTAGAACAGATCCTCGCGAAACTGGCCGTTACGGATCATTGTGGAGATATCTCGATGGGTTGCGGCGATGATACGGACATCCACGTGAACGGTCTTTGTGCTGCCCAGGCGTTCGAACTCCTGTTCCTGCAGAGCG
>Ga0187766_10000317_pt1 | contig 26646 bp, 26 predicted proteins | sample 0216_QUI02_MP05__4_FD_132971 | JGI IMG/M metagenome (GOLD analysis project Ga0187766, IMG submission 132971) | Tropical peat soil microbial communities from peatlands in Department of Meta, Colombia - 0216_QUI02_MP05_20_MG | ecosystem: Environmental > Terrestrial > Soil > Wetlands > Peat ... | reverse complement strand
GTGCGCTCCGCCGCCGGGCGGCCGGCGCGATGGGCGGCGCCGATCAGGTCCTCGGGCTCCAGCTGCACGCCGTGGTAGCTGCCCGCCATGCGCGAGATCGACTCCTCCATCAGCGTGCCGCCGAGGTCGTTGACGCCCCACCTGAGCGCCTCGGTGGCGGCGTCGAGACCCATCTTCACCCAGCTCGCCTGGAGGCTCGGGATCGTCCTTCCGAGCGCGAGGCGGAACGCCGCGGTGTGCTTCAGGTTCTCCGCACGGGAGATCTCCTCGATCCCGTGCGTGCGGCCGAGCACGGTGTGAAACGGGATGAACGACAACGGCACGAACTCCGTGAAGCCGCCGGTGCGCTCTTGCAGCTCGCGCACCACGCGCATGTGCTCCGCGAGCTCCCACGGCTCCTCGATGTGCCCGAACATCACCGTCACCGTCGAGCGGATTCCCTCCGCGTGCGACGCTTCGATGATCTCGACCCAGCGTGCGACCGGCAGCTTGTTGGGCGAAATGCGCTCGCGCACGCCATCGTGAAGGACCTCCGCGGCGGTGCCGGGAGTCGACCCCAGCCCAGCCTCGCGGAGCCGCTCGAACACCGCCCGCGGCGCCAGCCCGCTGACGTCGCACATGTGCGCGATCTCCATCGGCGAGTACGCGTGGAGGTGAAGCTGCGGCGCCAGCTGCTTGGCGAACCGCAGCCATTTCTCGTACTGCTCGAGCCCCCAGTCGGGGTGGATCCCCGACTGCATGCAGATCTCGGTCGCGCCGAACTCGACCGCCTCCCGCACGCGGCGCGCGAACTCCTCCTCGGAGTGCTCATACGCGTCCGGCGAGCGGCGCGACTGGCCGAAGCCGCAGAACGCGCAGCCGACCGTGCAAATGTTCGACACGTTGATGTTGCGGTTGACGACGAACGTGACCGTGTCGCCCATCAGCTCCCGCCGTACCTGGTCGGCCGCGGAGCGCATCTCCTCGATCACCTCGGGCCGCTGCTCGGCGAACAACGCCGTCAGCTCCCCCTCACCGAGCGGAAGGCCGACGCGGGCCTTGGCGATCGCCCGAGGCGCGGCGTCGTCGGCAAGCTTGATCTCGGCCCGACGCCCCGAGCCGCGGCGAGGGATGAACGACCAGTAGCAGCGCTTGATCACGTCCATCACCGACCGCGAGATCCACTCCGAGTCGATGTACTCCGGGTACACGCACAGCCGCTCGGACAAAGCGACGCCCTCGGCGTGGAGCAGCGTTCGCACCTGCGGCGGCGACGGGAACGGATGCTCGGGTGAGATGTGGTCTCCGTTCGCGCTCAACCCGCCCAGATCGCTCGCGCCGGCCCGCACCAGCTCGATCCACCAGTCGGCCAGATTCGGCGGGATCTGAATCCCCACGCCGGGGAGCAACCGGCGCGCCTCGGCGACCAGCCGCTGCATGTCGCGCACGGTGACATCGCACGCCCACGGGGGCGCCGCGAGTCGTGGCCCGTTCGCGACGCCGGTGCGCCAATACTCGCGCGCCGCCCGATCGGCGATCTGCGCCGGCTCGCGACCGTAGTAGCTCTGGTGGGGGACGAAGTTCTGGAGGATCACCTCCTGGATATGGCCGTGGCGCGCGTGCAGTTGCGCGAGCTCCTCGAGCGAGGCGATCCGTTCCTCCTCGGTCTCGCCGATCCCGACCAGGATTCCGCTGGTGAACGGAATCTTCAGCTCGCCGGCTGCGGCGATCGCTTCGATCCTGCGCGCCGGATGCTTGCTCGGCGAACCGGCGTGAACGGTGTCCATCAGTCGCGCGGACGCCGACTCGAGCATCAGGCCCTGCGAGGCTGTGACCTCGCGCAGCTTCGCGAGATCGTGGCGCCCGAGCACGCCGAGGTTCGTATGCGGGAGCAGCCCGCGCTCTAGCGCGCGCTCGCACGTCCACACGACGTACGAGGTGAAATCCGCAAAGCCGTGGCCGGCCAGCCGTGCTGCCACCTCGGCGTTGACCTCGGGTCGCTCTCCGGTCAGCACCAGCAGCTCCTTGACCCGATGGCGCTTGACGGCGCGATCGAGGATCCGCTCGACCTCCTCGGGCGCGTACAGATGGGGCTTGTGCGTCGCGAACGCGCAGTACTTGCAGTAGCAGCGGCAGGTGCGCGAGAGCGACAACGTGAGGTTGCGGCTGAACGTGACGCGGCGACGCATGCGCGGGCTGATTCTACGGGGGCACCAGGCGCTCCCTATGCTGCGGCGGTCGGTGCGTTCCAGGCTGCTTGCGATCCTCACCGCCGGCCTCATCCTGGCCGGCTGCGGCGCGTCGGGCCCCGGGGGCTCGCCGGCCACCGGCGCCACGCCGACCCGCGCCGCGACGCTCGTGCTGGACTTCACTCCGAACGCGGTCCACGCCGGGATCTACGCCGCGATCGCGCGCGGGTACGACCGCGACCAGGGCGTCAGGTTGGACGTGATCGCGCCGTCGGCGTCGACCGACTCGGTCAAGTTGCTCACCACCGGGCGCGCAGATTTCGCGATCCTCGACATCCACGACCTGGCGATCGCCCGCGAGCGGGGCGAGAACATCGTCGGGATCATGGCGATCGTCGAGCGACCGCTGGCGGCGGTGATCGCGGCGCCGGCGATCACCAGTCCGAGCGAGCTGGACGGGAAGACGGTCGGGGTGACAGGGGTGCCGAGCGACGCTGCGGTGTTGCGCTCGATCGTCGCCGGAGCAGGAGGCGACCCACGCAAGCTCGCGACGATCACGATCGGCTTCAACGCCGTCCCGGCGCTGCTCTCGGGCAGGGTCGCCGCCGCGACGGCGTTCTGGAACGACGAGGGGCTGACGCTTCAGCACGACCGTCCGGGCTTTCACGTGTTCCGCGTCGAGGACTACGGCGCGCCGTCGTATCCGGAGCTGGTGCTGTGCGCCACGGCGGCGACGTTGCACGATGACCCCGGCCTCGCGGACGCGGTCGTGCGCGCGCTCGCGCGTGGCTACGAGTTCACGCGCGCGCACCCCGAACGGAGCGAGCGAGAGCTCGAGGCGCTCGTCCCGGCGCTCGACCCGGAGCTCGTGTCCGAGCAGTTGCAGGCCGAGCTGCCGGCGTTCGCCGCCCCCGACGGCCGTGTCGGCGAGCTCGACCTGGCGGCGTTGCGGGCCTGGGCCCGGTGGGAGGCCCGGTTCGGGATCGTGAGCAGCCCCCCGAACGTCGGCGCGACGTTCGACCCGAGCTTCGTCGACCGCGCCGGCTAACCAACGGTGTCGAGCGCGAGCGCCGCGTGGAGGCTATCTTGACGCCGCCAGCCGGCTGACCAGGGCTGCCCCTTCGCGCGCCATGCGCGAGCGCGGCACGACCAGATCGAAGCCCACCTGCTCGGCCAACGAGCGCACGTCTCCTTCGACGTGCGAGTAGAACGCGAGCGTGCCGACGTCCCCGAGCCCGGCTTGGCGCACGAGCGCGACGCGGTCGGCGGCGTCGGCGGTCAGATCGACGACGAGCACGTCGGCCGCGGCCGGATCCACGCTCGCCGGGTCGCTCACCAGCACGGCGTCGTGACCGGCCGCCCGCAGCGCGCCGATCACGTTCGACCCGAATAGCAGGTCGGGCACGAATGCAACGACACGGGCCACCGTCGAGGCGGCTACTGCGCCCGGATCCGCTTGAACTCCTGGCGCACCGATTCGGTGCGTCCCCACATCGGGCTCACCTCGGTCCGGCCCGCGCGCACCTCGCGCACCGCCAGCTCGCCGTCGATGCCGGCGTCGTCGAGCAGCTTGAGGGCGGTGTGTACGGCCGCGGTCGACGCGGCGTGCCCGAACCGATGCGCGACCAGCAGCCGCCAGTGCCAGTCGTACTTGGAGTAAGGCTGCGCGTTGCAGGTCACGAGCAGCACCGCAGCCTCGACGTAGCGGTGCTCGTTGAAGATCCGCAGGTCGAACTCGAGATCGGTCCAGTCGTCCGGAAGCGAGGCGAGGATCTCCGTGAAGGTGTCGGCGAGCGCCATCAGCGCGAAGACTACCTTCACCGGGCCCCGCTCGCCGCGCCTAAGAACACGATTAGAAGACCTTGACGACTAATTTTGATGTGCCAAACTATTCGTTATGCCTGTCTCGGATTCAGTTTCGGCGTCGATTCAAGACTACGCGAAGGCCGTGTATGCGCTCGAGAAGCGCAAGGGCGCGGCTGTGTCGACCAATGACCTCGCCGATCGACTCGGCGTGACCGCCGGATCGGTCTCGGCGATGGTGCGCAAGTTGTCCGAGTTGGGGCTCGTGGAGCACGAGCCCTACCACGGCGTGCGGCTCACCGACCACGGGCGTCAGGTCGCGCTCGAGGTGTTGCGCCACCATCGCCTGCTCGAGCTGTTCCTCGCCGAGGAGCTCGGGATGTCCTGGGACCGTGTGCACGCGGAGGCAGAGGTGCTCGAGCACGTGATCTCGGAGGATCTCGAGCAGCTGATCGCGGCGCGGCTCGGCAACCCGACCGTCGATCCTCACGGAGATCCGATTCCCACGGCTGCGTTCGAGATCGACGAGGGCCAGACGCGTAGCCTCGACGAGCTGCCACTCCACGCCGCGGGTCGGTTCGTACGCGTCTCTGACTCCGATCCGGAGATGCTGCGGTATCTCGCCGATCAGGGCATCGGGCTCGGAGATCGCCTCGAGGTCACCGGCCGACAGCCGTTCGGCGGGCCGATGTTCGTGCGCCTCGGCGCGCGCCAGCTCGCGCTTGGCGGCGCGTTGGCCCACGCGATGCGCATCGAGGTCGAGGAGGCGACCGGGTGAGCCCACGCCCGGGCACGCCGCTTGCGGCGGTCGAGGGCGCGGGCGACGGCGCCGCGGTTGCGCTGCCCGAGTCCGGCGTCGGGATCCCGAGCGCGCTGGAGCAGCTGCTGGCGAAGGGTCGCCTGCGGGCGACGCTCGCGATGCTCGGCCCGGCGTTCGTCGCGTCGATCGCCTACGTCGATCCGGGCAACTTCGCCACCAACGTCCAGGGCGGCGCCCAGTTTGGCTACCTGCTGTTGTGGGTCGTGCTGCTCGCGAACCTGATCGCGATGCTGATCCAGTACCTGTCGGCCAAGCTCGGGATCGTCACCGACCACAGCCTTCCGGAGATGTTCCGCGCGCGGCACTCGCGCGTGCTCACGTTCGGCATGTGGGTTCAAGCCGAGGTGATGGCGATGTCCACCGATATCGCGGAGTTCCTCGGCGCGGCGCTCGGACTCAACCTGCTGTTCGGCGTCCCGCTGCTGCCCGCCGGGGTGCTCACCGGCCTGATCGCGTTCGCGATCCTGGAGCTGCAGCGGCGCGGGGTCCGGCGCTTCGAGCTCGCGATCACGGCGCTGCTCGGGATCGTGCTCGCCGGCTTCCTGTACGAGACGCTGCGGATCGGTCCGTCGGTGCACGAGTCGCTGCACGGGCTGATCCCGGGGCTGAGCGGCACGAGCTCGCTGTACATCGCGGTCGGAATCATCGGCGCGACCGTGATGCCCCACGCGATCTACCTGCACTCAGCGCTCACGAACGGTCGGATGGCGTGCCGCGACGACCAGGAGCGCGCCCGCGTGCTGCGCTTCGAGCGCCTCGACGTGATCATCGCGCTCGGCCTCGCGGGGCTGGTGAACATGGCGATGCTGGCGGTCGCCGCGAAGCTGTTTCACACGCCCGGGCTCTCGGGTCTGAGCACGATCCCGCAGGCCCACGCGGAGTTCGGTCACCTGGTCGGCGGCGCGGCGGCACTCGCGTTCGCCGTCGCGCTGCTGTCCTCGGGGGCTTCGTCTTCGAGCGTCGGCACGTACGCGGGGCAGGTCGTGATGGCGGGCTTCATCGACATCCGCATCCCGCTGCTCGTGCGCCGGGCGGTGACGATGATCCCGGCGCTGACGGTGCTCGCGATCGGGATGGACCCGACCAAGGCGCTCCTGCTGAGCCAAGTCGTGCTGTCGTTCGGGATCCCGTTCGCGCTCGTGCCGCTCGTGATGCTGACGGGCCGGCGCGATGTGATGGGCGTGCACGTCAACCGACGTCTGACGACGATCCTCGCGTGGGGCTGCGCCAGCTTGATCACGGCGCTCAACCTGTTCTTGATCTATCAGCAGTTCTTCATGCACTGAGCGCCGCGAGGTTCCTATCCTGCGTTTCAGGATGACGTCCCTCGACACCTCGATCACGGAGTACCGAGCGGTCACCGAGGCTTGCGGCCTGCTCGATCGCTCCGCGCGCGGCAAGCTCGCGCTGTCGGGCGCGGACGCGAAGAGCTTCCTCCAGGGCCAGGTGACGAACGACATCGAAGCGCTGTCGCCGGGGCGCGGCTGTTACGCGGCGTTCCTGACCCCGAAGGGCAAGATGCTCGGCGACCTGCGCGTCCTCGATGCAGACGATGAGCTGCTGCTCGACACCGAGCGCGTGGCGCTGCAGGAGTTGTTCAACATGATCCGCCGCTTCAGCATCGGCTACGCGGTCGAGCTGCACAAGCGGACGCTGGAGCGAGGGCTGCTGTCGCTGATCGGGCCGGAATCGGCGTCGGTCGCCGCCGTCCCCGAACTGCCCTCGGCCGAGCACGCGCACCGACGAACCGCGGTCGGGGGAATTGACGCGCGGGCGATCCGCACCGACGTCGGCGTCGATCTGCTGTGCGAAGCCGCCGCCACCGAGGCGCTGCGAGCGGCGCTCGAGGAGGCGGGCGCGGTCGTGGTCTCCGAGGAGACGGTCGAATGCCTGCGGATCGAGCACGGGCGGCCGCGTTACGGCGTCGATCTCGACGACACCGTGATCCCCGAGGAGGCCGCGCTCAACGAGCGCGCCGTGTCGTTTACAAAGGGTTGCTATGTGGGGCAGGAAACGGTCGCGCGGCTGCACTACCGGGGCAAACCGAACCGTCACCTTCGCGGGCTGCTGCTGTCGGCGGCCGCCGCGCCCGGCGACGGGATTACACTCGAAGGCCGCGTCGTCGGGCGGGTCAGCAGCGCTGCGGTGTCACCCAGGCTCGGCCCGATCGCGCTCGCGCTCGTCCGCCGCGAGGCGCCCGCGCGAACCGCGGTCGCGGTCGGCGACGAGCTCGCCGGCGCGACCGTCGTCGAGCTGCCGTTCGCGAGCTGAGCGGCGACGAACGCGCGCAGCACGTCCGGCTCGGGCCGCCGCTCGAGCACGAGCTGCGGGGAGTCCGGGTGCGACGCGAGGTACGTCGCGACGATCCGCAGCTCGTCGACCTCCGCGGGCGGCACGTGCGCGCCCAGCTCGCCGGGCCGGCCGGCGCGCGTGAGCGCCGCGAGCGTGCGCCGCTCGAGCTCGTCGGGCTGCGCCGGCAACGGACCCCAGTCGACGAGCCGGCCTCCGATCAGCCAGAACGCGTCAAACGAGCCGTCGGTCGGATGCGGCGCGAGCACCAGCCGCGGTCGCGCGTGGGTCGCCTCGAGCACACCCCCCAATCGTCGGATGATGGTCTGCACGCGCCGCCAGCGCCGGCGCAGCCACAGCGCCCGCTCGTAGCGCTGCTCGGCGGCCGCCGCACGCATCTGCGCCTCGACGCGGTCGAGCAAGCGTCGAGCCGAGTCGCCGTGCGCGAACAGCCACAGCGCCTCGTCCAGGCGCCGGCGGTACAGATTCGGATCCAGGTCCCCGAGGCACGGCGACAGGCAACGTCCCATCTGCCCGTACGCGGACGGATGTTCGCGACGCCGCAGCCGGCGGCCGCAGTGACGCAGCCCGAACAGCGAGTCGAGCTGCTCGACCAGCTCCTGCGCGAGCCGGCGTCCCCGGAGCGGGCCGATCGTGACCGCGTGCCCGGCCGCCGGTTCCGACGCGACCTCCAGGATCGGATACGGGATGTCGAGCCGGCAGCGGATGTAGACGAGCCGGTCGTCGCGGCGCGTGAGGCGCACGTTGCCCGGGGGGCGCAGCTGCTTGATCAAGCGATTCTCGAGCACCAGCGCACCCAGCTCCGAGCGGGTGGTCCGGTAGTCGACGATCGACGCATGCGCGGTCCAGTCCGCGGGCGGCGCGGAGGGCGCAAAGTGCGCCCGGGCGCGGCTGCCGATCGAGATCGACTTGCCGACGTACAGCGTCGCTCCGGCGTGGTCGCGGAACAGATACACGCCGGGGTCGCGCGGCAGGTCCGCGAAGTCGAGCTCGGGCAGCCCCCCGCGCCGAGCCGCGGTGCTGCGAGTCTTCGTGCGCGCGCGGCGCGGCCTGCGGGGGGCGAGCAGCGCGATCGCATCGGCGATCGACACCGCATTCGCGCACAGGCGCGCAAACAGCGCGCACAGGACGCGCGCGCACGTCTCGGCATCGGCGAGCGCGCGGTGCACGAGCGCGACCTCGATCGAGAGTGCGTCGGCCAGCGCCTCGAGGCGCCGGACGCGCTGCAGCGGCAGCAGCGTCCGCGCGAGCGCGGCCGTGCACAGGACGGGTGGATCCGGCCACTCGAGCCCGATCCGCTCGAACGACTGGCGCAGCACGCGGCGGTCGAACGCGGCGTTGTGCGCGACCATCACGCGGCCCCGGAGGCCGCGGTCGACGAGCGGCAGCACCGCCTCTAGCGACGGCGCCTGATCGACCATCTGCTGGGTGATCCCGGTGAAGTACTGGATCCCGCGCCCCAGCGGCATCGCCGTGCGCACGAGCGACGCCCAGCGGTCGTGCAGCTCGCCCCCGCCGACGAGCACCGTGCCCACCTCGGTCAGCTCGCACGCGTCGCCGCCGAGGCCGTTGGTCTCGGTATCGACGACGAGGAACTCAGCCGTCGCGACCGGTTGCTCGAGCAGCTCCACGTCTCGCCGGTGATACGCCCACCGCCGGACGGCATGAACGCGGGCGTGCAGCGGGCGTCCACCGGCGCCGCTCATGAAGTGCGCCGCGGCGACCGACATTAGGGGTACGATCGTCGCTACCAGTTAGGAAGGAGTCGTGACAGTGACCGCTATCGCACCTGACACGGACGCACTTCGCGAGCTCGATATGGACACGCGCCGGGCCTGGCGCGCGTATCTCGAGCGCCTTCGCGAGTTGACCGGAGAGCAGTACGAGCGCGCCGAGCGCGAGTCCTGGGCGGAGCTTCAAGGAGAGCTGCGCCGTCTCGAGCGCCGGCGGCGGACGCTCGACAGCCGCCCCGGCTGATCCACCCGACGGGTCGGGATGCGCCGGGCCTCGATCCCGGTGCTCGTGGCGGGCGCACTCGCGACCTCGGGGTGCGGCGCCGCGCCCAACTTCGCCAACGAGCCGAGACCTCCGGTGCCGATCGACCTCTCGGTGTACGTCAACGACGCGCGGGTCTCGATCTCCCCCACTTCGGTCGGCGCCGGGCCGATCCGGTTGATCGTCACCAACCAGGCGAGCCGGACCGAGTCGTTGACGGTCGCCCCCGCCGGAACCGGCTCGCGCCTCGCGAGCACCGGGGCGATCAGCCCCCAGGGGACCGTCCAGTTGCAGGTAGACATCGACTCCCCCGGCGAGTACACGGTCGCCGCCGCACCGACCGGCAACACCGACGCCAGCCTCGCGATCCCGACAACGGTCCAGGCGGCGGCGTTGCACGTCGGCGCCCAGCGGCCGAGCGCGAGCGGGGCTCTGCTGCAGCCCTAGGAGCTTGCGCGCGCGCCAAGACACTTCCACTTGAACAACCACAACTTGCGTGCAATACTTGCATGTGTGCAAGCAACTACCGTGGTTGAACAGGACCTGGCCGCCGACCTGTACGCGCTGATCGTGTTCACGAACAAGAACTGCACGTCGGATCTGCTCGAGGCGGTTGGCGCGCTAGAGCTGACGTTCACGCAGGTCAAGCTGCTCCACCATCTGGCGGACACCTCCCAGGAGCTGACGCTGAAGGATGCGGCCGAACTCGTGCTGATCTCGATGCCGGCGATGAGCAGGACCGTCGATGATCTCGTTCGCCGCGGGCTCGTGCAGCGCCATGAGGATGTCGAGGATCGGCGGATGAAGCGGGTTAGCCTGACCGCCGAGGGGCGCGCGGTGATCGGCCGGCTGAACGCGGCGCGACTGAACGGCTTGCGGGAGTTCATCGAGACGCTGACCGATGCGGAACGCGGCCGACTCACAGCGTTGCTCTCCGCGCTGCTCGAGCGGGCCGACGTCGCCGCCTGCCGACCGGAGGGACTGAAGCCGTGACCGAGCGCATCGTGGCCCACAGGCACCGGCTCGTGACCGATGAGAACCGCCGCTGGTGGACGCTCGCGGCGATGTGCTTCGCGCTGTTCATGGTGATGCTCGACAACACGGTCGTGAACGTCTCGCTCCCGTCGATCCAGCGCGACCTGCACGCGTCGCTTTCGTCGCTCGAGTGGACGGTCAACGCCTACACGCTGACGTTCGCGGTGCTGCTGGTCACCGGCGGTCGGCTGGGCGACATCTTCGGGCGCCGGAAGATGTTCCTGTTCGGCGTGATCGTGTTCGGGATCTCGAGCTTGGTGCTCGGGTTCGCCCCGACCGATACCGCCCTGGTCGCATTCCGGGCGGTCCAGGGCGTGGGCGCGGCGTTCATGATGCCGGCGACGCTGTCGATCATCACGCAGGCGTTCCCGCCCGAGCAACGCGGGACGGCGATCGGGACGTGGGCCGGCGTGAGTGCGCTCGCGCTCGCGATCGGCCCTGTGATCGGCGGCTTTCTGACCCAGGACGTGAGCTGGCGCGCGATCTTCTTCATCAATCCTCCAATCGCGCTCGGCGCGGTCGCGGTGACGATGTTCGCGACGCGCGAGTCACGCGACCAGACGGTCGGTAAGACCGTCGACGTCGCAGGGATCGTGGCGCTCACCGTCGGCCTGACGGCGCTCGTGCTCGCGCTCGTCCAGGGCAACAGCTGGCACTGGGGGTCGGCGCGGGTCATCTCGCTGTTCGTGATCGCCGCCGTCGGGCTGGTGTCCTTCGTGCAGATCGAGCTTCGCGTCAAGGCTCCGATGATCGACTTCAGCTTCTTCCGCACGCGCACGTCGCTGGGGGTCAACCTGGTCGGATTCATCATCACGTTCGCGATGTTTGCCCAGTTCTTCTTCATGACGCTGTACATGCAGAACATCCTTCACTACTCGCCGCTCGAGACGGGCCTTCGCTTCCTGCCTTCGACGTTGGTGATCATCGTCATGGGTCCGCTCGCGGGCCGTCTTACCGACCGCGTCGGCCCACGTCCGCTGATAACGCTCGGCCTCGTGCTCGTGGCGATCGCGCTGCTGATCCAGTCCCGGCTCACGATTCACAGCGGCTACGGGCTGCTACTGCCCGGATTCGTGTTGATGGGCATTGGCATGGGGCTGGTGATGTCGCCGATGAGCACCGCGGCGATGAACGCGGTCGACCGCACCAAAGCCGGCGCGGCGTCAGGCGTGCTGTCGATGAGCCGGATGATCGGCAGCACGTTCGGGGTCGCGATGATGGGCGCGCTCGTGGTCACGATCGGCGGCGCGAAGATCAGCTCGAGCCTCCCCCACCTCCCGGCCGCCACCCACGCCGCGCTCGCCAACTCGCTCGGTGCCGGCGGCACGCTCAACGTCCCCGCGCGGATCGCGACGACGCTGCACGAGGCGTTCGTCTCGGCGCTCGGCGTCGGGCTCACGGTCGGCGCGATCGTCGTGCTCGGCAGCGCAGCGCTCGCCTGGGTCCTGATCCAGCGCAGGCCGGCCGCCCCGGCGCTCCAGCCCACCGAAGCACGCGAACCGCTCCCCGCCGAAGAACGCGCCCAAGAGCTGACGGCCGCCTGAGACCGAGACCCGCTTAGCGTCGTGCCCCGCACAACCACAACACGGGTACGATCAAAGCAAGCAGCAACATCGAAAACCCAAACCCCAGGAAGGTGTAATCCGAGTGGCCGTCGATCTGAGCCAAGTCGCAAGTGTCGAGACCGAACCGGGCGAGCTCCCGCCCACGATGGCCGCCTGGGTCATCCGCGAGGAGCGCTTCGGCGAGCCGATCGACGCATTCCAGCTCGAGGAGATTGAGGTCCCCGAGCCGGGTGCGTTCGAGGTCGTCGTCCGCGTGATGGCCGCGGGCGTCAACTTCAACAACGTGTGGGCAGCGCTCGGCGAGCCCGTGTCGGTGTTCCGCTATCACCCCGAGGACGATCACCACATCGGGGGCTCGGACGCCTCCGGGATCGTATGGAAGGTAGGCCCGGGCGTTACGCGCTGGAAGCCAGGCGACGAGGTCGTGGTCCACTGCAACCAGGCGTCGTACGAGGACCCAGAGGTCCACGGGTTCGATCCGCTCGCCGCCCCGAGCCAGCGGATCTGGGGCTATGAGACGAGTTGGGGGTCGTTTGCGCAGTTCTGCAAGGTGCAGGCCCAGCAGCTGCTGCACAAGCCCAGGCACCTTGCCTGGGAGGAGGCGGCGGCGTATGGGCTGACGTACTTCACGGCGTACCGGATGCTGATCGACCGCTGCCAGCTCCAGGCGCAGCACCGAGTGCTGATCTGGGGCGCCGCGGGCGGGCTCGGCGTGTTTGCGACGCAGCTGTGCGCGCGCACCGGCGCGGACTCGGTCGGCGTCGTCTCGACCGCGGAGAAAGGTGAGCTCGTCAAGCAGCTCGGCGCCACCGGCTACGTCGATCGCTCCGAGTACTCGGGGATGATGCGCAGGGGCGGCGAGACCGCCACGGAGGAAAACGCGCGCTTCAAGGAATCGCGGCGCTTCTGCAGAGCAGTCGAAGAGATTCTCGGCGGGCCTCCGGACATCGTCTTCGAGCACGTCGGCAAGGCGACGTTTCCGACCTCGGTGCTGTGCGTCAAGCCGTTCGGGAGGATCGTGATCTGCGGCGCCACCTCCGGCTACCAGCTCGACTTCGACGTGCGCTACCTGTGGATGCGCCAGAAGGAGATCATCGGCTCGCACTTCGCCAATGCCTGGGAGGCCACGAAGGCGAACGAGCTGATCGACGAGTCGAAGATCCGCCCGGTGCTGTGGCAGACGATGGCGTTCGACAAGGTCGGCGAGGCGCACCAGCTGCTGCGCGACAACAAGCACCTCGGCAAGATCGCGATTCTCGTCGGCGCGACCGACGAGGGCCAGGGCAAGACCGCCGAGGGCCTCGGCGCGATCCACGCGGAGGTCGGAGCCTGACGATGGCCGGAGTCGTGTGGATCCCCTGGTACTCGACCCTGTTCCGGAAGGACGACTTTGCGCAAGCCGTCGCCGAGATCGCGCCGCTCGCGCTGCGCTACGGGGCGACGCAGTATGCGGTCCACCGCTCCCGCGACGACCGCTACCGGATCACTCAGATGTCGTGGTTCGAGCGCAAGGAGGACTGGTATCGCTACTGGGATGGGGCGGAGATGATCGAGTTCCGCCGCCGCCACCAGGGGCGGTATCAGAGCCCGATCACGTACGTCTGGCACGACGAGATCGCCGCCGGCGCGCTCGGGCCGGAGGTGCCGCTGGCACCCGAGCTGCAGCCCGAGCCCGCGCCGTCGAGCGTCGCGTAGGGGGCGCGCCTCACCTCGGCGTCGTCCTCACGCGCAGCGCCAGCTCGAGCCCGAACCTCGCGTCCGGGTCCTCGAGCGCGTCGCCGAACAGCTCACGCAGTCGAGCGAGCCGGTAGCGAGCGGTCTGAGGGTGGACGCCGAGGCGCTCCGCGACAGCCCCGATCCGCCCCTGCTCGGCCAGCCACGCGCGCAGCGTCTCGGTCAGGCGCCGACGTGAGCCGGCGGGCAGCTCGGCCAGCGGCGCGAGCCGATCGGACGCCAGTTCTGCCGCCAGCCGCGGATCGCTCCGAAGCAACAGCTCCCCCGCCAGCTCACGCGCGACCATCAGCGCCGGCGCGCCGCCGGCAAGCTCCAGCGCGGCGCGGGCACGCGCAAAGCTGACCGCGGCATCGGTCCACTCGACCGTCGTCCCGAGCCCGGCGGCCACGCCCGCCTCCCGCACCGCCCGCTCGATCGCCGCGTGACGCCGCGGGCCGTCCGGGTCTGGCACAACCGCGCACGCGAGCTCGCCGATCGTCTCGTGGATCGCATCGGGGGGCAGTCGGGAGGCGGCCGCGTTGCGACGCTCGCCACCGATCGCGACGACCGCGAGCGTCCTCGGCAGCGTCCACCCGGCCTCGCTCGCCGCGAGCTCGATCGCGCCCGGATCCGCCGGCGGCTCGCGGACGAGGGTTCGCACCAGGCGCCCGCGGCGCAACTCGGCCTCGCCGGCGGCTGCGGACTGCTCGAGCGCGTAGCCCTCCGCGGATTCGGACGACAGCACGTCGATGTAGGCGAAGATCGACTCCGCCAGCAGGTACAGCGTCTCGGGCTCGAGCCCGGCCTGTACCCCGGCCGCCGCGAACCGCCGCCACGCGACCCGCGCGCCGGCGCGGTAGGCACTGAGCAACGACTCGAGGCTGCGGCCGGCCCGCATCTCTCCGCGGCCGAGCGCGCTGTAGACGCCTGACCGCGCGACCGGGCCTCCGGCCTCGATCTCGGCGAGGAAGTGCCGCAGCGCCTCCCGCACGCCGGCGCGAATGTTTGCCCCGAACGGCCCTTCCATCGGCCGCGCATACGCTGGGACCATGCGGACGGCGTCGATGATCTCATCGGACAGGTCCGAGAGCACCGGCCGCAGTACCGGAGCGATCTCGGGCGGAAGGTCGTGCCAGGGCTGGTTGGCCATTTAGTTATTCAAACGCTACAAGTTCGAGCGTGCCGGTCGTGGCGACAGTAGGAGAAATTTGCGGTCGAGGGACGTAAGCTTGGCCGACGATGACGCGCAAGCACAAGGTCGCCAACTTGATCGGCGTGCCTTTGCCGCTCGTGGGCTTGATCATCGCGATCGTGCTGCTGTGGGACAGCGCGATCGGCCCGCTCGAACTGGGTCTCCTGATCGGCTTGTACTTCGTCACGGCGCTCGGCGTGACGCTTGGCTACCACCGCATGTTCACGCATCGCGCGCTCGAGTCCTCGCGTCCGTTTCGCGCGGTCGTGGCGGTGCTCGGCTCGATGGCGGTCGAGGGCTCGGTGATCACCTGGGTCGCCGACCATCGCAAGCACCACACGTTCACCGATCAGGATGGAGACCCCCATTCGCCGCATTTGAGCGGCCCCGGTTTCTGGGGTGCGGTCAAGGGTCTGTGGCACGCCCACGTCGGCTGGCTGTTCGAGACCGTCGGCACCGCGGAGCGCGAGCGGTTCGCGGCCGATCTGATCAAGGATCGCGTTGTGCGCGCAGTCGACAAGCTGTTCTGGCTCTGGGTCGCGCTCGGGTTCGCGATCCCGTTCGCGCTCGGGTGGATCGTCGGCGGGGGCCTCGGCACCGCGCTGACCGCGCTCCTGTGGGGCGGGTTCGTGCGCGTGTTCCTGCTGCACCATGTCACCTGGTCGATCAACTCGGTGTGTCATTTCTTCGGTCGCAGGCGGTTCGAGATCGAGGACGAGTCCCGCAACGTGTTCTGGCTTGCGCCGTTCTCGATGGGCGAGGCGTGGCACCACAACCACCACGCGTTCCCGACCTCGGCGTTCCACGGCCTGCGCTTCTGGGAGCGTGTCGCCGACCCGACCGGGCTCGTGATCGCGTGTCTCGAGAAGCTCGGCGTGGTGTGGAACGTCGTCCGGGTCAGTCCCGAGCGACAGGCCGCGAAGGCGCTGTCAACGGCGCACGCCCCGAACGCGGCGCTGCCGAGCCGCGCCAGCTGAGACGCGAGCGGACCGGGCCCGGCCCCCTGCGGGCGAGCGGCGGACGAGGCCCTGAGCCTAAGCGGACTCGAGCGGCGCCATCGTCAGCCCCGCTGCATCGAGTCGCTCCCAGTACATCTCCGCGTCCTCGCGCGCCCCGCTCCAAACGATCGCGCAACCGGTGTTGTGGATCCGGTCGGCGAACCGGTAGCCGTCCGCGAGCGTCACGCCCGGGATCACCCGCGCGAGCGTCTCGGCGACGTGGTCGAACGTGTTGAAGTCGTCGTTCAACACCAGGACCCGCCACAGACCCCCTACGCCGCTGCCGGGCCCGCCAACGCGAGGCAGCTCAACTGTCTGGGACATCGAGGTCAGGATACCGCCGAGCCGCGCGTCTGCGAGCGAGGATCGCGATGTTTGTGCCAGTACCGCACGAGCCCTTGGTAGATCTGGTCGGGGGGCGCCGCCTGCGTGTACGCCGCCGCCGCCTCGGGTGCGGCGCCGCGCGCGATCAGCTCGTGAATCCCGGCGGTGAACGTCGCGAGGTCCTCGGTTGCCGCTCGCCCCGCCAGCTGATCGAGGCGCTCGCCGAGCTCGGCCAGCTGCTTCTCCACCTCGGTACTGGAGCCGAAGTGCGTCACCACGATCCGTTCGGGTCGCCACGCCATGATCCGCGCGATCGACTCGTGCCACGCCGCGACGTCGATGTCGGGCGGCGGCGTGGGCGGGATCGTGAGCGACTCCGGCTCGATCTTCACGCCTCCGGTGTCACCGACGAACGCGGTCCGCTCGTGCAGGTAGCAGACGTGGTGGGAGGCGTGTCCGGGGGCGTACGCGACCTCGAAGCTTCCGTTGAGGAGCGATTCGCCGCCTCGCAGCACGTGCACCCGGGCTTCCGGCACCGGGAGGAACTCGCCCCACAGGCGGTCCATGTCGGCCCCGTACAGGCGCCGCGCGCTTTCGAGCAGCCGCGACGGGTCCACCAGGTGGGGCGCCCCACGCTCGTGAACGTAGACCTCGAGCTCCGGGTAGCGCCGCACCAGCGAACCGCTCGCGCCGGCGTGGTCGAGGTGGATGTGGGTCAGGAGCAGAGCTCGCGGACGCTCGTCGCCGAGCGCCTCGAGCAGCACCGGCAGGCACGAGGACGGCCCGGGGTCGATCAGCACGTCGCCGACCTTCCAGCAGCCGATCACGCGTTCGCGGCCGAGGTGAAGGAGGTCGATCAGGCGCATCGGGCGCCGAACGACCGCATCACTCGCGGGCGGGGCATTGCGGGCACGGGCGCTACTGCTCCGCTCCGCGGTCGTCCGGGGGGCGCACCGGAGGCATGATCAGGGTCTCGGCACGCTCGTCCGGGGGCTCCGCGAGGTCGTCCCGCTCGGGCGACTCGCCGACAGCCGGCGACGCCGGGGCGGTCGCCGGATCGGTGGTCGCGGCGGGCTCCGCCGGGGCGGCCGATCCTCCGGACTCGATGCCCGCGTCCGCCTCGGCGTCGAACGGCGCAGGCGCCGGCGGTGCCCCCGCCTCGGCCTCCTCGGCCGGCGGGAAGCGCGCCGCGGCCGTGTCCGCGAGCTCCATCAGCTGGCGCGCAAGGTCGCGCGCGTCATCGACGATCCGGTGGCGTTCGGACCAGATTCGATCGGTGTCCGCATCCAGGTCCTTGACGCGAGCCTGCGCGCCGGCCGTCACCGTAGCGGCCTCCTGGCGCGCCCGCTCGAGTCGCTCCTCGGCCTCGCGACGCGACTGCGCGGTGACCTGCTCGGCGGTCTCGTGCGCGCGCTGGAGCACGCCGGAGATCTCCTCTCCGACCCGCTCGAGCGCGCGCCGGATCGCGGCCTCGGGCGAGCGCGTGGCCTGGAGCTCGGCCACGAGCTGGCTTGTCTTCTTGACGTAAGCGTTCACCGCGACGCGGTCGTAGCCGCGCAGCACGATCGGAAAGTCCACGTCGGCGGCGATCGGGACCGGGTCGTCCGGCAGCGTCGACAGCGGCGCGGTGATCTCCTGGATGATTGAGTGCTCCGTAGCAGCTGAGCTTTGATCGGGCATGGACTGGACCATACCCCCCGTACCCAGCCGGACGGACCCCGAGCCCCGCAGCCGGCGGCCCGGCCGGGGCTGGATCGCGCCCCGTTCGGGCTCATGACACCTACAATGGACCTCATGTCGGATCTGCCGCGTCTACCGGAGCGCGACCGGCCGTGGATGATGCGGACCTACGCGGGCCACTCGGACGCGAGGCGCTCAAACGAGCTGTATCGGCGAAACCTCGCGAAGGGCCAGACGGGGCTCTCGATCGCCTTTGATCTGCCCACGCAGACCGGCTATGACCCCGACGACGAGCTGGCCCGCGGAGAGGTCGGCAAGGTCGGCGTCTCGATCGCAACTCCGGGCGACATGCGGACCCTGCTCGAAGGCATCCCGCTCGACCAGATGAACACGTCGATGACGATCAACGCGACGGCCGCGTGGCTACTGGCGCTTTACATCGTCACCGCCGAGGAGCACGGCGTCGCGCCGGAGAAGCTCCAGGGCACGACCCAGAACGACATCCTCAAGGAGTACCTGAGCCGCGGGACCTACGCGTTTCCACCCGGGCCGAGCATGCGCCTGATCGCCGACACGATCGCCTACACGGTCGAGCACGTGCCGAAGTGGAATCCGATCAACATCTGCTCCTACCACCTCCAGGAAGCGGGGGCGACGCCGATACAGGAGATCGCGTACGCGCTCAGCAACGCGATCGCGGTGCTCGACGCGGTCCGCGAGCGCGTCCCGCAGGAGCTGATGGGCAGCGTGTTCGGACGGATCTCGTTCTTCGTCAACGCCGGCGTGCGATTCATCGAGGAGCACGCCAAGCTGCGCGCGATGTCAGAGCTGTGGGACGAGCTGGGACGCGATCGGTACGGCGTCGAGGATCACAAGCAGCGCCGGTTCCGCTATGGCGTGCAGGTGAACTCGCTCGGCCTGACCGAGGCTCAGCCGGAGAACAACGTGTACCGGATCGCGCTCGAGGCGCTGGCGGTGACGCTCGGTCGAAGCGCCCGGGCGCGGGCGCTCCAGCTCCCGGCCTGGAACGAAGCGCTCGGACTGCCGCGGCCCTGGGACCAGCAGTGGTCGCTGCGGCTTCAGCAGATCCTCGCGTACGAGACCGACCTGCTCGAATACCCGGACATCTTCGAGGGCTCGAAGGTGATGGATGGCCTGGTCGCGGAGCTGACCCAGGGCGCGCGCGAGGAGATGGCCCGCGTTGCCGAGCTCGGGGGCGCCGTCGACGGGGTCGAGTACATGAAGGCGTCGCTGGTCGAGTCCCAGCGCGACCGCTGGCGGCGGATCGAGTCGGGGGAGCTGACCGTGGTCGGGATGAATCGCTATACCGAAACCGAGCCCTCGCCGCTGACGGCCGGCGCTGACGGCGGGATCCTGGTCGTCGACCCGGCCGTCGAGGCCGAGCGGCGCGCGGCGACGGAGCGCTGGCGGGCCGAGCGCGACACCGCCGCAGTGGAGGGGGCCTTGGACGAGCTCGGGCGCGCTGCGCGCGACGATTCGCAGAACATCATGCCGGCGACGATCGCGGCGGCGCGAGCGGGCGCGACGACCGGCGAGTGGGCGCGGACGTTGCGCGACGCGTTCGGCGAGTACCGCGCGCCGACCGGCGTCGGCGAGGCCGCCGCGGTCACGAGCGAGCAGATCGCCGAGCTGCGCGAGGAGGTGGAGCGCGTCAGCGAGGCGCTCGGCAGGCGGCTCAAGTTCCTCGTCGGCAAGCCCGGACTCGACGGGCATTCGAACGGCGCCGAACAGATCGCGGTCCGGGCCCGCGACGCGGGCATGGACGTGGTGTACGAGGGGATTCGGCTGACGCCGTCACAGATCGCCAACTCCGCGGCCCAGGAGGGCGCTCACGTCGTCGGCCTGTCGATTCTCTCCGGGTCGCACCGTGAGTTGATTCCGGCCGTGCTCGACGCGCTGCGCGCAGCCGGCGCGGGCGAGTTGCCGGTCGTCGTCGGCGGGATCATCCCGGAGGCCGACGCCGACTGGCTGCGCGACGAGGGCATCGCCGCCGTGTACACACCGAAGGACTGGGACCTGAACAGGATGATGCGCGACATCATCGCGCTCGTCGGCGAGCGGCATGGACTCGACTTGGCCGCCACGGCTTGAGTCGGAGCCCCGCTGACGGAGCCGAGCTGGGCGCGCGGCTACGTGCGCATGACCTCAGTGCGGCGCCGGCCGCCCTGAACCTGATCGAGAGCAACGCGCCGGCCGCGCGCGAGCAGACCCGGGCGCTGCTCGCCTCCGTGTCGCCCGCGGCGCTCGGCTCCGAGGCCCCCGCTCACATCGTCGGCGTGACCGGGCCGCCCGGCGTCGGCAAGTCATCGCTGCTGTCCCGGCTCGTCGCGCAGTGGCGTGCCCGAGACCGTTCGGTCGCGGTGCTCGCGGTCGACCCGACCTCGCGGCGCTCGGGCGGCGCGCTGCTCGGCGACCGCGCCCGGATCGAGGTCGACCCGGGCGACCGTGCCGTGTTCGTCCGCTCGACCGCGGCCGGCGACCGACTCGGCGGCCTCGCTCCGGCGACCCGCGCTGCCGCAAGCGCGCTGGCCGCCGCCTTCGACGTGGTCGTGATCGAGACGGTCGGCGTCGGCCAGTCCGAGACCGAGGTGGCGGACGTTGCCGACACGGTGGCCGTCGTGATCCAGCCGGGCTCGGGCGACGTGCTCCAGTTCCTCAAGGCGGGGATCATGGAAGTACCGGACGTGCTGGTGGTCACGAAGGCCGATCTGGGCCGGGTCGCGATGCGCGCCGTCGCCGACCTGCACGCGGCGCTCAGGTCGCTGGGCGCCAACGACACGGCGGTGCTCTCGGTGTCGTCGATCGCGCCGACAGCGGGGATCGAAGCGCTGATCGACGCGCTCGACGAACACCGCGCCCGTCTCGATCTGGCCGAGCGGCGGCTACGCGCGCGGCGCATGCACGCGCTCGACGACTTCGTCGCCGAATACGGCGAGCGCGGGCTGCGGACGGTCGGCGGGCGGCGTCAGGCAACGAAATGGCTGGCGCAGCAGGACCCGGACCTGGGCGTCCCGGCGCTGCTGCGCGGACTCGAAGCGCGGGCGGCACAATGAGGCGCGTGAGCCGGATCGTGCTCCCCGGCGAGCCGCTCGTCGACGGGCCCACGGCGCTGCGGGCGTGGCGCGACACCGACATCGCCGCGCTGATCGCCGCCTGTCAGGACCCGGAGATCAGTCGCTGGACGCGTGTCCCCTCGCCGTACGGCCCGGCCGACGCGCGCGCATACCTGATGGCGCGCTACGACGCGCTCGAGGCCGGAACGTCGGCGCCGTTCGCGATCGTGACGGCGACCGACCCCGCGCACCTGCTCGGCTCGGTGTCGTTGCTGCGGATGGCGTGGCAGCACGCTCGCGGAGAGGTGGGATACTGGCTCGCGCGCGACGCGCGTGGCCACGGCCACGCCAGCCGCGCGGTGCGCCTGATCTGCGATTGGGGATTCGAGGTGCTCGGACTGGAGCGCATCGACCTGCTCGCCGCGACCGGGAATGCCGGATCGCAGCACGTTGCCGCGCGCGTCGGGTTCACGCGCGAGGCGGTGCTTCGCGCCTACATGACCAGCAAGGACGGGCGTCAGGACATGGTCGCGTTCGGGCTGCTGCGCGGCGAGCTGGATTGAGGCAGCGGATCGCGCCCGCACTCGCCCGAACGGGCGGCCAGCGAGCGGCTACCCTTGCCCGATGGAGCTCGAGCCGCTTCGCGACGGTCACGGCCGGTTGATCGGGGACCTACGCGTGTCGGTCACCGATCGATGCAACTTCCGCTGCCAGTACTGCATGCCGGCGGAGGGTCTCCCGTGGCTTCAGCGCGCCGAGATCCTGACCTTCGAGGAGATCGCGCGGCTGGTCGAGCTGCTGTCGAGAATGGGCGTGCACGACGTCCGCCTGACCGGCGGCGAGCCGCTCGTGCGCCGAGACTTTCCGCACCTGGCCGCGATGTTGAGCGACATCGAAGATGTCGCGGACCTGTCCCTGACCACCAACGGCTTCCTGCTCGAGCGCGACGCCGAAGCGCTCGTGCGCGCCGGCATCAACCGCTTCAACGTGTCCGTCGACTCGCTGCAACGGGATCGCTTCTACGAGCTGACCCGCAGCGACGCGCTCGCGCGTGTGCTCCGCGGGCTCGAGCTGCTCGCGACGTTTCCCGAGGCCCATCCGATCAAGATCAACGCGGTCGCGATCCGCGGCTTCACCGAACAGGAGCTGATCCCGTTCGCGGAGTTCGCGCGCCGCACTCCGTATGAGGTGCGGTTCATCGAGTTCATGCCCCTGGACGCCGACCAAGCCTGGACGCCGGATCAGGTGCTGACGGGAGCTGAGATCTTCGCCCAGATCGACTCCGTCTATCCCCTGGAGCGCGAGCCCCGCGAGCCGAGCGCGACCGCCCGCGTTTACCGGTTTGCCGACGGCCACGGGAAGATCGGCTTGATCAACCCCGTATCCGAGCCGTTTTGCGGCGACTGCAACCGGATTCGGCTGACGGCCGACGGCCGGCTGCGAACGTGCCTGTTCTCGCTAGGCGAAACCGACCTTCGCGGGCCGTTGCGCGCGGGTGCGGACGACGGCGAGCTCGAGCAGATCATCCGCGACGCCGTGTGGCGCAAGGAGCTCAAGCACCATGTCGGCGAGTCGGGCTTCATCCAGCCGGCGCGCACGATGTCCGCGATCGGCGGATAAGGACTAACTAAGAGTTCGCCGAGAATTAACTAGTTCGCAAGCGTTTCCGAGCATCATCGTCGCCAGCGATGCCGTTGTTGATGTTGTTCGCGGTGATCGCCGGGGCGGGGACGGCGATCACCCCTTGCGTGCTCCCGGTGCTGCCGGCGCTGCTGTCGGCCAGCGCCGCCGGGGGTCGCCGGCGGCCGCTCGGGATCGTGGTCGGGCTCGCGGCGACGTTCACGATCGCGATCGTCGCGCTCGCGCAGCTGGTCAAGGGGGTCGGCCTGGCGAGCGGCGCGGCGCGCACACTCGCGATCATCGTGCTGCTCGGATTCGGGCTCGTGCTGCTGATCCCGGAGCTGGCGGCGCGGCTCCAGGCGCCGCTGTCGCGGCTCGCGCGGTTCGGACCCAAGACGCGCGGGGACGGGTTCTGGTCCGGGGTCGGAGTCGGCGGCGCCCTCGGGTTCGTGTGTGCACCGTGTGCCGGGCCGATCCTGGCGGCGGTGACGTCGGTCAGCGCCTCGAGCGGCGCGTCGGCTCGCGTGGTCGCCGTGGCGCTGTCGTATTCGGCCGGCCTGGCGGCGGTGATGCTGCTCTACGCGCTTGGGGGACGTGCGGTGATCGATCGCATCCGGCGAAGCGCGCGCGGACACGTCGTCGAGCGCTCGCTCGGAGTGGTGCTGATCCTGACCGGCCTGGTGATGGCGACGAACCTCGACGTCCGGTTCGAGGAGGCGCTCGCCAAGGATCGCAGCCTGCCGGCGTTCCTGCTCGATCCGACGCGGTCACTCGAGAACTCGAGCGCGGTGCAGAACCGGCTTGCGGGGCTGCGGCCGCCGTCACGGTTCGCGGAGCGCCAGAGCAAGGCGTCGGCGGTGCCCGTGGCGGATCGGATCGGCGTCTCGATCCCGGGCGTCAAGACGCCGTCGCTGCCGGAGCTCGGCACGGCCCCGGAGTTCGCCGACACCGAGCGCTGGTTCAACACCCCCGCAGGAAAGCCGCTGACGCTGGCGGGCCTGCGCGGGCACGTGGTGCTGATCGACTTCTGGACGTACACGTGCATCAACTGCATCCGCACGCTCCCGTACCTCAAGGGCCTGTACGCCACCTACCACCGCTATGGGCTCGAGATCGTGGGCGTGGAGACGCCCGAGTTCACGTTCGAGCAGAACGCGGGCAACGTGACGCAGGCGATCCAGTCCGACGAAATTCGCTATCCCGTTGTGCAGGACAACGCCTACGGCACCTGGGACGCGTACCAGAACGAGTACTGGCCGGCGGAGTACCTGATCGACGCACGCGGCGAGGTCCGCCATACCCAGTTCGGCGAGGGCGACTACAAGCAGAGCGAGGCGGCGGTTCGCGAACTGCTCTACGAGGCCGGGGCCCGCGAGCTGCCGCCGCCGATGACCGCGACCGAGATCATGCCCTCGGCGGCGCTGGCGACGTCCGAGACGTACCTGAATCCGCAGCGCCAGCAGGGCTTCACGCCGGCGCTCAAGCCCGGGGTCAGCAAGTACCCGGGGGTCGCATCCCTGCAGCTGAACCAGTTCGCGCTTCAGGGTGAGTGGGATGTCAGCTCGCAGTCGGTGACGCCCGTCTCCCTTGGCGCGTCGATCGAGGGCGGGTTCCAGGCCCAGCACGTGTACCTCGTGATGACCTCGGCCGGCAACGTCCCACGCCCGGTGCGGGTGTACCTCGACGGACGCCCGATCCCCCCGGCCGACGCGGGCGCCGATGTCCACAACGGGGTAGTGACGGTCGACGAGCAGCGGCTGTACGCGCTCGTGTCGCTGCCCGGGGATCAGGATGACGCGTTGACCGTCGAGGTGCCGCCCGGGGTCAGCGCGTACGACTTCACGTTCGGGTAGGGCGGCTCGGCGCGGCGGCGCGTGAGATGGCCGCGGCAGGTTCCGGAAGAGCGCCATCGTAGAATCAATTCGATGGAGGGCTCAACGGAGGTCAAGAGCTGGCTTCGCTGCTACCGCTGCTGGTCGCAAAACCTGGAAGTGCAGGTGCACTACGAGGGGATCCACAGGATCGATCCGGACACCGGAGAACGCGGCGAGGTCGTCGATGAGATGCAGGAGGCGGTCGTCCAGTGCCTGGAGTGCATGCACGACCAACCGCATCTCGGGTTCCACAACGGCCGGGTAGAGCCGATCGAGGACCGCTGGGAGCGGATGATCGCCGGCACGCCCTGGGTGGCGTCCTGCACGGTCACGGTCGACGCCGACGACGTCGAGACGTGCTCGGGGCCCGAAGCGGGCGACGCGCTCTCATACGCCGCGTTCGGCGATCACGGCACGCGGGAGTTCTTCACCCACGTGCGCTTCCACAAGCACGACGAAGATCGGATCGTCGTGCACCTGCTGGTCGAGCTGTACGCGCGCTCGGCGGAGGAAGCGACCGAGGTCCTCGAGGACGCCGCGCGCGGGAACCTGACGATCACCTCGCTGGCCGAGGAGTCGCGGCCGCCGGCCGCGACCGGCGACGCGCAGCACTAGTAGTGGGGCCGCCCAGCCGGGTACTCGGGACGGTGCGTGGGCCGGCCTGCGGAGGGCCGCTGCCGTGGGTGGCTTGCGCGGTGCAGACCGGCTGGGGAAGGGACTGGTCCCCCCGATCGCTCCCGACGAAGCAGACCGAACGGCCGCCGGTCAGGGCGGCGGCGCCCGGGTGGCTTGCGCGGTCCGGACGAAAACAGCGGCTGGGGAAGGGGCTGGTCCCCCCGATCGCTCCCGACGAAGCAGACCGAACGGCCGCCGGTCAGGCCGGCGGCGCCCGGGTGGCTTGCGCGGTGCGGACGAAAACAGCGGCTGGTGAGGGGGTGGTTCGTCCGAGACCCTGGCGGTTACAAGGCCGCGGCTTCGGGTGCGAGCGGGCGCTGTTCGACCTGGTTGATTCCCCAAATCGGAACGAGCGGGCCGGCTTTTGGCGATCTTGCATGCATGTCATGCACGACTGCACAAATCTGGCCGCGCCAGTGCGGTTTGGGGTCTGATACATGTGATTTGGTCAGAGTTCTGACATTGGAGCGCCGCGCGCAAGGGTGCGCAGGACTCCCCCCTCTCCAGCTCTCCCCTCCCGAGGCCCCTCCTCAGCCGCCCCTCTCACCAGCGCGCCAGCCGCTGAACCGCGCGCCAGCCCCCGAACCGCCATCTGGCCGGAGCCGCCCCGCCGCATGCCGGGCAGCCGGCCAGACAACGGCCGACTCAGCCGCCCCTCTCACCAGCGCGCCAGCCGCCGAACCGCGCGCGAGCCCCCGAACCGCGCGCCAGCCCCGAACCGCCAGCTGGCCGGAGCTGCCCCGCCGCATGCCGGGCAGCCGGCCAGACAACGGCCGACTCAGCCGTCGCCCGGACTGGGAGCCGTCTGCGCCTGTCTTCGCGGCAGCCGCCCCAGCAGCGGCGAGGCAAGCCGCCGGCGGTGTCGCCACCAGAGCTCCTCGATCACCAGGGCCAGCGCGACGGGCACCGTCGCCGGCAGCTCCGAGATGACCAGGAACAGGAGATCGAACACAGCCGCGACCGCGAGCGTGAGCAATGCCGCGGTCAGCTGCCGGCGCTGGTCGGCCGCGAGCACGGCGCCGAGCAACGCCGCCACGAACAGATCGCCGTAGCCCATCGAGACGGTGCCGAAGATCTCGCTTTGCAGCTGCGGCAAACCGGCCGTCGGCCGCGCCGCGACGAGCGTCGCGTTCGGGGCCTGGAGCAGATCGCTGACGACGAGCCACGTGTCCGCGCCGGCCATCAGGACGATCCCGACCTTCAGCCAGCCGGGCGGCGTGACCGCCGCCAGCAGCACCCCGAGCGTGACGCAGCTGAGCGCTGAGAGCAGCGCGGCCGCCGCTTCCCCCGCGAGCGATGTCTTCGCCACCCACGCGACCACGAACAGCACGATCGCGCCGAGCGCCGCGATCGGCCGTGCGCCGTGCGCCGCCCACCCCAGCGCTCCAGCCGCCAGGGGCGGGATGGCGACCAGCGCCAGGTAGGTCAGCCCGGTCGCCGTGTCGGACACGTACCGGATCGCGAACACGACCAGCACGATCGACGCGATCGGCACCAGCGCCCAGCCGCGGCCGTGGAACCGATCGAGCTGCGGCACCATCGGCGCGGCCCGCGGGGCCGCGACCACGCCGGCCTGCAGTGCAAGCAGACCCGCATCTGAGGGGATGAACGCGAGCGCCATCCCCCCAGAGTACGGTTCACCACCTATTGGTGAAGGCGGTCGTCGAGCGCGTCGAGCTCGGCGTGCAGCTCGGCCGGCAGCTTGTCGCCGAACTCGGCGTAGTGCTCGTGCATCTGCGGCAGTTGCCGCTTCCACCCCTCGACGTCGACCGCGAGCAGCTCGGCCATCGTCTCCGCAGT
>Ga0187766_10000316_pt1 | contig 26664 bp, 22 predicted proteins | sample 0216_QUI02_MP05__4_FD_132971 | JGI IMG/M metagenome (GOLD analysis project Ga0187766, IMG submission 132971) | Tropical peat soil microbial communities from peatlands in Department of Meta, Colombia - 0216_QUI02_MP05_20_MG | ecosystem: Environmental > Terrestrial > Soil > Wetlands > Peat ... | reverse complement strand
GCGTCTTGTGTCCGCTTATGCGTTGAATTGTCGGAAGGTCCCTGCCCGCCTTCACGAGTTTCCTGATTGCGGTGTGTCTCATGACATGCGGCGGGACAGTTTGGGATCTAAGTTGGCCCTTGTTACGGCACGACGAATCGACCGATCCATCTGCGTCCGATACTTCTCCTTCGCAAGATTGGGCTGCGCCGGCGCGAATACATAGCCATCGGCATCATCTCGACTGGCCGAGGCGCGGCAAGCGAGGATCAGAATGCCCCGAATAGCGTTCCCAGCACGATGACGACCGTCAGCGCCAGCAGCGGGCCCACGAGACCTACCATCATGATCTCGCGGTAGCTCCCGCGTTGGGTGGCGCCGCAGATCGCCAGTAGCGTAACAACGGCGCCGTTGTGCGGCAGCATGGCGAGCGCGCCGGAGCTGATGGACGCTACACGGTGGATCAACGCTGGATCAATGCCTGCGGCCGCGCCCAGCTTGGCGTAAGTCTCGCCGAGCGCATTCAGCGCAATGATCAATCCGCCCGAGGCGGAACCGGTAATTCCGCCCATCACATTGGCCGCGATGGCAATCGATACGAGCGGCCCACCGGGAACCCCGAGAAATCCGTCGCGCACCACTGCGAACGCAGGCAGAGCCGCCACCACGGCGCCGAATCCCACCAGGCTGGCTGTGTTAAGCCCCGGCAGTACAGAGGCGCCGGCACCCGCATCGAGTGTCTTGCGTAGCTCCGGCAAACGCTTGCGGTGGACCACTGCAAGCGTAAGTGAGGCAACCGCCAGCGCCGTCACGACCGACCACGCGCCGCTCACCGCGGCCAGGGTGGTATCGAATCGCGGCTCTGCCAAGAACCCGGTGTCCACGCGCGGCAGCACCAGCAGGCTCATAATCAGATTGACTCCAAGCACAATGAGAATCGGCGCAATGGCGAGCGCGAACGGCGGTAATTGCTTGCTCTGATGACCGTGCGGCAGTTCGGCAGGATCGAAATTGTCTGCATTGGTTGCCTTCGCGCGTACGAATTGGTCATCCGCGGGCTCCGCCGGTGCGGCGCTGTAGCCCTCGCCCGCGGCGCGCGCGCGCATCTCGACCAGCCGCAGCCACCAGAGGCCGAAGCACACCATGATGGCCGATGCCAGGACACCTAGACCTGGCGCTGCAAACAGCGTCGTCCCAAAAAACGACATCGGGATCGCATTCTGGATGGCCGGTGTGCCTGGCAAGGCCGTCATCGTGAATGTGAAAGCGCCGAGCGCAATCGCTGGAGGGATCAGCCGATGCGGCGCCGCCGCCTGCCTGAACAAAGCGTCCGCCACCGGAAAGACGGCGAATGCCACGACGAAGAGGCTGACGCCGCCGTACGTGAGCACCGCGCACGCCAACACCACCGCCATTACGGCACGCGTCGGTCCTAGCTTTTCCGTGATGGTGCGTGCGATGGAAAGTGCGGCACCGCTGTCATCCATAAGCTTGCCGAACACGCCGCCTAGCAAGAACAGTGGGAAAAAATTCCGGATGAAGTTCGCCGCGCCCGTCATGAAAGTCAGCGTCCACTTGGCGAGGAGCGGTTCGCCCGAGAAAGCAGCGGCCACTAGCGCCGCCGCTGGCGCAGCGAGGAGCAGCGTGAAGCCGCGAAAGGCGAGCCAGATCAGCAAGCCCAACGCAATCAAGATACCGGACAATTGTACGGTGTACGCACTCATCCCAAGCCTCCCAGACGCCGCCAGCAATGCGCGCGACGCGACCGGACGTTACAGGCCGAGATCGTCGCAAAAGAGCGAATTGCGGGGCGGGTTATGAACGGGTGCGCGGGTGGGTCAGCATCACACTTCACGTCCGCTTACCCGGCCACGCGTGACAGTGCGAATAGAATCGACATCAAGATCACCGCCGCTCCAGTGGCGAGGACCAGTCGGTCGGCAAACACGCGGCGCATCGAAGGCCTCCCTAGGCGCAATTTTTGGATGCTGAATGATAACTCGAGATCGATCCTTTCAATTCGCCAAAAGCGTTTTTGATTGCGTCCATCGTTACGTCCGGACTGCGAATAAAGTACTCGTGGTCGGTATTGGCCGGCAGCAGCTGTCGCTTGAATGTCTCAGCGATGGTGGATCCCCGCTCGCCCGTCCAGGCGACAAAAGTTATCGGGGCTTGGTTGCTAGCCGACCGCATGCATCCTGTAAGTAGAAGCGGTGGGCCGAGGGTAAGAGCAGTGGCGACGAACGCGGCGATCAAGGTCCAGAGGACCACCGTGTGGAGGAACGCGCCGGACTGGCCGAAGGCGGGGTCCGGGCCAGTCATCGCGAGCCGGCGCCACATCCAAGCGATCACGATCAGGTGCGCGAGTAGCACCAGGCCGAGGCTGACGCGCAACGGGCCAGCGCGCCAGGCGAAGGCGCAGCCGATGGCGTGTAGGGCGTAAAGGACGACGAGCGCGCTGCACCAGACGCCGAATCCTGCCGCGAGCCACCAGAGGCGGCTGGGTGGCACGGCGCGCGCGCTCACGGCCGAGCCTCAAGCATTGCGATGAGCGGGGGCAGTGCCTGGACAAGGCCGACCGCAATGGCCGCGGTCAGCGCGGTGTAGTCGAGCCAAAGCCGCGTCAGGCGCAGGTCGACCAACCGCCGGGGCGAGACGAAGTCGGCGGCGAGGCGTAGGTGGTTGCTGATGAGGAAGAGAAGGCCGATGCCAGCATGCAAGGCGACGAAGCCGAGCAGCGCGGCAGCGGTTGCGCCAAGCGCGTGTTCGCGCGGATTCGGGACAATGGCGCCGATCAAGACCACGACCGCGGCGATGGCCGCGATTAGCGCAATTGCCGCGAGGCCGGTCCAGCCGTGCGCTCTGCCTCCCGCTGCGACAGTCCGCAACGATCCTCTGGCCGCCGTCGCGGCGACTGCGAGACTAGCGACAGTAGCGAGGGCGAGCACGATGTTCGGCTGGGGGGCTGCTGCCGCCGGCCAATTCGGAGCCGCGATCCAAAGATAGAATGTCCCGAAGACCAAGGATATGAAGAGGGTGCCGTCGGCAACGAGCGTGCAGATCAGCGCCAACCACGGCGGCGAGTTGGCCACCTCCGTATGCGGCGGCAAGCTCAGGCCATGGCCGACCGGCAGCGGGCCGTAGTCGCGTGCGAGACCGGCGCGCTGTGCGGCGAGCACGAACAGGCCGATGGTCACCAGCGTTGCAGCGAGGCTCAGGAAATAGAATTTGAATAGCATCGCCAAAACCGCCGTGGCGGTGGCAAACGCCGTATAGAGCGGCAGGTATGTCGCGCGCGGCAGCACGATCAGCTGATCCGGAATGCCGGAGGTCATGTGCACGCCGAGCGTCTCCTGCCAGCCGTTGCGCGCGAATCCCAGGTAGCCCTCGCCACGCGCTAGCGACGGTGCAAGCTCACCCCGGTCGACGCGATCGGACCGGGTTTCGACGCTGGGGATCGAGGCGAAAGCATAGGGCGGTGGTGGGACCGGCATCGCCCATTCCAGCGTTCCCGCTCGCCAGGGATCGCGCCGAACCCGACGCCCATAGCGGAGCTGGACCAGGAGGTCGATCACCACAAGCCCGAAGCCGATCGTCATGATGAAACCGCCTACTGAAGACAGTAGATTGAGCCAGATCCAGCCTTCGTGCCCCTCATAGGTGTAAACGCGCCGAGGCATGCCAAGCAATCCGGTCAGGTGCATCATGAAAAAGGTCAGGTTGAACCCGATGAAGACCAGCCAGAAAGCGGGCACCGACAGCTGGTGCACCGCCGTCCGTCCGGTCAAGAGCGGCAACCAGTAGTAGAGTGCCGCCAACATCGGGAAGGCGAGCGCGCCGCCTACGACGTAGTGCATGTGGGCCACGACGAAATAGGTGGCATGCGCCTGCCAGTCGAATGGCACGATGGCGAGCATGACGCCGGTCAGGCCGCCGAGTACGAAAACGAAGAAGAAGCCAAAGATATAAAGCATCGGCACGTTCCAGCGCGGCCTCCCATGCGCCAACGTGGCGAGCCAAGCGAAGACTTGCACCGCGGTCGGCACCGCCACGATCGCCGACCCCGCGGAGAAGAAGGCGAGCGCCAGATGCGGTATGCCCACCGTGAACATGTGGTGTACCCAGATGCCGAAGCTGAGAAACGCGAGGGCGATAATCGCGACCACGATCGCCCGGTAGCCAATCAGCGGCCGGTTGGCGAAGACCGGGATCATCGTCGACAGAAGGCCGGCCATGGGCAGAAAGATGATGTAGACATCCGGATGACCGAACAGCCAGAACAAGTGCTGCCAGAGCAGTGGATCGCCGCCCCGCGTCGGATCGAAGAATGGCAGGCCAAAGGCGCGCTCAGTCTCGAGCAGGATGGAACCGAGAATCAGTGGCGGAAATGCCACCACCATCATCAGGGCGGTGACCAGCATGTACCAGCCGAAGATCGGCATTCGATCGAGCGCCATGCCCGGCGCCCGCATCTTGAGGATCGAGACGACGATCTCGACAGCAAGCGTAAGCGCCGAGATCTCGACGAAGGTCACGCCGAGGAGCCAGACGTCCGCGTTAACGCCTGGCGTGTAGACGGACGAGCTCAACGGCGTATACATGAACCATCCGCCGTTGGGAGCGACGCCGGCGACCAGCGCCGCGGTCAGGATCGTGCTCCCGAAAAGATAGCACCAATAGCCGTAGGCGGTTAACCGCGGGAAGGCGAAGTCGCGCGTACCGAGAATCTTGGGAGTCAGGTAGACCGCCACGCCCTCGACCATGGGGATGGCGAACAGGAACAGCATCATGGATCCGTGCATGGTGAAGACTTGGTTGTAAGTATCCGGGTCCATGAAGCCCGCGTTGGGCGTCGCGAGCTGGACGCGGGTCAGCATTCCGAGCACGCCGGCTATCGCGAAGATCACGAACGCTGTGGCCATGAAGCGCAGGCCGATGACGGAATGATTAACCGCAGCGAGGCGCTGCAGCCCGGGCCCGGTGGACCAGATCGCGGCGAGCTGCCGGTGCAGCCGCAACGCCGGGCTGCCCGGCGGTGGCCTGTCGATGGGCGTGCTCATTTGGCCGCCTGCGCTGGCGCGGCTGCAAGCGCGAGCGCGGCAGGGAAATCCTCCACACGATGGACGATAACGAGGAAACGCATCCCGACGTGGTCGAGTCCGCAAAATTCGTTGCAGACCCCTTCGTAGCGGCCCGGTTCATCGGCCTGTATGCGCAAGACGTTCACATGCCCCGGCACTGCGTCGATCTTGCCAGCGAGACGGGGGATCCAGAAGGAGTGAATGACGTCGAGGCTACTGACAAAAATGTCGACGGGAATGCCCGCGGGCAGGTGCAAGACGTTTTTAGTCTCGATGTCGCCGTAGCTAGGATAGCGGAAGGTCCAGGCCCACTGCTGACCCTCGGCCTCGATTCGCGGCGGCGCGTTCCCCGCCAGCGGCAGCAGGCGCTCGCCCGCGATCAGTGCATAGGCGACAAGCGGCAGCAGGACGACGGCCGGCAGAACCAGACCGCCGAGCGCGATCCATCGAGAAGGCGACACGCCGGAACCCCAGCCTGGCCGCTTAATCACCTGCACGAAGAGGACCATGACCAGCGCGAAGAGAGCGCATGAGCCGGCCAGCATCACCCACCACAGCGTCGCGATCGAAGCCGCAGCCGGTCCGGAGGGATCGAGCGTCGACAGTGGTCCACTGCAGCCGGACAGCACTACGATCGATCCGACTTGGACCGCCACACGCAAGCAACTAAGATGCGGCTTTAGAGGGCGCATTTGACGCGAAGGGCAATGACCATGGCAAAGAAAGGCGAATTCAAGACCCAGCCCAACAGTGAAGTCTTCTTGGAACTGCGCCGGCTCGATGTCGGCTCGGCAGTCGCCCTCGTCGGTCACCCCATCCATGTGATGATGGTGCATTTCCCGATTGCGTTCGTGGTCGCAACTCTTGGTGTCGATGTCATTTACTGGTGGTCGGGAGACGCCTTCTGGGTGCGGGCAAGCCTTTGGTCGGCCGGCTTCGCCTTCTGGACCGGCGTGGCCGCAAGCATCGTTGGCACGGCAGAACTTCTGCTCGTGCGCGGCATCCGGCTCCAGGAGGCAAGCTGGTCCCATGCTGTGGCGGCAATGACGCTGGTCGCCGTCGCAGGCGCCAACTGGGGCCTGCGCCTGATCGATCCTGGAGCTATTCTTCCACACGGCCTCGCCTTGTCGGGCCTCGCTTCGGTGATGACGGGCTTCGCCGGCTGGCACGGAGGCAAGCTCGTTTTCGATCATGGCATTGGTATTCTGGTTTCGCCGAAGGACTGACCAAGTATCCGGGCGAGCGCGCCGGGCTCGAACAAATGCGTGGCGACCAAAGTCGAATCGATGTGAGGCTTCGCAAGCACGATCCAAAGAATGGCCGTGATCAGCACAACATAGGCGCTCGTTAGTCCGATATAGGAGAACCGGCCAAAACGACCTGTAGGCAAGAACAAGTGCAGTAGGATGAGGCCAGCCATGACGTGCAGCATCGCCATGGCTCCGACCAAAAGCATTTTCAGGGAAAACCACTCCTGAAAAGTGGCCTGCAAGAATATCAGCGCCGTTCCGCTACCGATGGCGATGAAAGCGGCGGGCGAAGTCAGCTCGACGTAGACCAATCGAGCTATCCGGTGCAGGCGATCGAGATCCGGCCCTGCCTCAATCGTGCGGCGTTGCCAGAATAGAGAAGGCAAGGCGATCAATCCGCCCGACCAGATCGCGATCGCGGCGAGATGGACAAATTTCAAGAATATCGTCATCGCGCTGCCGCGAATGGCCGCAGGTTGGACCAGGCGAGCCAAAGTCCGACCGCGAGATAGGGCAGGATTCCTGGCACCCACATCAGCAGCCCCGCAAGTTGCTGGTCGGCGAGTGGGCTGAGTCCCCAGGCTGCGGTACTTTTGAGATGCACCAGATAAAGCGGCCGCGGCGCGAAGAAAATCAGCGCGCCGAGAAGCCCCATTTGCCCAATCGTCGCGAGGAGTGCGAAGAGGGCCGGGCCCGGTTGCGCCGATGGCGCCAGGATCGCCCTCCACATAAGCCAAGCGCTCGCAAGCAGCGAGCCCTGCATCAGCCAATAGGCCGGCACGCTGGCGAGGCCCCAGGCGTAGAGCCCAGGCGCGTGCCAGAGCCACAGGACGATCGTTTGCATCGCGACAAGCGCGGCGAGTCGCGGCGAGCCCGCACGGCGTACCGGAAAAGCCATTGCCAGAAGCGGCGCTACTGCAGCAATCAGCAGGAAATGGTGAACCACCCGCGCCGAGAACAGCGCCGATGTGAGCGCGCAAAGCGGCGAAACGAATACGACGACCATCAGCGCGATCGCACCACAGCCGGCCCGAGGGTCGGCCGAGTGGCCGCGACCCATCGCAAGCGCCAGGGCGGTAAGCGCCGCAAGCAGCAGCGGATCGCCGTTCCAGCGTGTCCAGAAGTCGTCTGGGACCGCAGCGGTCCCGCAGTAAGCGATTGCTGAGCTCGTCGATCCGGTCACGTGCAAAGGCGCCAACACGATCGCCATCAGAATGACGGCCGCGCCCGTTGCGAAAGCGAGCCCGCTGGCAAATGCGAGACGCATCGATTGCCCCCTAGACAAAACTATAACGCTCGGAATGGTATTTCGACAGAGGCACGTTTAGTTTGCCCAACGCGTCTTCAATCGCGTCCATCATCATGCTCGGGCCGCAGATAAAGTACTCATGCTGGGCATAAGGTTGCGGCAGGTGGCGCTTGAACATTTCAGCAGCGATGAACCCTTGCTCGCCCATCCAGCCGGCCGGCGGATTCGCCAGCACGTGCACAATCGTCAGATTGAGCCGCGCTTTCAGCGCTTCCAACTCATCACGAAACGTAATCGATCCCCAATCTTTGCTGCCATAGAGCAGGATTATGGGCCGTGTGTCGCCACGGTCGGCGAGGGTGCGAATCATGCTCATCATCGGGGTGATGCCGACTCCGCCGGCAATCAACACATGCATGTCCGCGGGATTGCCGATGGTAAACGCGCCGTAGGGCCCGTCGAGGTAAACGCGTTGCCCCACTTGCACCTTGTGAATAGTGCTCGTGAAGTCGCCGAGATTCCTGATCGACATCTCGACTCGCCCGTCTGGAGCCTCGGCGCTGGACGAGAAAGAGAATGGGTGGCCGGTAACCTTGAATGGACTCCCCCACAGCGTCAGCCAGCCGAACTGGCCGGGGCTGAAACGGAAGCCGGGGTGATCCTCAGGCAGCATCACCAGCGTCGAGGTGTCGCCAAGTTCATTGCGCACTTCCGCGACGCGGTACGGTCGTCGGAGCATGAACAACGGTTTGACGATGCGCACATACAGCAACAGCCCGATCCAGAATATCGTCAGGCCGATCCATAGCGCCCGCTTCCAGGGATCGGACAGGTAGTAGCTCCACCCTACCATGTGCAGGAGCCCCGCCATGACGGCCACAACCGCGAGGGCGATATGAGAGAGGTGCCACGTCTCGTAGCGGATGTTCAGTTTCGCGCGCCACAGTGCTGTCACCACTAGCACGATCAGTGAGGAGAGCGACAAGACGGCGAAAACAGCGCCCCACGGCACGTCAGTGACATCGGGCAGCGCGCGCATTTCCGGCCGAATGGCGAGCATGATGAGCGCATGTGCCACGACGAGGCCGACGGCTATCTGCGAGATCTGGCGATGAAAGTGGTAAATTACGTCCTCGCCCCACGGCTCGGTCACGTAACGAAAGCGCGCCGTGATGCCGAACTGCAGCCCCATCATCGCCAACCCGGAATAACCGATGGCGACGGAGAACTCCGTCCAGAAATCGCGCGTGGGAGGCAATGACCCTGCCAGGAGCGCAAACAATGGGGCAAGGATGAAGAACAAATAAACGATGACCCAAACGGCTCCACGCACGGTGTAGCCCATGACCGATAGATCCCCCCAACGATCACTTCGCGGTCAGTATCCTACTGCGGCACCGGAATAACTAGTTCTATCTGCGCGTTCCTCGCCGCACGGTACGTGCCAATCTTGTCGAGCTAAGCGCGCTCTAATGATGCTTCTCGGGCTAATGCTCTCGCATCGCAGAGGCGCGGACGCTACGGTCGACAAGACGCGTACACAATCTGCTGGGTGTGCTGGAATACGCAGTGTGGTGCGACAAGGCACTTACGCAAGACCGGGCAAAGACGGAAGGCGTCGCGACGATCTCGGGACACTCGGAGCCGTAGCCCAACGGTCGATGAGCCGATTGCGCGCGCAGCGGAACCTAGCTCAAACTTGCGAAGCCTTTAGCCCATAACTCCAGATGACCGAATTGCATTCTCAGGGCCTGACAACCTAAGTTGCCCCAATGCACGAAATTACGCGGCGGCGCGCCGATGATTGCATCTTAAGACGGTCATGCCCTCGCTCCGCCGCCTCCCCGCGGAAAGCGACTAGAAATAACCGCCGCGCGATCATGAAGGAAGGCACGCGCGCATTTCTCGCCTTCGGCGATCAAGCGATCGATATTGCTGGCAGAGCGGTCGATTTTGCTCTCAAAGTCGAGTGTTTTCTGCAGCTCGGATGACATTTCGATGCAGGGTATGTGATAGGGTTTGTCATCGTCCGTTGCGAAAGACTTCGGAATGCGAACGGGCGCCTTGATATCGAATTGAGCAAGGAACTCGGGCCGGAATGCGCTGCGGAGGAGCATGTCATTGAGCATCTCCACGTGACGCAACTGTTGGAATAGCGAGATATTCCCTTCCAGTTGATTGCGCCGATCTACGATGTCATCGGATTGCATTGGCACCGACTCGCACCCTGTCGGGTTGATCTTGATCAACCAAATCTCCTCGGGCACGTTCTCCGCTCCGACGCTCGACGGCATGATCAATTCCTTGACGGGTGGATTGTCGGAAAATAGGCCATCCCAATACGCGTCGCCACCTATGTCCACGGCCGGGAAGATGTTAGGGACCGCACAGGAGGCCAGGATATGCTCCACGCGAACTGGCTCTTGCCTCGAGATGAACTTCGCGAGTTTACCGGTCGTGACGTTGGCAGCACCTATAATCAGAACAGGACGCTTCGCGCGCGGTCCCCAGGACGCGACTTCCTCGAAGTCAATATGGGATTGCAGGAGGGCGCGAAAGTTCTTGAAGTTCTCCCGGTGGCCCATCGTCGCCAAGCCCATCATCGTGTGCATCAGAGGGGAAGATGGGCTGACTTGAATGGTGGGAAGCGCACCCCGATTGGCCAGCCGGATCGATTCTACGACGAATCGATTAAAGGTCAGCTCGGCCCAACTCTGCGCTGAATTGTCCTTCCAAAAATTCATCAAACGTCCCCACGGGGGATTTTCATCCTTCTCGAACGCGAACCACACCAGTGCTGCGCAGATTGCGCCACCAGAAGTGCCGCTGATGCTGACAACCTCGAACTCATCGTTAACGTTCGCATCGCACAACGCCTTCAGAGCACCGGCCGTGAATGCGGTCTGACTTCCCCCACCCTGGCAAGCGATTGCGATCTTTACCTTCGTCTTCATGCGTCCGACCTTCCCTTGCGCGCAGGTAATTCCGCTTCTCGCGAGCCGACAGGATCAGAACACATCGAAGACGGCCCCCAACCCTCTCGTCACCGCATACGCGACGACGGCCCCGAGAATGTCAATCAGGACAATATTGAACCGACAATATCCGGCTGGAACCGATATCGAAAGCCCGGCTCGTTGCCATTTCGCCATACCCACAAGGTTGGCCTCACGCCGCCGTGCGCAAGGCGCGCTCTGGCATGCCGAATGTACTCCAAAGTGCCTCAGCTCTTCGCTTCGATGACGATCAAGTGGCAACATCCGCGGCTTCTGGCGGCTGAATGCCACGGGACTCGCTCACACGTTTCGCGAGCTGTGCCGCCGGCGTTCAAGCACAATTCGGAATTTGCGGCCCCTACTGAATCAGCTTTGCACGAAGACGGCCGTATTCCTCGTTGGTGATCGCGCCAGATTTCTTAAGCCCGTCGAGTTTCTGGATTTCGTCGGCAACACTGAAGCCAACCACACGCCGGAGTTCATCGCGTGCCCGCTCGCCTCTTTCGATGCTTCGCTCCGTCATGCCTTTTCCTTGCGAGATCATGTACGCGAAGATCCCGATGTACGGGACTACAAACAAAACGATCACCCAGATTACCTTACCCCAGCCGGATATATCGCGACGCCGGAATAAGTCGCCAAACACCGTAATGAGCAGCCAGAACCATACGATGAACAAGAAGATCGTAAAGGCGTCAGCTAGAAAATTCGTGAAGCTAAATCCACCTTCGAAGGGCATGGCCATCCTCCTTGCAGAGTTCGTCGATTCTCGTCTCCCTCCTCGATGTGCCTTGCGTCGAGCCGCAATGACAAGCGGGTAGAAGCCTATTCGCCGCCTGTCTATCGCCCTCATTTTCGCGCTGTGCAACGAATTTCGGATATGCCGCCAGCTTGGCGATTGTCAATGCCCGAGGGCTCGGCGTTCCTGCATTTGGCGACACGCGGCGGTCGAAATGGCAAACCCTCCCCGGCGAAGCACATCGTCATCCGTAAGCACTTTTACCTACACGGCATATTGCCCAGTCGCTTTCGCCGCGACTACCTTAAGCCATCGATGCACCGCCACAGCGGCTCGAAACGCGACCCACCGCTCGCACGCCACGCCCGCACAAACTCGAAGTTTCGCACTCCGCCCTCCATCGGTATGAAGGCGAACGCCGGCGCAACCCAGCGTCGGAAACGCTCTGCGGGTTCTCCAATTTTCAGGCCATGAAAGTCACAGCCCCATTTTTTAAATCATACATTGAGCCGACGATCTTTAGCGCCCCCTTCTTTTCAAGAGATGCCAGGATCTCGCTGTTCTGGCGTATCGTTTCAATGGTAAGTCGGACGTTGGTGCGCGCGACAGCATCGACGAAATCGCTGTTCTTTCCGGTTCTCTCGCCGCTATATTCCGTCGCCTCGATCGAAGGCTTTATTTTATCCAATAGCCCAGTCAAGTTGCCAAGTTCGACATGGTCGATCGCCCCTTTGATTGCACCGCACGCCGTGTGGCCCATGACCAAAGCGACTTTGGCCCCCGCCACAGCACAAGCAAATTCCATACTTCCAAGCAGGTCGCTATTGGCGATATTTCCGGCGATCCGCGCGTTGAAGGCCTCGCCGATCTCAATGTCAAATAAGATCTCCGCCGGTGCCCGAGAGTCGATGCAGCTGAGAATCACTGCGGCCGGGAATTGACCCGCGGCACTCGATCTCTTCTGCGCCAGGTAATCGTGCGCCTGCATCTTCCCGGAACGAAAGCGTTCATTGCCCTTCTTCATCCTTTCGACGATCTGATCGGGAGTCAAATTGTCGCGCTCGGTTTTGGTCAGGGCGGCGGCATAGGCAATATTCGTCCTAAGGCTTAGTCCTCCTAGCATCGCGACGGTGCCTATTCCCATGCCCGCTTTCAAAAAAAAACGCCGCTCGCCGCATGCAAAACGGCCGGCGGCGCACCGATGATCTGAATTTTTCATACTGTGCTCTCCTCAATAATTGGCTGGGTGCTGTCGCTCTTGGAACGATTGGAGTTGAGTTTTGGGGCGGCCTCGAGGGCATGTTGAACGGACTTTGATCTCCTTGGAACGCATCCCCGGCCAAGTGTATCAGTCCAACCACGTCGATTTGGTTTGCCCGCCCAACGTAAAGCCTGGAACGACACTATTTGCCTTTGACCGAGGGGAAAAACGGCTTTGCGTAAAGTATGTGCGGGTCTATGCCACCGCCGCCTCGATCAACTCGGTAGGCAATTCTCGCGAAAACCATCGCTCGTCGAGTAGGGCTTCGGCGCTTAGTTTATTGCAATGCGGGCGTCATGTCGAACTCCCGTAACACCCCCCCGTGCTCCTGCGATTGTCACGCAGCGCCCATTACCGCAGATCGGTGACGCGGGGGCTTGCGCCGGAATGACCGCGATGTCCATACAAGTTCCGGAGAATGTCGGCGCCGGGTTTCGTAAACACCGTCGCTGCGGGTCGATTTGCGGAACTCGTCACAGCAAAGGTCAGGCTGGCGTGCCATCGCGCCCAGACAACAATGTTGCCACCCATTTAGTTGACGCGCGCTGTTCGCAAACGGTGAGAAGCGCGATTACGATCGGTACACCGATGAATGCTCCCGGGAGTCCCCAAAGGAAGCTCCAGAAGAACACCGCGAGTAGAATCAAAAACGGCGAAACCGCGAGAGCGGCGCCCGCGATTCGAGGTTCGAAATAGCTTCCGATCAGGAATTGAATGAGGTTCAAGCACAAGAACACGATCAGGGCCAATTGCCATGACTCGAATTGCGCGATGGCAAAAAGGGTCGGAAAAACCGTCGCGATGAGCGGACCGATGAACGGGATGAAGTTCAGCACGAATGCAATCACGCCCCATGCGGTGGCCAATTCCAAACCTGCGAGCAGCGCGACGCCCCAAATCACCGCGCCGGTCAGGACACTCATCACGGTGCGGACGAGCATATATTTTTGGAATTTGGCCGCAATGTCCTCGCCGATTTGCAATAGGACTTGCCTGACCTCTCGGTTCTCGAGACGCTCGATATTTCTCTTCGCGATATCGATTTCGAGCAAACCGAGTATCATGAAGATGACGGTGATGATTGCAAATGAGATCAGGTTTTGGACTCTTCCCGCGATCTCCTGAACCGCGCGGATGATCCAGCTCACGTTGAAATTTTCAGCCATTTGATTGGCAATGGAGACACCGTGACCCTCCAGCCACTCGGTCGCCTGCATGTACAATGCTTGAAAACGCGCGGAGTTGCCGACGATCCACACGTAGATCCGGCTGAATCCCCACACGAGCAAGAATGCAAACACGGTGATAACCGCAAGAGTTGCGACGAGGGTGACTGCGAGCGCCAGAAGCTTCGGAAGCCGGGCCTGGAGCAGGCTCTGGAATGGCCACAAAATGGCGATTATGAAGATCGAGAACGTAACCGGCGCTAGAACCTCGCGCGCGAAGTAAAGAGCCGTAATGACAAGGACCGCGGCGCAGAGTCCAAGCGACGTCTGGATTGCGCGATCTTGGGTCATAGCTCCATTTTCAGGTCGAATTTATCTCGATGTCGAAGAACCGCCGCGAAACCCTTAATCCGACAACCGTTGGATGATCGCAGATTGGCCCACCATCACACTTCTGGCAAGCGAGAATACCCGCCAAAGCGCGTAGGCTCGGTTCGGTGAGCCATCGTCCTTGCCAGAATTGTCACGCTAAGCCAATCTGAGGGTCTGGTCTGCCGTCACCCGGTCGTTCCTGGATTCACTGTGTGCCTGGGAGTGAGAACGCTCCCCATTGTCGATCTTCGAGCTCGCGCGTTTTTTTCGGCAGCGGGACGCGCGAATGCAGTAATGATAGTGTCATAGTGCCATCGATCTCTTTACAACCGAATGTGGACGCACCCGCGAAGGCAATTCACTTAGCAAGCAGGCATTCGGGGTCGCCCGATAAAACCGCATCCCGGATGGGTTTTTGGGGAAGCTTGAAAGTGGCGGAGCAGACTCAGAAATTTTCTTTGTTCGCGTTGACGGCAATGGTTGTCGGGTCAATGGTCGGGGCTGGCATCTTCTCGCTGCCTCGGACATTCGGCATGGCGACGGGACCGTTCGGCGCGATCATCGCCTGGTGCATCGCGGGCGGCGGCATGTACGCGCTGGGACGCGTGTTCCAGGTTCTGGCCGAACGCAAGCCGGACCTTGACGCGGGCGTCTATGCTTACGCGAAAGCCGGCTTCGGTCACTATGCCGGCTTTCTATCGGCCTTCGGTTATTGGGTCGTCGGGTGCATCGCCAACGTCTCGTACTGGGTCCTGATTAAGGCGACGCTCGGGGCGTTTTTCCCGGCCTTCGGCGACGGCAATACGCCGACCGCAGTGTTCGTCTCCTCGATCGCGCTTTGGCTTTTTCACTTCATGATCCTCCGGGGAATTAAGGGAGCCGCAGCCATAAACGCCATCGTTACGGTCGCGAAAATCATCCCGATCCTGACCTTCATCGTGATCCTGATCGCAGCGTTCAAGATGGACATCTTCGCTGCGAACTTCTGGGGTGGTGAGGGAATGCCGACTGTCAGCGTGTTCGAGCAGGTCCGGGCCACGATGCTTGTCACGGTTTTCGTGTTTATCGGGATCGAGGGTGCCAGCGTCTACTCTCGCTATGCGCACAAGCGCTCCGATGTGGGTATTGCCACTATCCTCGGCTTCGTCGGTGTTCTGTGTTTGATGGTGCTGGTAACACTGCTGTCCTATGCCGTGTTGGCGCGCGCCGAGATTGCCGGCATGCGGCAGCCTTCGATGGCCGGCGTGCTGGAAGCGGTGGTTGGGTCGTGGGGTGCGGTGTTTGTCAGCGTGGGGCTTATCATCTCGGTGCTGGGAGCATATCTCGCCTGGTCGCTGATTTGCGCTGAGGTACTGTTCGCCGCAGCGAAAACCGAGGACATGCCGAAGGTGTTCGTCACGGAAAACGCGAGGAACGTACCCTCCGCAGCTCTCTGGCTCACCAATATCGTGACCCAGTGCTTTCTCATCAGCACGATGTTCTCGCAGGACGCATTCTCGCTGATGCTGAAATTGACCAGCGCAATGGTTCTGATCCCCTACCTACTCGTGGCGGCGTATGGATTCCTTATTTCCAAGCGTGGCGAGACTTATGAGGTGAGAGCGCAGGAGCGAATGCGCGACCTTATCCTCTCCGGAGTAGCGACGCTTTACACCGCGTTCATGGTGTATGCTGGGGGCGCCAAGTTTCTACTGCTTTCGGCCGTCCTCTACGCCCCAGGTACGGCGCTCTATTTTTGGGCTAGGCGGGAGCGGGACAAGTCGGTCTTCACCGCAGTGGAATGGATTATCTTTTCCGGCGTGGTCGTTGGCGCCGTCATTGGCATGTATGGGCTCTTGAGCGGCGCCATCGTCATTTAGGACCCGACCGTCGATCCGTCAGTCGAAGGCAGCGCGACCGCGTCGCCGTCGAGACAATCGACGACCCCTACACCTCACCGGTCCCGGCGGAATCATTCGTGTTTGCCTTCTCATCATGGCGAGGCAGAAGATGGGACTTCAAGGCGAGGAATAAGACGAGGGTCGCGATCACGATGGCGAGCGCCGCTCCCAAGCTGAGCAGGTCGGTGTCTCCGGCCCGCGCAACTGCCTCACGGAGGAACATGACAGCAAGCACTGCTATGATGACGCTCACCAAGTGGTTCTTGAGATCTTCGAGATCACGGAGCACGAGCCAGCGCGGCAGCGGCAGCGTCTCGTCGACGAAGAGCTTATAGAAGCCCAGGCAGAACATGTAAGCGACTATGGCTATTAGAAACACGTCGATGGCCTCGATCAGCCCGACGGCGACAATCTTGCCAAATTTGGCGGAAATCGTGCCTGTCCGGGCGACGTCAAACACGACTGTGAGCATGACTACAGCTTGGTAGAGAAACAGTGCGATAGAGCCGACGAACGTACTGATGACAGCGATCAATACGATGTATCGGCTGGAGACCAGGACGCGGCGAAACATCGATCAGGATCTCCTGCATAGGGATCTCAATCGCGGCCTCCTCGATTGCAACGCGATTCCGCAAGACCGTATTCGATGCTAGCACGCTGTGGTCGTCCTGCCGAGTCGCTTGGATTCTCACTCGACGCGGTATTGATTCCACGCCGCCGCTAAATAGCAAACGAATTTCCGCACTGGAAGGTGCAGAGCTATTCGCAATCTTTTGTGCCCCGTCGCATCAGCATTCAATGCGGCTCCCAAATTGGAGTCGCTCGTGTTTTTGGACACGGCCACGGCGCCGCATGACGCGCAATGGCACAAAAACGTGATCATGCGATCCATCAGCCGCCATTGGCATCAATTGCGAGTCGACATTATTCTCCTGCCAATCGATCGTTGCGTCGCAGGTCGGGACGAGTAATTTTTGTAGATTTGAATATTCTGATGTGGCACTTTGAATCCCTCGTTTCCGTAGCCTTACAAAAAGTCCGATAGCGCCAAAAAACACTTACACACGGATTTCTTGTCCGCGCCGTGCGGCGTCGAGGGGGGAGGACGGGACCATGTGCCATCCTTGCGATGAGCTGGGGTTATCCGCTCGTGTGTCGACGGAACATTTGCCGTATCCGGAGCGAATGCAATTCGTGACGGTGAATTCCTGCGAGCTGCGCAGGTCGCGTTCGGAAATCATTTGCCTTTTGGGGGGTTCTCACCTGGGTCCATTTACGGGCCGCATAACCGATTGACCCATTCGAAATGAGGTCAAAATGACGGCACCTACGGCACCGGCTGAAACAACGGCATCGTCCGGTTCTGCGTCATCGCAGAAAATCTCGCGGCTGCAACTGACTGGAATGGTGGTTGGAGGGATGGTCGGCGCGGGAATTTTTTCCCTGCCGCGAACCTTCGCGAACGCCACCGGTCCGGTCGGCGCGATTGTCGCCTGGCTCATCGCGGGCACTGGCATGTACATGCTGGCACGAGTCTTCCAGGCGCTGGCTGAGCGCAAGCCCGACCTCGATGCCGGCGTTTTCGCGTATGCAAAGGCCGGCTTCGGCGATTACCCCGGATTCCTATCAGCCTTCGGCTACTGGATCGGCAGTTGCATTGGCAACGTTTCTTATTGGGTCTTAATCAAATCCACGCTTGGCGCCTTTTTTCCGGTCTTCGGGGACGGCAATACGATCACCGCGATCATCGTCGCCTCGGTGGGGATCTGGCTCTTTCATTTCATGATCTTGAGGGGCGTTCAGCAGGCCACGTTCATCAACAGCGTCGTCACAGTCGCGAAGATCGTCCCGATCGTGATCTTCATCGCAATTCTGTTCTTCGCGTTCAAAATGGATCTATTTTCCGCCAATCTCTATGGCGGCGATCTGACGGGCAGTGTGTTGGAGCAGGTCCGTGCCACCATGCTGGTCACGGTTTTCGTCTTCCTCGGCATCGAAGGCGCAAGCGTGTATTCGCGCTATGCGAAGAAACGCTCCGATGTGGGTGTGGCCACTATCGCGGGCTTTGCTGGCGTTACTTGCCTGATGGTGCTCGTCACAATGCTCCCGTATGGGGCGCTGGCGCGCGCCGATATCGCGGGAATGCGACAACCGTCGATGGCGGCGGTGCTCGAGGCAGTTGTGGGGCATTGGGGAGCGGTCTTCGTTAGTATCGGGCTTATCATTTCGGTGCTCGGAGCCTACCTCGCATGGTCGCTGATCTGTGCTGAAGTGATGTTCACCGCGGCGAAGACGAAGGACATGCCGGCAATATTCGCCAAGGAAAATGCCAATAAGGTACCTGCCAACGCCCTATGGCTGACCAATATCATCGTCCAGCTATTCGTTATCAGTACTTACTTCTCGCGGGACGCGTTCTCGCTGATGCTAAATCTCACCAGTTCCATGACGCTTATTCCGTATCTGCTAGTGGCGGCGTATGGCTTCATGATCTCCAAGCGTAGGGAGACCTACCAAACTCGGCCGGAGGAGCGCCAGCGCGACCTGATAATGGCCGGCATTGCTGCGATCTACACAATATTTATGATCATCGCAGGCGGCCTAACGTTCGTTCTGCTGTCGGCTGTCCTGTATGCACCTGGGACGTTGCTCTATATCTGGACACGGCGCGAGCAGTACGAAATGGTGTTCACCCGCTCGGACTGGATCATCTTCATTGTCGCGGTCGTGGGCGCCGTCTTCGGCATCTATGGGCTGGCAACGGGTTCAATTACCATTTAGTCGACCTCGCGGGGGGCGATTATGACGAATGGAAAAGATATAAAGTTTGGCGTGCATTCGGAAGTTGGTCAGCTTCGCAAGGTGATGGTGTGCGCACCCGGCGTCGCGCACCATCGTCTCACACCGTCCAACTGCGATCAGTTGCTGTTCGACGACGTATTGTGGGTCGACAACGCAAAGCGCGACCATTTCGACTTCATCAGTAAGATGCGCGATCGCGGCGTCGATGTCGTCGAGATGCACAATCTGCTGGGCGAGACAGTGGCAGTCCCTGAAGGCAAGAAGTGGATTCTCGACAACCAGGTCGTGCCGGACCAGGTGGGTCTCGGCCTGGTCGACGAAATCAAGAGCTATCTGTCGGGGCTCGATAACCGCAAGCTCGCAGAGACGTTGATCGGGGGGCTCTCGACCAATGACTTTCCGGATGCGCATGGCGGCGTAGCACTCAAGCTCGTAAAGGAGGCGGCGGGGGCCACCGAATGCCTGCTGCCGCCGCTGCCAAACACACTTTATACGCGCGATACGACCTGCTGGATTTACGGCGGTGTGACGCTGAATCCGCTCTACTGGCCCGCGCGGCACGAGGAGACGATTCTGACGACGGCGATTTACAAGTTCCATCCTGAATTCGCGGGCAAGGTCAACGTCTGGTGGGGCGATCCGCTGAAGGACCATGGCTTGGCGACCCTGGAAGGCGGGGACGTTATGCCAATCGGCAAGGGTAATGTGCTCATCGGCATGAGCGAGCGCACCTCACGCCAGGCGATCAGCCAGCTGGCCGCGGCGTTGTTCAAGAAAAAGGCGGCTGAACGCGTAATCGTGGCCGCGATCCCCAAGATTCGCGCGGCCATGCATCTCGACACCGTCTTCACATTCGCCGACCGGGACTGCGTGCTACTGGCGCCGGACTTTATCCAGCAGGTCCGCACCTTCTCATACCGTCCAAGCAACCATCCGAGTGGCGTCGAGTTACACGCGGAAAAGAAGTCGTTCGTCGACGTCGTGGCGGAGGCGCTGGGATTGAAGAAGCTGCGCGTGGTCGAAGCCGGCGGCAGCGACTATCAGCGGGAACGGACGCAGTGGGATAGCGGCGCTAACCTCGTCTGTGCATCGCCGGGTGTGGTCTTCGCTTACGACCGGAATACATACACGAACACGCTGCTCCGCAAGGAAGGGGTCGAGGTGATCACCATCGTCGGCGCCGAACTAGGCCGCGGGCGCGGTGGCGGCCACTGCATGACCTGCCCGATCGTTCGCGATCCTGTCGACTATTAGGGCAGGTCCGGGCCAACTGGAATGGATTGAGACCAAATTACGTCGGTGCCGCCATGAATGGAAATTTGAGCAGCGGTACCCTATTTATTCCAATCGGTCGTGGCCGTTTCACGCCCTGGCGCGCGTGCATAGGTTATGCAAGCATTTTGTGCCGCCGGGCTGTACCTCGCGCAGCGGTGATCGCATTAATGGCGCTAGCACCCCTTGCAGCCTGCCATAGCGATAAGACTCCGCCGCCGCCCGAGATTCGTCCGGTCCGGGTGGTTACGGCCGAGAGGAGCGCAGGCGGCGAAACCGTTTCCCTGACCGGAACCGTTCAGGCACAAGTCGAGGCCAATCTGGCGTTTCGTATAGATGGTCGGATGACCGACCGGCTCGTTAATGTGGGCGATGTGGTCAAGGCCGGGCAGATCGTCGCCCATCTTGATTCCGAAAACGAAAGGAATGCGCTGCGGTCGGCGCAGGCCACGGTCGCCGGAGCGGCCGGTCAGCTTAAGGAGGCGCGCAACAACTACGAACGGCAGCGTCAGCTCCTTGAAGGCGGGTGGACCACGCGTGTTCGCTATGATCAGGCTACCCAGACGCTGCAGACAATGCAGTCTCAACTCGACAGCGCACACGCGCAGCTGAGCATAGCGGAAGACAGATTGCGCTACACGGACCTCATTGCGGATTCGGCGGGCACGGTCACGGCGCGTGGTGCGGAACCCGGAGAAGTCGTGCGGCAAGGCCAGATGATCGTGCAGATCGCCCGCAATGACGGGCGCGACGCGGTTTTCGATGTGCCGCCACAAGTAAAAGACGAAGCGCCCGCCGATCCGATTATCGATGTTTCCTTGACAATGGATCCCAACGTTACCGCGACGGGCAGGGTGCGAGAGGTTTCGCCGCGCGCGGATCCCGCGACCGGAACGTTTCAAGTTCGGGTGGGGCTTTCCGATCCGCCGCCACAAATGCGCCTTGGCGCAACCGTCACCGGTCGAATGGAGGTGGACCGGAGTGCCGATGTTGCACTTCCGGCCAGCGCTCTCACCGAAGCCGACGGACAGCCGGCGGTGTGGGTCGTCGATCCAAAGACCATGACCGTGGCGCTGCGCGCGATCGAAATCGCGGGATTCGACCAGGTCCGCGTTCTCGTCGAGCGTGGCATCGAGCCGGGCGAAGTCGTCGTCACGGCAGGCGTGCAAGCGTTGCGGCCCGGCCAGAAAGTGCGCTTGCTGGGAGCCGCCTCGTGATCGGACCCAATCTGTCGGAATGGGCGATCCGATGGCCTTCACTTATTGTCTTCCTAATGCTCGTTTCAGTGGTTGCCGGTGCCTTGGCCTTCGTTCGGCTTGGACGCGCCGAGGATCCTGCATTCACCTTCCGGACGATGATCGTTCAGGCCGCCTGGCCGGGGGCGACGCTTGAAGACACGCTTGAACAGGTTACTGAACGTATCGAGCGCGCGGTGCAAGAGACGCCCTTTCTCGATACGGTGCGGAGTTATACGCGTCCGGGCATTACCACTATCTTCGTCGATCTGAAAGGCTCGACGCCGCCGAGCGAGGTGCCCGATCTTTGGTATCAAGTGCGTAAGCGCGTCGGCGATATCCGTCACACCCTGCCCACCGGTGTGGTGGGTCCCGGCTTCAACGACGACTTCGGCGACACGTTCGGCATCATATACGGCATTACCGGCGCCGGATTCACCCATCGCGAGTTGCGAGACTATGCCGAAGCCATCCGCTCGCGCTTGCTCTTGGTGCCCGACGTTTCAAAAATCGAGATACTGGGCGCACAAGACGAGCAAATCTTCTTGGAATTTTCCACCAGGCGCCTCGCAGCGCTCGGGCTCGACTATTCATCCATTGTCGCAACGCTAAGGGCCCAGAATGTCGTGCAACCCGCGGGCGAGATCGAGACCGGGCAAGAGCGGCTGGCGCTGCGCGTCTCCGGCGCCTTTGAGACTGAACAGGACGTCGCCGCTGTCAACCTTTCCGTAGGCGGCAGGATGGTCCGGCTGAGCGACATCGCCGAGGTGCGGCGCGGCTATTCGGATCCACCGCAACCGATGTTCCGAGTGAATGGGCAACCGGCCATCGGTATCGCAATTGCGATGCGAGAGTCCGGCGACATCTTGGCGCTCGGCCGCAACATCAAGGAAACAATGGCAGAGATCGTTGCCGATCTTCCGGTCGGCATCGAGCCTATTCTGGTTGCCGATCAAGCAGTGACGGTGGATAGCGCGATCGGCGAGTTCACGGCATCGCTTTGGCAGGCCATTATCATCATTATTGCGGTGAGCTTCGTCAGCCTTGGTGCCCGGCCGGGCGCCGTGGTGGCGTGCACGATTCCGTTGACCCTTGCCGTCGTATTCTCGCTCATGTCGCTGTTCGGCATCGACCTGCAGAGAGTCTCGCTCGGTGCGCTCATCATCGCTCTGACCCTCCTCGTCGACGATGCGATGACCACGGTCGACGCCATGATCCGTCGCCTCGCTGCCGGGGACACGAAGGATGCCGCCGCGACCTACGCCTATAGCACTCTTGCGACGCCGATGCTGGCCGGCACGTTCGTGACCATCGCGGGGTTCGTGCCGATCGGGTTCGCGAAGAGCACCGCGGGAGAATACACGTTCTCGATCTTCGCGGTGGTTGCCATTGCGCTGGTCGTGTCATGGTTCGTTGCTGTCATCTTCGCACCCCTGATCGGCAAGGCGATTGTGAGGGCACCAAAGAGCCAAGCTACCGATCGACCGGGCATCATAGAGCGGATCTATCTGCCGCTTCTTCGGACCGCGATGCGCGTGCGCTGGCTGACCATAGCACTGACCGTCGGGGTCTTTGTCCTTGCTTTGTATGCGGTCCGATTCGTGCCCCAGCAATTCTTCCCGGCTTCCGACCGCCCGGAGCTGATTGTGGACCTCACACTGCCTCAGAGTGCCTCGATTTACGCGAGTGAGGCTACTGCGGAGCGCTTGGGCGCGTTCCTCAAGGACAATCCCGACGTCGCACGGTGGAGCACCTACATCGGTCGCGGCGCGATCCGTTTTTACCTTCCACTCAATGTCCAGCTACCGAACGAATTTTTCTCGCAGATTGTGATCGTTGCAAAGGATGTCGCCGCACGCGAGCGGCTGCATGAACGTTTGGAGCAGGTGCTGGCCGAAAAGTTTCCCGACGTCGTGGGCCGGGTCTACCCGCTCGAACTCGGGCCGCCGGTCGGTTGGCCGATCCAATATCGGGTGACCGGACCGGATCTCGAACAGGTGCGAGCAATCGCCATGCGCGTGGCGCGGGCGATGGCCGGCAATTCGAGCGTTCGCAACATCAACTACGATTGGATGGAACCGAAACGACAACTTCGCGTCCGCATCGACCAGGACCAGGCACGGCAGCTTGGGCTTAGCTCGCAGAGTATAGCGGCGACGTTGAATGCCGCGGTTGCCGGTGCCACTATCACTCAGGTAAGAGACCAGATCTACCTGGTCGACGTCGTGGCACGCGCAACGGCGGATGAGCGCGTCTCCGTCGACACATTGCGAAACCTCCAAGTACCTCTTCCTAACGGCCGCACCGTGGCTCTGAGCCAATTTGCCATCTTCAGCTACGGCCAAGAACTCCCGCTCATTTGGCGACGAGATCGTGTCCCGACGCTGACGGTACGCGCCGACGTGGTCCATGGTGTGTTGCCCGAGGCCGTCGTGTCCGAAATCGCACCCGCCATCGCGGCGCTGAACGCAGAATTGCATAAGCCCTATCGCATCGATACGGGCGGGATCGTGGAGGAGAGCGCTAAATCGCGCGCTTCCGTTCTCGCGGTCGTGCCCGTAATGCTCCTGCTGACCCTGGCCATTCTTATGTTCCTCCTGAAGAGCTTCCAGCGCGTAATCCTGGTGCTCGCCGTGGTGCCGCTCGGCATAATCGGCGTTGTCGCAGCTCTCCTATTGTTCAACCGCCCGCTCGGATTCGTGGCAATTCTCGGTATCCTCTCCCTTCTCGGCATGATCGCGAAGAACGGCGTCATTCTGCTCTCGCAGATCGAAGACAACCGTAAGGAGGGCCAAGCCGTGTGGCGGGCCGTCACTGGCGCGAGCGCGTCGCGCGTTCGTCCGATCTTGCTGACAGCGGGCTCAACGGTTCTCGGCCTATTGCCGATCGCGCCCACGGTATTCTGGGGCCCCATGGCCTTTGCCATCATGGGCGGGCTACTCATTGCCTCGGTCCTTACACTTGTTTTCCTGCCGACCTTGTACGTTACCTGGTTCCGCGGCCGGGAAGACGCGGCCGATCCGGGCCCCTCGACGACATCCTCCGGCTAACCGTGCGCATACGGGAAGCCCGGTCGCCCGTCACATGGCAGTAAGCCGGTAAATGCATTGCAACCGCGACGAAGATCGGCAGAGCCGCTACCAAATCACTTATTGTCGATTTCAGCTCTCATCTTCGCCACTGCCTCGATGAACGCTATGTGCGCCGCAACTTGGCGGTGCAGTTCGGTGTCGATTTTTTCATCGAGATTTTTCGTGTCCTGTTCAGAGCGATCGGACGTGTTCGTAACAATAACGACATTCGATTGAAAGACGAGCGGCTCGCCGAATGCCCGGTCGGCCGTCGCGTATTCACGAATGCGTTCGATCAAGCGGCCTCGCTCACCGGGATCGAGAAGCACGAACTCGAGATTTGCGAGGTTCATCTCGATGACATCGCGGCCCGTCACGATCTCATGCTGGGAGTCCGTCGGTCGGTCGCGGTCATTGATTGAGAGTCTATGACGAGCATAGAGGGATTCGAGAGTTAAAAGATCATCCCGCGGCGACGTGCTGACGCTGGACCCGCTCCGGATCTCCATGATTCGCGCCCATGTCGAGGCGACGAGTTCAGCGCTTGTAGCTAGCACCTTCGTCGCGTATTGGTCGACAACATAGGGGCGAAGTTGCGAATTGTATTGCTGAAGCTGAGTTTGGTAACTGGCAATTTCCGCTTGAAGCTTTGCCACCTCCTCCACAGCTCGTTGTTTCGTATAGACCGGCCGAACAGTATAGAAATATCCGAATACGGCCAGCGCAAGGATGATAGCCGAGAAAGTCGCTTGGGCGATCTGCGCCCGGGTAGAAAGCGGCCTTTCCCGCATGAGGATCACTCCAAGCAGTGGTGGATAGCTTCGTTTTGCCGCACGCTAACGGCTTTTCCTGCTTACCAAACTTGCACCTAACGAACGTAGAGAGACGACTGACGAAACGCCCTGATGTTAGCGAACCGTCTTTTGCCAAATCAACGCTATAGTTTGCGCACCTAGCGCCGCCCAGGTCCAGAAAACAAAGCCCTTGTGGCGTAATTCACCACTGTCACGTCGCCGCCGCGATAAAATCCAGCCCGTGGCTCGTGGACGAGCCGGGAGCAAGCACCTCGTTCCATGCGCTGAATCAGACCGACACGCGTGTCCTGTACCTCGGATAGACCGAGATCGGTCCAGCCATTCGGTCCGAGGTTATCTTATGGAACGGCCGTGCGTACGACAGTCGCAGCTATGTCGATGTTGCGCCCTTGCCGGCGTATTCGCGCCACATCACCGGCTATCTCTTCCGTGGTGTCACAGCCGCGCGGCAGCCTTTCCCCAAGGATCGAGTTGTACCGCGGCTTCGATGCTGCGCCTGAGCTTTCGCAGCGCCACTCTCTCGAGTTGCCGCACTCGTTCCTTCGAAACGCCGAGTTCGAGGGAGAGGGTTTTGAGCGTCACATGGCGGTCAAGAAACCGGCTCCGAATGATCAGGCGGTCGCGATCGCTCAATTTGCCCAGGGCATCGGCGATGAGGCACTTGTTGTGCAGCCGATCTTCGTCTTCGGCGACGACCTGCTCCGGATCGGGATCGTTGGACGCGAGGACATCCATGATCGCGACACCCGAGGATGGCGAGACCGGCGCGTCAAGCGACAGGTCGCGGGTCGCGAGGCGGGCCTCGGTTTCCCGAACGAGTCGTGCGCGACTCCTGGTCTCCGGTGCAACGCGTCCGCGGCCATTCTCGGTGATGCCCGCGTCGGCCTTGAGGCGAATCATTTGGAAGAACAGGCTCCGGTGTGCAGCCGAACTGCCCGCACGAACGATGAAGCAGTTTCGGAAGATGAAATTGCGCATTGTGGCCTTGACCCACCACACGGCGTAGGTGGAGAAGTGCGTCCCGCGCGCCGGATCGAAGCGCTTGGCCGCGCGCATCAGGCCGATCGCACCTTCTTGAATGAGGTCGTCCACGCCGACGCCATAGTGCCGATAGCCTCTGGCGATCGATGCGACGAGCGGCATGTGATCGACCACGAGGCGGTCGCGCTCGGCCGAACTCAGCGCTGCGTCCGCACATGGCGCGTCCGCTTGCGGCTCGACCCGCGACGACCCGAAGTCGCGCGATCTGGTCGCCTGATTCACCATCAAGGCGGCCAGCGGCCTGGCCAATCTTGCGTCCTCGCGAGCAACAAATCCGTCCATTTCAACGCGCTCCTTCAATGCATTTTCTTTATTCGTCGGTCGCGCACGTCATTTCGATCAGCATCTCGAATCTGGCGTTTACGAATTTGCCGGATCGAGAGCACAGAGTCCTGACACAGACCTGAATAGTGCTGAAACCAGCCTCCGACTTTGGTATTGCCCCCTTACGG
>Ga0187766_10000314_pt1 | contig 26704 bp, 31 predicted proteins | sample 0216_QUI02_MP05__4_FD_132971 | JGI IMG/M metagenome (GOLD analysis project Ga0187766, IMG submission 132971) | Tropical peat soil microbial communities from peatlands in Department of Meta, Colombia - 0216_QUI02_MP05_20_MG | ecosystem: Environmental > Terrestrial > Soil > Wetlands > Peat ... | reverse complement strand
TGGATCCGGGCATGGGTCTCTTCAACCGGCTGCTGATGTACTTCGACCTGGTCAAGCAGGGCCCGTCGTGGCTCGGCAACCCCACCCTGGCGATGCTCTCCGTCATCCTGGTCAATACCTGGCGCGGGCTTCCCTTCTTCGGCATCACGATCCTCGCCGGTCTGCAGACGATCCCGGGCGAGCTCCTCGAGAGCGCGACCATCGACGGCGCCGGCACGTGGCAGCGCTTCCGGCACGTCACGCTGCCGCTGCTCATGCCGGTGATCTTCATCGTGACCACGTTCTCGATCATCTTCACCTTCTTCGACTTCCAGCTCGTCTACGTCCTGACCGGGGGTGGACCGGCCAACGCCACGCACCTGATGGCCACCTACGCCTACGCCATCAGCATGGGAGGCGGGCAGATGGGCCTGGGCTCGGCGGCGGCCCTGGCGATGGTGCCGGTGCTGGGGCTGATCCTGCTCGCGATGACGTGGTACGTGAGGAAGGCCTGACGTGGTCGGCGAGCTCACCTGGTCCCGTCGCGTGGTCGGCCTGTGGATCCCGCTCGCCGCGCTATTCGTCTTCGCGCTGTTCCCGTTCGTCTGGATGGCCGCCACCTCGCTCAAGACGAACGCGGAGCTGTACGACCCCACCTCGAACCCGTTGTGGATCCGCCAGCCCTCGCTCGAGCACTACATCGGCCTGCTCAAGGAATCGAACTTCATCGTGTGGGTGGGCAACACGATGCTGGTGGCGGTCGTCTCCACGTTGATCTCGCTGCTGCTCGGCCTGATGCTCGCCTACCCGCTCGCCCGGATGCGCTTCCCCGGCGCGGCACTCCTCGCGATCACGGTCGCGGTCTGCTATCTCGTGCCGCAGACGCTCCTCTTCGTGCCGATGGCCGATCTCATCAACCGCATGAACCTGGGCGACACCTTGAGCGCGGTGATGCTCACCTACCCGACGCTGCTCGTCCCGTTCTGCGCCTGGCTGCTGATGGGATACTTCAAGACCGTGCCCAAGGAGCTGGAGGAGGCCGCGCTGATCGACGGGGCCAGTCGCTGGCGCGCCATGACCCAGGTGATCCTGCCGCTCTGCACGCCCGGCTTCCTCTCCGCGGGGATCTTCGCCTTCACGCTGGCCCAGAACGAGTTCCTCTACGCGCTGCTCTTCCTCAACACCTCGACGATCCGCACCGTCCCGGTCGGCATCACCGGAGAGCTCATCCGGGGCGACGCCTTCTACTGGGGCCAGCTGATGGCCGCCGCGATGCTGGGCTCGCTCCCCGTCGCACTGATCTACTCGTTCTTCGTCAGGTACTACGTGGCCGGGCTGACCGCGGGGTCGGTGAAGGGCTGATCGCGGCGGACGTCACTTCACGCTGCCGGCGGTCAGGCCCCCGACCAGGTAGGGCTCGATCAGGGCGAAGAGCACCACGACCGGCACGATCGCGATCACCGAGGCCGCGAAGAGCAGGTCCCAGTGCTGGACGTAGGCGGTCACGTAGGACGTGATCCCCACCGTCAGCGGGCGCATCGAGGCGTCGGTCATCAGCGTGAGCGCGACGATGTACTCGTTCCACGCCGCGATGAACGCGAAGATCGCGGCGGTGACGATGCCGGGGAGGGCCACGGGCAGGACGACGCGGAGGAGCGCGCCGGCCCGGCCGCAGCCGTCGACCGCGGCGGCCTCCTCGATCTCGCGCGGGATCGAGGCGAAGAAGGCGCGGAGGATCCAGATCGCAAACGCGAGGTTGAACGCGGCGTTGACCAGGATCAGCGCGGTGTAGGTATTGATCAGGCCGAGCTCGAAGAACTCGCGGTAGAGCCCCACCACCAGCGCGGTCGGCGCGAACATCTGGGTCACCAGCACCAGGAAGAGGAAGATCGCGCGGCCCCGGAAGCGGTGGCGCGCGGTGTAGTAGGCGGCCGGCGCCGCTGCGACGATCACCAGCGCGGTCGAGGCGAACGCGACGGTGAGCGAGACCGAGAGCCACGTCTGGAACTCGGGGTCCCGCAGGACCGTGCGGAAGTTCTGGGGGCGCCACTCGACGGGCAGCAGACGCGGCGGCGTCACCCGCAGCTCGGCCTCCGGCTTGAGCGCGGTCGACAGCATCACCGCATAGGGCGCGAGCAGGACCGCCGCCACCAGCGCTCCGGCGCCGGCGAGCGCGCCCCGGCGGATCAGACCGGCTCCTCGCGCCAGCGCGCCACTCGCAGGTACGCGATCACCGCGATCAGGATCAGGCCGACGTTGACGACCCCGACGGCGGCCGCGAGTCCCACGTCGCGCAGCGCGCTCTTGAACGCGATCTTGTACATGTAGGTGATCATCGTGTCGTGGGCGAAGCCCGGATTGCGGTCGTTGAGCGTCCACACGATCGGGAACGAGTTGAACACGTAGATGAGATTCAGCACCACGGCGACCAGCAGCGCGGGCCGCAGCAGCGGGAGCGTGATCCAGCGATACGCCCGCAAGCCCGACGCCCCGTCCACCCGCGCCGCCTCGTAGACCTCGCCGGAGATGGTCTGCAACCCCGCGAGCAGCACGTAGGTCGTGAACGGCAGCGAGACGAACACGCCGACCGCGACCATCGCGCCCATCACGGTGGCGTCGTCTCCCAGCCAGTCGACCGGGGCCGCGAGGATGCCGGTCGCGGTCAGGACGCGGTTCAGCAGGCCGAAGTAGTAGTCGAAGAGCCAGGCGAACAGCTTCGACGTCATGATGAGCGAGGCCGCCCACGGCACGATCAAGGCCCAGCGGACCAGCCGGCGCCCCGGGAACGGCGCGTCGAGGAGCTGGGCGAGGGCGAGCGAGATCAGCACGGTCACCCCGACCACGAGAACGACCCAGACCAGCGTGTTGACGAGCACGGTGGGCAGCGCGTCCTGCTCGACGAGGCGCGCGTAGTTGCGCAGGCCGACCGAGCCCTGGTAGATGCCGGTGATCGAGTAGCGACCGAGCGAGGCGCGAACCAGCTCGATCGCGGGATAGCCGACCACGCCCGCGATGAGCGCCAGGCTCGGGCCGAGCCAGGCCAGCGTCGCCCAGTCGCGAGGGCCCCGGCGCCGCGGGCGCCCGGCGCGCCCGGGCGGGCCGCCCGTCAGCGACCGCTCTCCGCCGCGTCCTTCTGGAGGCGGTCCAGGACCTGGCGCGGATCGCCGCCCGGCTGGACGGCGGCGCCGATGTTCTGCTGCACGTCCAGCTTGACCTTGTCCCACACCGGGTCGGTGGTCGGGGCCAGCCGCGCGCTCGGCAGCGCGTCGAGGTAGGGCTTGAGCTTCCCCTCACCGCTCATCTTCTGAAGCCCCGACTTCGTCACGGGCAGGAAGCCCTCGGCGACGATCCAGCGGGTGATCTGCTCTGGCTGATAGTAGAGGTCGAGGAACTGCCGCACCGCCTCCTGGTTGCCCTTCTTCCTGAAGGCCATCAGGTAGTCCTCGACGCCCAGCGTGACCGGCGCGCCGACGTTGGTCGGCATCTGCGCCACCCCGTAGTTCACCTTGTGCTCCGCGTCCAGCTGGGCGGCGAGCGGGCTGAAGCCCATGACCATGCCCACCTTGCCGTCCTTGAAGAGCTGGAACGCGCCGTCGGTGCGGTTGGTCTTTCCAGGGTTGATCTGCGTGACCTTGTGAGTGTTGGCCAGCGCGGCCAGGAACGTGAGCGTCTGGACGTTCTTGTCGCTGTTGATGGTCCAGGCGTCGCCCGACTTCCAGTCGCCGCCGTTGTTCCACATCCAGATCGACCACTCGGCCTGCGCTTCCTCCGGGCCGAGGGGCAGCGCGTAGCCGATCACGCCGCCGCCAAGCCCCTTCACCTTGAGGGCGGCCTGCACGAACTCGTCCCAGGTGCGAGGCGGCCCGGCGAGGCCCGCGCGCGCGAACAGGTCCCGGTTGTAGAAGAAGGCCCGCGCGCTCGCCAGGATCGGGAACCCGTAGAGCTTGCCCCGGAAGGTGCCGCCACGCACGAAGGGATCGAGGAAATCCTCGCGCGTCTTGGCCGAGAGGGCCTCGTCGCCCGAGTAGAGCAGGCCGTCCCGGGCGTAGCTCGAGAACGAATTGAGGTTGAGCACGTCGGGCGGCTGGTTGTTCTGCAGCATCGTGCTGACCTGCTGGTCGATCGAGTTCCAGTCGACCAGCTGCAGGTCCACCTTCACGCCGGTCTGCTCGGTGTACTGCTGGGCGAGGCCCATCCAGAAGGGGCGGGTGGCGTCGCGGCTGTACTCGGCGATCACCACCTTGATCGACTTGACCTTGCCGCCGTCACCGCACGCAGCAAGCAGCGCGGCGCCCACGCCGAGCCAGGCCAGCCAGACGAGCAGACGGCGGCGGACCATCTGGCCCATACTACCCAAGATCGCGCGGGCGGCCCAAGTCTTCCTCGCCGGAGATCGCGACTCGCCTTACAGTGGGGGCGAAAGGAGGGCATCCATGGCACCACGTTTCCTGCTCCTCTTCACGTTCGCGCTGATCCTGACCGCCTGCGCCTCCTCCTCTCCCAGTGCCCCGCCGCGGAGCGAGTTCGAGGACATCCCGATGCCGGCGGGCCTCACGCTCGACAACGACCGCACCACGATCATCGAGTCGCCCAACGTGAAGGCGGCGCGGCTGTACTACCACAGCCGCCTGAAGCCCGAGAGCCTGGCCGTGGCGTTCCGCACCAGCCTCGAGGCGAACGGCTGGCGCCACGTCTCCTCGACCACCTCGGCCGACAAGGGCATCGTCCAGGTCTACGAGAAGCCGGATAGCTCCCTGCAGGTCAAGATCTACGAGGGCTGGTACTACACGTGGACGGAGGTCTCGACGGCGCGGGTCCTCCGCCCGGCGGAGGCTGTGCCCCAGCCCTCCCGCTGAGCCGCCGGGTCGGTTGACAGAAGATCGGAACTCTGGTTCTATCCTTCGCAAGAAGGACTGAATCCAGGTTCCGATCATGCCCTACCGGAGGACCGACCGGGTCGAGGCCCGTCTCGCGGGTGCGCGCGAGCGCATCCTCCACAGCGCGCGCCAGCTCGTGGCCGATGGCGGCTTCCGCCAGGCGCAGATCGCGGCGCTGGCCGGCCTGGCCGAGGTGGGCATCGGCACCATCTACCGGCACTTCCCATCCAAGGCCGATCTCTTCGCCGAAGTCGTCAGCGCGGTCTCGGCCCGCGAGGTGGAGGTGGTCACTCGCATCGCCGACTCCGGTGGGACCGCGCCCCAGCGGCTGGCGGATGCCCTGCGGACCTTCGCGGCGCGCGCGCTCCACAACCGTGGCCTGGCCAACGCGATGATCGTGGAGCCGGCCGAGCCCGCAGTGGACCAGGCCCGGCTCCGCTACCGGCACGCCCTCGGGCGCGCGCTCGCCGGCATCCTGACCGACGGGATCGAGCGGAGAGAGTTCCCGGCCCAGGACGTGGAAGTCGCCTCGGCCTGTCTGGTCGGGTCGCTGCTCGAGGGCCTGGTGGGCCCGCTGGCCCCGACCAGCCGGGGCGAGGATTCCGATGGCGCGCTGCTCATCGAGGCGATCGTGGCCTTCTGCCTGCGTGCCGTGGCCTTCTCCGGCGTGAGGGCATGACCGCGCTCGGGGGCCGCGTCGCTCTCGTCACGGGCGCCGGCCGGGGGATCGGCCGCGCGGCGGCCCTGGCCCTGGCCGCCGAGGGGGCGCAGGTCGTCGTGGCCAGCCGGACCGCCGCGGAAGGAGAGGAGACGGCGAGCCTGATCCGCGAGGCGGGCGGCGCCGCGGTCTTCGCCCGCACCGACCTGGCCCGGCCCGAGCAGATCGACGCCCTCTTCGACCTGGCGCGCCGGACGTTCGGGCCGGTCACCGTGGCGTTCAACAACGCGGGCCTGCAGGAGCGCCGGGTTGCCCTGGGCGAGGCGGCTCCGGAGATCTACGCGCGGGTGTTCGACGTCAACGTGCGCGCGCTCCTGCTCTGCATGCAGCGGGAGATCGGCGACATGATCGAGTCCGGCGGCGGCGTGATCGTCAACAACGCCTCGGTGAGCGGCACCCGGAACCCGAACCCGGGCCTGGCGCTCTACTGCGCCTCGAAGGCCGCGGTGATCTCGCTGACCCGCTCGGCGGCGATGGAGTATGGGCCGCGCAACATCCGGGTCAACGCGGTCTCGCCCGGCCGTGTCCGCACCGCGATGATGCTCGCCTCCGGGATCGCCGACATGAGCGAGGTGGCCAGAGGGCTACCGCTCCGGCGGCTCGGCGAGCCCGAGGAGGTCGCCGCCGCGGTGGTCTGGCTCGCGTCGCCGGCTTCCGCCTTCGTCACCGGCCACGTGCTCGCGGTGGATGGGGGCTTCCTGGCCCAGTGAGGAGAAGGTAAACAATCTTCCTACCGCCGCCGTCCAACCCGGCATGACAACTCCTTCGATGGCGAGGAAGTCCTGGCGTCGGACCCTGTCCACCGCCGCGGTCGCCCTGGGGCTGGCAGGATGTGTGGTGGCACAGCCCGTGGTCGTCCGCACGCCGCCCCCACCCCCACCGGCTCGCGTCGAGGTTGTGCCGGTAGCGCCCGGCCCGGGCTTCGTCTGGGTTCCCGGGCACTGGGCATGGCGCCGCGACCACTACGTGTGGGCACCGGGACACTGGGCTGTTCCGACTCAGCCGGGCTATGTGTGGGTGCCCGGTGGCTGGGTCGCGCAGGGTGGCGGGTACGTCTGGGTCGAGGGTCACTGGCGGCGCTGAGCCAACGCCGGTAGCCCGCATCGACGGACCGTCTCACATCGGGGGGATCACGTCACGATCCGCGGCGTCACGGCCAGAGATCCTTGCCCTGGGCGGAGGGCAGCGCCAGGTCGAGCCGGCGCGCCAGCGTGGTCGCGATGTCGCGCATGTCGATCACACCCAGTGAGCGCCCGGCTGGCACGCCCGGCCCCACCACGAAGAAGGACGCGCGCAGATCCGGCAGATCGGGCAGGTACCCGTGCTGACCAGCCACCGTCCCGGCGGACACGGTGGGTCCGCTTAGGCTCGAGCTCGCGTACCACTCCGGCTTGAGCCCGATCAGGAGCGCCGCGCCGGGAAACCCGCCTCGCTCGTCGAGCGCGGTGGCGTCGAGCACGCGGTCGATGCCGTTGGCGGGATCCGCGGCGAGCCGCGCGACGATCGCATTGACCTTGGCCAGCGTGGCCTGGTCCTCGGGGTCCTTCAGCATCACCGCGATCGAGCCACCCGCGGTCCATGGCATCGCCTTCCAGTCGGTGATCCGGTTCCCGTCGACGGTGAACAGGCCCTCCTTGCGAAACTCGACGAAGAGATCGAGCTGCTGGGTGGTCCGGGTGAACCCGTGATCGGACACGATCGCCACGTAGGCGCGGCCCGGCGCCAGCGTCTCGGCGGTCTGGCGGAGCATGCCGACCGCCGCGTCGAGACGCTCGAGGACCGCGATGCTCTCCGGGCTGAAGGGGCCCGTCTCGTGCTCGACGTGATCGAGCGCGATCAGATGGAGCGTGAGCACGTTCGGCCGCTTCTTCTCGAGGATGCGCGCGGCGAAGCGCGCCCGCTGCTCGTCGGACTCCGCGGTCAGAGTGCGCGGGTACGGCCCCAGCTCGGCTTCCAGCTCGGCCAGCAGACCGGGGGTCGAGACGGCCCGCAGCAGCTTCGCGTCGTCCGGGGTGCCGGCGCGCCAGAACTCCGGGATGTTCCAGGTCACGCGGGCGCCGACGCTGACGGGCCACTGCACGCTGGCGGTGCTGAGGCCGGCGCGCGCCGCCGCGTCCCAGAGGGTCGGCACCCGGATGTCCTCCGTGTACCAGTACCAGCCGCCCTGGTTCTGGCGCTGCGGGTCGAACGTCGTGTTGTTGAGGATGCCGTGACGGGTCGGCCACACGCCGGTGATGAGCGTCGTGTGGCTGGGATAGGTCACGGTCGGGATCACGCCCTGCACCCCTTCCGCGAACGTCCCGTCGGTGAGGAACCGTCGGAGGTTCGGCACCTTCGCACCGTGGGCGTCGGCCGCCGTGACGTAGTCCGGCCGCAGGCCGTCGATCGAGATCATCAGGAGCAGCGGGGACTGCACGGGCTGCTGGGCCCCCGCCTGGCCCGCGAGCAGGAGCACGGCGAGCAGGACGAATACCGCCGCGAGCCACGGCCGGAGACGGTCAGGTATCATGACGAGTGCCAGGATATAGCACGGAGCTGGAGATGACCATGAAGACCCGAGTGGCGTGTGTGACGGGAGCGCTGCTGATCGCGAGCGCCCTGGTCGGTGGAGCGGCGAGCGCGGACGACCTCGAGCGGATCGCGATGGCCCGGGTGCGGCTCACCACGGACGCCGGGCTCGTTCAGGGCTGCGGGCGAATCGGCACCGCGCGTGACGACTCGATCAGGGACTTGCGACGCAAGATCGTGAGGGCCGGCGGCAACACGGGCCTGCTCTCCTTCGGCGGCACCGAGGATCTCGGGACGGTCTACGCGGAGGTCTTCCGCTGCGGCGGGCCGCCCGCGGTGGCGCCCGGCACCAGGCCCGCGCCGGTTCCGGCGCCGCCCCCGCCGCCGCCGAACGCGCCGCCGGCGCCGCCTGCGGGTCCACCGCCAGCGCCGCCCGATCCGCCGCCGGCGCGCTGACGACCGCGCCCCGGGCCACCCGGTGTATCCTTCCCGGGTGGCCTGGGATCCCGCTCAGTACCTGAAGTTCGCCGACCACCGGCTCCGCCCGGCGATCGATCTCCTGAACCGCATCGATCTCGATCGGCCGGCGGAGATCTACGATCTCGGCGCGGGCGCTGGCAACGTCACCCGGCTGCTCAAGGCGCGATGGCCCCAGGCGCGCGTCACCGGGGTGGACGACTCGCCGACGATGCTGGCCAAGGCCGCGGCCACCGCGCCCGAGATCGCGTGGGAGCAGGCGGATCTGGCCGGCTGGGCGCCGCCGCGCCCGGCCGACCTGATCTACTCGAATGCGGCGCTGCACTGGCTCACCGGCCACGAGCGCGTGTTCCCGGCCCTGCTGGGCGGGCTCGCCTCCGGCGGGGTGCTCGCGGTGCAGCTGCCGCGGAACTTCGAGGCTCCATCCCACACCCTGATCGCGGAGACCGCGCTCGCTGGGCCCTGGCGCGCTCGGCTCGAGCCGCTGCTGCGGCGCTCGCCGGTGGCCGATCCCGCCTTCTACTACGGCGTGCTCGCCCCGAAGGCGGCGGCGCTCGACATCTGGGAGACCGAGTATCTCCAGGTGCTCGAGGGACGCGACCCGATCAAGGAGTGGACGAAGGGCACCTGGCTCAAGCCCCTGCTCGACGCGCTCGAGGAGCCCGAGCGGAGCCGCTTCGAAGCGCTCTACGCGGAGCGGGTCGCGCGCGCGTACCCCGTCCAGGCGGACGGGCGCACGCTCTTCCCGTTCCGGCGGCTCTTCATCATCGCCCGCGCGCGGTAGCGCCCGCGCCCCGGGCACCGGAGGATCCATGCGGATCGACGCCATCGACGTCTACTGGATGAAGCTCCCGCTCGCGTTCGTGTGGAAGACCTCTTACGCGGACCAGTACTTCACCGACACGATCCTGGTCCGGATGGAAGGCGGCGGACACGTGGCCTGGGGCGAGAGCTGCCCGGTCTACTTCCCCTCCTACTCCGCCGAGCACACGCTGGGCACGTTCCACACCCTGCGCGAGCACATGGTGCCGCGGGTCGTGGGCCAGGACATCGAGACCGCCCAGGACCTGCTCGACCGGCTCCGACCGGTCAAGGGCAACCAGTTCGCCCGCGCCGCGCTCGACATCGCGTGGTGGGTGCTCGACGCCAAGCGCCGCGGGCTGCCGCTGCACCGCGCGCTCGGGGGAACCGCCGACCGCGTCGCGGTGGGAGCCGACTTCGGGATCCAGGACTCGCTCGACATCCTGATGCAGAAGATCCAGGGCGCGATCGACGCGGGCTTCCCGCGGATCAAGCTCAAGTTCCGGCCCGGCTGGGACCTCTTCATGGTGGAGGCGGTGCGCTTCACGTTCCCCCACTTCACCTTCCACGTGGACTGCAACGCCGCCTATACCCCGGCCGACACGGATCTCTTCCGGGCGCTCGATCGCTTCGGCCTCGCCATGATCGAGCAGCCGCTCGCCGACGACGGCATGAGCCTGGTCAACCACGCCGACCTCCAGGAGCGCATCGGCACGCCGGTCTGTCTCGACGAGAGCATCCACAGCCTGGCCCACGCCGAGGCGGCCATCCGTCTGAAGAGCTGCCGGGTGGTGAACATCAAGATGGCCCGCGTGGGCGGGCTCACCGAGTCGCGCGAGATCCAGGCGCGCTGCGCCGAGCACGGCATCCCGTGCTGGGTGGGCGGCATGCTCGAGAGCGCGATCGGCGGGGCCATCTGCGCGGAGCTGGCGACCCTGCCCAACTTCACGTACCCGGGTGACATCTTCCCGTCGTCCTATTTCTACGCGAACGACCTCGGCAAGCCCGAGATCGTGCTGAGCGGGCGGGGCGAGGTCGCCACCTCCCGGGTGCCCGGCATCGCGCAGGAACCGGATCCCGAGCTGCTCAAGCGCTGGACCGCCGAGCACGCCGCCTTCCGGAGCCCCTAGCCGCTCGCCGCAAGCCGCCCCGCGTCATCGAGTCTTGATCCCGGCGCCATCACCCCGTCGCAGGCGGTGGCTACGGTTCAGGACAAGGGAGGCCTGCCATGACTCCTCGTCAGAAGGCCGCAGCGATCGCGACCCAGTTCGAGGGCCGGTGCACCTGCGCGATGATGGACGGCGGCGTGGACTGCCCCTGGTGCCAGGTCTACTACGACGTGCTGCAGGGTTACCCGATCGTCCCGCCGGCTCCGCGCGCGCCCGCTTCCGCGATCACGATGGCGCGGACCGCCTGACGGTCAGAGCTGCCGCTGGCGCGGCTGCCGGCTGGCGTGCAGGTGACGCTGCAGGAAATCGAGGAGCTTCTCCCACGCGTCCCGCGCCGGCTCCTCGCGGAAGGTCGCCGCGTTGTTGAAGTTGAGGAAGGCGTGGCCGGCGCCCGCGTAGCGATGGAACTCGTGCGGCTTTCTGTACTTGTCGAGCTGGGCGCTGATCCGATCGACGTCGGCCGGTGACGGATTGGCGTCGTCCTGCCCGAAGAATCCGGTGATCGGACAGTGCACGTACGGTGTGAGATCGAACGGGGTGGGACCGTCTCCCCACGCCTTCATGATGTTGCCGCCGTAGAAGACCCCGGCCGCCTTGAACACCGGCTTCGAGGCCGCCATCAGGTAGGCGACGCGGCCGCCCATGCAGAAGCCGACGATGCCGACGTCGCCGAGCTGGGTGTCCCGGAGGCGCCGCGCGTAGTTGACCGCCGCGTTGACGTCGTTGATGACCTCGGCGTCGCGAAGGCGGCCGATGCGCGTCATCATGTCGCCGTCCTCGGTCTGCCGGTGGTAGAGGTCCGGGGCGATGGCCAGATACCCGCGCAGCGCGAGCTGCTCGACGCGGTCCTCGATGAATTTGTCGACGCCCGGCCCATGCTGGATCACGATCACCGCCGGGAAGGCGCGGCCGATGCTGGGCATGCCCACGAACAGGCGCATCGAGGTGCCCTCGACGTCGATCCGGTCCCATTGCGCCATGCGAGGCCTCACAGAACGTCGGCCCGGCGGGGGGCGGCGTAGGCCGTCCCCCCTGCCGGGCCTTGGATGTTTGCGCGCAGGATCACCTGCGGCCTGTCCCGGCATCACGCCGGGATCATTGTCGTGCTCTAGCGGTGATCGCGCGTCATCAGGCCGGAGTCACGCCGGATGACGCGCCGTGCAGGTCCGGTGGCGTGTCGTCCATCCCGACCTCCTTTCGCCCTGCTTGCTGAGACGGCCGGCGGCGCCACCGCCCGTCGGCCCCCAGCAAAGCGCGGGGCCCGCTCGTTGTCAAGCCGCAGCGCGCCCGCGACGGGAGGCTCGGGGGCGAGCCGCCGTTCAGTGGCGCAGCCGGCCCGACGTGGGTACACTGCGACCATGATTCGCGTCGCGGTCGTCGCACTCCTCGCGGTCGCCGCCGCGCTCTTGCCCGCCGGCCGAGCCCTGGCGCAGGACGTTCGCTCGGATCCGAATCCGAACAGCTCGGTGCGTCCGCCGACTCCTGGCCTGCGCCCGCCTCCGGGATTCCGCCCGCCCGTCGTGCGGCCGCCGTTCCCGGTCTTCCCGTGCTGCGTCGGCTACGCGTACCTGCCCGCCCCGCCGCCGGTCGTCGTGCCGACGGCACCGCCGGTCATCTACGTCACGCCGTCGCCGCCCCCGCTGGTCTATGTCCCCGCGCCGCGAGCCGAGCCCACTCCGGAGGTCGAGGCTCCCGGGGGCCGCTGGGTGCGCCACGGCAACGGCCTCGAGTACCCCTACCGCTGGGTCTTCGAGCCGACGCCGTCGCGGTAGTCCTTCACTCCGCCCGCGGGTCCACGGGCGCCTCGAGCAGTCGCCGCACCGCGGCCTTCAGGCCGGCGACGTCGAACGGCTTCGTCACCGTCGGAACCCCCGCGGCGCGGAGGAACTGCTCGTAGCCGCCGGCGTCGTAGTAGCCGGAGAGGAAGAGCAGGCGCGGGCGCGGAGCGTCGCGCTGCTGCACGGCCCGGTAGAGTGCCGCACCGTCCATGTCCGGCATGACCATGTCGCAGACGATCAGATCGTAGGGCGGCCCTTGGCCCAGGCGCTCGAGCGCCGCGTGGCCGCTGTGGACGGCGTCGACCTCGAATCCGTCTCGCTGCAGCACCAACGTCACCAGTTCCGCCACGTCGGGCTCGTCGTCCACCACCAGGATCCGATGCGCGGGCATGTGTGGAGGCTATCAGCAGGGCCGGCCGCGTGAGGAAGGAAGATGTCCTTACTCGGTAGGACTCTGTGCGAGACTACCGGAATGGTGCGCAAGGCGGGCGTGCTCGTGGCGGTGGCCCTCGCGATGTCGGCGTGCGCGGCCACCCAGCCGGGTTCAGGTCCCGCGGGCGCGCCGCGGACGGAAGCCTGTGTCGCCACGAGCGAGCGCGAGATCGCGTCGCTCTTCGACCGCTGGAACGCCTCGCTCCAGACCGGCGATCCCCACAAGGTCGTCGCCAACTACGCGCCGGGCTCGGTCCTCCTCGCCACGGTGTCGAATCGTCCACGGGTGACCGTCGAGGACAAGGAAGACTACTTCCACCACTTCCTGGAAGACCGACCGTCCGGGCGGATCGACTCGCGCACGATCCTGATCGACTGCACCACCGCGGTCGACGTGGGCCTCTACACGTTCACGTTCGCGAGGACCGGCGTCCAGGTCAAGGCCCGCTACACGTACACGTACAAGTGGGACGGACGGCAATGGCTGATCACGAGCCATCACTCGTCCGCGATGCCCGAGAAGGAATAGCCGCGCCGGGCCCGGGTCCGGAGCGCGGGTCAGTAGCGCACCGCGAAGCCGGCGCCCACCAGCAGGTCGGGAGCCCGCGCGCTCAGGCCGGTCCCCACGCGCAGGTCGACCGCCAGGTCCTTCGAGACGAAGTAGACGAGCCCACCCACCGCCGAGTGACGCGGGCCCGCGCCGGGCCGGTCCGATCCGGACGGGTACGCGGCGTCCCACTCCACGAACACCTCGAGCGCGCGCGTCACGCGGAAGGCCCCGGTGAGCCCGGTGGCCACCTCGACGTGGGTGTGGTGGATGTCGTCGGCGACCTGGTTGGTGGCGACCACGAACTCGATGGTGAAGAGATCGTCGATCACCTCCCACGCGCCGTCCACGTTGAGCCCGGGTAGCACGCGGTTCGCGGTCTCCCCCCGGCCGCCCGTCGGGACCGTCATCTGCGGGATCAAAGCGAGCGCCGGCAGGAGCCCGCGCTGCTCGGTCAGCGCCACCTTCGCGCCCAGGTAGAGATCGGTGGCGCCGAAGGCGGAGCCGCGGCCGCCCGGGCCCGTCCGCTCCTGGTCGAGGACGTTCTGCCCGATCCGCAGCTCGAACCAGTCCGCGAGGACGCCGATCCGCAGCAGGGCCTCGGGAAACGACTGCGTGGAGGACGCCCCCTTCTCGCTGAACGTGTACCCGGACTCGAGCACGATGCGCCCGTTGCCGACCGCGGTCGCCGCCTCGGGAAAGTGCGGCCGGTCCGCGTCGATCGGGCGCTCCGCCTCGCCCTCGTCCGCCGGAGAAACCGGGGCGCCGAACAGGGACTCGACCAGGCTCCGGGGTGCACGGCTCGACGTGTCCGCGGCGGAGGCCGACGCGGGGTGCAGCGCCAGGGCGACGAGCAGGATCGCCGCCACGGCTCCCCGAGGGGCGCGAGCGTCGGGCGCGCCGGCGCCGCGCCGGCGGGTCACGGAGCAGGGAGGCGGCCGAAGAGCGCTTCCAGAGCCAGGCCGATTCCGAGGAGCTGCCGGTCGCTGCCCGCGGGCCCGTCCAGCTCGAGGCCGATCGGCAGCCCGCCGGCGGTCTGCCCGACGGGTACGGTGAGCCCGGGGATCCCCGCATTGCTCCCCGGATCGGTGTTCTGGATGAAGGTGGCGATCGGCACCGGCGCTCCGTTCAGCAGGGTGGTCGCGTCGTCCCCGACGGGCGCCGCGGGCAGCGGGGTCGTGGGGAACACGAGCGCAGCGACGCGGTACGTCCGGAAGGTCTCGGCGTAGAGCCGCTGGAGCACCGGCCGCGTCGCGAGCGCGTCACGATAGACCGACTCCGGGACCGCGTCCTTGGCCCCGGGCACGATCGTGCGGGCGAAGAGGCCGCGCACGTCGGGGCTCGCGATCTGGTCGGCCACGCCCTTGACGTCGAGCGGGATGCGATAGCGCTTGAGGTACTTCGCGAGGTCCACGTTGGCCTCGTAGAGCGCGACCGGAAAGCTGATCTTGCCGTTCAGCTCCGCCAGCCCGGGCATGCCCACGGTGACGATCTCGGCGCCGGCCTCCTGCAATCGGTCGAGCGCGGCACGGCTGACCTGCTCGGTCTCCGTGTCGAGGCCGTGCCAGAAATAGGGGCGGTACACGCCGAGACGCAGCCCCCGGACGGATGGAGCGCTCACCCGCTCGCGCGAGCCCGTGATGATCGTGTCGAGCAGCACGAGGTCGACCACCTCGCGGGCCATCGGGCCCGCGGTGTCACGCGTGTGGGCGACCGGCGTGATCCCTTCCTGCGAGTACCGCCCGAGCGTCGGGCGCAGGCCCGCGATGCCGTTGAGCGCGGCCGGGATGCGCACCGAGCCGCCGGTGTCCGAGCCGAGACCCGCCGGCGCCATGCGCGCCGCGATGGCCGTGCCGGTTCCGCCCGAGGAGCCGCCCGCGATCCGCGTGGGATCGTAGGCGTTGCGCGCCGGACCGAAGGCCGCGTTGTTGCTGGTGACGCTGAACGCGAGCTCGTGCATGTTGGTCTTGCCGAGCACGATCGCCCCGGCGCGGAGCAGCTTCTCGGCGACCGGCGCGTTGGTGGTCGGCACGAACCCCCGGAGCGCGGGCGTGCCCGCGGTGTTCGGCAGCCCGGCGACGTGGATGTTGTCCTTCACCACGATGGGCACGCCGTGCAGCGGGCCCGCGAAGCTCCCGCGCGCCGCGAACCCGTCCGCCTTGCGGGCGGCCGCGAGGGCGCGATCGCGATCGAACGTGATGAACGCGCCGAGGTCGCGGCGGCGCTCGGCCACGTCCACGAGCGCGCGCACGAGCGCCTCGCTCTTCAGCGTGCCCGCGCGGATGCGCGCGGCCGCCTCCGTCGCCGACAGCTCGGTGAGGTCTTCCGCAGCGCCCGCCGGGACGACCATCGTGAGCACCCCCATCGCCCACACCATCGCCCACACCATCGTGTCGAACCAGGTGCGTAGCATGGGGCGATTCTGGCATACTCACCGTCGATCCGGCGTGAAAGGAGCGATCCGCATGGCGCGCGCCACGCTCAACGGCATCGAGATCGACTACGAGGCGAGCGGCTCCGGTCCCGCGGTGCTGCTGAGCCACGGCTACTCGGCCACGCGTCGCATGTGGGACGGGCAGCACGGCGCCCTCGGCGGCCGCCACCGCGTGATCAGCTGGAGCATGCGCGGGCACGGCGAGACCGAGAGCCCCGCCGATCCGGCCCGCTACTCCGCGGCGCTCACGGTGGGCGACATGCGCGCGCTGCTCGGCCACCTCGGGGTGGAGCACGCGGTGATCGGCGGCCTGTCACTCGGCGGCTACGTCTCCCTCGCCTTCTACCTCGAGCACCCCGAGATGGTCCGCGCGCTCGTGATCTGCGACTCGGGGCCGGGCTACCGGAACGCGGACGCCCGCGCCACCTGGAACCAGCGGGCGCACGAGCGCGCCGCCGCGCTCGAGGCGCGTGGGCTCGCCGCGCTCGGCGGCAGTCGCGAGGTGCGCGAGTCGCTCGGTCTCCACCGCTCGGCGCAGGGGCTGGCCCACGCCGCGCGAGGAATGCTGGCGCAGGAGGGCTCGCGGGTGATCGACGGGCTTCCGACGATTCGGGTGCCGACCCTGATCATCGTCGGCGATCAGGATCAGCCGTTCATCGCCCCCTGCGAGTACATGGCGAAGAAGATCCCCGGGGCGAGGCTCGAGGTCATCCGGGGCGCCGGACACTCCTCGAACCTCGACCAGCCGGAGGCCTTCGACCGCGTGCTGCTCGACTTCCTGGACGGACTACCGCCCGCCTGACGTCTCCGTCCGCTACTGCGCGGGCGAGAACGCGGACGGGAGCATGATCTTGTTCGCCTGGGTCAGCAGGGTGTCCCCGCCGCCCTTGGGCGGCCAGATCCCCATCTCGCGGGCCTTGGCCCGGACCGCGGCGCGCTCGTCGAGGCTCTTGTAGCCCCAGATGTGGATGAAGCGGTTGGCCTCGCCGTGCTCGACGTGCCCGGCCAGCGCCACCGGCGACATCTTCATGCGCTCGCCGATCGCGCCTTCCCAGCGCTTGATGAGGTCCGGCAGCGTTCCCGCCTTCATCGCGTAGTACCGCATCTCGTAGATCGGCCCGAGCTTGCCGGGCTTGAGATCGGGGAGGAACGCGAACGGTACCAGGATCTCCGACTGCATGGTCTCGATGAACTCGGCGATCTTCGGCGGCCAGTTGCCCGCCTTCACCGCCTCCGCCCGCAGGCGGCTGCGCTCGCTCATGTTCTCGTAGGGCCACACGTGGATGATCTCGTTCAGCGGGCCGATCTCGGTGTGCCAGAACGCGGCGAGCGGCGAGACCTTCTTGCGGTGCTCGTAGGCTTCGCCGAAGCGCTTCTCGACCTCGGCGACGCTGCCGACCTTCACGCGATACGTCCGAATCTCGTAGATCATGCGGCGCTCCTTTCTCTGCGGGAGAGATGCAACCGGGCTACTGGGCCGTCCAGCCTCCGTCGATCACCAGCTCGCTGCCCGTCACGAACGATGATTCGTCCGACGCGAGATACAGCACGCCGAGCGCCACCTCCTCGGGCTCACCGTACCGCCCGAGCGGGATGCGCGACACCATGTACTCGTAGTGCCTCGGGTCGCCCCGGCGCGCCTCGGTCATCGGGGTCACGATCGGCCCGGGATGCACCGAGTTGGCGCGGATCCGCTCGCGCGCGTACTGCACCGCGGTGAGCTTGGTGAGCGTGCGGACCGCGCCCTTCGAGGCCTGGTACTGCGGGCTGCTGAGCTCCATGCCCACCATGCCGAGCTGGGAGGAGATGTTGACGATCGAGCCGCCCCCGGCGCGGCGCATCGCGGGGATCGCGGCCTTGGTCCCGAGGAACACGCCCTTGGCATTGACGTCCATGCCGCGATCCCACGCGGCCTCGGTGGTCTCCTCGAGCCGGCTGCCCCCGCCGATCCCCGCGTTGTTCACGAGCACGTCGAGGCGGCCGAAGCGCGAGGCCGCGGTCTCCACCGCGCGCTGCCAGTCCGCCTCGCTCGTCACGTCGAGGTGCACGTAGACCGCCTCGCCGCCCTTGGCGGTGATCGCGGCCTCCACCGCCTTGCCCTCCGCGTCGAGGACGTCGCCCAACACCACCCGGGCACCCTCTCGGGCGAACATCGCCGCCTCCACCGCGCCCATGCCGCGCGCCGCGCCGCTGATCAGGGCGACCTTGCCCGCGAGCCTCATTTGGTGCCGAAGAGGCGATCGCCCGCGTCGCCGAGGCCGGGGATGATGTAGCCGTGCTCGTTCAGGTGGCTGTCGACCGCCGCGGTGAACACCGGCACGTCGGGGTGCACGCGATGGAAGCTCTCGATCCCTTCCGGGCAGGTGAGCAGGCACACGAAGCGAATCGAGCGCGGCCGCAGCGCCTTCACGCGGTGCACCGCGGCGATCGCGGAGTTGCCGGTGGCCAGCATCGGATCGAGCACGACCACGTCGCGCTCGTCCATCTCGTGCGGCACCTTGAAGTAGTACTCGACCGCCTCGAGCGTCTTCGGGTCGCGGTAGAGGCCGACGTGGCCCACCCGCGCGCTCGGCAGGATGCGCAGCATGCCGTCGAGCAGGCCGTTGCCCGCGCGCAGGATGGAGACCAGCACGATCTTCTTGCCGTCGAGGAGCCGGACGGTGGTGGGCGCCAGCGGCGTCTCGATCGCCACCTCGTGGGTCGGGAGGTCGCGCGTCACCTCGTAGCCCAGCAGCATGCTGATCTCGGCGAGCAGGCCGCGGAACTGCGCGGTGCTGGTGTCCTTGCGCCGCATGAGCCCGAGCTTGTGCTGCACGAGCGCGTGATGGATCACCACCACGGTGCCGCGCGCCTGCGTCGGGGCCACCGCGCTCCCCCGCTCCGTCTCGGTCTCCATCGCGCGCCCGGCCCGCGCTAGACCAGCTCGAGCTGCGAGCGGCCCCAGATCACGTCCACGTCGCGAGCCGGCGTCACGAGGGCGGGGCCCTCGTCGGGCGCGGTGGGTCCGAGGCCGGCCACCGTGGTGCGGTGCATGACCCGGCGATGGCGCGACTCGTCCCACGGCCGGCCGCGGTGGAGCATGCAGCGGTTGTCCCACATCACGAGGTCGCCGACCCGCCAGCGATGCGTGTAGACCAGCTCCGGCCGGGTCGCGGCCTCCCGCAGCTCGCGGAGCAGCGCGCGCGCCTCCGCGGTCTCCACGCCCACGATCTCGCAGGCGTGCGAGCCCACGTAGAAGGCCTTGCGCCCGTTGGCCGGGTTGACCCGCACCAGGGCCTGCCGTACCGGCGGCACCTGCGCCGCGTGGTCGAGTGGCATCAGCCCGCCGTCCACGAGCCCGCGCGAGTACACGAAGCTGTGGATCGCGACCTTGTCCTCGAGGAAGCGTCGCGTCGCCTCCGGCAGCTGCTCGTACGCCACCCGCATGCTCGCGTACTGGGTCTCGCCGCCCTCGGGCGGGATCTCGCGGGCCGAGAGCAGCGAGGCGTGCGCGGGCACCTTCTTGAACGAGCTGTCGGTGTGCCACATCTGGTTGCCGGCGTTGAAGAGATTGCGCCTGTCGCCCGCCGGGATCAACCGGTTCTCCTCGTCGACGTTGGACAGATTGGCGATGTGGTCGGGCGTGCCCTCCTGGCTGGCGATGCTGCGGATCGTGGTCTCGAGCGGCCCGAAGCGGCGACTGAACGCGATCTGCTGCTCGTCCGTGAGGAACTGGCCGCGGAAGAGCAGCACCGAGTATTCCTCGAACGCGTCCGCGACGGCGCCGAAGGTCTGCTCGTCCACGCGCGTGACGTCGATCCCCACGATCTCCGCCCCGAAGCGGGGATGGAGCTTCCTCGTCGTCAGCGACATGGCGGCCCTCCTTCCAGGGCCCCGATCATAAGCGAGCGGGTCGGGGGCCCGCAACCGCGCACGCGCCGGGCTTGCGCCGGTGCGCGCGGCGGGTATGCTCTCAGCCGGGAGGCCGCGCCATGCCCACCGTCGAGTCGCCGATCTCCATCGTGATCAATCGCCTGGCCTCCGGCCCCACCGCGCCGTCCGTGGACGGCGCGTCCGGGCCGAGCGTGCTCCACACGCGCGTCGCGGAGGTCGTCGCGCGGATGGGGCCGGCGCCGTGGGCGCGGCGCATCATCGCGGACGAGCGCAATCTCGTCACGCTGATCGCCTCGCCACCTGCCGGCGGCAACCGGCCGCACTGGCACCGCGAGTTCGACGAGTGGTGGGTCGTGCTCGCGGGCCGGCTCACCTGGGAGCTGACCGGCGGCGTGGTGGTGCACGCGGCCAAGGACGACATCGTGTGGGTCCCGCGCGGCACCGTGCACCACATCCGCAACACCGGAGACGAGCTGTCGCTGCGCCTCGCGGTGGCGATGCCGCCGGCCTGGCACTACTACAGCCCGTGCGAGCAGTGCGGCGAGAGCGACGACGGTCCGCGGGAGTGGTGCGCCTAGGGCAGCTTGCGCAGGGCGGGCCGCCTGCTATCCTGTGGCCCACTGACCGGCTTCGGAAAGGGGAGCGCGTATGACGACGTCGTCGGGTCCTTCTCACATCTACGTCGGGGCGGCGCGGTGGACGTCCGGAACCAAGAGCGGCGTCTTCCGCCGGGCCGCCGGCGCGGGCGGCTGGGAGCTCCTCACCAAGGGCCTGCCCGAGAGCACGCACGTGCAGGCCATCACCGTGCACCCGACGAATCCCGACGTGGTGTACGCCGGCACACAGAACGGGCCCTACCGCAGTACCGACCGTGGCGAGCGCTGGGAGCGGATGGCCTTTCCCGCGGACGGCGGGGAGGTCTGGTCGATCCTCGTCCATCCGAGCCGGCCGCGGACGCTCTTCGCGGGCACCTCGCCGGTGGGCATCTATCGCAGCGACGACGAGGGGGCGACGTGGCGGCGGCTGCCGAGGGCGGTGCAGCCGGAGCGCGTCAAGATGCCCTTCGCGTGCCGCGTGATGCGGATGGCCATCGATCCCGCGCAGCCCGAGCACATCTTCGCGGCCCTCGAGGTCGGCGGGGCGATGCGAAGCCTCGACGGCGGCGAGACGTGGGAGGACTGCAGCGCGGATCTGATGGCACTCGCCGCGCTCCCCCACCTCAAGAGCCGCATCGTGAGCGACAGCGAGATGGAGGGCATGCTGGACGGCCACGCGCTCGCGGTGAGCGGCGCGGCGACCGATACCGTGTTCCTCGCCCTGCGCATGGGGCTCTTCCGCAGCATCGACCGCGGCGCGCACTGGCACGACATGGAGATCGGCCGGTTCTCGCCGCTCACCTACGGCCGCGACGTGCGCGTCTCGCCCCAGGATCCGCGCGTGCTCTACGCGTGCCTGAGCCCCGCCGCGCGCAGCGAGGACGGCTCGCTCTACCGCAGCGACGATCTGGGCGAGACGTGGAAGCGCTTCGACCACGGGGTCAAGGCGGAGAGCACGATGATGGCGGTCGCGCTGCATCCGCGCGACGCCGGGTCCGTCTACTGTGCCAGCCGCACCGGCCAGGTGTTCGGCACCGAGGACGGCGGCCGGAGCTGGCGCGAGGATCGCCTCCCCGACGGGGTGAGCGACGTCTACGCGATCGCCTGCGGCTGACGGGCCGGACCCAGGTCGCGAAGGAAGCAGCGCACGTCGCCCAGGTGCTCGTAGTGCTCGACGTGCGCGGAGAGGCCGGCTTCGTCCGCGTCGATGCCGAGTGACCGCAGCACCGGCTCGGTGAGCAGCGCGTAGCCGCCCCTTCGCCCCACGCCGTTCTTCAGCAGGCGGTGCACGAGGATCACCGCGGTTCCGGTCACCCGGTTCCGACCGCCCACCGTGTGGCGGAGGAACGGGCCGTGGTGCACGACCATCTTGAGATCGAGGGTCCAGATACGCCGACACGCCCCGCACTGGCAGCTCTCCTCGGCCTGCATCGCCCACTGCCGGCTCTTGAAGGCTGCGAAGGCGTCCTCCAGCACGTCGAGCAGCCGGGCCCGGTCGAAGCCAGTCGAGGCGCCGCCCAGCACGAAGACCGCGTCGCCCTCGATCTCCTGAAGCTCGAGCGGCGGGGCGAGGTGCGCCACGACCTCGTCGAGCAGCGTGGCGATGATCTCGGCGCCGTGCTCCAGCTCGGTGGTCGTGACGAAGGCCGTGAATCCGGACACATCCGCCAGGACGAGAAAGCCGTGATCCGTTTGGTTGTTCATGCCCGGTAGACACCGCGCCCGGGCGGGCGTGAAAAGCGTGGTGTCGACCGGAGTTAGGCGCGCTCCAGGATGTGGAGGCCGCGGCCCCGGTCGATGAGGTAGAGGAGCCCGCGGCCGTCCACCTCCACGTCGTTGCTCGAGACCCGCGGCTGGCCGGCCGGAGGCTCGGGCAGGAAGTGGGCGACCTCCCGGGGCGCGTGCGGCTGGGCCACGTCCACGATGCGCAGGCCGTGGGCGAACCAGGCCACCGGGATCTCCGTGCCGGTCACTCGCTCGCAAGGCTGATGGCAGCCGGTGAACTCGGGCTGGGGGCTCCCGTCGATCCCGGCCAGCTGGAAGGTGGAGATCGGGACCGGATGGTCCTCGTCGGTGATGTCGACCAGCCAGAGGAACGACGGCGGACCGGGCGCGGTCTTGGCCACGTCCTCGTCCGCGGCGAGCATCACGCGGCGTCCGAGGAGCGGGAACGGCAGCGGCAACGCGGTGTGCGTGGGCGTGATGTAGGGCGGGCTCCAGTCGAGCCCGGAGACGAAGCGCGGCTTGGCCATGTCCTCGATGTCGAGGATGACGAAGCCGCCGTGCCAGTAGCTCACGTAGAGCCGGTTGCCGGAGCGGATCGGGTGATGGCAGCGATGCTGCCGGCCCGACCAGTTCGGTGTCTCCCCGCCCGCGGTCCACTGCCCGGGCATCCACCAGCGGCCGACTTCCTGCGGGCGCGCCGGATCGGCCAGGTCGAGGATCATCACGATGTTGCCACGGTAGCCGTCCATCTCGGGCGAGATGTAGGCGAACCGACCGTCGAACGTGAAGCGGTGGACGCCCGAGCCCCCGCAGCGCCAGAACGTGATCTCGCGCGGCCGGCCGGGGTTCGAGACGTCGTAGATGCCGAGACCGCCGCCCGGCCCCTCCGGCGGGCGATCCGCGGGCTGGGCCTCGCGGTTCACCAGCATGAGGCCGTTCGCCGCGCGCACCTTGTGCGAGTGCGTGCGCGCGGGCACCTCGAGCGTGGCGAGCACGCGGGGCCGCGCGGGATCGCTCACGTCCACGACGCTGGTGCCGTGCGGCGCCTTCATGTGCGCGACGTACGCGATGGTGCCGTCCACCGACACCTGGCCGCCACCCGGGCAGTCCAGCCACGCCACCTGCCGGACGCCGCGCGCGCTCGCTCCGTTCGTCGTCATCCCGACGCGGGAGCCTAGCAGACCAGCGGGCACTCGCCAAGCCCTCGGGACGGCGGCCATTTGACAGCCCCGACGCGGCGTGACACAGTTTTGCCGAGTTCGCAAAGGAGCATCGCCATGGCCATCACGACCGACCGGTCAGCGCGCCCGGAGCTGGGCAGTGCCTACGAGCGCCTCCAAGACAAAGTCCTCGAGCGCAACCAGGGCGGTGCCAGCGACATCTTCTACGACCTCGTCCGCGCCAACGCTCCCTTGCCCGAGCTGCTCAGCGAGATCGTCCGCACCCACGCACCTTACACGCACGTGCCGTATCACCAGCGCCTGGACGACGGCTTCGTGCGCTTCGTGAACAACGACCATTGCCTGCTGAGCTCACGGGCGAGCCTGGACCTGATGCCGCTGATGCCGCCCGAGTACAAGTACCTGCCGCTCGCCCAGACCATCTGGTACATCCCGACCGGGCTCGACCCGTGGAACCAGCTCCTCGGCAAGATGCCCGGTCACTACGTGCGACTCTACGAGCTGAAGTTCGAGGGCCGGCCGCCGCTGCCCGAGGTGCATTGGCCCGAGCAGACGCCGCTCGCCGTCGAGGGCACGTGGCCGGAGCGGCTCAACACGTGGCTCACGCTCGTGCAGCGCGGCGAGGTCGTCAACGCCTACCGCGTCTTCCTCGGTCTGTGGGAGCAGAGCGCGGGCGATCAGGCCGCGCGCACCGCGCTCCTCGCCCAGCTCGTCTTCGCGGGGCTCATCGACGTGCAGGACCGCATGCTGCACAACCGCTCGTACACGACCGGCCACAAGTCGTTCCGGACCCGCGCCACCGTGGAGCTGGTGCGCGCGGTGGGCGACGAGCGGGCGCGTCCCGTGCTCTACGCCGGCGTGCCGGACGTCGCGGTGGGCCCGCGCTGGTACTCGAACTACGAGATGGGCTGCCAGGTGTCGCTGACCTTCCTCGACAGCCAGGACCGCGAGCTCCTGGCCAACGACGGCGAGCTCAGCCCGGTGGAGTCGCTCGCCCTGCTCGAGGCCATCGCCAGCGGCGAGGAGCCCGCGTTCATCGACCTGATCGTGGCGCTGCTCAAGGACGGCAAGGGCGCGCGCCAGATCCTCGACACGATCCAGCTCGCCTCCGCGCGCCTCATCATCGAGACCGGCGATCCCAACGCCTACTCGATGCCCCAGCACAGCTACGAGTACTGCAACACGCTGCGCTGGTTCTACAACACCTTCGAGCACCCGCACCGGCTCAAGCTGCTGTTCGTGGCCGGGGCCTTCGTCACCCGCGCGGCGCATCACCAGAAGCACACGCCGGGCAATCACCCGGTGAAGATCGAGCCGCCGCGCGGCTCCGACGCGCTCACCGCGGAGCAGTTGCTGGAGCGGCTTGACGACGCGCTGACCGGCCTGCGGCCGTGGGAGGCGATGGACTGGACGGCGGCCTATCTCCGCTCGGGGGCGGACCGCACCCGGCTGGTGCAGACCCTCGCGGTGGGCGCGGCGAAGACGGGTAACGATCCCCACAACCAGGAGCTGGGCAACTGCCTGCTCGAGGACTACGCCCACACCACCGCCCAGGACCGGGACCGTCTACTGCTCGCCTCGGCGAAGCACACCGCCGGGCACCGCAAGTACGGCGACTGCCTGGAGGCCTATCGCCGGTTCGCCAAGGCCTTCGGCATCACTGGGGCTTGAACGTGACCAGGTTGGAGACGACGTAGCCCCGGTTCTTCAGGCACGCGCCGAAGGCCTGCATGATCTGGCCGTCGGGGTCCGGCTGCTTGCCCGACTTGGGGAAGAGCTGGTCGTACAGGTGCACGACGATCCCGTTGCGCAGCTCGTCCTTGATCGTGGCCAGCGTCGCGTCTCGCGCTTCGAGGCGGCACGACTGGAAGTCCTTCACCATCGCCACCGCGTCCGTCCGCTGGGCCACGTAGAGCGAGCCGAGCGGCGCCGAGCCGAACGCCAGCGTCACCGGAGCCTGGAAGCCCCGCGCGATCAGGCACGCTCCCTCTGCCAGCTGCGTCGTCGTCTCCGGATGCTCGAGCACGAACGGGATGCACTCCGAGCGCGCCTGCGCGAGCTGCTCGGTCGTCTGCCCGCCGTGCAGGCCGATGCCCGCATCGGTGATTGTGGTGCGGCTGCATGCGGCCAGCGTCATGGCGGCGAAGCCGGCCAGAAGAAGCGGCATGCTCAGCGAAGATCTCGCGTGGTGTCGTGACGGCATCACGGCTCCTGACCGGCAGGTCCCTGCCGACAGGATAGCGCAGCGAGCGACGAACCCCGGCGCGGAAAAGCCATCCCGCGCCGGTCCGAGCGCGCGGCCGAGGAGCCGAAGCGCTACCGGTTGTTCGACGTGGTCGTGCGCGGGGTCCTGGGCTGCGGCGGCGACTGCGCCACCAGGCCGCCCGGCATGCCGGTCTGGTTGCCACCCGGCCGCGGATTCAACGCGCGCCCCGTGGAACCGCCGGGTGGCGTAGTCGACGGCGTCCTGCCCGGCGTGCCCGTCGCGGCCTTGAACGCGTTGCTCAGCTTCCCACCGGGCGCCATCGGGTTCGCGCTCGTTCCGGTGCGCGCGGTCGCCCCGCTGGAGGTGGACCCGCCGGAGGACCGGCTCGGGGGCGGCGTCGGCTTGCTGAAGCCGCTGGCGTTGTTGAACGACTGCGTCCGGGGGCTCGGGCTCGGCGTGGGGCGCGGCGGATTGTCGCGCGATCCCGCGAATCCACTGCTCGCCAGGAAGTTCACGGCTGCGAACACGACGGCAGAGCACAGCACGATCGTTCTCCGCATGTCGTTCTCCCGCTGGCGTGTTGGTGGAAAGGAACAGCCGTAGCAGCCGGAGAGATTAAGCCTCGACGGGGCCCGTGCTGTCAAGTACCGTCCCGCGGTATCCTCCCGCCGTGCTCGCCAGGGGAGCCGTCGTGACGATCGTGGTGGCGCTGCTGGCCGGCTGCGTGCCGACTCAGAACACCATCGGTGGGCACACCGATGCGGAGCTCCGGCAGTGGGCCATCGAGGCGAGCGATCGTTGCCTGGCGAGAACCCGGCGGCAGCCGCCGAACCCGTTCACCACCGACGGATGCACGCTCTCCCCCGACTGCACCTGGCAGATGTGCTGCGTGACCCACGACATGGACTACTGGTGCGGCGGAAGCCCGGCCGATCGCCTGGCCGCCGACTCCACGCTTCGCTCCTGCGTCGCCGCGCACGGCGCCAGCGGCCGCGCCGCGCAGCTCATGTACTGGGCGGTGCGCGTCGGGGGCCATCCCCTGCTCCCGGTGTACTGGCGCTGGGGCTATGGCTGGTCGTGGCCACGCGGATACGCGGAGCCGGGGGACGGCGGCGGCGCGCGGGAGTGACGGCGGATGACCGATTCTCACGCCGGGTCATCGAGTCAGGGCCCCAGCCGGACCGCCCGGCTCGTTGCCCTCTACCGGGCCATCGAATCATCCCGCCCGACGGCCAGCCGGCTCTTCGACGATCCCTTCGCGCCCGGGTTCCTGGGCTGGCGCTACGGATGCGCGCTCGGGCTATCCCGGCTCCCGGTGATCGGGGCCGCCTTTCCGTGGTCGCTCGTCGACGGGCACTGGGCGGGTCCTCGAGGCACGGTCGCGGTTCGCACACGATACATCG
>Ga0187766_10000313_pt1 | contig 26833 bp, 22 predicted proteins | sample 0216_QUI02_MP05__4_FD_132971 | JGI IMG/M metagenome (GOLD analysis project Ga0187766, IMG submission 132971) | Tropical peat soil microbial communities from peatlands in Department of Meta, Colombia - 0216_QUI02_MP05_20_MG | ecosystem: Environmental > Terrestrial > Soil > Wetlands > Peat ... | reverse complement strand
TATATTTATTGGTGGTGACACGACTGACCGTGCTCTCGTGCATTTCTATGGCGTCGGCGATGTCTCGCAAGACCAGTGGCTTGAGAAATTGCACGCCATAGGCGAAGAAATCATCCTGCTGACGCACGATCTCGCTCGCGACCTTGAGAATTGTGGTCGCGCGCTGGTGCAGCGACTTGACGAGCCAGTTGGCCGATTGAAAGCGCTCGGAAAGATAGTCTTTCTCGTCCTTGTTTTTGATCTCCTTGTTGACGCGCGCGTAATACTGCAAGTTCACGAGTACGCGCGGGAGCGTGTCATTGTTGAGTTCGATCTGCCATCCCCCGTCGGGATGGGGGCGCATGATGACATCGGGTGTTACCGGTTGCGCCACGATATTGTCGAATGCCAGGCCGGGCTTGGGATTGAGCGCCTTGATCTCGGCCATCATCTCGACGAGATCTTCCTGGTTCACGTCGCAAAGCTTGCGCAAGGCGGCCATGTCGCGCTTACCGAGTACGTCGAGATGGTCGAGCAGCTTCGCCATGCAAGGATCAAAGCGGCCGCGATCACGGAGCTGGAGGGCCAGGCATTCCTTTAGGTCGCGCGCGAAGATGCCGGGCGGATCGAGTTGCTGGAGCCGAAGGAGTGTCGCCTCCACCCGCTCGGCGCCGCAGCCGAGCTGCTGCGCGACCGACTCGAGCTCGGCGCTAAGGTAGCCCGCCTCGTCGAGCAGATCCACAAGGTGCACGCCGATCATGCGGTCGACCGGATCGGTCAAATCCATGTTGAGCTGCTCGACCAGGTAGTCTCGCAAACTGACCGTATCGGTGAGCGTCTGTTCGAGATTGAAGCTTGGATCGTCAAAGCTGCCGCCACGCCCGTTGCCCCAACTCGATCCCCCGTCGGGTAGGGGGCCGGCGATCTCCGCGGCGCTCGATTCTTCCCAAAGATTTTCATACTCGGTGTCGAGTGGGGCGTCGTTCTTCGACCCGAGCGAGGTCTCGTTAGCGAGTTCAGCCGTATCGCGTTGCGTTACGTCGAGGGATTCGCCAGGCTCGCCGTCATCCTCGGCGCTCTCCGAGCCGGCGGCGCCGATGCCATTCTCCTCTGCCGCTTCGGCCGACGGCGATTCGCCGCTTGCAATCGCGTCCTCAGTCGGCTCGACGCGCTCGAGCAGCGGATTCTGCTCGATCTCCTGCTCGACGAAGGCCGCGAGCTCGAGGTTCGACATCTGCAGCAGCTTGATTGCCTGCTGCAATTGCGGCGTCATCACCAGCGATTGCGTTAGTCGCTGATCGAGACGCGTGGTGATCGCCATGACGCCGGCCTTCAGAGGCTAAAGCGTTCGCCAAGATAGACGCGTCGTACGTCTTCGTGCGCCACGATCTCGTCGGGCTTGCCCTCCATCAGCACCTGACCGTTATGGATGATGTACGCTCGGTCGACGATATCGAGGGTCTCGCGCACGTTGTGATCCGTGATAAGCACGCCGATGCCGCGATCCTTGAGATGCGACACGAGGTCCCGGATGTCGCTGAGTGCTATGGGATCGATGCCGGCCAGCGGCTCATCCAGCAGGATGAAGTGCGGCTGGGAGGCAAGGGCCCGCGCAATCTCGCAGCGCCGTCGTTCGCCGCCGGAAAGGGCTAGTGCCGGCGCGCGCCGCAAATGCGTGATCGAAAATTCGGCGAGCAGGTCGTCGAGCATGATTTCGCGCTTGTCGCGATCCTGTTCCACGACTTCAAGTACGGCGCGGATGTTCTGTTCGACCGAAAGGCCGCGAAAGATCGACGGCTCTTGGGGCAGATAGCCGATCCCGAGACGCGCACGCCGATACATCGGCAAGTCCGTGATGTCTTGGCTGTCGAGCAGGATACTGCCGTAATCGGCGGAAATGAGTCCGGTTATGATATAAAAGCACGTCGTCTTACCCGCACCGTTGGGGCCGAGCAATCCGACCGCCTCGCCGCGCTGGACAAAAATGCTGACGTTGCGCACGACAGGACGCTTTTTGAAGCGTTTTCCGAGGTTCCTGGCCTGAAGACCCGAATTGTCCGCGACGAGCCGCGGACGAGGCGGCACTTCGCCGAACGCCGGTGTCCGAACTATTTCGCTGCGTCCGTCGCTCACGCGCTCCACCTCCTAATTATCCTTACTCGCAGACGGTTTGCTGGCTGGCTTGCCGCCCGACGCAGCACCCGAGGAGGACGAGTCCTGTCCGGTCCCATTGTCGTCGGGCGGTTTGGGCACCAGCAGACCTCGCACTCTATCTTCCTTGGCGCAGGTGAACAGCCGGCTGATCCCCGTATTCGTGTTCACCTCCGCGCATTCACCGTTCAGCTGATCCTGACCGCGCGTGATTTTAACCTGTCCCTTGAGGATTGCGATACCGCTATCAAGGTTATAGTCGCCGTAGAGCGCACGTGCGGTTGCATTCGGGGACGTGATCACAACATTTCCGAACGCCTCGATATTGCTCATCTGGAGGTTACCTTTGGCGTCGGGCTTGAAATGGGCCTCCATGACATTGGCGCGGACCGATTTATCCTCTTGAATCGCGGTGGCGTCGCCACGCGCGACGGCGTATTGGCGGTGTTGCCAATACTCCAAGCTGTCCCTCGCGGTGATGCGCGCCTTGGGTGTATCAAGCTCGGGTTTTTGACCGGTTAACACAAAAATCGCGTTGTCGACGTCGTAGACCGCGCGGTCGCCGACGGCGGTGTCCGTCGCAGTCGTGATCTTGACGGCGCCATTGGCTTCGAGCCGCCAGACGTCCGACCCACCCGTGTCGGTCTTGCGATAATAGGCCTGGAGGATATCGCCATAAACCGTTACGTCACCGCGCTTTGCCTTGGCATTGCCACGTGCGATATAGAGCTGCTTTTGTTGCTGCCACTCAATACCCTGCTCCGCTTCGACGGCGACCGGCTCGCCATTCTTGCCGCCCGAGAGGCCAAGAACACCCTGATCGGGTGCTGGCTCTGCGCCAACAGCCTTGCCCGTGTCCTGAGATTTGCCCGTATTCTGGTCCTGAGCTTTGGGTTGAGCCGGCGGCGTACTCGGCGCTGGGCCGGTAACCGAAGCAGGCGGCGCATCGGGAAGCGCTTGCTCGGAGGGTGCTTGACTTGTGCCGCTGCTGCCGGCGGTTGACTTCGCCCCTTGCGCAAGTGCTGAAGTACCCGGAAGGGCAAGTGCCGCCGAGAGCGAAAGCGACAAGATGACGGCGAGATGAGGCAGGCGCGCGCGCATTTTCATCCACCAAGTGGATTGGTATCGCCCGCATGCGGCCGAAGATTGAGGTGAGCCTTGCCCGTGAAAATGACGCGATCGCCCTTGTCGTAGATCCGGAACCCCTCCGCCGTGACTTCGCCCGATGGGCCTTGGCCTTCGACGGGATCGTCGCCTTCGGCCGTGTTCTTGACGAAGTCGATATGGGCCGAGAGCGTGCGGAAGGCGTAGCCGTCGTCGCGATAGAGGTTGACATTGCCGATAAGGTCGAGCTGCTGATCCGCCTCGCGATACGCGCCGAAGTCGGATCGGAGCGTCACCCAAGCGCCACGTGAGAGCGTGATGTCGGCTTGCGGCTGCTCGAGGTCCCACACGTCCGAATTGGGGTTTTTTTTGGTCGAGGACTGCGCCGTGACGGTGTAGGGCTCCCCTTGCTTGTCGGTACCTTGGTAGCGCGGATTGGTCAGACGCTGCTTCTCCACGTCGTCCTGGGTGATGTTCGCCACGCCGACCACGATCTCATGCTCGTGCTTTCGGAACTCAGGCCAAACGATCACCATGATGACGAGCGCAAGCCCCACCGCCGGCAGGACCATTTTCATGGCCCCCACGAAGGAGCTGTAATTCGATCCGGCGAGCTCGGCACGCACGCGCGGCGCCTGGATCCGCATGCGCGTGCGTTTCTCGACCGTCGGATTGGTACCCTTGGCTTGCGCCATTCGCTGGTTTTCTCCGAAGCTCAGCTTACGCCTGCGCGAAGGCAATCGTGGATGTTGAGGATGCCGACCGGCCGACCGTCCTCGACCACGAAAAGACAACCGATCCCCAGATTGTCGATCCCGCGCGAATTCATCAGGTTGAGCGCTTCGACCGCGAGTGCTCGCGGACGGATCGTCTGCGGGCCGTGGGTCATGACGTCACCGACCCGCTTTTCGAGGAGTGCGCCTCCCATATGACGTCGCAGGTCGCCGTCCGTCACGATCCCGATGAGCTTCCCCGCGTCGTCGATGACGCCGACGCAGCCGAAATGCTTCGCGGTCATGACGAGGAGCGCCTCCGACATGGAAGTCTCGGGCCGCGTTACGGGAATCTGATCGCCGACATGCATGATGTCGGACACGCGTAACAGGCGGCGGCCGAGCGAGCCGCCGGGATGGAGCACCTGATAATCGTCCGCGGAAAATCCGCGACGCTCGAGCAGCGCAATCGCGATTGCGTCGCCGAGTGCGAGCATCGCCGTCGTCGAGGTGGTCGGCGCCAAGCCTAGCGGACAAGCCTCCGGCACGTTCGGCACCAAGAGTGCTACATCCGCTGCCTCCGCGAGAGCACTTTGTGCGCGGCCTGTGATTGCGACGAGCGGGATCGCAAATCGGCGCGTGTAGGCGACAAGATCTCCAAGCTCGTTCGTCTCGCCAGAGTTGGAGAGTGCCAGTACGGCGTCGTCGCGCGTGATCATGCCAAGATCGCCGTGACTTGCCTCGGCGGGATGGACGAAAAGCGCTGGCGTTCCGGTGGAAGCGAAAGTCGCCGCGATCTTGCGCGCGATGTGCCCGCTTTTTCCCATGCCGCTCACGACCACGCGGCCGGCAACCGCTTGAAGCCGATCGAGTGCCGCGACAAAAGCACCGTCGAGGCCGGCAATGAGACCGTCGAGCGCTGCCGCCTCAAGGCGCAGAAGCCGGGTGGCGGCGGCCAAGTCGGCATTGTCGCGCGAAGCGACGGCTGCCCGTGCGCCCTGGGGCTCTCCAACTTTGGCGCCAGAGCCGACGGACGAACGCTCTGGAGCTGCCTCAGGTCGCATCCGCTGCCCCCGCATACCTTTGTAAATTCTCACGGATTCTCGATATCCCCAATATGCGCTCCGTTGCCGGTCACGTCAATCCGAGTTGGAAAGTGCTGTTCAGTGCGCAAAAATGTCCGGTTCCTGCCAGCCGCCCAAATCAAGGTCTGCACGCACGGGCAAAAAAGCGAAGCAGGCCTCGGCGAGATCGCGCCGACCCTCCCGATCGAGGAGAGCGTCGAGCCGTTCCCGGAGCGCGTGCAAGTACAATACGTCGGACGCCGCGTATTCCAGTTGCTCGCCGGTCAGCTTCTCGGCCCCCCAATCGGATATTTGCTGCTGCTTATTCAGCTCGACCCCTAAGAGTTCGCGGCAAAGATCCTTGAGGCTGTGCCTGTCCGTGAAAGTCCTGATAAGTTTCGATGCGACCTTCGTGCAATAGACTGGGCGGCAGCTAACACCGAGATGCGCCCGTAGTGTCGCCAGATCGAAGCGCGCGAAGTGGAACAGCTTGGTCACCTTCGGATCCGCCAAGAGGGCTGTCAGATTGGGGGCCTCGTATTCGCCGCGGGCGAACTGCACCAGATGACAGTTCCCATCCCCCGCCGAGAGCTGAACGAGGCAAAGTCGGTCACGATGCGGGTTGAGGCCCATCGTCTCGGTGTCCACCGCGACCACAGCGCCAAAGGCGAGCCCGGCGGGAAGGTCGCCGCGATGAAGCTTGATCTGATGTGCTTTCATGTCCCTCGACGCCGCCCAATGCCGGTGTCGGTTGCGTGCAATGGTGCCCAGGAGAAGACTCGAACTTCCACGACCTCGCGGCCACAGGTACCTGAAACCTGCGCGTCTACCAATTCCGCCACCTGGGCGTTGGATCGGCACGAATCTTGCGGGCACTGCCTATCCCGGCCCAAGTCCGATGTCAACGTCGAAGCTGCAATTTCCACTCAAATGCGGAACGAACTTGTCGCCATCCGCGCCGCATTTCCAGCGTCCCGCCCCTCCTTTGCGCCGACGATGGTGGATGGAGCCGGTGTTCTTGCGACAAGCCGCCGGACTCGTTAAGAACCATTGGACCGACGATGGTTTCACATCTCTAATCGGTCGACGAGTGTGGCGAATCCGAAATCCACCACACGAGCGAAGGGGAGCTAGGTCATGGCAATTCGCCGCACCACGATCTTTGGCGGGTCGGGATTCATAGGCCGCCATCTCGTGCGGCGCCTCGCGGCTCACGGCGAGATCCTCCGGATCGCCGTGCGCGATCCGGCAAACGCACAATACCTCAAGCCTATGGGCGACGTGGCACAAATCGTGCCGATGATGGTTGACGTGCGCGACGAGGCTGCGGTCAGGGTCGCGGTCGAGGGCGCTGATTCGGTCATCAATCTTGTCGGCATCCTGTTCGAGCGTGGCCGCCAGAGTTTTGATGAAATTCACGCAAGGGCGCCGGGACGCATTGCCCGTCTCGCGGCTGAGGCCGGTGTGAAGCGCCTTGTTCACGTGTCGGCCATCGGGGCGGATCCGGACTCACCGGCGCGCTATGCGCGCACGAAGGCGGCGGGAGAACAGGCTGCGCGCGAGGCGATGCAAACAGCGACGATCGTACGCCCGAGCATCGTTTTCGGGCCGGAGGACGAATTTTTCAATCGCTTCGGGGCACTTGCGCGCTGGCTGCCGGCACTACCGGTGTTCGGTGCGGCCCCGCGGCTCGAAAAATTCGCCGAGGGCGGGGCGCGCTTCGAGCTTTTGGGTGCTGGCGGCGTGCGTTTCCAGCCGGTCTATGTCGGCGACGTGGCGGAGGCGATCGTGCGCATACTCGAGGACCGAGGGACCGAAGGGAAGATTTATGAATTGGGCGGGCCGCGCGTTTATAGTTTTGCCGAGATCATGCAGCTCGTGCTGAGAGCGACGGACCGTAAGCGCTGGCTCTTGCCGCTGCCGTTGAAGGTTGCTGAAATTCAAGCCGCCATCCTGAGCCTGCTGCCTCTTCCGAAGCCACTCCTCACCCGCGACCAGGTGCTGCTCATGGAACGCGACAATGTCGTCTCCCAAGGAGCGCTCGGTCTCTCGGCACTTGGCATCGCGCCCACCGCCGTCGAGGCGGTGCTTCCGGATTACATGGATATCCACCGGCGCGGCGGGCGATATCGACATTCCCGCCTCGCTTGAGCGCAAGGGAAACCGCGCGGTTAGGCCCTCGTTCGAACCGCTCCGCGACCAGTCCGACTTCGTTCGGCACGGGATGGTGTTGAATCCCGGGCAGGCCCCGCATGGCCACACCGTTTTCGACCGATGGCGTTCCAAAGATTATTCCCGAACAACATCTTAACCGGCAAAAATCGTCAGATGGTTCCAAATCGGAACTATCTTTTCTTGCGTCATTTTCCCCTTCGGCTAAATTCAGATTGATTGACGCAGCTTTAGAGAAAATAGATCAGCGGCTCTGACCTATTACAAGAAAATCCCGCCCATACTGGGCGAGAGAGGCTCGCAGTCGGTCGCTGGGTTCAGATGCCCAACCGGGTGCGTTTTTGGGGTGTGGCCAAAAGGAGGCCCCTGGCCTTCCAAGCCGAACTTCGAAGTCTCGCACGCTTCGACGCGCCGTGGGGATTGCGATGCCGCGTAACCAGCTCAAGTTTGTCGATGTCGAAAAGCAGATGCCCGACAAGCGGGATGCGCAAGCGCGTCGCCACGATTTTCGGGAAATCTTTGCCGAATTCGACGAGGGGCGCGCCAAGGAGCAGGCGAGCCGGTGCTCCCAATGCGGCGTGCCATTCTGTCAGGTCCATTGCCCGCTTCATAACAATATTCCGGACTGGCTGATGCTGACCTCGGAGGGTCGGCTCGAAGAGGCTTACGAGACTGCTTCGGCGACCAACAACATGCCCGAAGTCTGCGGGCGAATTTGCCCACAGGATCGCCTCTGCGAAGGCAACTGCGTCATCGAGAAAGGCTTTCATGCGGTCACCATCGGCGGGGTCGAGAAATACATCACGGAGGCCGCTTTCGCGAACGGCTGGGTCAGGCCGCCACGCCCGCCGCGAGAGCTTACGCAATCCGTGGGCGTCATCGGTGCCGGGCCCGGCGGGCTCGCGGCTGCCGAGCAGCTTCGCCGCAAGGGCTATCAGGTCCAAGTCTACGATCGTTACGACCGGATCGGGGGGCTTCTCGTCTACGGCATCCCGAACTTCAAGCTCGAGAAAAGTGTCGTGGCGCGGCGTGCAGCGCTGCTGCAGGAGGGAGGTGTTGCGTTTCATCTCAACTGCGAAGTCGGCAAGGACATCGCGATCGAGGAACTGCGCGAGCGCCATGCCGCGGTCATCATCGCGACGGGTGTTTACAAAGGGCGCGACATTGCGGCCCCCGGGGTCGGGCTCGGCAATATCGTGGCGGCCCTCGACTACCTCACCGCGAGCAACCGCCAGGGCCTTGGCGACCGCGTGCCGCAGTTCGAAGACGGCACGCTCGACGCGTCGGGCAAGAACGTGGTCGTCGTGGGCGGCGGCGACACGGCGATGGATTGCGTGCGCACGGCGGTGCGCCAGGGGGCCAAGTCCGTCAAGTGCCTCTATCGCCGTAACCGCACCAACATGCCGGGATCGCAGCGCGAGGTGCAACACGCCGAGGAAGAGGGTGTCGAGTTCGTGTGGCTTTCAGCACCGGAAGCGTTCCTCGGGCGCGGTGTGGTGCGCGGCGTGCGCACCGTGCGGATGCGGCTCGGTGTCGCCGACACATCCGGCCGGCAGGTGCCCCAGCCGATCGAAGGTTCCCATTTCACGATCGACGCCGAACTCGTCATCAAGGCTCTCGGCTTCGACCCGGAGGATATCCGCACGGAGCTCGGCATGCCCGAGCTCGAAGTGTCGCGCTGGGGAACGGTCAAGATCGACTACAAGACGATGATGACGAACCTCGACGGTGTGTTCGCCGTGGGCGATATCGTGCGCGGGGCCTCGCTCGTGGTCTGGGCGATCCGGGACGGGCGCGACGCGGCCGAAAGTGTTCATCGCTACCTCAAATCCAAAGCCGCGACCGGCATTGCCGCAGCGGCGGAGTAACGACCATGCTACGACTTTATGACAATCTTACTTCGGGCAATGGCTACAAGGTTCGGCTGCTATTGACGGCCCTCGGCATTCCTTTCGAGCGGGTCGAGCTCGACGTCGATCGAAGCGAGACGCGCACGCCCGAATTTCTCGCGAAGAATCCCAATGGGCGCATCCCGGTTCTTGAGGTCGCCCCCGGCGATTACCTCGCGGAATCGAACGCGATCCTCTGTTACCTTGCCGACGGCACACCCTATCTTCCGCAAGGTCGGCGTGCGCGTGCCGCGGTCATGCAATGGCTCTTTTTCGAGCAGTACAGCCACGAGCCGAATATCGCGACCCTTCGCTACTGGATCACGCACAATGTGCTCACGCCTGAGCGTGCTGCAATGCTGGAATCGAAGCGTACCGCTGGTTATGCGGCACTCCACGTGATGGAACGCCAGCTCGAGGGCAACACTTACTGCGTCGGCGAGAACCTGACGATCGCCGACATCGCACTTTATGCCTACACACACGTGGCGCACGAGGGCGGCTTCGATCTTGCACCTTACGCCGCGGTCAATCGCTGGATCGACCGCGTGGCGCGGATGGCAAACTACATTCCGATCACGCTCGCGGCGGGTGTTCGTGTTCCCGCTTCGGAAGCCGCCGCTCCTGGAGGCACGGCCGCGGTGCGGCCATAGGATCGAGCGAGGGGAGGTTCCGCCATGGACGGCAACCGATCGAACGAGAATGACGGCCTCCGCTTCGTCGAAGCGTATCGCAGGAACGCCGAAATACTTGCCAGGGAAGGGCTCTACGATCCCCGCGACGAGCACGATTCCTGCGGTGTAGGACTTGTCGCCGCCATAGATGGAAAGCCGCGCCGGGATGTGGTGACCGCTGGTATTGCGGCCCTCAAGGTGCTGTGGCACCGGGGCGCCGTCGACGCCGATGGCAAGACCGGCGACGGAGCTGGCATCCACGTCCAGATCCCGCAAAATTTCTTCAAGGAGCATATCCGCCATACGGGACACGAACCGGGCGAGGGCCGTCTTGCGTGCGGCATGATCTTTCTGCCGCGCACCGATTTCGCAGGCCAGGAGCGTTGCCGCTGCATCGTAGAGACGGAAATCCTGGCGTTTGGCTACGGTATCTTCGGCTGGCGCCAGGTGCCGATCGATATTTCGGTCATCGGCGAGAAGGCGAATGCGACGCGGCCCGAGATCGAGCAGATCCTGATCGACAATACCAAGGGATTGAACGCTCGCCAATTCGAGATCGAGCTCTACATCATTCGCAGGCGCATCGAGAAGCAAATCCTCGCCGAAAGCATTCGGGATTTCTTCATCTGCTCGCTGTCCTGCCGTTCGATCATCTACAAGGGTATGTTCCTCGCCGAGCAGCTCACCGCATTCTACCCGGACCTGCTCGATGAGCGCTTCGTCTCGAACTTCGCGATCTATCACCAGCGTTATTCGACGAACACCTTCCCCAGTTGGCCGCTTGCGCAACCGTTCCGAATGCTCGCCCACAACGGCGAGATCAATACGCTCCTCGGCAACATCAACTGGATGAAGGCGCATGAGCCGCGCATGGCGCACGAATGGTTCGGCGAATACATGGCCGACCTGCTGCCCATCATCCAGCCCGGCAGCTCGGACTCGATGGCGCTCGACGCCGTTTTCGAGGTGATGGTCCGGGCGAACCGTACCGTGCCGATGGTGAAGACAATCCTGATGCCCGAGGCGTGGGCCAACAGGGCGGACATGTCCCAGGCGATCAAGGATCTTTATTCCTACTGCAACGCGATCATGGAGCCGTGGGACGGACCGGCCGCGATTTGCGCCTATGGCGGGCAGTGGGCGGTTGCATGCATGGATCGCAATGGCCTGCGGCCGATGCGTTACACGATCACGGCGGATGGCCTCGTCATCGTGGGCTCGGAGACCGGCATGGTCCGACTCGAGGAGGCGAACGTGGTCGAGAAGGGCCGCGTCGGGCCCGGCCAGATGATTGCCGTCGATCTGCGCGGCGGCAAGCTCTATCACGATCAGGATATCAAAGAAGCACTCGCCAAGGAGCGTCCCTACGGCCAATGGGTGAAGCAGATCAAGAAGCTCGACAGTCTCCTCAAGAAGGGAGCCGACGAGCGGGTCGAATTTCAGCGCGAGGATCTGCGCCGGCATCAGCTTTCGGTTGGCTGGACGCTCGAGGATCTCGAGCTCGTGCTGCACCCGATGGCGGAAGATGGCAAGGAGCCGGTCGGCTCGATGGGCGACGACACGCCGATCGCCGTCCTATCCGAACAGCACCGCGGGCTTCATCATTATTTCCGGCAGAATTTCAGCCAGGTCACGAACCCACCGATCGATTCCTTGCGCGAGACCCGCGTGATGTCCCTCGTCACGCGCCTCGGCAACCTCGGCAACATCCTCGACGAGGACGAATCCCAGTGCCGGCTTCTCCAGTTGAGCTCGCCCGTGCTCTCGAACGGCGAATTCGAGGCCATGCGGAGTCATATGGGCTCAAGTGCGGCGGATATCGATTGCACCTTCGATTGGCGCAAGGGCGACGGGGCGCTTCGCGAGGCGATTTCGCGCATTCGCCAGGAGGCCGAGGATGCCGTGCGGGGAGGGGCCCAGCACGTCATACTTTCCGACGACCGTGTTGACGGCGCCAACGCGGCGATCCCGATGATCCTCGCCGCTGGCGCCGTGCACTCGCACCTCGTGCGCAAAAAGCTCAGAACATTCTGCTCGCTCAACGTGCGCAGCGCCGAGTGCATGGATGTGCATTATTTCGCCGTCCTGATCGGGGTTGGTGCTACGACGGTAAACGCCTATCTCGCCCAGGCAACCCTCGCCGACCGCCACCGTCGCGGCCTCTTTGGCTCGCTCCCATTCGATCAGGTGGTGCACCGATTCAAATACGCCGTCGATCAGGGCCTCCTCAAGATCATGTCGAAGATGGGCATTTCCGTCGTCAGCTCGTACCGCGGCGGGTACAATTTCGAGGCCCTGGGCCTCTCGCGTTCCCTTGTGGCCGAGTTCTTCCCGGGCATGCCGTCGCGCATTTCGGGTATCGGCCTCAGCGGCATCGAGCGCAAGCTCTGTGAAATGCACGAGCGCGCCTACGCCGAGGATTTCGCGGCACTTCCCGTCGGCGGGTTTTACAAGTACCGCCGTGGCGGGGAGACGCACGCCTACCAGGGCTCGCTCATCCATACGCTGCAGACCGCGGTCGCGGGCGATTCGTACTCGACATACAAGAAATACAGCGACGGACTGCGCAAGCTTCCACCCATTTCTCTCCGCGACCTTCTCGACTTCGCACCCAAGGGTCAGCCGATCTCGGTCGACGAGGTCGAATCGATCACCGAAATCCGCAAGCGCTTCGTTACCCCGGGCATGTCCCTGGGCGCCCTCGGGCCGGAAGCGCACGAAACGCTCAACATCGCGATGAACCGCATCGGCGCCAAGGCCGACAGCGGGGAGGGTGGCGAGGACCCGACCCGCTTCAAGCCCAAGGCAAACGGCGATAATCCGAACTCTGCGATCAAGCAAGTGGCGTCGGGCCGCTTCGGCGTGACGGCCGAATATCTCAATAATTGCCGCGAACTCGAGATAAAGGTGGCGCAAGGGGCCAAGCCCGGTGAGGGCGGGCAACTGCCGGGATTCAAGGTGACCGAGATGATCGCCAAGCTGCGGCATTCCACGCCGGGCGTGATGCTCATCTCGCCACCGCCGCACCACGATATCTACTCGATCGAGGACCTGGCGCAGCTCATCTACGACCTGAAGCAGATAAATCCGAATTGCCTCGTATGCGTGAAGCTTGTATCGCGCTCGGGCATCGGCACGGTGGCGGCCGGGGTCGCCAAGGCGAAGGCGGACGTGATCCTGGTCTCGGGTCACGTCGGCGGAACCGGTGCATCGCCCATGTCGAGCATCAAGTTCGCGGGAACGCCTTGGGAGATGGGCCTCTCCGAGGTTCACCAGGTCTTGACGCTCAATCGACTGCGCCACCGGGTGAAGCTTCGCACCGACGGTGGCATCAAGTCGGGTCGCGACGTGGTCATCGCCGCGATGCTCGGGGCCGAGGAATACGGCGTCGGCACCGCGGCCCTCGTTGCCATGGGCTGCATCCTGGTGCGTCAGTGCCATTCGAACACGTGCCCTGTCGGTGTGTGCACCCAGGACCCGAAATTGCGCGCGAAGTTCGAAGGCACGCCGGAGCGCGTGGTCAATCTCTTCACATTCGTCGCCGAGGAGGTTCGCGAAATCCTTGCCTCGCTCGGCGCTCGCTCCCTCAATGAGATCATCGGCCGCACCGACCTGCTGTTCCAGGTCAGCCGCGGCAGCCCGCATCTCGACGACCTCGACCTCAACCAGATCCTGGCCCAAGCCGATCCCGGCGATTATCCGCGCTATTGCACGCTCGAGAGCCGGAACGAAGTTCCCGATACCCTCGATTCGCAGATCATCAAGGATGCGACCGCCCTCCTCGAGGACGGCGAGAAAATGCAGCTTGCCTACAACATTCGAAACACCTACCGCGCGATCGGCACGCGCCTCTCTTCGGAGATTACGCGGCGCTACGGCATGTCGAGCCTGCCGCCCGCGCACATCACGGTGCGGCTGAGAGGCTCGGCCGGCCAATCGCTTGGCGCCTTTGCCGTCCAGGGCCTGAAGCTCGAAGTGTTCGGCGATGCGAACGACTACGTGGGCAAGGGCCTTTCGGGCGGGACGATCGTGCTGCGCCCCATGACGGCCGCACTCTATGCTAGCCAGGACAACACCATCATGGGCAACACCGTGCTTTACGGTGCGACGGCAGGCAAATTGTTCGCTGCCGGTCAGGCGGGCGAGCGCTTTGCCGTGCGCAACTCGGGCGCCGATGCCGTCATCGAAGGCTGCGGCTCGAACGGGTGCGAGTACATGACGGGCGGGACCGTCGTCATCCTCGGCCCGGTCGGCGACAATTTTGCGGCCGGCATGACGGGTGGCATGGGTTTCGTCTACGACGCCGACGAGGGGCTGCCGAAGCACATCAATCCGGAAACCGTTCTTTGGCAGCGCATCGAAATGCCCCATTGGGATCTCGTCTGCCGCCAGCTCGTCGAACAGCATGTCGAGAACACCCAATCGCGCTTCGCGAGCGGTCTCCTCAATGACTGGGATCGCGAGGTGATGCGATTCTGGCAGATTGTCCCCAAAGAGATGATCGGCCGACTCGCCCATCCGGTTAGCCGGGCTGCGAAAGCCGCGGCAACGGCGTAGTCGAGGGACGACGGGCGTCTGCCCGCACCGCGCATGAGAGATTCTTCATATTTTCCCTACACGGCGCGGCGCCTGTCCACTAGAATCCAGCGCCCATGCGCACGCTCTATCACCTTTGGCTCTCGCCCTTTTCCCGAAAAGTCAGGATCGCCCTTCGCGAGAAGAAGCTCGACTTCGAAATGCAAATCGAAAAAGTGTGGGAACGCCGTCCCGAATTCGTGGCTATCAATCCCGCGGGGCAAGTGCCGGTCTTCATCGACGAGAATGGCACCGCGGTGGTCGACAGCAGTGCCATCTGCGAATATTTGGAGGCGGTTTATCCCGAACCGGTGCTCTATGGCGCCTCTCCCCAAGAAGGTGCCGAGATTCGCCGACTTGCGGCATGGTTCGACCATAAATTCGGCCGCGAGGTGACGGCCAATCTTGTCGGGGAAAAATTGGGAAAGCGCCTTTTCGGCCGCGGCGAACCGAGCTCCAACGCGATTCGCGCCGGGCTCCAGAACATTCATCCGCATCTCGATTATATTGGCTATCTCGCGGATCGCCGGAATTGGCTTGCGGGCGAGGCGTTTTCGATGGCCGACGTCGCGGCGGGTGCTCATCTCTCGGCCGTCGACTATATCGGCGACGTGCCTTGGGACGAGCATCCTCGCGCGCGGGAGTGGTATGCGCGGCTCAAGTCGCGCCCGAGCTTTCGCCCAATCTTGGCCGACCATGTACCGGGCGCGCCGCCGGCGGCGCATTATGCCGATCTTGATTTCTGAAACTTGGCTCCGGCGGGCCGCGTGACTGGACGGCGACTATTTGTCTTCGGTCTCGGCTATACCGCGCGGCATCTGGCGCAGAGCTGGCTCGCGGAGGGTTGGCGGGTCGCCGGTACCTTCCGCAACGAATCGGCGGCGGCACTTGGGGACCTCGAAATCGAGACATACCGATTCGATCGCGACCATCCCCTCAGCGATTTCGGGGCGGCACTCGCGGGAACGACGCACCTCCTGTCTTCGGTGCCGCCCGACGGCGACGGCGATCTTGTGCTCGATTGCCACGGCCGCGATATCGCAGCGCTCGAGGGACTTGAATGGGCGGGATACCTTTCGACGACCGGCGTCTACGGCGATCGAGAAGGGGGCGAAGTCGACGAAAGTTCGGCCCTGTCGCCGACGAGTGAGCGCGGGCGCAGGCGGGCGGCGGCCGAAACCGGCTGGCTCGCACTCCACGAAGCGCACCTTCTGCCCGTGCATATTTTCCGTCTTGCCGGCATCTATGGGCCGGGCCGCAGCGCGCTCGACGCCGTGCGCGCGGGCACGGCAAGGCGTATCGCCAAGCCTGGCCACATCTTTTCGCGAATTCATGTCGACGATATCGTGGCCACCCTGCGCGCGTCGGCGGCAAGACCGAACCCTGGGGCTGTCTACAATCTGTGCGACGATCACCCGGCTGCGGGCGAAGCCGTCATCGCCTATGCGTGCAAGCTTCTGAAGATCGAGCCGCCGGCGCTTATTCCAATCGGAGAGGCGGGGCTTTCGCCGATGGCCGCGAGCTTTTATCGTGACAGCAAGCGGGTCAGCAACGCGCGCATCAAGCGTGAACTCGGCGTGCGACTTCAATTTCCCGATTATCGCGCGGGTCTCGAAGCGATTCTCGAAGGGGAGGCCTGACCGGCCTCAGCCGAACCGGTCGCAAAGTCTCGCAACGGTCTCGCACATTCGCTCGAGGTCTTGCAGCTCGGAAAGACGGTGCCCCGCACCCTTGACCAACGTGATCTCGACGTCCCCCGACGTCAGACCGTCCTTTATGCGCATCGATGTTTGCCACGGCACGTCCGGATCGGAAAGGCCGTGGATGAGCCGCACGGGACCGTCGAAGGGGATCGAGCCGGTCAGCAGTAAATTGGCCTTTCCGTCCTCGATGAGTGCGAGGGTGACAGGGGTGGGTGTGGGGTCGTACTCGGACGGCAAATGAACGATACCGTCGCGCATCAGGACGTTTCGCTGTTCGGCCGAAAAATTACGCCACATCAGATCTTCGGTAAAATCGGGAGCGGCGGCGATACCGACCAGGCCCTTGATGCGGTCCGGCCGCCGCTTCGCGACCAGCAACATGATCCACCCGCCGAGGCTCGACCCCACAAGAATAACCGGGCCCGTGGTGAGGGAGTCGAGCGCCAGGAGCGCATCCCCCAACCAGTCGCTGATCACAGTGTCCTCGAAGCGACCTGAGGACTGCCCGTGCCCGCTATAATCGAAGCGCAAGTACGCTTGGCCGCGGCGTTTGCAAAGAGCCTCCAGCGCCAGCGCCTTGCCGCCGCTCATGTCGGAGCGATAGCCGGTAAGGAACATGACGGTTGGTGACCGGCCATCCAACTTGTGATACGCGATAGTGCCGCCGGCCGGCCGCGCAAGCCGTCGCAGCGGGGGGTTGTCGCGCGATTCCACGACAGGCATATCTTTCTCGGTTCAATTCAGCATGGGTATCGATACGCACTCTAGCATTGAGACCGGGCAGCGCCCAACCGGGCGTACACGCGCCGAGCGGCCGACGGTTCTGCAGGTCCTGCCAGCCCTCCATACGGGGGGTGCCGAGCGGGGCTGCGTCGATGTAGCGACGGCCCTGGTGCGCAGCGGCGGCCGTGCGCTCGTCGCGTCTTCCGGCGGCCCGCTCGTGCGAGAGCTGACGCGCGCCGGAGCCGAGCACATCGTGCTTCCGCTTGCGAGCAAGAACCCGTTTGTGATGCGTAAGAACGTAGGCCGGCTTGTCGATCTCGTCGAACGGAACAACGTCGATATCGTGCATGCACGGAGCCGCGCGCCGGCGTGGAGTGCGATCGCCGCTGCACGACGCACCGGCCGGCCCTTTCTCACCACCTTTCACGGCAAGTATTCCGAGGGCAACTATCTCAAGCGCTTATACAACTCGGTGATGGTGCGGGGTGAACTGGTCATTGCGATCTCTGAACATATTGAAACGCTAATTCAGACGCGCTACGGCGTCGACCCGGCCCGCATCCGTCTCATTCCCCGGGGTATCGACCTCGAGGTCTTCAATCCGGCGCATGTGGCGCCGTCTCGCCTCGTTCAACTCGCGCGACAGTGGCGCCTTCAGGATGGCATGCCCGTCATCATGTTGCCGGGACGGCTTACCCGGTGGAAAGGACATCACGTCCTGCTCGACGCCTTGGCCCGGCTTGGGCGCCTCGACGTGAGATGTGTCCTTGTCGGCTCCGATCAGGGGCGGAGCAGATATCGCAGGGAGCTTGAACGCCGCATTCTGCGGCTGGGATTGACGCCCATCGTCCATATCGTGGATCACTGCAATGACATGGCGGCGGCATATATGCTTTCCGATGTCGTCGTGTCGGCCTCGACGGAGCCCGAGCCGTTCGGCCGGGTGACGGTAGAGGCGCAGGCGATGGGCCGGCCGGTGATCGCAAGCGATCACGGCGGGTCGCGAGAGATCGTGATCGCGAGCGAAATGAGCTGGCTAACGACACCGGGCGATGCCGAGGCGCTCGCCGAAGCACTCTCCCAGGCGCTCGCCCTCGACCCTCGCGTGCGGGAGCGGCTTGCCGAATCCGTAATCGCACGCGCCCATGAACAATTCGCGAAGGAGACCATGTGCGAACGCACATTGGCGGTTTATGACGAGCTTCGCGAACGCGCGGTCGTCAGCGCGTGACGTCCGGACGGCAGCGTATTCTTGTCATCAAGCTCGGCGCCCTCGGCGATTTCGTCCAGGCAATGGGTCCGATGGCGGCAATCCGCCGGCACCACGGAGATGCCCACATCGTCCTGTTGACGACTGCGCCGTTCGCGCAACTCGGCCAGTCCTCGGGCTATTTCGACGATGTTTGGCTCGACGATCGGCCTCCGATACTGGCGATCCGCGCTTGGCTGCGCTTTCGGCGCCGCTTGCGCGAGGTGCTGTTCGAGCGCGTCTACGATCTTCAAACATCGGACAGAAGCGGGTGGTACTTCCGTCTCTTTTGGCCCGGGCCGTGGCCAGAATGGTCGGGGATCGTGCTGGGCTGTTCGCATCATCACAACAATCCCGAACGGGAGCGAATGCACACGATCGATCGCCAGGCGGATCAGTTGCGCATCGCCGGAATCCGCGATGTGGGATTGCCCGACGTGTCGTGGGCGAAGGCGGATCTAAGCCGCTTCGCGTTGCCGGGGCGTTATGCCCTTCTTGTGCCCGGTGCCTCGCCGCATCGGCCGGCGAAGCGCTGGCCGCTTGAGCGGTATGCGGGGCTTGCCCATGAATTGGAGCGTGCCGCCATCGTTCCCGTAATCCTCGGAACCAAGGCCGACCGGCCGTTCGGCCGAGCGATCGTTGCACGCGCGGCGACGGCGCGCGATCTCACCGGCGAGACGAACATCCTCGAGATTATTACCCTTGCGCGCGATGCAGCTCTCGCGGTCGGCAACGACACCGGGCCCATGCACTTGACGGCGGCAGCCGGCTGCCCATCGCTCGTGCTTTTCTCGGGGGCATCGGACCCGGCCCTGTGCGCGCCACGCGGCGCGCGGGTGACGATCCTCCGGCGTCGGCGGCTTTACGAGCTGAAATTAACGGAGGTGCTCGACGCCCTTCCGCGCCAAGAAGCCTGTTCTTAACAGTAAAGAAAGCCTTGCATGGCAGCGTTCGATCACTAGACTTAGGCCGGCTGCGGTTCCGGCAGTCAGGTGGAATCATGCGCGCTTACCGGAACGGCTCGTCGCGGGAGGACGGAGTCGTTTGGCGCGCCCTCGCTTGAAGGAGATACTAAATAGTTAGACCCCCCTTTGAAATGACGCCGTCCCGGGACGGACCGGCGATCAACGAGCAAATCCGTGCAGCTGAGGTGCGGCTGATCGACGAAAATGGCGAAAATATCGGGGTTGTTTCGATCGCCCAGGCACTCGGGCGAGCCGAGCAAGCAGGCCTCGATCTTGTCGAGATAGCACCGGGGGCGATACCTCCGGTCGTCAAGATCCTCGATTTCGGCAAGTTCAAGTACGAGGAGCAAAAGAAGAAGAACGAGGCGCGCAAAAAGCAGAAGGTCATCGAGATCAAGGAGATCAAGATGCGCCCCTCGATCGATGATCACGACTATCAGATCAAGATGCGGGCGGTCGTGAAGTTTCTTGAAGAGGGCGACAAGGTCAAAGTCACCCTTCGCTTCCGGGGCCGGGAACTCGTTCACCAGGAGATCGGCATGCGCGTGCTCGAACGCGTGCGCGGCGATCTGAGCGAGCTTGGCAAAGTGGAGCAGTTCCCCAAGATGGAAGGCCGGCAGATGACGATGGTGATCGCGCCCAAATAGCGGATGCCGTCGTGGCGCCAAAGCCGTTGCCCAGGGTCGGTCCTCGATACCTCATGGGCACTTCGTGGCATAATCCTCCCCGTGGACCCGCCGAAGTCCATCTCCTCTGTTTCGAGGGAGGCACGTCATGTCCTCATACGTTCTGTTGGCTAATTTTACCGATCAAGGGATCAGGAACATCAAAGAGGCGCCGAAGCGCCGGGCCGCCGCGAGGGAATTGGCGGGGAAATTCGGCGTCCAGGTCAAAAGCTCTCAACTGGCCATGGGTGCGTTCGACTTGATCATCCAGGCCGAAGCCGCGGACGACGCCGACATTGCCAAGTACGTTCTATCGCTGGCATCGAGGGGGAACGTGCGCACCACGACGATCAAGGTATTCCCCGAGGCGGACTTCGACAAAATCTTGGCTGCTGTAGCCTGAGTCCAAGAAATGCGATACCGCAACTGGGCCTCGCTCCGGCGGGGCATTTTTTTGCGGAAGTCCCAGGGTCGGCATTTGGCCCATGGAAGAACGATAGTTCGAGAAGGCCAACGCCCCTTGCGGTTTGCCAACCGGCACTTGCCTTCGGCCCTCTATCTCTGTATAACCCACGGCTTCATTGCGAGCGGCGCGGCCACAAAGGGCATGCCCAACCGCTCTTGAAGCGTCAACCTCTCTCGACAAGGACACGCAAAATGCCCAAGCTAAAGACGAAGTCCGGCGCAAAGAAGCGCTTCAAGCGCACGGCGTCCGGCAAAATCAAGGCGGCGGTTGCCTTGAAGCGTCACGGTCTTTCGAAGCGGCCTCAAAAAATGAAGCGCACATCGCGCGGCACGTTTGTGCTGCGAAAGGGCGATGAGCGGCTTGTGAAGGGCTATATGCCCTACGCGAGGGGCTGAGTCATGGCGCGCGCAACCTCTTCTTCCGCCCGTCACGCCAAGCACAAGAAAGTCTTGAAGCTTGCGAAGGGTTATCGCGGCCGGGCCAAGAACAATTTCCGCATCGCGCTCGAAAGGGTCGAAAAGGGGCTGCAATACGCCTATCGCGATCGGCGCAACCGCAAGCGCGATTTCCGCGCGCTATGGATCCAGCGTATCAACGCAGGCGTGCGCGAGCATGGCCTCACCTATGGTAAATTCGTCCACGGCCTCAAGGTCGCCGGCGTCGAGCTTGACCGCAAGGTCTTGGCCGATCTCGCGGTTCGCGACCCCGCTTCGTTTAAGGCCTTGGTGTCCCAGGCCCAAGCGGCCCTCGCCAAGGCTGGTTGATCGAACCGACCGCGAGGTGGCGCTGATAAGGGGCCTTGAGCGACAAGGCCCCTTTTGTTTTGGTGTAGCACCCTCGCCCAACCCCTCCGCGTGGCATGAGAGCCGGATGAGATGAGCATGGACGATTTGGAATCCCTCGAGAGCGATTTGATGCGCGACATCGGAGCCGCTGGCGATCTCGCGGCCCTTGAGGACGTGCGGGTCGCGGCCCTTGGTCGCAAGGGACGCATCACCGAACTCATGAAGGGCCTGGGCCGCCTCGATGAACAGTCGCGCAAGGAGGCGGGCCGCAGGCTGAACCTCATCAAGGACACGGTCGCGTCGGCGCTTGAGGCGCGGAAGGCAGCACTAGCCGACGCAGAGCTCGATGCAAAGCTCAGGCGCGAGCGCACGGACGTAACACTCCCGCCGCGCCCGGAGAATCAGGGGCGCGTCCATCCGATCAGCCAGACGATCGACGAGCTTTCCGCGATCTTCGGCGAGATGGGTTTCGCGGTTGCGGAAGGGCCGGACATCGAGGACGACTTTCATAATTTCACGGCACTTAACATTCCTTCCGAACATCCCGCACGGCAGATGATGGATACCTTCTACCTCAAGGATCGTCCGGACGGCACCCGCATGGTGTTACGCACACACACCTCGCCCGTTCAGGTTCGCACCATGCAGAGCGTGAAACCGCCCATTCGCATCATTGCACCCGGACGCACCTATCGCTGCGACAGCGACATGACGCACACGCCGATGTTTCATCAGGTCGAAGGCCTCGTCGTCGATCGCACGTCGCACATGGGGCACCTCAAGGGCTGTCTCATCGAATTCTGCCGTGCCTTCTTCGAGGTGCCGGATGTGCCAGTGCGGTTCCGTCCGAGTCATTTTCCCTTCACCGAACCCTCCGCCGAAGTGGATATCGGGTGCAGCCGCACAGGGGGTGAACTCAAGATCGGGGCGGGGGACGACTGGCTCGAAATCCTCGGCTGCGGCATGGTGCATCCGAAGGTCCTCGAAATGTGTGGCATCGATTCTGCCGTCTACCAGGGCTTCGCCTTCGGCATGGGGATCGAGCGAATTGCCATGCTCAAATACGGCATTCCCGACTTACGCACCTTCTTCGACGCCGATTTGCGCTGGCTGCGCCACTATGGATTCGCCGCCCTCGATGTGCCTTCGCTTGTTGGAGGGCTCAGCCGATGAAGTTCACGCTCGGCTGGCTCAAGGATCATCTCGAGACCGAGAAAAGCGTTGGTGAGCTTGCTGACGCACTCACCATGCTCGGGCTCGAGGTCGAGGGGGTCGTCGACCGCGCCGAAGCGCTTCGGCCGTTCACGATCGCCTATGTCGTCGAAGCGAAGCAGCACCCAAACGCCGATCGGTTGCGTGTCTGTATCGTCGATACGGGGCATGGGAAAGTCCAGGTCGTGTGCGGCGCATCCAACGCGCGGACGGGCATGAAGGGCGTCTTTGCGCCCGCAGGCGTTCACATCCCCGGCACCGGCCTCGACCTTCAGAAAGGTGTCATCCGGGGTGTCGAGTCGAACGGCATGCTCTGCTCCGAGCGGGAAATGGGCATCTCCGACGAACATGAGGGGATCATCGATCTTCCGGAGGAGGCGCCGGTCGGCGAGGTCTTCGCGAGGTACATGGGTTTCGACGATCCGGTGATCGACATAGCCGTGACGCCCAACCGGGCGGACGCGCTCGGCGTGCGCGGCATCGCGCGCGATCTCGCCGCCGCCGGTTTCGGCAGACTGAAGCCCGATCCCCGCACCGCACCCATGAAAGGCCAGTTCGCGAGCCCGGTCAAATGGTTGCGGGCGCTCCCCGGGGACGCGGCAAGTGCGTGCCCGTTCGTGGTCGGGCGCTATTTTCGGAACGTGACGAACGGACCGAGCCCGCGCTGGCTCCAGGACCGCTTGCGCGCTATCGGTCTCAGGCCCATCTCCGCACTCGTCGACATCACCAACTACGTGACTGTCGACCTCAGTCGTCCGCTTCACGTGTGGGACGCGGACAAAGTGTCGGGCGATTTGACGATGCGCTTGGCGCGGACCGGCGAAAGCATCCAAGCCCTCAATGGAAAGCACTATGTCCTCGACGGCGAAATGACGGTCATCGTCGACCGTAACGAGGTCCATGGTCTTGGCGGGATCATGGGCGGTGAAGCGAGCGGGTGTACCGAGGCGACGAAGAACGTCTTCCTCGAGGTAGCGCTGTTCGACCCGGTGCGCACGGCGCGGACCGGTCGCAAGCTCCAAATAGAAAGCGACGCGCGCTATCGCTTCGAGCGCGGTCTCGATCCGACATCCGCACTCTGGGGTGCCGAGGTTGCGGCCCGGCTCGTTCTCGAATTCTGCGGCGGTGAGGCGAGCGAGGTCGTCAGTGCCGGGGAGCTTCCGAGCTGGCGGCGGATAATTCCACTGCGCCCGAATCGGGTCGAAACGCTCGGTGGCGTTGAAATGACGCTTGCCGAACAGAAACGCATCCTCGATGCCCTCGGCTACGAAACTGCCGAAGGTACGGACGGACTCAAGGTGTCGCCGCCCTCTTGGCGCGGCGACGTGGGAGCCGAGGCGGATCTCATCGAGGACATCCTTCGCGTGCGCGGCTACGACAGCATCCCCGTCGTGCCGATGCCGCTCGATACACCGTTACCCCAGCTTTCGTTGACGCCTTTCCAACGGCGCGTGCGTGCTGTGAAACGAGGACTCGCTGCTCGCGGCTTGATGGAAGCGGTGACATTCTCGTTCACCGACTCGCGTCACGCGGCGCTCTTCGGCGGCGGTAATCCGGCACTCGCACTCGCCAATCCGATTTCAAGCGATCTCGATGTCATGCGCCCGTCGGTTTTGCCGAACCTGATCGCAGCGGCGGGGCGAAACGCGGACCGCGGCCATGGCGATCTCGCTCTATTCGAGGTCGGCCCGCAATACGCCGATGACACGCCGTCCGGCCAGGCGATGGTCGCCGCGGGCGTGCGCGCTGGCAAGGTGGTGCCGCGTCATTGGGCCGTGCCGCACCGGGACGCCGATACCTTCGACGCGAAGGCCGACGCGCTCGCAGCAATCGCGGAAGCGGGTGGACCAGCCGAGGTGCAAGTCACCTCGGAAGCGCCCGGCTGGTATCACCCGGGGCAGTCGGGTGCGATTCGCCTCGGGGCCAACGTGCTCGCCTGGTTCGGGACCCTCCATCCCAAAGTCCTGCGGCACATGGACGTGAAAGGCCCGATGGTCGCTTTCGAGGTCTTTCTCGATCGCGTACCGCAACCCCGCGCCAAGGCCGGTAAAATCCGGCCGCTCCTCAGGGCGTCGCCGTTTCAGCCGGTCGAGCGCGATTTTGCATTCATCCTCGATCGCGAAGTCGAGGCGCAAGCGGTTGTGCGCGCCGCCAAGGGAGTCGACAAGACCCTCATCGCCGAAGTCGCCGTTTTCGACGTCTATGCTGGCCCGGGCGTGCCGGAGGGCAAGAAGTCGCTTGCGATCGGCATCAGGCTTCAGCCGGTCGAACGCACCTTGACGGACGAGGAAATCGATGAAATCGGCAGGAAGATCGTAACAGCCGTCGTCAAGGCCACCGGCGGCAGTCTGCGCACGTGAGAAATGTCGAATATCTTCGTTCGGCGGCCATTCGAGATGCGGTCGTGCGTGGCGCTCGTTCCGGCAAAGCGCTTTGCCTTGGCGCTGCCGGGTGCTAAATAGCGCCGGCTGCGGCCGCACGGAAACATGACCGATCTCGCCCACATCCGTAACTTCGCGATCATCGCGCATATCGATCACGGCAAATCCACCCTTGCCGACCGGTTGATCCAGCGCTGTGGCGGCGTGTCCGAGCGGGATTTTCACGACCAACTCCTCGACAATATGGATATCGAGCGCGAGCGCGGCATCACCATCAAGGCGCAGACTGTGCGCCTCTCATACAAGGCGAGGAATGGCGAGATCTATGCGTTGAACCTCATGGACACGCCGGGTCACGTCGATTTCACCTATGAGGTGAGCCGCTCGCTTGCCGCCTGCGAGGGATCGCTTCTCGTCGTCGATGCAAGCCAAGGGGTCGAGGCGCAGACACTCGCCAACGCCTATCTGGCGGTCGAGGCCAATCACGAGATTGTGCCGGTGCTCAACAAGATCGACTTGCCGGCGGCGGAGCCCGAGCGCGTGCGGCGGCAGATCGAAGAGGTGATCGGCCTCGACGCCTCCCACGCGATATCCGTTTCGGCCAAGACCGGGCAGGGCATCGACGACGTGTTGGAAGCCTTGGTCGAGCGCCTGCCCCCGCCCGAAGGCGAACGCAACGCCCCCGTGAAAGCACTTCTTGTCGATAGCTGGTACGACCCCTATCTCGGCGTCGTCATCCTCGTGCGTGTGAAGGACGGTGCAATCAGGAAGGGCCAGAAGCTGCGCATGATGGCGACCGGCGCCACGCACGAGGTCGACCGCGTGGGCGTATTCACGCCAAAACTTATCGATGCGGATGAGTTGGCGCCGGGGGAGATCGGATTCATCATGGCCGGCATCAAGGCCGTGGCCGACTGCCGGATCGGCGACACGCTGACCGAGGAGCGCCGCCCTGCGGCCGAGCCGCTGCCGGGCTTCAAGCCGAGCGTTCCCGTCGTCTTCTGTGGCCTATTCCCGATCGACACCAATGAGTTCGAACAGCTTCGCGACAGCCTCGCCAAACTCCGCCTCAACGATGCGAGCTTTCATTACGAGCCCGAAACGTCGGCGGCCCTGGGATTCGGATTCCGCTGCGGTTTCCTCGGGCTTCTCCACATGGAGATCATCGAGGAGCGGCTTCATCGCGAGTTCGACCTCGACTTGATCGCAACGGCGCCGAGTGTTGTCTACCGCCTTCATTTGACGAACGGCGAAATCCAGGAGCTCCACAATCCCGCCGATATGCCCGATCCCGTCAAGATCGAGCATGTCGAAGAGCCGTGGATCCGCGGCACGATCATGGTGCCGGACGAGTATCTGGGCGCCATCCTGGCACTCTGCACCGAACGGCGGGGCGAGCAGGCCGATCTTACCTATGCCGGAAACCGCGCCATGCTTGTCTATCGCCTGCCGCTCAACGAAGTTGTTTATGACTTCTACGATCGGCTGAAGTCGATCAGCCGGGGCTATGCAAGCTTCGATTATCATATCGAAGGCTATCGCGAGGGCGACCTCGTGAAGCTTACGATCCTGGTTAACGCCGAGCCTGTCGACGCGCTCTCGATCATCGTGCACCGAAGCCGCGCCGAGCAGCGCGGACGGCAACTTTGCGCGCGGCTCAAGGATCTCATTCCGCGCCAGCTCTTCAAGATCGCGATCCAGGCGGCGATCGGCGGCCGCATCATCGCGCGCGAAACCGTCTCGGCATTGCGCAAGGACGTAACGGCCAAATGCTATGGCGGCGACATCACGCGCAAGCGCAAGCTTCTCGAGAAGCAAAAGGAAGGAAAAAAACGGATGCGCCAGTTCGGCAAGGTCGAAATTCCGCAATCGGCCTTTCTTGCCGCCCTCAAGATGAGCGACGACTGAGGCGCCAGTGTGGCGAATCCGAAATTCGCTACAGCTTACCCGAAACTGCTGTGATGACGCCGGCGTCGCGTGCGGCTACGGAAGATGAGGAGGAAAAGAATGCCGAGCACCCCGAGCACCAGCCACGCGGGCATCAAAAGGACCGGGCGGATACCGTAATCCCAGAGGAACGCCGCGATGTAGCGCTGCACCACGGCCTGGACGAGATTGAGCGAATTCGGGCTCTCCCTGTACCAGAGTTCTCCCGTCGCCATGATGTGATAGGTTCCTTGGTCGAGCCAGGCGTAAGCCTCCATGGCTACGACAAGAAACGCGCAAAGGATCAGCAACCACCCAAGGATGCGTCCGAACAGCATATGAGCTTCCCGGTTTGGAGCGTCGAGCGGCACCTTTTTACATTATATTCGGCGCGTAATTTGACCATTGCCGGTCGAGCTGGCAACCGGAAATCCTGC
>Ga0187766_10000311_pt1 | contig 26864 bp, 24 predicted proteins | sample 0216_QUI02_MP05__4_FD_132971 | JGI IMG/M metagenome (GOLD analysis project Ga0187766, IMG submission 132971) | Tropical peat soil microbial communities from peatlands in Department of Meta, Colombia - 0216_QUI02_MP05_20_MG | ecosystem: Environmental > Terrestrial > Soil > Wetlands > Peat ... | reverse complement strand
TCGATATGTCAAAATGGAGGGGAGCATGACACGCTACGACATCACCTGGCTTCAACCCAACGCATTCGGCGGCCCATTGCACAAAGGCGAGGGAGTTCCTGTGCGAGATCATTACGCCCTTGGGGACTCCAGTCGATCCAGAAGTGTAGAGGATGTACGCGGTGTCGGCCTCACTCTCCCCTACATCCGTAGAAGGGGGTCTTTTTGACAACGCGTCATCCCAACCTATGACGCTGACCTTGGAATTCTTCGGTTTCCAGGGGATCTGCTTCTGGCTCCCTAGGTCGCAGTCAACCAGGACCACTGTCGTCACCGGAGAATCCTTGGAGACTATCTCGTCAACCCGCTTCGTCTTCTGTGAGCAGCTGAGGAGAACTCTCACGTCGCAGTCCTTGGCTATGTAGGAAAGCCTATCGGGGGGCGCGTCAGGGTCGAAGGGGACATAGACCCCTCCCGCCTTCAGGATCGAGTAGACGCTGACTACCGACGCCAATGACTTTGGGACGTATATTCCCACGCGGTCGCCTTTCTTGAGCCCCCTGGCTTGGAGCGTCGCTGCCAGCCCGTCGGTCAGAAGGTCCAGCTCGCGATACGATAACTGCTGCGCCCTCGACCTCGCGGCCGTCGCGTCGGGGACTTTCCGGGCGGACGCCACGAGAACCTGGTGGAGCAGGAACGAAGCTCTCAAAGGACCATCGCACACGGAATTGGATTCAAAGGCCCAGGGTCCTGGCGATTATCAGCCGCTGTATCTCAGATGTCCCGGAGTATATGGTCCCGGCCACAGAATCGCGCAGATCCCGCTCTATCCCGGAGTCTCTCATGTACCCATATGCGCCATGGATCTGAATCGCGTCAAGGCAGGTCTGGACCCACGCCTCGCTTGTGAAGACCTTCGCAGCCGCCGCCTCCGCTGTGGCAGGCTTCCCGCTCTGCTTGAGCCAGGCTACCTTGTAGATCATTAGACGAGCCGCTTCGACCCTCAGGTACATGTCTGAGATCTTGTTTGATACGCTCTGGAACTTCCCTATCGGTTGGCCGAACTGCTTCCTCGTCCGAACGTAGTGGACGCACTCCTCCAGCTGACGCTGCATAGCCCCCACTGCGCTGGCGAGTATGCAGCTTCGTTCCCATTCCATTGAGGAGTTGAATATGGCCATCCCCGCCCCCTCCCTGCCGAGCCTGTTCTCGGCCGGGATCTCGCAGTCCTTTAGGATTATTTCGCCCATGGGGGACGTCCTGAGCCCCAGCTTCCCAAGAGGTGGTCCCACGCTGAAACCCGGAGTGCCCTTCTCCACCAGGAATGCGGTTACGCCTGCGAACCCGCTCCCGGGCTTGACCGTTGCGAAGACAACCACTACATCGGCCACGGGGGCGTTCGTGATGTACAGCTTGGAGCCGTTCAGCACGTACTTGTCGCCTTTCTGGGTCGCGCGGGTCTTGAGGCTGAACGCGTCTGACCCGGACTCAGGTTCAGTCATCGCATGGACCCCGATTATCTTCCCTGATACCAAGCCTGGAAGGAACTTCTGCTTCTGTCCCGGCGTCCCGAACTCCAGGAGAGGAAGTTCGAGGCTCCACATCTGCGCGTTGAGCGAAAAGATTAGACCGTTGTCAGGACATGCGTAACCCAGTCCCTCCATCATCAGGACCGTCGTCATTATGTCCGCCGCGCTTCCTCCGTATTCTTGGGGGACGGGGAGTCCCTGAACTCCGAACTTGGCGCAGGCCCGCCACGCCTCCATCGGGAACTCTTCTCTTTCCTCGCGCCGGCGGAGGTCTTTGTTGAGCTCCTTTCTTGCGAAGTCAATCACCGATGCCTTGAAAGCGGTCTGGTCCTCAGAGAAGGCGAAGTCCATCGAATCTGAGGCCGAACTGACCTTTTGGGTATAAACCTATTGAATGATTTCCACGATACGAGACGCGTCACATGCAACGACAGGCGAAGACGGGCCATCTCGTGGGCTTGAACCAGGCGATCTGGGGTCGTCCGCCGCGATTCCTGTACCGTGTCACATTAGGTGGGTTCCATGCTTTCGCACCGATTTCAACCGGAACTTCCTCCCCTGGTGAACCATAGCGTGCCCGAACCCTCTTCATCTTCCGCTCCTGGCAGAGAAAAAGCCCTCCAACCTGCTTTCAATGAGGCGTGACCAGGCTGTCACCTCGCCTAGAGGTCTCCGGAACTGAAAGAGTGACGCTGCAGGATTCATTGAAATGGCGAGTTTGACCGAAATCACGATAGGCCCTTTCTCGTACTTGCTGCCCTGCAACGCAGCCGTTACTTGGGGCATGGCCGGCGCTGCACCCCCTGGTGCTTGCGCCACCGCATCTGCAATCCCCGCCCAGTAGTTGGTGTTGTGCGCGAAGCCAACGGTGGCGCTTGACTGCGCCGAAGACACGACCTGATACTCTGCGCCAAAGTTCTGGGGATTATGGCCGTGGTAGACCATGGCGTATCCAGACCCGGCGGTAACCGAATCAGACGAACCAATGGCGCCATACGCTGATACGACCATGTCGCTGGGGTTGCTCGTCGAAAACCCAGTCATTGCTGGGGGAGTACCGGCCGCTCCTGTCGCTGTATCGGCCGACCCATGTGTCACGTCGAAGGGGGAAGCCGTGTTGGCGCCCGCAATTGCGATGGCTACCCCGGTCGCGTAGGCGCTCCCACTGAAGGTGATCTTTATCGATTCACCGGAGACGGAAGAAGACGCAATTGCGTACCACTCCTCCAGACTCTCGAAGTTCGTGTTGACCACGGATGCTCTTCTTGTGAATGTCAGGTGCGGCGAGGTGACGCCACTGACTGAAATGGGGCTGGAACCCTGGTAGACGGTAACGAACACAATGACCAAGTCTGGGGAGTTGGATGTGGTGAGCGCTGCCGTCACCGTGGTCGATCCAGAAACACCGAATGCGACGCTTCCATCCATCGCCAAGGTCCCTCCGCCGGTATTCGAAGCAAACAGGGCTGTCTCTTGGACCGCCGAGTTCATGGTTACAAGTGCGGGGTTGTTTGTCCCTCCGTAGGAACCGCTTCCTGAACCAGACCAAACCGAAAAGGTGTACCCGCTGCTCGCGGTGGCTGATATCTGGGCGCTCGTCCCTGAATCATACCAGCCGGTGTCCCCCGGAATCGTTGGTGCAGTGGTCGCGGTTGCCGTGCCTCCTGTCGTCGCCGAGACCGTGATCTGATACTGCGCCATTGAAACGAAGTTGACTGTCCGGGGGGCGGTCATGGAGATTGACGACGTCGTGAAAGTCGAGGTCTGTGCCACGCTCACGCTCGTGCCCCCGTTGAGGTTCCAGGAGGAAAGTCTGGTCCCAGCTCCCCCTGCCCTGTTCCATATCGAATTGGTCGACACACTGAGAGAGTCCCCGTACTTGTACCACCCGTCTGACGTTTCAGACTGGAGGGAGTAAGAAACTCCGTTCCCCCCGTTGACTGTAAGTTGCAACTGATAGTCAGCGCTGAGCGAAGCGGTTGTGCAGGTCCCGGCGCTGCAGGTCGCTTGAGACGAAGACGCTGCGTAGAACGACCCTCCCGTGATGAAGCCGTATCTGGCCCCACTCCCCCCGCTGAACGAAATCGTGTACGAGCAGGAAGGGGTCATGGTGAACGCAGTCGTCACCCCCGTCACGCCTGTCGTTGGGGAAGGAGAGCACCCATTGACAGTGTACGTCCCCGCCGGGGCCCCAGCCTCCGGAACAGAGATAGTCACAGGCTGGCTTACTGGCGTGGGAGACTTTTCGTAAGTCGTTAGGGTGTACGCTGAACAGGTTCCGGAGGCGCAACTTGTAGAGCTCCCCCCGTTGACTATCAGATACCCGCCCGGAACGGACAGGGTGAACACGCAATTGGGGGAGATCGTGATGCTGTGGAGGCTGCCATCGCCGGCAAAGGTGCCTGGACTTGGTGAACAACCCCCCCCTACGGTCAGGGTCTGGACCGAACCACCGTTCGCGCTGATGAAGGTCGCGCTAATGGGTTGAGTAACCGGAACTTGCTCATAGGTAGTGTCGTATTCAGCGCAGTTCCCGCTGGAACAAGATGTCGATCCGGTTCCGCCTGTTGCCTGGTAGCCTGCGGGCAGGGAAAGCGTGAACGCACAATTCGGGTTCATCGTGATCGAATGAACAGCTCCATCGCCTGCGAAGGAAGAGGGGCTGGGGGAACAGGTCCCACCGATGGTGACAGTCTGTGTGCTCCCACCATATGTGTTCTGGAACGTGACCTTGAGCGGCTGGGTGACGGCGGTGGGACCGCCCGATGCCTGTGCTATTGCGTCCGCGATCCCCGCCCAGTAGTTGGTGTTGTGCGTGAACCCAACGGTGGCGCTTGACTGCACCGAATACACAATCAGATACTCCGCGCCGAAGTTCTGCGGGCTGTGGCCATGGTATATCGTCGAGTATCCCGTCCCGGCCGCGACCGAATCCGGACCCCCAGGCGCCCCGTACGCGGATATGATCATATCGTTGGTGTTGGTTGTTGAAAACCCTGTGATAGTTGGCGCAGTTCCGGCGCTTCCCGTGGACGTTGTTGGCCCCTTAGAGGGGTCGAATGGTGACGCAGAATTGGCGCCGCTCACTCCGAACGCGGTCCCCGTTGCGTAGGCGCTCCCGCTGAATGCGACCGCTATTGTCTCGCCCGAAAGCGCCGAGGTGGAGACGGCATACCATTCTTCGATGCTTTCGTGGCCCGCATTGTTGACGCTTCCCCGCTTTGTGAATGTGAGATGCGCCGAGGTTATGCTGTTCACCGTTACTGTACTGGAACCCGTGTATATGGTGACGAGAAGGATAATCACATCAGGCGATTTTGTAGTCGTTAGAGAGGCGGTTGCCGAAGTCGACCCGTAGTCGCCCAAGGTCGCGGTCCCGTCGAGCCCCAATGGCCCTCCCCCCGTGCCGTTCGAAAAAGACGCCGTCTCGGTGATGGCTCCATTCATGGTGACAGCAGCAGGACTGTTCGCCCCAGTGTAGGACCCCGAACCACTCCCGAGCCAGCCAGTGAATGTGTATCCGGCGTTGGGTGTGGCGCTGACCTGGACTACGGTCCCTGCATCGTACCATCCGGTGTCGCCCGAGATTGTAGGGGCGGTCGTGGCGGTGGCGGACCCCCCCGTTCCGGCTGCCACAGTGATTTGATATTGTGTGCGGGAGTTGAAGTTGACAGTATGGGCCACCGTCATGGGAATAGGGAGCGTCGTGAAAGTCGTCGCCTGTACGACGCTCGTGCTTGGGCCGCCGTCGATACTCCATGAGGAAAGCCTCGTTCCTGTCCCGCCAGACCTCTCCCATATCGAATTGGTCGACACGGTGAGCGAGTCCCCGTACTTGTACCAGCCGTCGGATGTCTCAGACGGAGAAGAATAGTATACTCCGTTGCCGCCGTTGACTGTCAGATCGGTCTGGTAATCTGCCGGAACGGAGACAGCTGAGCAGGTCCCACTGGGGCATGTAAGTTGTGATGATGAGGTCCCAGAAAAGGAGCTGCTTGAAATGAATCCCCACCTTGTTCCCCCTCCATTGGCGAACGAGATCTTGAAAGAGCATGAAGCGGTCATTGTAAACGACGTCGTGGTTCCTGTCGTTCCGGACGCGGGAGACGGAGAGCAACCCACTATCGTGTATGTCCCCGACGGCGCTCCGCCCTCTCTGACTGTAACCGTCACCGGCTGAGCAACGGAGGGCGCCGAAGAGGCTGAGGTGGCGACTGCTGAGTATGTGTAGATGGCGCTCCCCTGCACCCAGTCGTACAGGTTAGCCTGAGCTGAGTCGGGGAGGGTGTTGCCGTCGAGGCAGGTCATCTCTCCCCCGTTGCCGCTTGTGTAATTCCACTGGTGCTCGGCAGTCCATTGTTCGGCTACCCCTGCCCACTTTTCGTCAGCGGTGTTCCCGGTCAGTTGGCCTATTAGCCACCACAGCATCGGCTGCTCCCCGTTCGTCCACCCTGGATAGTCTCTCGGGTCGTTGGTGCTTGAGCAAGCGCTCCTCAACGTGTCGTTTCGGAAGGCGGTTTCGTGGTAGCCTCCGTTTGTCTGGTCCCAGAAGGTGCTGTTCACCCAGTCAAGATCCTGGTTGGTATCTTGAAGAAGCGATGCGCTCCCGCTGATATTGTAAAGGTCCGCGATGCCCAGGGCCCCCCAAACGTTCTCATTCGCCCCCTTTCGGCAATCCTCGAGGCGTGAAAGGTCAGCGAAGGCGGAACGCATGAAACCGAGGTACCCGCCGGCTGTTCCGCAACCGGTCGAACCGGCTCCGCCGGAGAGGGGGTTGCTGCTGCCGTCCCAGAGGTATTTCTCAGCGAAAGAGGTGGCGTCCCCCATCCGGGTAACGTATGTGGAGTTCGAGGTGTACTTTGCCCACTCTGCGGTGGCCCAAAGGTAGGAGCCGATGCTCACCTCTATCTGCGCGTCTCCCGACTGGGTTCCAGTACAAACATTGTAAGACTGTTCGGGCACGTTGGTTGAACCCCCCCAGAACCTGCTGTTCAGCAACGTCTCGACCGCCGTCGCCCTCTTCAGCCAAACCGACGAGCCGTTATTCAAAGCGAGCCCCAGGAAGTCCAACTCGAAAAGTGCGTTGTTCTGCAGCGTTTGCACGCACGTCGTAGACTGCCAGCCCGAAGAGTACATGTCGTAGAACCCCTCATGGACTGTGTCCCACGCGTTGTTCCAGAAGGAATTGGCGTTTGACGACGCCCAGAGGAGGTAGGTCTCGTTTCCTGTTGCCTGATAGAGCTGAATCATCCCTAGGGTGATGAACGCGTTGCCAAGGGTCGAGTAGTCAGGAGACAGAATCGTCCGCCAGTTGCTGGAGAGCTCGTAATAGTAGGCGTCTGTGCCTCCGTCAAGCATGTAATGGTGGACCTTGTTAGCCAAGATAACCGAGAGGCTCAGGTATGGGAGGCTGGCCGAGGGGCCGGGGGCTGGAGTGACAAGACTCAGACTGGCTATGCTGTCGCTTATGCTCTCCGCGTCTTTGGTGCTGAACGTTACGGTGGCCCCTGATCTGTCTACTTCGGTGAAGAAACCCCCGTAGAGGCTGTCGTGCAGGTAATCCACACAGAAGTTCAGTATCCTTCTCGCGATCGTCTGGTATGTCAGGTTCCCTCCCACATTCTCGGAGGCGATCCAGATCATCCAGGGCTCACCGCAATTGTCCCAGGCTGTCTTGGTGTCCAGCCTGATGGAGTTGTTCTGGTAGAGGCTCCGGAACAGGCCGCCGTTGTAGGCGGTGTTCCAGTCCCAGAGGGCAGAGTTGATGTAGGTGACCCCTCTGTCGGAGTACGACCTCGCTGTAGTGTTCCCTGTGATGCTGTAGTAGTAAGAGAGGGCGATTATGGGCCACGTGTTCTCATTTGGATACTTGTTGCATCCGTTGCTTACTGAGGCACAGGAGCCGCTCGACCCAATCCTGGCGTAGAACCCTCCGTAGGTATTGTCCCAGGCAGAGATGATGAAGTTGACGCTCTTCTTCACGTATCCCATGTAGGTTTGGTTTCCGGTCGTCTGGTAGAGGCTCATGAGCCCGATGATTGCGTCAGAGCAACCTTCGACATATGTCTGGACTCCCACCTTTGTGTTGTCCTCCCAAAAGCATCCATTCGCGCTGTCCCAGAGGTTGTCTATGATCCAGTTGGCAGTCCTGACTGCGTACGAATAGTAGGTCTTGTTGCCTGTTCTGCCATAGGCCACCGTCAGCTCCCAAAGTGTCAGTCCATTCCCCGCGGAACTCTTCGCAGTCGTGCTGGAGCTCCACGAGGCGGTATAGCTGTCGTAGAACCCGTTCGACCATGCTTTGTCCACGAGGGTCTTCATGTAACTATTGGCGTAGCTGAGGTATGTGGCATTCCCTGTCCTGTCGTAGAGCCAGTACCAGGCCAGGGCCCAATACTTGAAACTCAGCTGCTTGGAAGAATCAGAGGCGGAGGTCCAGTCCTGGACCATGGCGGTGTAGTATCCAGAGTTGACCGGGTCCCATTGATACTTCGCAACCCTGTTGGCAGTTTCTATTGCGTACCCGACGTAGGTCTGGCTAGAGATCGCCGCTGCCTTCGCTCCCACCTCCGAACTGCCTTCCTGGGTCGGGCCGTTCACATTGCTTGACTGGTTCGCAGTAGCGGCCGGGACAGACACGAAATCTGAAAGCAACGTCGAAGGCGATATGAGAAGCAATAATGCAACGGAGGTTGCCAGGAGCCTTCTCCTACTCACGGGCGAGCATTCTCCCAGGAGCTACCTGTACTGGTGGAGCAATGCACGCTCTCTTATTAGCTCACCTAGGCTTTTTCGCTGACGAAGATGTCTCTCGCCGAAATTTGGAGAGGTTGAAGGTTCCATCATCTTCCGTGCTAGGCGGTTTTCAGCTGCCGCTGGATATGGAAGATGGGACGCAGACAGCGTTGATGCCCCAGCACGGCACGCAGAGAAGATGCTGAAGGTCGATATGTCAAAATGGAGGGGAGCATGACACGCTACGACATCACCTGGCTTCAACCCAACGCATTCGGCGGCCCATTGCACAAAGGCGAGGGAGTTCCTGTGAGAGATCATTACGCCCTTGGGGACTCCAGTCGATCCAGAAGTGTAGAGGATGTACGCGGTGTCGGCCTCTCCGTCCTTCCGACCCGCCGGAGGGGACCCAAAGGACATTGCCTCGTCCCAACCCATGATCCTCGTCCCTCGGGGGGCAAAGTCCCAGGGTCAAAATCCGGTAATGTGTGGCAGCTTCCGGAACCCAGTTGCTACCGGCTCGGTATTGTATTCCTGAGGGATATTCTCCGGACCATGAAGAGCAGAGGAATGGACAGGAGGAATACGAGGGCCAACCCGAGCGGGAATTCTGGTACCTCGTTGCCGCAGTCATGGGCGTTGCAGTAAGGCGAACCAGTGTCCGAAGTTGCTGTCGTCTCCGCCGTTGAGGATGTTACGGACGTGGTGTAGGAAGGAGGCTGGTCGGGCACCCCATTGTTCGAGCTGCTCGATTCTGTCCACGCTGATGTGGAACTCGAGGTGGCGGCCGATTCCGAGACCGTCACCTGTTCACCCGGGGGATAAACTGTTGAAACGCCAGAACTAGTCGGGATTCCCAGCGTAGCTGAGGATGTCGAAGTTGTCGACGTTGAAGAATGCGTCGTAACGGCCGGGGGCGCAGTGCCGCTGGAAGTGGTTCCCAGCTGACTTGAAGACGAAGAGACGGACTCCGATGAGGTGCTCTCTACGTTGCTTGTTGGCACCCTGGTCACGACCTGTGACTGGGTCGAAATCGGCCCCGTCGTCTGGCTTTGAGAGCCTGCCCCCCCTGCAGATAGCCAAGCAATAATCAGGAGGACAAATAAGACTACAATAGCCACTGAAGAGAGGATTGATCCCTTGTTCAACCTGTTTGCCCTCATTGGAAACTACTTTAAGCATTGAGGAGGAATCCGGGTTCGGAGCATGGAACAACTCCACTTCTACTTCACCTCAGGGAGGCGGCAAGATCGGGGGCAAAGAGAGAGCATGAAACATTCCACCCCAATAATCTATCCAACCTTTTATAGAAAAACCCGGGCCCTTGACGCAACTGGACTTGAATCTCACTCGCGCACAGTGGTTTGGCATAGCGACTGCTACGGCATTCGTCCTGCCACTTGCGATCCCGAACGTCGGGATTGACACCGAGTTCTGGATCATAACAGTCTTCGTCTTCCTTGCTTGGTTTCTCTTTCGATGGGACGCAGTGAAGGGAATATCGCAGCGGGGGGGAATGCCTGAGACGTTCCTGGGGGCATCGCTGATAGCGGCAGACTATGCCTTCAATTGGATACGGGGATCGAGCGTTGGAGCAGTCGACCTTATCGTTATCTTCGTCGGAACCATTCTAGCATTCTACGGGTACAGGTCTCTGAAGGTCTTCTGGGTCCCCGCGACCTATGGGGTCATCCTGCTTCTTGGGTATCAGGTCGTGAACCTGGTTCCTAGTCTCGTCGCCTTGCAGTATTGGCTTGCGGGGGTCATGGGGTCGACGCTCAATGCGCTTGGGATCAGCTCCACGGTCAATGGGGAGGTCGTATCGATGAGCACTTCCCACGGCGCACCCATACTGCTGGACGTAGGCGGCCCCTGCACAGGAGTCCAAGGGATAATTGCCTTCGGGATGCTGTCCACCATGGCCCTCCTTGATCTGAAACCAAGCATGACCCGGTTGATTCCCATCTTTGCCCTGGGTTTCGCCGGGGCATTCCTGATCAACATCATCAGGTTGCTGCTCATGTTTCTTACCTACGAGTTTGCCAGTTTGGATGTTGCCATTACGTTACACATCTACGTTGGTTACATCGTATTCATTGCCTGGGTCGTGGTGTTTTGGGCGATCGCATTCAGATATCTTGTTCCACAGAAGCAAGTTAGTCTCCCTGCCCTCGGGCAGCCTTCCTGAGGTCTCCATGACCATTCCAATTGTAGCGAGTGGCGTCAAGCGATCGGGCGAGAGTGGGTTTCGACCCCCGATAGTTATGGAATATCTCCATGGCTAATGATGAATTTACACTCCATATCCTTTTGCCCGGGCTACATTTGTACCGGACGAAAGGAAACGGCCAGTATTCCCCTCTAGACGAGTCCGATCATCTTCTCACCGGGTAAGGCAGGACGAAACCGTGCTCGCTTGGGTGGGCCAAGGTGACCTGTGTTTAGGGGTATCTACAACCCGGCTCGATTGTTGCCAGAGACCTCAACCATGCGGGCTCGCGCATTTTGTCCCCGTGAATCCGAATTTCGCCAAGCAACCTATTAAGTCAGGTATGGCGCTCCTCGCCTGAATGAGGCCTCTGAACCACCAGACTGTGTCGATAGTGGGCCTCGGGTACGTCGGGCTTTCAACAGCCGTGTGCCTCGCCAGTAGAGGATTCCAGGTCACGGGCATAGATATCGACAAGAACAAGATCGGCGCACTCCGGAAAGGCACCTCCACTATTCACGAGGAGGGGCTCGATGCTCTCCTCCGCCGCTCGCTCCGCCAAAGGAGGCTGAATCTTCGGTCGAATTACGACGGGGTGGCCCGATCAAAGATCATCTTTCTCACTGTGGGGACCCCCAGCCGGGAGGATGGCAGGATAGACTCTGAATACGTCGAGGCCGCATCGAGGGAGCTCGGGCGCCAACTGACGACTGCCCATGGCTATCGGTTGATCGTGGTGAAAAGCACGGTTACCCCGGGGACAACGGAAGGACCCGTTCGACACATACTGGAACGCGAGTCACGGAAGAAGGCCGGACCTGACTTCGGACTGGCCTCGAATCCGGAGTTTTTGCACGAGGGGTCAGCGATATACGAGACCTTTCATCCAGACGCCGTTGTTATCGGTGGGCACGACAAGAAGTCTACGAATACCCTGTTGAAGGCATATGACGCCTTCTATGGAAGGCGGCCATCCACCATCCTCACAACGCCATCGAACGCAGAGATGATGAAGTACGCAATCAACGCTGGTAGGGCGACCCAAGTCAGCTTCGTCAACACAATCGCGAACTTCTGCGCCCGAGTTCCAGGATGCGACTACGGCGAAGTCAGGAAGGGACTCTCCATGGTTGCGAGAATGGACGAGAGATACCTGGGCGCCGGAATGGGCTTCGGAGGCTCCTGCTTACCGAAGGACTCCCGGGCGCTTGCCTATGCGATGAAGGCATCGGGTGTTCGGAACGAATTCGTCTCGAACGCACTTCTGGTGAACAGTGGGCAAGTGGATGAAACGATAAGGCTGGCACAATCGCTCGCCGGTTCTATTGAAGGAAAACGAGTTACACTGCTAGGGCTCGCCTTCAAGCCTGGGTCAGACGACATAAGAGAGTCAGTGTCAATGATGCTCGCAAAGACCCTGATAAAGGAGGGTGCCGAGGTTACGGCCTACGACCCGGTGGCCATGCAGAATGCCCGGAATGCGCTTGGCAAGCAGGTCACCTTTGCCAGGACCGCGAGGGACGCCCTGAAAGGCTCGGAGTGTGTGTTCATAGCGACTGGGTGGGACGATTTCAAGAGCCTACGGCCGAGCGACTTTAAGCGGCTCATGACCTCCCCGGTGGTGATCGATGGCCGTCGAATCTACGACCAGAAGAGGTTCCTGAAGGCTGGAGTCCAGATCGCCACAATCGGCACGGGTCCCCAAGAGGCTCACGGGTGGGGGCACGGGAGGTCTTCCTCAGGGCCGAAGGAATGGCACTATTTCGTGAAGGACGGTAAGGTCCAGTCCGATGAAGTCACGTAGACCGCATTCCGCTTTCGGCTAGAAGGCCGAACCAATCCTAACGGATTCGGCATAATCTCCTATAGCCATCGCCCCTGCATGAATCCAACGTGGCGCAGGCGATAGCCGCTTCAACCCGGAAGTACGCTTTGTCTAGCGTTTCTGCGCACACTGGACTATCTCATGAAGCGGAGATTCGGTCCCTGTGTTCACTCGCGCCCGATAACATGAAACAGCTCTCAAAGCTCTTTGCCGAGTCCGTGATTGAGTCCTGCTCCACCATAGCCGGGACTTCGGGAGAAGCTCTGGTCAGGAGGATAGGGGACGAAAGGCTTCTGAGCCCGAGAGACACTTTCGGGCGGATTGACGCCTTGCTGGGGGGTGGATCTGACCATCTCAAGAGGGCTATAGAATTGAAGTTTCGCAGCAAGGTGCACAGGCTCTACAAGATTTCAATTAGCCTCGAAGCGAAACGGTTGTCCGTCCCCTAGGGGCGGGATTCCTATTCGGTCAGAGAACAGTAGTCGGGCTGTTCTAGCTCTGCGACCACCACCCTGTGGCGAGGGAACATCTCCGTGTGCACCCTGTACTCATTCTCGTCCTCGAGCAGCTCATGGTCGTCAAGGCATCGCCAACGTTTGAGGAGCAGGCTCAAATCCTACGTCACAAGGTCCCCAGATTGATAGTTAAGCAGGAATATCGATTCCCAGTCTTGATAACGACACTAAATTCTACAAGCCGTCGCTAAGGACGCGACGAAGCTACACCAACGAGAGGATAGAAGATCGCACGCGTTCAAACGCTAAAAGAGCCGTCCAACGACCCGCTCCCAATGCAAACTCCGCCTGGTACTAGGCTCAAAGTCGCTGTCCTTGCAGCCACCGGGATGGTAGGGCAGAGGTACGTCAGCATGCTTTCGAATCACCCCTACTTCAGGGTAGCAACCGTCACCGGACAGAGCAACGTCGGGAGGAGGTACGGACAGGTGGCCTCGACAGGCGCTCTCCCAATCTCGAAGGAGGTCCAGAACCTACCTGTAAAGCCAACCAGTCCTGAAGCCCTCGCGGACGCCGATCTAGTCTTCTCACCACTCCCGACGGACGCCGCCGAGAGCCTGGAGCCCACGCTCGTCAGAGCGGGGTACAACGTGATAACGGACGCCAGCCCCCACAGGATGGACGTGCTCGTGCCTCTCATTGTCCCCGAGGTCAACCCCTCACACCTCACCCTCGTCAGCCTGCAGAAGGCGAAGGGATGGAAGGGCTCACTTGTCGCCACCCCCAACTGCACGGCCGCGGGACTTGCCCTCGTGCTAAAACCGATACACGAGAGCCTTGGATTGAGGAGGGCCGTTGTATCTACCATGCAGGCAGTCTCGGGAGCGGGTTATCCGGGGGTACCGTCGCTGGACATACTGGACAACGTGATACCCTACATCAAGGATGAGGAGGATAAAGTGGAGACTGAGCCGTTGAAGATGCTGGGAGAGGTAGCAGGTGGCCGTGTGAACCCCGCCAGGTTCCGTATCAGCGCAATGGTGCACAGAGTCGCCACCACGGATGGCCATTTGGAATCCATGTATGTCGAGACCGAAGAGAGATTCGAACCCGCGAGGGTGTCGGCGCTGCTTTCACACTTCAGGGGAGAACCGCAGAAACTGGGTCTCCCAACTGCGCCTGCAGAGCCCATAATCATCGCCAAGGACGAAGCGAGACCTCAGCCCAGACTGGACAGATACGCGGGGACCGTCCCGGGTATGAGCGTGGTAGTCGGGAGGATAAGGAATGGGCTGGACTCGAAGTCGGGGAGGCTTACGCTACTGTCCCACAACACGATAAGGGGAGCCGCAGGCTCGACAATCCTCACGGCCGAACTGATGTACAGGAAGGGTCTCCTGGGCTAGTTGAGGGTAACCCTGCTGGGGTTCGGGACCGTCGGTCAGGGCCTTGCGCAGGCACTGGCAGACAAGAGGGGGTTCCTAAAAGAAAGGGGGATGCGGTTCGACATCGTCGCCGTGGCCGACTCTCGGTCGTCGGTCGTCGACATGGATGGCATCGATCCGATGTCCATTATAGCGAAGAAGAGATCAAGCGGAAGGGTGGGAGAGTCGCAGCAGAAGGCCCTGGAACTGGTGAGGGACTTGGACAGCGATATCATCGTTGAAGTGACTCCCGGGAATCCCAGGGACGGAGAGCCCGCCCTGTCTCATATCAGGGAGGCACTCCGGCGTTCGAAACACGTGGTCTCAGCAAACAAGATGCCTCTTGCTCTCCATTTCGCCGAACTTACAAGCAAAGTGAACCCCGGTGTGTCTTTCCGCTATGGCGCGTGCGTCGGCGGAGGCATTCCCATGCTTGAGACTGGCGTGGCGTGTCGCGAAGCGGAGGGGGTAGTCGGAATTGAGGGCGTCCTCAACGCGACCTCGAACTTCATTCTGACCAGAATGCAGGACGAAGGGTCTGATTACTCTACAGCGATGGCTGAAGCCCAGAGTCTGGGTTACGCAGAAGCGGACCCCTCTCTCGACGTTGACGGCTTCGACGCCGCAGCGAAGCTCGTCATACTTGCCGACCACGTGATGGGGAGGAGCATGACACTGGCGGACGTCAACCCAATGCGCGGCATCAGGGATCTGACCTCGGAGGACATCCGCAGGGCGAAGTCGAAGGGGAGAGCGATTAGGCCCCTGGCGACGGTGAGCGAAAGGGCCGAAGTGAGCCCGAAAGAGGTCGACTCCAGGAGTCCTCTGAACGTCTTCGGGGCAACCAACGTTGTGGTATTCCATTGCGCAGACTCAGGAGAAAGGGTCGTGGCCGGGGCCTCTGGCGGTGGGGTATCCACATCCCGGGCGGTGCTGAGGGACCTCATTGCGATAGCTCAGGAAGGCGCGAGGAGAGCAGATTGAGAAGGCTCGTTATGAAGTTCGGTGGGAGCCTTCTTGCCTCTCACAATGGCATCCGGCGGGTCGGGGACATCGTGGAAAAGGCGCGCATCAGGGGCGACGAGGTCGTTGTAGTTGTCTCAGCCCTGGGAGATGTCACCGATGTGCTCCTGCAGGCGGCAAACGATGCACGGGGGTGGAGCCAAGGGGAGATCTCTGAAGCCATTGAGGGGCTAAGGAGGACGCATCTTCATGCAATCGAGCACACGACCCTGCGAAACAGTGCAAGGACAGAGGTTCTTCTGGGCGTTGAGGCAAGTCTAGGGAGGCTGAGGGAGACCCTTCTCGGGATTTCGATGTTGAAGGAACTCTCTCCCCGGTCCAGGGACATTGTGGTCTCTTTCGGGGAAAGCATGTCAGCACCCATTGTGTCATCGGAAATCAGAGCCAGGGGGATTGACTCCTCAAGCCTCACGGGGGGGGAGGCGGGAATCTTAACGGACGAAACCTTTGGAGAAGCGATTCCCGTACAAGTTGCAACTCGACGGTCAGCAAGAAGGCGTCTGCTGCCGATGCTCTCGAAGGGGGAGGTACCCGTTGTGGCAGGCTTCATCGCCAGATCGAGGAACGGAGAGACGACCACCCTGGGGAGGGGGGGCTCCGATTACTCGGCCACCATCCTCGCTTCATCCATCGAAGCGGACGAGGTCTGGATATGGACAGATGTGGATGGTATCCTGACGGCGGACCCCCGAGTCGTGGAAAAACCTGCCACGGTTCCGCAGCTCAGCTACGCCGAGGCCGAAGAGCTGGCCTTCTTTGGAGCGAAGAACATGCACCCGTTGGCCCTGGGGCCAGCTAGAATCGCTGCGATCCCTGTCCGCATCAAGAACGGGTTCAGACCCGAACTCCCGGGGACCCTCATCACGAAGGAACAGACCAAGAGCAGGGGGATTGTCAAGGCCGTCGCGGTGGTCAGGAGCGTCGGGCTGCTGACGGTTGCGGGGGAGACACTGCAGGGGAGGCCAGGGATGGCCGCCAGGGTCTTCTCTGCCCTAGCTTCGAACAGGGTAAACGTCTTGATGATTTCTCAGAGCGTGTCGGAGGCGAACATAAGCATGATCGTAAGGCGCGCTTCTCTCAAGTCCGGTGTAAGTGCCCTCAGACGGGAGCTGAAGAACCAGGGCGTCGCGGTGGAGGGGGACCCAGGAGTTTCAGTGGTGGCTGCAGTGGGCGCCGGGATGAGAGGGGAGAAAGGAGTCGCTGCGAAAATCTTCGGAGCGGTAGCCTCCCAGGGGATTAACGTCAGGATGATTGCACAGGGCTCGTCCGAGCTGAATGTCTCCTTCGTTGTCAATGAGTGGGATGCGGAAGGAGCAGCAAGAGCCCTCCACACCCACATCGTCAACCACGTGCGGCGAAGTCGAACGTGAATCAGAGAGTAACGGTGGTAGCCCCAGCATCCTCAGCCAACCTGGGGGCAGGCTATGACGTCTTTGCCCTCGCCCTCCGGAGACCAACCGACACCCTCACTCTTCAGAGGGCCGAGAGCGGGATAACGCTCCTGATGGAGGGAGATCAGATGGATACGACTCCCCGAAGGAACGTCGTAGTAGGGGTGACCAGGGCCATCATGGGAGGGGAGGGAATCAGGGCGGGGGTCACGCTCCGTCTGCGGAAAGGAGTGCCCGTAGGTGCCGGGCTTGGGAGCAGCGCGGCGTCATCAGCAGCGGCAGCGGTAGGAATGAATGCCCTGTTCGATCTGGGTCTGGACACGAAGAGGTTGATACAATACGCCGGAGTGGGAGAGAGATTGTCTTCTGGGACCGCGCACTATGACAACGTTGCTGCGGCGATCGTGGGAGGTTTTGTCATCGTAGCTGGGAGCGAAGGGTTCGTTGGAATGAAGGCTCCTCGACGGTTGGCCCTTTGCCTCGCCACGCCCAGGGTCCGCCTTCCCCCACGTAAGACAGAGTTCGCACGGTCTCTACTCCCCAAGCACCTGCCCCTTGCAGAGGTCGTCGACGCTGTCACCTCGGCAAGCATGATGGTTCGCGGGTTCTCTACGGGAAATCTGCAGGACATTGGCGAGGCGATGCTGGGTGGATTCGTAGACCACAAAAGAGCGGTTATGATTCCAGGTTTCGAGGGGGTAAGGAAATCGGCGGTAAGGGCGGGCGCTTTCGGGGCTTGCATAAGCGGCGCCGGCCCGACCGTGCTGGCCGCGGCCACTAAAGGTAAGGCGAGAGCGGTCCTGAGGGCGATGCTCCGGGGATTTCAAGAAGCGGGCGTTCAAAGCCAGGGCTTTGTAACGGGGGTCGGCGATGGGTGCAGAGTTATTGAGCGCGTCTGAAGGCTGGGAACTGGCCTGCATTGGTTGTGGCTCCCTGGCGGAGACGGAACTTCCTGACTCTAGGTGCAGGAAGTGTGGCGATCTCCTAGAGATCGCAATTTCGAGGGACGTCGGTGGTCCGGCCCTCTTCTTAGGAAATGGGCCGGGGATATGGAGATTCAGACAAGCCCTCCCCTTCCCACCTGGCATTGAACCCGTGTCCCTCGGCGAGGGAGGCACGCCTCTCGTTAGGACGAAGCGGTTAGCCTCAAGCGTGGGGCTCGACAAGTTGTATGCCAAGAACGACGGACAGAACCCGACGGGCTCGTTCAAGGACAGAGGTATGTCAGTGGCTGTAACGAGGGCGAGGACCCTAGGGGCCAAGGCCCTGATTTGTGCTTCCACCGGGAACACTGCCGCATCTCTTGCAGCCTACGCAGCGAAAGCAGGTTTGTACTCGGTGGTCGTCGTACCAAGGGCTGGGGTCGCCTCCGGGAAACTCGGTCAGGCATTCGCCTACGGGGCCAGGGTGTTCGGGGTGGAAGGTAATTTCGACCAGGCCCTGGCCACGGTGTTCGATCTCGTGAGGAGGGACGAGCGCTTCTACCTGATGAACTCCGTGAACCCATTCAGAATCGAGGGACAGAAAATCACGGCGTTTGAAATCTACGAGCAGCTAGGTCGCGTGCCTGACTACGTCGTCCTTCCTGTGGGCAATGCTGGGAACATCAGCGCCATCTGGAAGGGATTCAAGGAGCTTAGGAAATCGGGAGTGGTGGACAGTGCGCCCAGTATGATGGGCGTTCAGGCGGCGGGGGCCTCCCCTCTGGCTACGGCATTCTCTACGGGAGGAGATTTCAAGCCGCTTAAGGAACCTCGAACGGTCGCTTCGGCCATCAGAATAGGGAACCCGGTTTCGTGGAAGAAGGCACTCAGAGCCATCACCGAATCAGGAGGAAGGGCGGTCGTAGTCAGCGACGACGAGATAATGGCTGCAAGAAGGAGGCTGGCTGAAGATGAGGGGCTGCTGGTGGAGGCGGCGAGCGCCGCGCCCTTCGCAGCCCTGACCAGGCTGAAGCTGCCTCGAGGGGCAACCGTAGTGTGTATCGCCACTGGTAACGGCCTAAAGGATCTTTCTGACCACGGAGGCGAACAGAGAATCGAGAGCGCCGTCGATGGTCAATCCATTTCGAACTTGGTAGGCAAAGGGCTTTCAATTGCGGGCACGACCCTGGGCTAGCAATCAGATTGCTTTGTCCTGAGTGAAGGTCTTCTGATAGGAATACTTCTCGTCCTCGTCCCCCTCTTCAGTTCGTGGCTTTCGCCTTTGACGGCGTGGCCTGGGAGAGCGCGTCTCGCCCCCTTCGGATCGTTTCGGCGGGGATCCATTGCGCTTTCGCTTCGTCTGCTTCGCCAACGACTCAATCCTATCCGCTGCTATGGTATAGAAGTCTTGGTTAGGCCCTTTGGGAACTTTCTAATCGAGAATACGAGTCGGGATTGGGTTCGGCGCCCTACTTCCGGGACCAGAGCCTCCGACTCCGCATTGATGATAGGGTGTGCCTTGAGCAGAACTCGACGGACTGGGCCCCGTACCTAACGCGCCAGGACGCGAATTCAGGGCAGCTCTTCATCTCACAGAAGGAGGGCTGGTCGACCCGCTCAACGGTCCCTAGACCCATCGGTTGATCGCCAGGATTCATGTCCTTTCCCCTGTAAACAGACCCGGTCATCCTGAAACTTCCCCTAGATCGGTGTTAGAACCTCCTAGGATATACAACCATGACAACTTCGTCAATTTCATTCGCCTTCTCCCCCTGCAACTCTTCCTCATCCAGGCGCCTTTATGACGGCCCAAACTGGGCGAAAACGTCTATAACGCTACTCGGCGCCGGTGCCGAGGGCATAGAATGAGGTTCTGGAGCATTCTGGCAGCTGTGCTCCCGCTGACAGCGATTATCCTCGTCAGAGAGAGCGCTGCGACCCTTCTTTTCTCTCTCCCTATCGCACCCCTCCCATTGGTCGTGGAGTCCAAGGGCGATTTTGAATCGATGGCCAATTCGTTGAACCGGAAAGGGTTCAAAGCCCAGGCGCCGGCTGCGATCGTAGGGAAGTCGGGGGTCAAGCACGAATTCGCTTTCGCACTAACTCCGGACGCAGGGAAGGCAAAGATCGTAGTCGACACGGAGCTGTCCGTCGGGGAAGTAGACGAAATGAAGGTCTTGAAGTTCTACGTCAAGGTGTTCGATGTAGGTCCTGAGAAGGCGGTGCTCTGTGTCTGTCCTAGATTGGGAGAGCGGGCGGCCACGCTCGCCAAAGAATACGGCATCACCGTCCTCGAGAACGACGTCCCCAGGAAGCTGATCCCCATGGCCGAGAAGGTTGTGAACGAAATTGCTGCCACAGGCGCTAACTGAATGATCGAAGGAAAGAAGAAGATATTTCCTGTACACTACGCGCCGGGCAAGAAGCTTTTCCACATAGTGGTCACACTTTCAGACGCTCCGGGGTCTTACAGCTCGATTCTCGACCTCGTGAGAACTAAGGTGAACCTAATCGGGACGAGCACCTACACCCGGAACGACGGGACGGCCATATTCAGCGGATTCTCGGAGGCCCTGACTCCGACCCTCACGGGAAAGGAACTGGAGAAGCTCATCATGAGTTCCAAGGCGGCCATATCAGCACAAGTGTCCGAAGGAAGGGATGGCATCCTGGTGGACACTTTCCACACAGGGTTCGTCGTCGGTGATGAGGAGTACATCCTGATGCGAAGAGACGGGCTCGTTCATGTGTTTGACAGGGTCTCTAAGATGTTGGGCAGTGGCGGTGATGCCCTCCTCTTCGAGGAAGGCGTGGCCATGGGCCAGAGGAACGCCGAGATGATGATCAGGAACGTGGGGGTCCAGCGAGTCCGTGACCAGACCGGGGTCCTGAACAGGTTCTTGGCTGCGCAGGGGTGGGGAATACTCGAGGCGGAAGGAGGTCCAGGACGGGACGAGTTCACGGTGAGGGTGGTCGATTGCTTCGAATGCTCCGCGAATGGCTCCTCTCGGAAGGGGTGCAACTTCATGAGAGGGTATCTGGCCGGGGGTGCCAAGTCCACCTTCGGGAGGGAATTTGATTCTAAGGAGGCGAAATGCCGCCTGAGGGGGGCGGACGCCTGCGAGTTCCAGTTAAGTCCCGCCTGACCTCTCAAACTACGAGTATCAAAAGAGTTTGGCGCGCCAAGCCAGCAGAGGATTAAAATAGAATCGTGGAGGCCCGAATCAGGAATTCCTACAGGAGCGTTGTAAATGAAGTGTGATTTCTGTGGCAGGGACGAGGCGCTTCCATTCATATGCAACTACTGTGGTGGTGTCTTCTGCTCCGACCATCGGCTCCCTGAGGCTCACCAGTGCAAGGGGGACCTAACCCAGAAGAGGACCATCACGGCGCCTCCCCAGACCACCTTCAGCTGGCAGACCCCTCAGGCTGAACCGCAGTTTCAAACGGGGAAGCAGGCCCATGTCTTCTCGGGTATCGAGATTAGGGACATCACCATAGCCTGGCTTGCCCTAGGGCTGGCCTTCACCATCTCCATCGCCATGAGGAGCGACCTCCTGGGCGGCGGCGTGGACCCGGGGAGCTTTGCTTACCTTTTCCTGCTGTCCATTCTTACTGTGGGGCCGGGGTTCGTGTTCCACGAGCTGAGCCACAAGTTCGTGGCTCAGAGGTACGGATTCTGGGCGGAGTTCCGCATGTGGCCACAGATGCTGGTCCTGGCACTGGTAACCTCCCTCCTCGGCGTGATTTTCGCCGCCCCCGGTGCCACCTATATCTCCGGCCAGAACATCTCTAGGGAGGAGAACGGCAAAATCTCTGTGGCTGGACCTCTCATGAATGTCCTGATCGCCCTCCTTTTTGTCCCCTTTCTTCTCTTTGGTCAGGGTTTCTTGGGAGATCTAGGGTACATCGGCGTACCCATCAACGTCTTCCTCGCGGCGTTTAACATGCTCCCCATCGGGCCGATCGATGGCGCAAAGGTGTTCAGGTGGAGCAAGCCCCTTTGGATAGCTATCTTCGTCCCCCTAGTCATAGTCCTCCTGTTCCTTTACGGATTAATCTGAGCAAATCGCGGACCCCCGGAGTTGGGACGGGTCAAGGGTCGCTGCTCCCTCTGTTAAGATAATTCGAGCTTCTGCCGTATTTCGGCTCTCCCCTTATCTTAACGGTCGGAGATGTCAATGCACGCCGTAGGCGGGCAACCCATACCCCTGGGCCCCCTCTCCGTTCTTGTGGAGTGGGCGTCCTCGGGGCAGGCTTTCAGGAGGAACCGTGTATCAAGGGTCAGGAAAGTCATGGCCGCGGCGCTTTGTAACTCTGGTTACTCATACCGCGATGTAGCCGGGATGATAGGTGGGATGTCGTACATCGCGGTAAGGGATGCCTACATCTCTGTAGTCACTTCCCTCCCTGAGGTGAAAAAGGCACACCGCAGAGCCGTCGCAATCGACGGGGCCGACGTATCTCTCGACGAAAAGCAATTTCATCTGTGGCTAGCCAGAGACGTCGACTCCGGGGGCATACTGACCTTCCAGGCGTCCCCGAGTGTGTCAGTCGAGGACGGAGCGATGTTCCTATCTGTGGTGGCCTCCCAGTGTGAGAACAAGCCTCTGCTTAGACTAGGGGAAGGTTCCAACCAGCCGAAGGGTCTTGTCAACCTTGACCTTTACTTCACCATTGAGACTAACGAATCCCTCATCGCAAGATTGGGAAGGCTGTTTGCCTGGGGTCGTCCAGAGTCGAGCGCAGCCTAAGGACATCATATGCTGATGTTTCATCCCTTGCATCTCTTAGTGCACGATTCTCAATGCGGCCCCTGCACTCGATTCAAGGACATAGTTGATATTCTGGATGAGAAGGAGAGGATCTACTTCGTGGGGCTCGTCGAGGCAGAAGAGAGTGGCCTCCTCGAGAGTATACCATTAGCGAGAGGGGACCGGTCATTCCACCTGGTACTTCCGGACGGAACCGTGGCCTCCGGGGCTGCGGCACTCCCTCCCCTTGTCGGCCTCTTGCCTGCCGGGGGTGTCTTCAAGCGGATCTTGGAACTAAGCGTTCCGGTACGCTCCACGACGACGATCTTGTACACGGTGTTATCGCGCTTGCACGACTCGGGCTCCTGCGCCTACTCACACCTCGCCGCATCAACGTCAATATCGACATTGAGGACCAACGTAGGAGAGTACTCCCCTCTGATTGCGGGTTTCCAACCTGCGTTAGTGTGATTAGGTCAGATTTTTGACTTGTTAGCGCGCGCGAATTCACCCCTTCCACTATATCTGGGGCGGCTTCAAATCATGCAACATGCGAGCTGAAGCTCTAGAGAGACTGGTAAACAAGCCAGTCAAGGACACCTACGGTAGGTATGTCGGTTTTGTTGTCGGATTCTCCGTCGACACCTCCGGGGACCTGAAGTCTGTCGGTGTGGACACCGGGAACGGTGAGTTCACTGAGTTCCCGAACGAGAGGATAGTGTCGACTGCGGAGGGTTTTATCGTCATACCCTCGTGGAAGGTCGAATGCGATTCCCTCGGTAAGGAGATGGAGGGTGTCAGGAGAAGGGCAAAGGCACTGCAGGAGCTCGCTCGCGAAGGCGAGGTTCCAAGGACGCTGTTCGACGACATGATGGGTAGGTTCCAGGACGAGGCAACCAAGATACAGGGATCCTACAAGTCTCTCGCAGAAAGCATGGTTGTCCGGATTGGCGAGCTTGAAGGACAGAAGGAGTCTCTGGACAAGTTCCTTGTCGACGTGAAGGTCCAGTTCAGAGCGGGAGAGATCGACGAAGCGGCATACAAGGTCGCCGCCGAAAGCTGCCAGGCGATGCAGACGCGCAACTCACAGGAAATGGCAGAGCTCAGCAAGATGCTGAAAGCAGCCACAGAGCCTTTGGCATCCGAGCCGGCGCAAAAGCCGCAGCCTCAGCCCCAGCAGGTAGCCCCTGTACAGAAGGCCGCCCAGGCGACGGCACAATAGGGCCTCCGGCAGGCTCCAGACGGGGTTGAAGCTGCCATGGCGGGACCCTCGGGAGTGAACCCATGAGCAGAGGTGTAACCCTGCAGGAAGGCCAGCTACTGGCCAGGAGCCTTAACGTGTCGAAGTCTACTCACCTTGTAGTGGCCACACTTGCTGCAGCCGTTGCTGCAAATGCCGCGGCTGCGATCCAACTGATCGGGCTACTCGGGCAGATTTCCCTGCTTGCGCTAATTTTCGTGACTCTGGCCCTCGGGACTTCGGCCATATCGACAGACATCTACACCAGGTCCGGCCAGACCATCGCAAACCTCCGGTCAATAGGTGCAAGCCGCAGGAGCCTGTCTAGTGCCGTGTTCTTTTCTGTCATAGGCTACGGGATAGCGGGATCCGCACTAGGAGCGGGGTTGGGTGCGGCACTGGGCGTCGCCATGGGGGGTCAGGGAGGAGCCGTCACCGTCGTTGTCGCCGTGCTTGGCGTAATCCTCGCTTCATCCGCCGCCGCAGCAGCTGGCGTTTACGCTGGAGTGAGGAGGACTTGGCGCAACTAGGAATCCTTCAGCGGAACGAACTGCAGGCGCAGGGCAAGTACTCGGTCGAGCTTAAGCACGTTTCCAAGTCCTACGGAGAAACGGAGATCTACACGGACCTCCACTTCCAGCTCCTGAGGGGGACCTTCGTGGCGCTGGTGGGGCCTATCGGAAGCGGGAAGACAACCATGTTGAACATGTTCGCCGGCCTCGAGAGGCCTACGTCAGGCACTATTCTTGTGATGGGGCAGGACATCACCAGGATGCCAGAGGACGCTCTGGGGGAGTTCAGGGCAAGAACGGTAGGGTTGGTCCCTCAGGTCCAGACCCTCATCCCGGAGCTCACCGTCCGCGAGAATGTCGAGCTCCCCCTGTTCTTTGCCAAAGTCGACCAAGACGACCGGCAGAGGAAGGTAGACTATGTGCTCGAGAAAGTTGGGATCCGTGGTGAGGCGAAGAGAATGGTGTCCACCCTCAGCGTGGGGGAGAAGCAGATGGTCTCCTTTGCGAGGGGGATGGTGAACGACCCCCCCATACTCCTCCTAGACGAGCCGACAGAGGCACTGGACCCCCTCATGGCAGAGGTGATTCTGGGGCTCCTAAGGGGAGACAATCTCACCCTGGGGAGGACGGTATTCGTCACTACCCATGACAGACGCGTCACAGAACTCGCCAGGAAGACCCTCAGGGTCAAGAAGAAGATACCTTAGCACTTCTGGACGTTAGTCGCTGCCCAGCATTCCACCGTAGGTGTCGAGCGTGGCGACCAAGGGGATTTCAGAGCCGAATCCCTTGACTTCGGACCCCGCGATCAGGAAGTCGGTTAGAGGTATGCCGGAGGTGAAGCTCGCAACCAAGTGTCCGTTGATGAGGAATTCGACCGAATGTCCGGGTGTTACCACCTTGATGGCAAACGTGTTGGGAATATTCGGGTTCCACACGACCGGAAGGGAGTTCCTGACCCCGTTCGAAACCACCGCAACCTCTTGGATCCCCCCAACGTCTTCAAACTCCAGGGCATTCGTCCCTCCCGGGGTATTCTCGAGCACCATCGGCCATATGGTGTGATATGAGTCAGACGCGATGTCGTTGGCTACCGCTTTCCATGCGATTATCTCGCCCGCAACGGTGGCGTTGAAAGGGTACGAGGCGAGTGAAGATTCCACTCCGCTGGTGTTTCCTATCTCCATCAGTCTGAGGTAGTTCAGCCCGTCCGGCCTTTCGACAACAGCGCCGAGAGCGGTGCCGGCTACCCTAAGGAGGATCAGGGGAGGCAGCGAACTAATCGAGGCTCTCAGGTCTTGCATGGACAAAGTTATGTTCTTCAACTGAAGAGCTATCGACGTGAGCTCAATAGAATTACTGTTTTCCAGGTTCGTGATTTCGAAGTTGAGCGTCGAGAGCTGCGACTGATACTGTTGCAACATTACTTGGAACGTCGCAACCTCCTGGGCGTCTCTCGACTCGGAAGAGTTGGCCATGAGGAAATAGCCATGCAATGACGTTAGGTTGGATGAGAACGATTGCTGCAACTCATTGAGATTCGATTGAAGAGTCCTAAAGCTGGCCGTGAGAGCCGATACACTCCCCTGAAGGGTCGAGACCTCTGTCTCTAGCTGAGAGTTCCTCTGTTCGACCTGGGTCGAGATTCCAAATGAGTAGACAGCGAGGCTCCCCAAGAGCAGGAAAGCCGCCACGAGCCCAATTGCCTGCAATCTGGGCCGGCCCATGGCGCGCGGTTAACCCGCGGTTTCCTAAAAACCATGGGCTGAATCACCAATCTTGGTGGAATTCGCCCTCCATCATACTATAGCCATCATATCGACATTGATATCGACGTAGATATCATCCCGTGGGTCCCTCCCCGAAAGTCTACCAGGCCACTCTGACACCTGACATGAAAATGGGTTCCGATTATCCTTTGGAAATACCTGGGGTGTAACAAAATTTAACTCATGGGATAATCCTTATGAGGAACCGCCAAGCGGAAGGGAGGCATGGCAAGGACGGTGGTCAAGACAAGGAGGATCGGGGGCTCCCTGATGGTGACGATACCAAGGGAGGTGGTCGAACAGGAAGACATCAGGGAAGGGGAGCTCCTGGAGGTTGAAGTTCGTAAGGCACGAAGAAGCTTCTTCGGTATCACCCCTGGAATCGGGCCCTTCACCCGGGAAGACGAGATGACAGACCATGACTAAGCTCGTGGTGGACTCGTGGGCCTGGGTCGAGTATCTCGATGGATCGGCCCCCGGTAAAAAGGCGGATGAGGCCATGCAGGGGGCCACCGAACTCTGGACCAGCGTCGCTTCTGTCGCCGAGGTGGTGTCCAAGTATCGACGGAAGGGCAGAGACGAAGGTCCGGCTGTGATGGCCATGACCTCCCTTTCGAAGATTGGAGTACCGGACTTGGAGGACGCGCGTCAAGCTGGCAGGATACATGCTGAAGTCAAGCAGGGAGTTCCTAACTTTAGCTTCGCGGATGCCTTCGTCCTGCAGCTGGCTCGAAAGGTTGGGGCCAAAGTATTGACAGAAGACCCTGACTTCAGAGGCATCAAGGAAGCTGAAATGGTATAGGTGCCGTCGCCAACCGACGAATGCCTAAGTCGCGCCGTCGGCCCAGTCCCTCAGAACCTGTTCAATCAGGTTGCTCCGGTTGGACCTGAGCCTTCCACGCCCAAGCTCCTTGGATTGTACATCCCTCAGACGGTTGTCCACGCTCCGAAGGACGTCCCCGTCTATGGTGATTGAGATTGCTACCTTCTTCGCCATTTGTTCTCAATTATATGATAATGTGATAAAGGATATTGGGTGCAAAGGCATGGGGTCACTGCTCAACAAGTTCCTACTCCGAAAGGCGTTTTGTTCGAG